>Ga0187766_10001396_pt1 | contig 14136 bp, 17 predicted proteins | sample 0216_QUI02_MP05__4_FD_132971 | JGI IMG/M metagenome (GOLD analysis project Ga0187766, IMG submission 132971) | Tropical peat soil microbial communities from peatlands in Department of Meta, Colombia - 0216_QUI02_MP05_20_MG | ecosystem: Environmental > Terrestrial > Soil > Wetlands > Peat ... | reverse complement strand
CACCGACCAGGTGCTGGACGAGCTGGGGCTCGGCAAGGCGGAGATCCGCGCCCTGCGCGAGAAGAAGATCGTCGCCTGACCCGATGGGCTAGAATTCTCGTGATATGACCAGGATCGGACGGGGGGCCGCGCTGGCGGGGGTGGGGCTCCTGGCCGCAGCGGCTCCCGCGCTGGCGGGAGCCCGCCCGCTTTCTTCACGGTGGGCGGCGGCAGCGTCGGCATCCAGCTCGGCGGGCAGGTCATCGACCTGGTGCTGATCGTGATGACCCAGAAGGGCATCGAGAACCTGCTGAAGAGCGAGACCACCCTCGGCGGCGACGTCTCGGTGACCGCGGGACCCAAGAGCATCCACGACGCCGCGAACACCGACGGCACGTTCAAGGCCGAGGTCTTCTCCTACGCGCGCTCGTCCGGCCTCTTCGCGGGTGCCTCGTTCGAGGGCGCCAACATCCAGCCCGACGGCAAGGCGATCCGCACCGTGTACGGCGCCAAGGCTGACTCGCGCGACGTGCTGCTGGGCGGGCGCTACGCGGTCCCCGCCGCCGCGCGCGGCTTCGTCAACGTGCTCAACACCTACGCGCCGCCTTCCAAGGCGCGCTGAGAGCCCATCCGATGACCACCGCCCCCGATTCCTTCGTCGAGCTCCTGTCCACCCGCGCCCGTATCGGCTGGGGTGCCGCTCCCGGGGCCCGGCCGGTGACGAACGCGCTCTACGAGTTCGGCGGCGGCTACCCGGATCCGGCCTCGTTCCCCTACGACGGCATCGTCGACGCCACCGCGCGCATGATCTCCGCGGAGGGCGCGGAGGCGCTCACCTACGGCGAGGCGCAGGGCTACCGCGGGCTGCGCGAGCTCGTGTGCCACAAGTACGGGCTCTTCGAGGGGCTGAAGGTCGGGCCCGACAACATCGTGATCTCGAACGGCTCGGGCCACGCGCTCGCGCTGGCCTTCAGCGCGTTCGTGGACGTGGGCGACGCGATCCTGTCCGAGGCGCCCACCTTCTCGGGCACGCTCCAGACCATCCGGCGGCACGGGCCGCAGGTGCTGGACGTGCCGGTCGACCAGGACGGCCTGCTCGTGGACGTCGCGCGCGAGCGGCTCGCGTCGCTGCGGAAGCAGGGGCGGCGCTGCAAGCTCATCTACACGATCGTGAACTTCCAGAACCCCTCCGGGCCGACGCTCAGCCTGAAGCGGCGGCGCGAGCTGGTCGACCTCGCGCAGGAGTACGACACGCTGATCCTCGAGGACGACGCCTACGGCGAGCTGCGCTTCGAGGGCGAGCACCTGCCCTCGCTCTACGCGCTGGACGGGGGTGGGTGCGTGATCCGCGCGGGCACCGTGTCGAAGATCCTGGGAGCGGGCTTCCGGCTGGGCTGGCTGTGCGCGCCCAAGGAGATGATCCCGGCCTTCCAGGGCTTCCTGTTCGGCGGCGGGGTCAATCCCTTCGCCTCGCGCGTCGCGACCTACTTCCTCCGCGACAACCTGGCCCCGCACGTGGCGCTGCTGGTCAACGTGTACCGGGCCAAGCGCGACGCGATGCTGCGCGGGCTGTGGGAGCTGCTGAAGGACACCGACGTCGAGATCAGCCGGCCCGAGGGCGGTTTCTTCATCTGGATCAAGCTGCCCAGCGGCACCGACGGCCGACGGCTGTACGAGGGCGCGGTGAAGGCGCGCGTGCAGTACACCGCTGGCACGTCGTTCTTCCCGAACGGCGGCGGCGAGGGCTTCATCCGGCTCGCCTACAGCTTCGAGTCGCCCGAGCGCTGCTACGAGGGCTCCCGTCTGATCGCCCGCGCCATCCTCGACGCGCGCCGCTAGCATGCCGCGGCACCGGATCCTCGTCGTGGACGACGAGGAGAACCTGCGCGACGTGCTGGTCGAGGTCCTCAAGCGCGACGGGCACGAGGTCGACAGCGCGGGTGACGGCACCGAGGCCCTGCACCTGCTGGACGAGCGACGCTACGACCTGGTACTCACCGACCTGCGCATGCCGGGCATCGAGGGGCCCGCGCTGTACCAGGCCCTCCGCGAGCGCCACCCGGGCGGAGCGCCGCGCGTCATCTTCATGAGCGCCAACACCGGGATCGAGGAGTACGCGCGCTTCCTCTCCGAGACCGGCGAGCCCGCGCTCGAGAAGCCGTTCAACCTGGCCGACATGCGCCAGGTCGTCCTGCAAGTCCTCGCCCAGAAATAGACCGGGGTCAGGTCTTGCATTCCGACAATGTCGGAATGCAAGACCTGACCCCGGTTGACGGGAAGGCGGGGCGCTGGTAGCGTTCCCGCGTGGCGATCCCGAGTCCCCTCCTCCTCGACCCCGCGCGCTCCACTCCGGACGTCGCCGAGCAGCGCGCGCGCACGCGGGCGATCGTGGCGCCGCGCAGCGGTGAGCGCGGGCTCGACATCGGGGCGGGCTTCGGCTTCCTGACCTGCGAGCTGGCCCGCGACGTGGGCCCGGCGGGCCGCGTGGTCGGCATCGACGCGGTGCCCGACATGATCGCGGCCTGCGAGGAGCGCGCCCGCCACGACGCGCTGACCGGGCGCACCGAGTTCCGCCAGGCCGACGCCCTCGCGCTGCCCTTCCCGCCCGGCTCGTTCGACTTCGTGACCGCGGTCCAGGTCTACGAGTACCTGCCCGACGTCGAGCGCGGGCTCGCCGAGGCACACCGGGTGCTCAAGCCCCAGGGCCGGCTCGCCGTGCTCGACACCGACTGGGAGTCCTGTGTCTGGCACGCGACCGACCGCGAGCGCACCGCCCGGGTGCTGAAGGCGTGGGAGCAGCGCTTCGCCCACGCGCACCTTCCCGCGCGCATGCCGACCCTGCTGCGGGGCGCCGGATTCATGCTCAAGAGCGTGACCATGATCCCGGTGGTCAACGTGGAGCTGAGCGAGCACACCTACAGCCCCGGCATGATCGACGTGGTCGCGCGCTTCGCGGCCAACCGCGGCGTCTCCGAGCAGGAAGCGGCCGAGTGGGCGGAGGACGTACGGGCGCAGGCCAAGCGTGGCGAGTACTTCTTCAGCCTCTCGCGCTTCCTCTTCCTCGCCGAGCGCACGCGGCCGCCGCGCAGCGCCGCCGCGTGAGGGCCACCCGCTGATGCGACTCGAGGTCGAGGTCGTGCAGGAGGAAGGCGGTCTCTACCGCGCCACCGCGGTCCCCTACCCCGACGTCAGCGTGACCGGGCGCACCGAGAAAGAAGCCCTCGGCCTGCTGCTCGAGGCCGTCGGCAAGTACCTCAAGCGCCAGCCCGGCCCGCCGTCCGCGCAGTAGCTCGCCGCGCGCGCGGCGACGCCGCGGCCTCCTCACCACGGCACCGCGACGGCGTGGCGGTCGAGGAACCGCCGGTTGTCGCGCGCGTTCAGCCCGTCGATCACGCGCATCATCGCGGCCACCGATCGCGCGGGTGTCACCGGGGCCTCGGCACCACCCATGTCCGTGCTCACCCAGCCCGGATCGAGCAGCGCCGTGACGATCGGCCCGCGCGCGTCCGCCGGGTCCTCGCTTCCCCCCGTCGAGTAGATGCCGGCGTTGTTGATCAACAGGTCGAGCGCGTCGGTGTGCCTGGCCACCGCCCGGCGCGAGGCGCGGATCGAGGTCGGATCGGCGACGTCGAGCGCGACGATGGTCAGCCGTTCCTGGTGTGCGGGCGGCAGGGCCCGGAGGGCGCGCGCGGCGCGCCGGCGGCTCAGCGCGAGGCCGGGCGGGACGACCCCTGGCTGGTCGGCATCGACTCCGCGCCCGGCGCTGCATTCACCACCGTGCCGGGCCGCGCCGCCTGCGTGGGCATCTGCTCGCCGGCCTGGCCGGGCAGCGCGGTCGGCGCAGGAGCGGACGGGCGAGCCGCGCGAGCGGGCTCCGCGGCCGGCGCCGGTGGCGACGCCGGGCGTGCCGGTCGGAGGATCTCGGCGGCCGGCTTGGCCGCGGGCGCGGGTGGTGGCGGCGACGGCATGGACGCGGGCACGGAGTGCGCCGGCGCGGCCGCGGGCGGCAGCTCGCGCACTACGGGGCTCGGCCGCGCGGGCGGCGGCGCGGGCGTGTCGGCGGGAGCCGGGGCCGAGGGCCCGGCGTCGGGCTCGGGCCCCACCGGCGCGGACTCGACCGGCGCGCGATGGAACAGCTCCAGGCGCGAGATCTCCAGGAAGCTCCCCTGGTAGAAGGCCCAGCCGATCCCGGCGGCGACCAGCACCACGATGGCCGCGACGGCCGCGGTGTTCGTCATCTGCCGGCGGCGGGCCTGGATCCGCTGCGTGGCTTCGAGACGGAGCCGCCCCAGCTCCTTCGAGCACTCGGCGCAACCGTTGAGATGGGACTCGAGGATGGCCCACTCGGTGAGGGCCACCTCACCGGAGACGAGGAGTGGCAGGGACCGGCGCACGTCCTGGCACTTCATCTCCGCCCATCTTAGCATGTGGCCCATGTCCGCTGCCGGCCCCGGGCTGCCGTCGGGAGAGAAGAACCCGTACCTCGACGCGACGGTGGGCGTCATGCTCAAGACGATGGCCGCGCGGGTGCCGGACCGCGAAGCGATCATGGCGCCCGATCGCCGGATCACCTACGCCGAGTTCCACCGCGAGGCGCAGCGGTTCGCGGGCGGCCTGCTCGCGCTCGGCGTGAGACGCGATGACAAGGTGGCGCTGTGGCTGCCCAACCGGCCCGAGTGGCTCTTCGCGCAGCACGGCTGCGCGCTGATCGGCGCGGTCGTGGTCGCGCTCAACCCCCGCTACAAGGCGCACGAGCTGCGGTACATCCTCGGACAATCGGACGCGACGACGCTGATCTGCGCCGATCACGCGGGCCCGGTCGACTACCTGGAGACGCTCGGGGATGTGCTTCCTCACCTGCGAGAGGCCGTGCCGGGCGAGCTCGACGCGCCGGACTTCCCGCTGCTCCGGCGCGTGATCGTGCACGCGGACGATCCCTACCCGGGCTGCCTCGCCTGGCGCGAGGTCATCGACGCGGGCCACGCGGCGGGATCCCTCGACGCGCTCGAGGCCGCACGCGCCGCCGTCGAGCCCGACGACCCGTTCACGATCCTGTACACGTCGGGGACGACGTCGTTCCCCAAGGGCGCGGTGATCAGCCATCGCAACTGCCTGCCGCACGGCTGGTGGTGCGGCGAGGTGATGCGGATGACCGAGGCCGACCGGGTGCTCCACGCGCTGCCGATGTCGGGCACGTGGGGCGGCGTGTGCGTCCCGCTCGCCACCCTGAGTCACGGCGCGGCCCTCGTCCTGATGGAAACGTTCGACGCCGCGATCGCGCTCCGCCTGATGGAGACCGAGCGCGTCAGCATCTGGAACGGAGTGGACGCGATGGCGGTGCCGATGCTCGCGCACCCGGACCTGGCCAGGCGCGACCGCTCGCACCTGCGTACCGGCGGCTTCGCGGCTACCGGCGGCGGCGAGCGGGGCCTGTTCGAGGCGGTGGTGGAGCGGCTGGGCGTGCCGCTCCTCTTCCAGCCCTACGGCATGACCGAGGTGAACGCGATGGCGCTGGTGCACGGCCTCGACGAGCCGCCCACCAGCCTGGCCCTGGCCGGCGTCTGGCCTGCGGACGGGCTCGAGGCGCGCGTGGTCGACCCCGCGACCGGGACGGACCAGCCAGTGGACCGCGAGGGCGAGCTGTGGCTCCGCGGGCGACTGGTGACGCGGGGCTACTACCGCAAGCCGGAGGAGACGGCGCGGGCCTTCACCACCGATGGCTGGTTCAAGACCGGCGACCTCGCGGTACGCGACGCGGCCGGTCGCGTGATCTTCCGGGGCCGGCTGCGCGAGGTGCTGCGGATCAGCCACTTCATGGTGGCGCCGGGCGAGATCGAGGAGTACCTGCAGACGCACCCGAAGGTGCTCCAGGCCTTCGTCGTCGGCGTGCCCGACGCGCGCACCAACGAGGCCGCGGTGGCCTACGTGATCCCGCGCCCCGGAGCCAGCGTCACCGAGGAGGAGGTGATCGCCCACTGCCGGGGCCGCATCGCCTCGTTCAAGGTGCCCCGCCACGTCCGCGTGGTCGACGACGTGCCCCGCACGCCGGGGCCGCACGGCGACAAGGTGCAGAAGGCGCGGCTACGCGAGATGTTCCTGGCGGAAGGCTAGGCGCGCCGCCGCGATCTCCTGGTCGATCGCGCCCGCGCCGGGAAAGGCGCGCTCGGCTCGCCGGTACCAGTGCTGCGCGTTGTCCAGGTCGCCCTCGATGGTGTGCACGATCCCGTGCATCCAGGCGGCGAGCGTGGACTTGTCCTCCTGCACGATCGTGTGGGCGAGCTGCCACTCGCGCGCGGTCAGGTGATCGAGCGCCTTCGCCAGGGCGGCGGCGCGCGAGGTCGCGGGCGTGCCGGAGTCGGTCATCGCCCGAAGTCTACCGCAGTCACGTTCCCTCCGCTCACCACGACGGCGACGCGCTCGCCCGGCCTCAGTCCGGCGAGGCGAGCAGCGCGGTGCGGATCTTCTCGAGCTCCTTCCGCTTCGCCTTGTCGGCCTCCGGGAAGGCGAGGTCCAGCTCGTCGAGCGTGTCCACGATCGCCGCGGCCACGATCAGGTGCGTGTACCACTTGTGGTCCGCGGGGACGACGTACCACGGCGCGTGCTTGGTGGCGGTGTGGCGGACCATCGCCTCGTAGGCGTGCTGGTAGTCGGGCCAGAACTTGCGCTCGCTGATGTCGTTGATCGAGAACTTCCAGTTCTTGGTCGGGTCCTCGAGGCGGGCCAGGAAGCGACGCCTCTGCTCGGCCTTCGAGAGGTGCAGGAAGAACTTCCGGATGACGATCCCGTTGCGCGTGAGGTACCGCTCGTGGGCCCGGACGTCGTCGTAGCGCTCGTCCCACACGTCCTTGCCCGCCAGGTGCCGGGGGAGGCGCTCCGCCGTCAGGAGGTTCGGGTGCACCCGGAGGATCAGCACCTCCTCGTAGTACGAGCGGTTGAAGATGCCGATCCGGCCGCGCTCGGGCACGACCTTGTCGGTCCGCCACAGGTAGTCGTGGTTCAGATCCTCGCTGCTCGGCGCCTTGAACGAGTGCACGTCGCAGCCCTGGGGGTTGACCCCGGACATGACGTGCTTGATCACGCTGTCCTTGCCGGCCGCGTCCATGCCCTGGAAGATCAGGAGCAGGGCCCAGCGGTCCTGAGCGTAGAGCTTTTCCTGCCGATCCCGCAGGACCTCCGTGCTCTGCTCGAGCAGCTTGAGCGCGTGGGCCTGGGACTTGACCCCGCTGGTGTCGGCGGGATCGATGTCCTCGAGCCGGAACTTCTTGCCCTTGCGGACGCAGTAGCGGTCGGCCAGCCGGGCGATCTGCCGGGCACGCTTGCGCTTCCCCATACCCGGTGCAGTGTAGCAGGTCAGCGGACCAGGTTGACCGGCAACTCCCCGCGCGCGGTGCGGTGGATGTTCTCCGCGATCACCGCCGCGCGCGACTCCATCATGCCTTCCGTCCAGCCGGAGACGTGCGGGGTCATCAGCACGTTCGGCAGCGTGTGGAACGACTGCCGGCCCGGATGGGTCGGCGCGCTCCCCGTCGGGTAGCGGTACCACACGTCCAGCGCCGCGGCGGCGAGGCGGCCGCTCCGGAGCGCCTCGTAGAGCGCCTCCTCGTCCACGATCTCGCCGCGGGCCACGTTGACCAGCGTCGCGGTGGGCTTCATCAGGGCCAGCTCGCGGCGGCCGATGAGCCCGCGCGTGTCGGGGCCCAGCGTGAGCGTGAGCGCCAGGCAGTCGCTCCGCACGAGCAGCTCGTCGAGCGCCTCGGGGCCGCGCAGGAAGCCGAGGCGATGCGGGTCGGGCCGGGCCGCGTCGCGACGGATCGCCAGCACCTCCATGTCGAAGGCCAGCGCCCGGCGGGCCACCGCCTGGCCGATGCGGCCGTAGCCCACGATGCCGAGCGTCTTGCCGGCCAGCTCGGTCCAGAGTGGCACCGGCACGCCCGACCACACGCTCTCCCACTCGCCGCGGCGCAGGCGCGCGTCGAGCCGGCAGAAGTCTCGGGCCAGCGCCAGCATCGCGCCGATCACGTACTCCGCGATCCCCACCTCGTGGCCGTAGGCGTTGGCGAGCGCGGTCCCCGGCTGAAGCGCGCCCCGGTCGATGCGATCGAGTCCGGCGCCCGGCACCTGCACGAGGCGCAGCCGTGGCGCGGCCGCCGCCATCTCCCGCGTGAAGGCCAGGCTCACGAGCACGTCAGCGCGATCGAGCTGACCGAGGATCTCCCGCTCGCCGGCCACGACCAGCTCGCAGGGCAGCTGGAGCCGGGCCCGTACCCGATCCGCGACGTGCCCCGCGAACACGCCGGCGAAGGCGACGCGGAGCGGGGGCGCCGTCACATCAGCACCATCTGGGTCTGCGTGGTGAGCGACAGCAGGCGCCCGGACTCGTCGGTGACGCGCGTCTGCCACACCTGGGTCCGCTTGCCGCGGTGCAGCGGCGTCGCCTCGGCGCGCACCGCGCCGCTGCGGCCCGCTGCGAAGAAGTTGGTCTTGGACTCGAGCGTGGTGGTGGTGGCCCCGGCCGGCAGGTTCGCGATGGTGGCCGCGGCCCCCACCGTGTCGGCCAGCGCCATGAGGGTGCCGCCGTGGAGCGCGCCGCCCACCGTGCGCAGGTCGTCGCGGATGGTCAGCTCGGCCACCACCCGGTCGGCGGTGGCCTCCACGATGCGCAGCCCGAGCAGCGTGCTGAGGGTGCCGTGCATGCGCTCGTTGAACAGAATGGGATCGATCGCCATGGGTCGTCCTCCCCCGGGGTCCCGGGCGCCGCTATCCTGGCCCAGCCCGCGCGGCTCTTCAATTACCTCGGAGGTAATGGCAGCGCCTCCGAGGACGGTGTACCTTGCCGGCATGAGACAGTCCGGGGCGACCGTCAGGAAACCCAAGGCCAGTCCGGTCGGGCAGCTCCTCAAGCAGTGGCGCGAGCGCCGGCGGCTCAGCCAATTGAGCCTGGCGGTGGACGCCGAGATCTCCACGCGCCACCTGAGCTTCATCGAGACCGGGCGCGCCCAGCCGAGCCGCGACATGGTGCTGCTGCTGGCCCGCGCGCTCGACGTCCCGCCCCGCGGGCGGAACGACCTGCTGACCGCGGCGGGTTACGCGCCGGTGTACCGGGAGACTGCGCTCGACGCGCCCGAGATGAGCGACGCCCGTCGCGCGCTCGACTTCACGCTGCGCCAGCAGGAACCGTTCCCGGGGCTGGTCATCGACGGCCACTGGAACCTCTTGATGACCAACGAGGGCGCCCGGCGACTCATGGCCCTGTTCGTCTCGCCCGAGGACGTGGGTGCGGTGGGCGGCCGACCCAACGCGATGCGCCTCTTCTACCACCCGCGCGGGATGCGGCCCTACATCGTCAACTGGGAGGCGACCGCGGCGGCGCTGATCCAGTGGCTGCACCGCGACCTGGCCCGGGGCATCGGCGACGCGGAGACGCGGCGGCTGCTCGACGAGCTGCTCTCCTACCCGGACGTGCCGAAGAAGTGGAGCAGCCTCGACCTCGACGTCACGGTCGCCCCGTTCCTGGCCATCGAGATGCGCAAGGGCGATCTGCACGTGAAGTTCTTCTCCACCCTGACGAGCCTCGGCGTGCCCTACGACATCACGCTGCACGAGCTGCGGGTGGAGTGCTTCTTCCCGGCCGATCCCGCGACCGAGTCGCTCCTGCGCGGTCTGGCCCGCTAGCACGCACGCCCGGTTCCCCTCGCCTGCCGTTCGTGGTAGGAGAGGTGTGCGATGACGCCCGGGAGACCGACCCACTTCGGGAGGATCCACGCGCCGGACGAGGCCTGGCTGTCCGGGAACCCGCCCGAGCCGATCCTCGAGCCGGACCTGCCGATCATCGACACGCACCATCACCTCTGGGACCGGGACGGGCACCGCTACTTCCTGCAGGACTTCCTGGCCGACGTGGCCACCGGCCACCACGTCGTCGCCACCGTCTTCCTCGAGTGCCACTCGATGTATCGCGCGACGGGCGCGGAGGCGATGCGACCGGTGGGCGAGACCGAGTTCGTGGTCGGGCAAGCCGCGATGAGCGCCAGCGCCCTCTACGGGTCCACGCGCGTGGCCGCCGGCATCGTGGGCTTCGCCGATCTCACGCTGGGCGACCGCGTGGAGCCGGTGCTGGAGGCGCACGTCCGGGCCGGGGGCGGCCGCTTCCGCGGCGTGCGCCACTCGGCGGCCTGGGACGCCAGCCCGGTCATCGGTAACAGCGCGGTAGCCGACGGCCCGCACCTCTACCGCCGGCCCGACTTTCGCACCGGCCTGGCCCGGCTCACGAAGCTCGGCCTCTCGCTCGACGCGTGGGTCTTCCATCCCCAGCTGGCCGACGTGGTGGAGCTGGCCCGGGCCTGCCCCGACGCGCGCATCGTCGTGGGCCACGTGGGCGGCGTGCTGGGCTACGGTCCCTACGCGGGCCGGCAGAAGGACGTCTTCGCGGCGTGGAAGGCGCAGATCGTCGAGCTGGCCCGGTGCCCGAACGTGGTGATGAAGCTCGGCGGCATGATGATGCGGCTCGCCGCCTACGACTACCGCACACAGCCCAAGCCGCCCACCTCCACCGAGCTCGCCGCGCTCTGGGGGCCGTACATCCGGACGTGCATCGAGCAGTTCGGGGCGGACCGCTGCCTGTTCGAGAGCAACTTCCCGGTCGACAAGATGGGCATCGGCTGGGCGGCGCTCTGGAACGCGCTCAAGCGCGTCGCCGCCGACGGCTCTCCCGCGGAGAAGCTGGCCATGTTCAGCGGCACCGCGCGGCGGGTCTATCGGCTCGACTGAGGCCTCGATGGACGGCTACCGCGACGCCAACCGGGCGCTGTGGGACGCCTGGACTCGCATCAACCTCCGCTCCGAGTTCTACGACGTCGAGGCCTTCGCGGCCGGCCGCGGCCGGGACCTCGATCCGATCGTGCGGGCCGGCCCCGGCGACGTGCGCGGCAAGACGCTGCTCCACCTGCAGTGCCACTTCGGGATGGACACAATCCGCTGGGCGCGCCACGGCGCGACGGTGACCGGGGTCGACTTCTCGCCGGAGGCGATCGCGGCCGCTCGGGCGCTGGCGGCCCGCATGCAGGTGGAGGCGACCTTCGTGCAGAGCGACCTCTACGACCTGCCCGACCGGCTCGCGGGCCGCTTCGACGTGGTCTTCACCTCCTACGGGGTGCTCTCGTGGCTGCCGGATCTCGAGCGATGGGCGCAGGTGATCGCGCGCTTCCTGACCCCCGGCGGCGTCTTCTACGTCGTCGAGGCGCACCCGGTGATGTACGCCTTCGACGACCGGCCCACCGCGCCGGACCTGCGGCTGCTGTACCCGTACTTCCACGGGCCCGAGCCGATCCGCGAGGAGCACCGGGGCTGCTACAGCGAGCCGGAGGCACCGATCACGAGCGTGGAGTACTGCTGGCTGCACACGCTGGCCGACATCATCGGCGCGCTGGTCCGCGCGGGGCTCCGCATCGAGTCGTTCGACGAGTACCCGTTCCTGGCCTGGCGCTTCTTCCCGTGGATGGAGCAGGATGCGGACGGCTGGTGGCGGCTGCCGACGCGTGCGCAGGTCCCGAACGGGCCGTCCAGCCTGCCGCTGATGTTCTCGCTGAAGGCCAGCGCGGACCGGGCCGCCGGCTAGCCCGCCCATGGACTTCGCGCGCTCCGACTCCGAGCAGGCCTTCGCCGACGAGGTGCGCGCGTTCCTTCGGGCGCACCCGCCGGAGACGTTCGCCGAGGACGGCACCGACGCCGGCTACGGCTCCGGCGCCCACTCGCACGCCTTCACCCGCGCGCTCGGCGAGCGGGGCTGGCTCAGCCTCTGCTGGCCGCGCGAGCACGGCGGCCAGGCGAAGCCGATGGGCCACCTGCTGATCCTGCTGGAGGAGCTGGCCGCGGCCGGCGCCCCGTTCGGCCCGGTCCCGGGATGCCTGCAGGTCTCCGACTCGATCATCCGCCACGGCTCGGAGACGCTGCAACGCGAGATCCTGCCGCAAGTGGCCCGCGGGGAGGCGACCTTCTGGCAGGGCTACAGCGAGCCCGACGCCGGCTCCGATCTCCTCGCGCTCAAGACGCACGCGCGCCTCGACGGCGATCACTGGGTGCTCGACGGCCGCAAGATCTGGTCGAGCCACGCGGGCATCGCGACCCACGGCACCGTGCTCGCGCGCACGGATGCCGCCTCCACCCGCCAGCGCGGCCTCAGCATGCTGATGGTGGACAACCGGCTGCCCGGGATGGACATCCGCCCGATCCGGAGCCTCACCGGGCAGGTCTACCACTACGAGATCTTCATGGATTCTGTCCGGGTGCCGCGCGAGTGGATCATGGGCAAGCCGGGGGAAGGCTTCGGCCAGCTCCTGAAGGGGCTCGACACGGATCGCTTCTGGGGACGCTCCTACAAGGCGCCGTTCCTCCGCCGCATCCTGGGATCGCTGGTCGAGCACGTCAACGCCGAGCGCCCGGGCGATCCGGTGGCGCGGCGCCGGCTCGCGCAAGCGGCCACCGAGATCGCCGCGCTGCGCGCGCTCTTCCACCGCGCGGCCTGGCTGATCGAGCGCGGCCTGCCCGCCACCGGCGAGGTCTCGGCCGCGAAGCTCATGGCCGACGAGCTGGGCCAGCGCGTGCTGTCGCTCGGCATGGAGCTGCTCGGCCCCTACGGGGTGCTGCGCGCCGGCTCGCCGCTGGCGCGGCTCCGCGGCGAGATCGAGCACCAGTACCAGACGAGCTGGGGCCACACCCTCGCGGGCGGCACCTCCGAGATCCAGCGCACCACGATCGCGGTGCGCGGCCTCGGCCTCCCCGCCGAGCCGCGGCCGAGGGGCTAGCCGTGGATCTCTCGCTCTCGTCGGCCCAGCAGCTCGTCCAGCAGTCGGCGCGCGCCTTCCTCCGGGAGCACTGCCCGCCCGAGCGCGTGCAGGCGCTGGCGCTCGATCCGCGCGGCTTCGCGGGCGATCTCTGGAAGGAGGTGGCCACGCTCGGCTGGCCCGGGCTGCTGATCCCGGCCGAGCTGGGCGGCGGGGGCGGCTCGGTCGGCGAGGCGCTCGTGCTCCTCGAGGAGCTGGGCCGCGCTTGCTGCCCGAGCCCGTTCGTGGCCAGCGCGGTCGTGGCCACCACCACGCTGCTCGCGGCGGGCGGCCGCCGCGCCCACGCGCTGCTCCCGAAGCTCGCGCTGGGCGAGCGCATCTGCGCGCTCGCGCTGCTCGAGGAGGCCGGGCGGCTCGAGCCCGGAGCGATCACGATGGCGGTGGCGGCGCCCGGACGCGTCGGTGGGCGCAAGCTCCTCGTCGCCGACGCGCACGTGGCGACCGACGTGATCGTCCTGGGGCGCGGCGCCACCGGTCTCACCGCGCTCCTGCTACCGATGGATCGCCCCGGCATTCAGGCCCGGCCCCTCGACAGCATGACCGGCGAGAAGCTCTTCGAGCTCACCTTCACCGACGTGGAGGCGCGAGCCGACGACGTCCTGGGCTCGGCCGGCGGCGGCCTCGCCGTGATGGAGCCGGCGCTCCGGCTCGGCGCGCTGGCCCGCAGCGCCGAGATGGTGGGCGCCGCGCAGCGCGTCCTCGAGCTGTGCGTGGAGCACGCGCGGGTGCGCGTGCAGGGCGGCCGCCCGATCGGGAGCTACCAGGCCGTGCAGCACGCGTGCGCCGATCTCTTCCGGGACGTCGAGAGCGCCCGCTGGCTCGCGTGGGAGGCCGCGTGGGCCCTCGAGGCGGGACGTCCAGACGCCGACGTCGCCATCGCCACCGCGAAGGCCTATTGCAGCGAGGCGGCTCTGCGCGTGGCCCGGCGCGGGCACCAGGTCATGGGCGCCATCGGCTACTCCGAGGAGCACCCGCTCCACCTCTTCCACAAGCGCATCCTGGCCGCCGGGCTCGACATGGGCGAGCCGGCGCTGCACCTCGAGACGGTGGCGCGGGCGATCGGCCTCGGCTAGCTTGACAGCCGCCGCGGCGGAGTGTTACTCGGGAGGACCCGGACCCTGCTGGCCCCGTCGAAAAGGAGATCGTCCATGAAGCGGATCACCCTCCGGTCGTCCCTCGGGCTGCTCGCCGTGCTCGTGCTGGCCCTCGCGTCACCGGGGGCGGCCCAGGAGACGCCGCGCATGGGCGGGGTGCTCAAGGTCGCGTCGATCGGCGAGCCGCCCACGCTCGACATCCCGATGAGCACGGCCACGCTGGT
>Ga0187766_10001395_pt1 | contig 14143 bp, 10 predicted proteins | sample 0216_QUI02_MP05__4_FD_132971 | JGI IMG/M metagenome (GOLD analysis project Ga0187766, IMG submission 132971) | Tropical peat soil microbial communities from peatlands in Department of Meta, Colombia - 0216_QUI02_MP05_20_MG | ecosystem: Environmental > Terrestrial > Soil > Wetlands > Peat ... | reverse complement strand
GTTACCAGAAAGAACACTGCCATGAATGAGGACCATGCGCCCACTTCGCGCACCAGTCCCGTTGCCTCTCTTACGAAGACCGTCGGTTTTCCCGACGCCAACGATAGGGCCTTGCAGCTTGGAGCCTCAAATTCGTTATTTATAGTTAAGCGGAGACACCGACTGCAGACTCGGAATCGCGCCCGTCCCTAACCTGTAACCCACCGATGCTTGCCGTCAGCGTTGGGCGCGCTCCGAAAGAAAGGGAGAGGGCGTTTATACAACATGAGTCGGCGCACCTTGGTGGTGGAACGGTGCAGAAGATTGGAGAGAGGGAGGCAGAGGCGCTAAAGAAAAGGACGAGGCGTTCGTCGAAGATATTCGAGGAAGCAAGCAAGTGGATGCCCTATGGGGTAAACAGCAACTACAGGTATCTGGATCCGTACCCGCTCTACTTCGCCAAGGGCCGGGGATCCAGGCTCTGGGATGCCGATGGGAATGAGTACCTTGACTTCAACATGGCCTTCGGTTCGCTCGGAATCGGCCACTCACATCCAATCCTCGCAAAGGCAATGCGAGAACAGGTCGGCAACGGGACGATATTCGGGTTCGAGGGAGAGAACGTAGCCGAACTGGCGAAGACCATCTGCCAGAGATTCAGGGTCGACAAGGTCAAGCTTTCATCGACCGGGCTCGAATCGACCATGCACGCCGTGAGGCTGGCACGCGCGTACACCAAGAGGAAGAAGATCCTGAAATTCGAGGGCTGCTACCACGGCTCGCATGATACCCTCATGGTCAACGTCAAGCCGTCGCTCGCCAAGACAGGGGACTCGAGCGTCCCCAATGTCGTCCCTTCGTCGCAGGGGATGCTAGAAGAGATACTCCAGAACACAATCGTTGCCCAGTTCAACAACATCGAATCGGTCGAGAAGGCTGTGAAGAAGAAGAGGGACAGCCTAGCCGGAGTGATCTTGGAGCCCGTTCCGATGAACATGGGTTTCGTCCCGCCGAAGCCAGGGTTCCTGGAAGCCCTGCGCCGGCTCTGTGACGAAACGGGGGCCCTGCTGATTTTCGACGAAGTGAAAACATGCGGCAAGTTCTACCATGGCGCCGAAGGACAGTTCGGCGTCACGCCAGATCTCAAGACAATGGGCAAAGCCATTGGAGGGGGCTACCCGCTCTCAGTCCTGGGCGGAAAGAAGAAGGTCATGGACGCCATCGTCCCTGGCGTCGTCGCCCACGCCGGGACCTTCAACTCGAACCCCATCGCCGTCAGGGCCGGCCTGGTGACGCTTACGGAGATCCTGACCAGGGAGAAGCTGTCCCAGGCCTCCAGGCTTGGAGAAGAGCTGGCCAGGGGGTACACCGACATCATTGAAGACGCGAAGCTCAAGGCCAAGGTCCAGGCCATCGGGGTGAGTGGCACGATGCACTTCACAGACCACGAGGTGACGGACTGGAGGAGCTTCCTCGACGTGAACGTGGGCACCTGGTGGACCTACTACACTGCGATGCTGAACCGTGGAGTGATCCCCATGGCCACGGGGCCCGACGAACAGTGGACCGTGTCCGTTCAGCACACAGGAGAGGACATCGAGAAACACCTGGAGGTCTTCAAGACAGTGGTGAAGGAACTGCTGAGGTCGGAGGTCTCCATGGAGATGGTCGAGGCCATCTAGGGCAGATCGGATACCCGTCCCTCGCCCATCAGCCAGCCGGTACCTCTCGGGCTCAGTAGAACTTCTTTGTCTCCGTGGAGTGCTCCTCCACCCTGATCTTCCGCTTGCCCATCTCGATGAAGAAGGGCTCGGGGTCGACGGTCGCCTCGGCTGGGAAGACTCCTGGTTCCCTAATCTTCCCTTTCCCCTGCCAGTACGACACCACGGCCGGTGGCACGGAGGTATCACGGGCCGAAGGTATCCCTCGCTCCGGGTCGTTCCAGGTGATTATGTGGTAGGTGACGGTCGCCGGTGTCCCTTGCCTTGTCCCGAATACGTCGATCCTGAAGGCGTCGTACTCATACTCCTCCTTCGGGGGGGCGTCGTGCCTCGACTTGGCTATGGCCCTCTGATACATTGACGTAAGGTAGTCGAGAGGCGAAACCTTCTGGTCGCCGAACGGAATCCCCTCGGTGTCAGCGAAGCCCAGGCTCCTCAGTGTCCTGAATGTGGCGAAGTCCGTGCTTGGGAAGCCGATTCGGAACGTCACATTTCGGCATCCCTTGCCGATGTACCTGCCAAGGGTCGCGGGTTCGGAATGCTTCACGTAGTATGCCGTGACCTTCCCAATCGGCTCCTGCATCGTCACGGTGGTCTCCCCGGACAGGACGGGCTGCTTGACATGCTTACCGTCTAGCCACATGACAGGTTCCTGGGTGAATTCGTCCAATACAGTCCGAATGGAGTATCCAGGCCATCCTGGTTCCTTCACCTCAAGTGTGTTCCCCCACGAGCAGTAGATGTTGATGGTGTCGACCTTGTCCAGCTTGGCTGCGCCCGCTGCCCCTGCCACGTTGGTGAGGCCGGGTGTGCTCCCCAGCCCTATGGTCGCGTTGACCCCCGCATTCTTCCACTCCCTGTGGAGCTGAAGCTGCTTGAGACATGTATCGAAGAAGCCTCCTAGGTCCGTGTAGTGGGCGCCCGCCCTGAGGCACGCCTTCATGACCGCAAGGTTGGTCTGGTACCAGGCACAATTGACCACTGCGTCGACCTTTTCCGATTTGGCGACCTTAGCCACTGCATCCGTGTCGCTCGCATCAAGTTCCATGACATGGACGAGCTTGCCAAGGTGCAGGTCGTCCATCGCTTTCTTCACGTTCCCAAGCTTCCTGCTGGAGGCTATCACTTCGGCTTTCGAGAACTCCACCAGGTCCTGCGCGGTGTACGCCCCGATCTGGCCTGACGCTCCTAAGACTAGAGTCTTCATGTCTCTCATCGTGGCCTCCCTCTGTCAGCGTTATACGCGCTTTCCCGAACTAGTCCAGCGGCAGAGATATTTCGAGCAATTCGAAGATTCTCCGTCTTGAGAACCGGGCTTCCGTAGGAGAACTGCCCTCTGGCGGTTGGAGACATATCTGCTCGTCATGTTAATAAGCGCTGAAGCCTCTGCGATGCTCGTGTCGTGAGATGGCACAAGCACATACGATGATGGCGCCGCATATTATCGTGAAGCCTCCCGGTCCTAGGTCGAAGGAGCTTCTCCAGAAGCAGGAAGAGCTTGAGACGAGGGCGGTTGTGTACAGCAAGGCGTTCCCCTTCGCGATAGATTCAGCCGAAAACGCCACGGTCAAGGACGTCGATGGGAACCTGTACATCGACTGGGTAAGCGGCATCAGTGTCCTCAACCTAGGCCACCGCAACCCCGCGATAACCAAGGCGGTCAGCGAGCAGCTCGGCAAGGTCTGGCACGCCCTGGAGATCCCTACCGAGACGAGGATCGGTTTCCTCGAAAGGGTGCACTCGGTCCTCCCCGGAGGCCTGAGGGGAAACGCGAAGATAATGACAACCGTCACCGGGGCGGATGCCTGTGAGACGGCGGTCGCAATAGCACGGAGGGTCACGAAGAGGAGGACGATCATTGCCTTCGAAGGCTCCTACCACGGGGTGCACCAGGGTGCAGTGAGCCTCACTTCCTCCCGCCATTATCTCGAGTATGCCGGAGTCCCGAGGCAGGGTGTCTTCAGGCTCCCGTACCCATACTCCTACCGCTTCCCGCTTCCGGTGGAGAAGAAGGGAGACGAGGGGAATGTGGTCCTGCGGTATCTAGAGCACCTGATCGAGGACGAACACTCGGGCCTCGACGACCTCGCAGGCATCATCGTCGAACCGGTTGAGGGTGAAGGAGGGTATGTTCCTCCCCCGAGCGACTTCTTGCCCGGGCTAAGAGAGATCGCGGACAAGGCCCAGGTCCCGCTCATCATAGACGAGGTCCAGACTGGCTTCGGAAGGACGGGGAAGTTCTGGGGGTGCGAGCTGACAGGCACCACCCCTGACATAATGTGCGTATCGAAGTCAGCGGGCGCCGGGATCCCGCTGTCTCTTGTCGCCTACAGGGCGGAATATGACAAAGACCTGAGCGAAGGATTCCACCTGGGCACCTATAGGGGGAACGTGCTCGCCATGGCCGCCGGTGCGGCCTCCATCGACTACATGGCGTCCAACAAGATACCTGAGCGGGTCGCCAGCCTCGGGATCAAGGCCAAGGCAGAGTTCGAGAAGACGGCATCCAAGTCAAGCAACATCGGCGAAGTCCGCGGGGTCGGATTCATGATAGGGAACGAGGTCGTCGAGTCGAAGCAGACGAGGGCTCCCTCCAAGAAACTGGCGGTGGAGTTCAGGAAGCGCCTGTTCGAGAGCGGCCTCCTTATGCACACCTGCGGGCACTATGGGAACGTCCTAAGGTTCATGGCCCCACTGACGATCGAAGAGCCGCTCCTGGAGAAGGGATTGGAGGTCTTCGATCAAACCATCCTGAAGTAGGCGAGGAGTCCAAGTAGAAGCCCTCAGCAGGACTGCGATGAACGCGCTCGCACTAGCGTAAGCGTTTCGCCTCGATTGCCGTATTAACACCTTCGTCGGGCCGCGGACTCGATGACAGTCGATCTCGTGATAAACGGAAAGAAGGTCGTGAAGGCGGAGACGGTCCCTCTGGTCAGCCCAGGTTCGGGAAAGGTCATCGACAGAGTCAGCAAGGGAACCAGGGAGGATGTGAAGGAGGCGGTCGAGGCTGCCAGATCGGCTTTTGGAGGCTGGTCCGAGGCTCCGCTGAACAAGCGAAGCGCTGTCCTGCTCAAGGCTGCGGCACTTCTGCGGGACCAGGGAGAGGACTTCGCTCAGACCCTCGCGTCGGAGGCTGGGAAGCCCATCAGGGACAGCCGAGTCGAGGTCATCAGAGCCGCAGGCGTCTTCACCTCAGCGGCCCAGGAGGCCACGAGGATGCTCGAAGGGAGGGTCCATCGCGTGGATGCCTACGAGTACCCGGCGGGCAACCAGGACCGCATGGTCTTCACGACGCGCGAGCCAGTAGGCGTGGTAGCCGCAATCCTGCCATTCAATTTCCCGGTGAACTCCTTCGCCCACAAGGTCGCCCCCGCCCTGGCCGTCGGGAACACCCTGGTTGTCAAGCCGAGCATACAGACCCCCCTGTCTGCAGCGAAGATGACCTCCCTGCTGACAGACGCTGGACTCCCGCCTGGATGTGTAAACCTTGTGACAGGAAGGAGCGCGGACATCGGCGACTCCCTCGTGGAGCACCCTGACGTGGACCTAGTGACCTTCACGGGTTCGACCGAAGTCGGCCTTCACGTCGCGTCAAGGGCGGCCATGCATGCGAAGCGGTCTATAATGGAGCTCGGCGGGTCTGACCCTGTTATCGTATTCGCCGATTCAGACTTGGAAAAGGCCACCAAGACGGCGGTCAAGGGAAGGTTCGACTACGCAGGTCAGAACTGCAACTCGAGCAAGAGGTTCTTTGTCCAGAGCGGGGTCGCGGACAAGTTCATACATGGCTTCGTGGATCTCACCTCCAAGCTCAAGGTCGACGACCCTCTGCTCGAAGCGACCGATGTGGGGCCGGTGATCAACCAGTCAGCTGTGGACGATATGGCCAAGCTTGTCGACGACGCTGTCGCGAAAGGGGGGAAGCTACTCATCGGAGGAAAGAGGATTGACAGGCCCGGGAGCTACTTCGAGCCCACGGTCGTCAGCGGTGTTTCCACAGATGTCGCCGTGATGAAGGAGGAGGTATTCGGGCCAATAGCACCTATTTCGACGTTCGAGACCCCTGAGGAGGCGCTGCAGATGGCAAATGCCTCGGAGTACGGGCTGCAGGCTGCCATCCACACCAGGGACTACAGGATGGCGCTGAGGCTCGCCAAGGGAATTCGCGCCGGCTCCGTGATCGTCAACGACTCGACCAGGCTCAGGTGGGACGCCCTCCCTTTCGGCGGGCGAAGGAAGACGGGCTTTGGCAGGGAAGGAGTCAAAGACACCATGCTCGAGATGACCGAGCAGAAGCTGGTCAGTCTGAACCTCGGGAGCTGACCGCCAGGACAGTCCAGGTGCCGGAGCGGGAGTACGTACGGGTCGCCAGCTGCCCGTAGCCGAACCAATGACGGTTAGTGCGTAGCCTGCCCCATTGAACTGATTAGTTCCGAAGTTGCCTTCTCGGCTTCGTCTTCCGAGATTATCAGCGGAGGCTGAAGCCTGACCACGTTCTTGAATATCCCCCCGACCCCGACGATGTATCCCCTCCTCAGCATCTCCTTCTTGACTTCCTGGGCCAGTTCTGGAGCGGGTTTCTTGGTGCTGCGATCCTTGACCAGTTCTATCCCGATCATGAGGCCCTTGCCCCTCACATCACCAATGCTGGCAATCTTCTCCTGCGACTCGCCCAGCCTCTTTAACACCTCGGAGCCAATCCTGGAGGCCCTCTCTGGCAGATTCTCCCTCTGCAGAACGGTGATCGCAGCCAAAGATGCTGCACAGCAAACGGGATTCGCGAAGAAGGTGTTGAAATGGTCACCCGGCTGGATCGCTTTGGAGACGCTCTCAGATACCATGATCGCTCCCAACGGCAGACCGCCACCCAGAGCCTTCGCCAGGGCCATCACATCGGGCTCCACCGACCAGTGCTGACAAGCGAAGACCCTTCCAGTTCTTCCGAACCCAGTCTGGACCTCGTCGACAACGAGGGGAACGCCCTCCTCTCTGCAGATCGCTGCTACCCTGGGCAGGAAAGTGTCAGGGGGCACTATTATCCCCCCCTCCCCCAATATCGGTTCGAGAACGACCGCGGCGACGTCGCCCGCAGCATAGTTCTCTATCACGTCCCTTATCTCGTCCGCGCACCGCTTGCCGAACTCCTCCTCCGAGACCCCTTCCCCACACCTGTAGTAGTATGGCGATGCTGTGTGGACGACGCCCGGATAGTTCGCGTAATTCCCTAGGTTGGCCTTGAACTTCCGCTGGCCTGTCAGGGACAGCGTCAGTGAAAGCCTGCCATGGAACGAACCTTTCAGGGCGATGACTGTGGCCCCGCTCTTCCCTCTCGAACTGGCGAGCAGCTTGGCGATCTTCACCGAACCATCGACCGCCTCGGTCCCGCTGTTGCAGAAGAAGGTCTTCGAGAGCCCCCCGGGGGCGATGGACGAAAGCCGCTGGGCGAGAGTCGCCTCCAATTCGTGGTAGTAGTAGGCGGAGACATGCATGAACTCTCTGGCTTGATTCGCTATCGCTTCGACCACCTCGGGGTGACAGTGACCGAGGTTGTTGGTGCTTATCCCCGAGAAGAGGTCGGTGTATTCCCTCCCGTTGACGTCCTTGATCTTCATTCCGCGCGCGCGGGTTACGACTATCTTCTCGCGAGGCGGAAGGCAGTCCAGGACGTACCGCGCTTCGAGAGCGTAGAAGGATTCGCTCATGGCGGCAACTGACAATGGAGACGGCTTATACCAGTTTACTCGCCTTCTCCAATGCTAGAACGGGCGTCCGTGGGCGGGTCCCCGGACTGAAATCTCGCCTGTGAGGACCAACGCCATTTTCATGCGACCTTCGGTGTTGCTCACCGCTGAAAAATAAGGGGGACGTTGCGGACAAGTGGAGCGCACTTTCGGCTTAGTAAGACAAAAACCGCCGGCCAGGAAAGAACATTTAAAAGCTGACCGAAGAGCGACCGTCTCAACAGATTGGTGTTTCAGAGCGGTAGGAAGTACCGCTTGAGGCAGTTGGAGCCTGACGACCAAAGCCCGCTTCCAAATCAACAGCCGGAAAGATCATTCGCTGCTCCTTTCGGGTTGATGCCGCTCGCAGTGCCGTACGAGGACTCTCCCCCAGAGGTGAGGGTTCTCAACGCGGTTGCAGGCGGACTCGTAAGAGAGGGAAGAAGCGACATCGCTGCTGAGCTCGGAATTCCGAAGATCGACTTCGTCAGAGCGCTTCGCTCGCTCAAGAACGTCGGCGCAATCTACATCGGCGCCGGCGGGAAGTATCGGCTCAGCTTCCACACCTCCAACTTCCCTAACATAGTCACGAAATAGAACGCGACCAAAGTCTTGCGAGCTCGGGTCCACTCCGATCGCTCTCGTTCCCACCTCAGACTGACTAAACATGCGGCATGGCAGAGTCTTCCGTGAAGCGAGGCACAGATCTGGTGAATGCCGCGCAGAGCCTTCGGCCGTGACTTGCGCAAACCGATGTGACCCAGGAAAGAGTTAATACGACTATGAGAAGGAAAACGTAAAGGCTCTCGCGCTTGGCCGTCTATAATCCTGGCGAGACCGACACTCGCCAGACTCGGGCGCATGGGATAAGCAGCCGGCCAGCTCAGGTAGCGGGTCATGAGACGGAGAGTGACGAAGGCAAGCTGCTTGAGATCAAAGACCTGACGGTCGACTTCGTATCTGTCGACGGCAGAGTGAGGATCTTGAATGGAGTATCCTTGATGGCAAGGAAGGGAGAAGTCGTCGGAATCGTAGGCGAGAGCGGCTCTGGCAAGACCACACTCGGTCTGGCAATCCTCGGACTGCTAGATTCCCCGCCTGCTGACATAGTTAGTGGAAGTGTCATCTACGGAGGCAGAGATCTTCTGAAACTGAAGCCATCAGAGATGGAGAAGATTCACGGCACTGGGATTAACATGGTCTTCCAGGAACCACTCGACTCTCTTAATCCAGTGTACACCGTCGAGACCCAGATCGGTGAGTCCTTGAAGGTTCAACGGAAAAGGCTGGGCTCGCCGGTGCAGGAAACGGAAGCAGAGAGGAAAAAAGTGATTACCGATCTGCTAAGAAATCTGTGCATCGACAAGCCGGAAGAGGTCCTAGAACGGTACCCTCACGAACTTTCAGGCGGAATGAGGCAGAGGGTGGCCATATCGATTTCAACGATTGAGAAACCGACGCTGATGATCTCAGACGAGCCCACCACGGGGCTCGACGCCTATGTCCAGAACAGGATTCTCGGGATGTTCAGCGCGCAGAGAAAGGCCGGCGAGACACTCTTGTACATAACTCACGACCTGACGATTGCCTCCCAGATTTGTGACAGGATATACATCATGTACGCTGGAAGAGTGATGGAAGCCGGAGAAACGAGGGGTGTCCTTCAGGAACCCCTGCACCCCTACACTAGCACCCTTGTTGCGTCTGTGCCCCAGGGGTTCGAGGACGCACCGCCTCTCTCGGTCCAACTGGGAGAACCTCCCGACCTCAGGAATCTCCCAAGCGGGTGCAAGTTCAATCCGAGATGTTCGTACGCAAAGGACACCTGCAGGGAAACGGAGCCGAAGCTGGACGAAATCTTCACGGGGAGGTACGCAGCATGTTGGAGGGTAGACAAAGAACTTGGGAGATTTAGTTGAGATAGAGAATCTAACTGTGGCCTTTCGGTCCAAAAGGAGGGAGGGTCTCTTCCGCAGCGGCCCTTCATTGAAGGCTTTGGACGACGTCTCGCTCACCATAGGAGAGAACGAGACATTTGGGCTGACAGGTGAAACAGGCTCGGGAAAGTCAACCCTTGCAAAAGTCTTGGTGGCTCTGTACAGACCAACTTCCGGGACCGTCAGGTTTCTAGGGAGAGAAATCGATTACAAGAACAGGAAGGACATCGCTTTCCTGAGACAGAACGTTGGGATAGTCTTCCAAGATCCTGTCAGGTCCCTAAACCCGTCACTGACGGTGAAGGAAGTAATAACGGAGGCGCTCATCGCAGCGAAGGCAATACCCAAGAAGGATTACGATGAAAGAATCAACTTCATAACCAAACTCGTCGGAGTTACCAAGGACTTGCTCCCCCGACGTCCTAGGGAGCTGAGTGGCGGCCAGAGGCAGAGGGTTAGTTTGGCCAGGGCTCTGGTGGTGCCCAAGAAGCTCCTGGTGCTGGACGAACCGACGAGCGCTCTCGACGTTTCAATCCAGGCACAAGTCTTGAACACTCTCAAGAAGCTCAAGTCAGAGCTCAACATGTCGTATCTTTTCATTACTCACGACATCAATGTGATCAAGTACGTCAGTCACAGGCTCGGAGTCCTGTTCTACGGGAGGTTGGTGGAGGTGGGAGACACCCGGACCGTCGACATCGAACCGAAGCACCCCTACACTCAGAGCCTGATCTCACACGTCCTTACACTCAAGCAAGTCGGGCTACAGGAGACTGTCGTCTCAGAGCACAGACCGGCACCCTCCGGCTGTCGGTACCGCCTGGTCTGTCCAGCTGCGTTCGAAAGATGCGCAACTGTGCCCCGCCTGGTGAACCTCGGAGCTGGCCATCTGGTCTCCTGCTTTCTTTACGACCACCAACCTGGCAAGGAGAATCACGCCCTCCTTCCAACAGCCGCAGCCACGGGTGACGATTCGCGGGTGCCACCACACGAACACGCGTGAGGGAATTCTCTCCGATTCACCGACAGAAAGACGCGCGGACCTATTGGGTTTTCGTTTCGATTGCTTTCGCAGGCTTGCTCCTAACGAAGATGTGAGGCCTGAGTTTGACGTCCAGCGACTCCCTGATTCCCTCCCCCAGGAAGCTGAATCCTGCCACGATCAGGGCCACAACGACAGCGGGTAAGATAATCTGGTACGGATACAAGAAGAGATTGTAGGTAACGTTGGATACCATCATCCCGAGCTCTGGCGCGGAGGGGGGTATCCCCACGTTCAGGAAGCCAAGAGTCGACAGGGTCAGGAGCGCAGACCCGACGTCAAAGGTCGCATAGACGAGGATGGTCGGCAGGACGTTTGGAATGGCATCCTTTCTGACGATGTACAGGAATGATGAGTTCAGCGCCTTCGATATCGACACGAAGTCTTCGGCAGCAATCGCAAGGACGCCACCCCTCACCAGTCTGACGTATGGCGGCCACCATACAATGATCATGGAGAAGGTGACGTTCACGAGGCTGGGACCCAGGGTGGCAGCGATCGCCATGGCCATGATCATGGTAGGGAATGCCATGAACAAATCAGTCAGCCTCATTAGAACCTCGTCCAACCACCCCCTGAAGAAAGCGGCCAGGGTGCCTAGGACGATTCCGATGGCCGCCGAGAAAGCCACGGTTATGATCGGGATGCCGACGTCGATTGGTAGGGCTGTTATCACTCTAGAGAGCATGTCTCTTCCAAGAAGGTCTGTTCCGAAAGGATGCGAAAGAGACGGAGAAAGATTCGCCTGAACGAAGTTAGGTTGGTACGCGTTGTAAGGAAGAATCGCCCCCGAGCTTACGACTTGAGCCACAGTTACTACCAGGAAGACCGAGGCGGTGATGAGGCCGAACATGGAGAGCACATTGGACGTGATAAGTTTCCTCAGACCTGCGGCTCCTGTGCTCATCCCTCTGCGCCTCCACCCTCTCCTAGCGCGATCCGCGGATCGAGTAGTGAATAGAAGACGTCAGCAACAAAATTCGCCACGATTACGCCCAGTGTAAAGAGCAGCACGCAAGGAATCAGGACCGGATAATTTATGGAGACGATTGCCTGATAGGTGAAGTAACCTATTCCTGGCCACGCAAAGATCTCTTCGATAACGATGGTCCCTGAGAGCAGGAAACCAAAAGTCACAGCTATGATTGTATTCGTATCTATCAGAGCGTTCCTCAGTATGTGATTCCGTCTGACCTCTCCCTCCGGTGTGCCCTTGGCACGGGCGGCTTTCACATGGGTGGACCATCTTGCGTTCAGTATTGATGAACGCATTATCCTTGCAACCAGCCCGAAGTCGAGCAACGCGAGGACTGCGGCCGGCATGATGACGTGGTAGATGCCTGACATGAACGCCTGGCCGTTCAGTTGGACTAGCGCGTCTAGTATGTAGATTCCTGTGATGTGGTTGATCGGTGCAAGTGTCTGGGAGAACATGCCGCCTGAGGGGAAGAGTGGAACGTAGCTGGAGAACACCAAGATTGCAAGGAAGCCCCCCAGGTAGTAGGGTGAGGACCAGGTGGCCAGGTAAAAAATCCGTATCGCGTGGTCCACTTTGGTGCCGAAGTGCATTCCTGCGATGTAGCCCGACGCGACCCCTAGGGCCACAATCATGACCATGGACACGAGGACGAGTTCAAGGGTGTTTGGAAAATAGAACTCCATTTCCGAAAGGATGGATCTCCCGGTCTGCGGATCGATGCCGAAATTGCCTGTAGTGTATGACTGAAGGAAGTAGTAGAGCTGAACATACCAGGGCTGGTCTAGGTGGTACCTTGCCACTACTGCGGCTATGGTTGATTTGCTGGCCCTCGCTCCTGCCCAAAGGTGTGCCGGGTTAGGATTGAGGATGTAGGAAATGAAGAATACCAAGAGCATGGCGCCGATCAAGACGCCAATCGCGCCGAGGACTCTCTTGCCGAGGTACGGTAGAAAATCTCGCAGGGGAATCAATGTTTCCCCGCTAGCTACTATAGCTGATAGTGTTGTAATACAGGAAGTAACCCATGCCCGACCCGGCCGGACTGGGAATGATGCCTGTGACACCGTTGGCCGTCACGGCCATCAACTCAGGAACATACAGCCAGATATCGGTGTAGTTGTCGTACATCCTTTGAGTGATGTTGCGAAATGCCTGGATTATGGTTGTGCTGTTTAGTGCTGTCGCAGCCTGAGTGGTGTAGTTGAGGACCAGAGAATCCACGAAGGCGCTCGAGCCTATTTGGTCGGTGGATGTGAAGTAGGAAACGTAATCTATGGCCGCAGTGTAGTCCTCGCTGTAGTAGCCGAGTCCCATCGCAAATGTGGTATTCTCGTCGCTTGAGGAGTCAATCAGGGTCGCGTACTGCCTGAACGGGAGAGACTGGAGGGTGACTGGTATCCCGATCCTGTCCAGATTGCTACTTATGATATCGGCCGCTCCCAGGTCGGTTGGATTGTCTGAATCGTATAGGAATGACACGGTAGGGAACTGCCTCCCTCCTGGATTGAGCGTGGTCCCATTGGGTAGGTGTGCCACGAATCCGGCTTGGGAAAGCGAGACCGCCGCCTGGACCGGGTTGTATTGGTACGGGCTCAATCCTGCAGTTGTTTCGTTGTAATACTGAAAGCCGGGCGGAACGGGCCCAATCCACTGCTGGGCATGGCCATTGAACACTATCCTGATGATGTCTTGGTAGTCTATGGCGTTGGCAATCGCCATCCTAACGTCAACGTTGTTGAAGAGCGGGAACGCCTGGGGATCCATGTACACGTAATGAACGTCTTCTGATGCGCCGTAGACAATTGGGAGAATCGACGTTGTCACTCCGGGTATACCCGCCGTGACATTGTAGTAAGTCACCGGGACACCAATCATCTGCACTGTTCCCGCGCGAAGATCGGCTATGCTCGTAGCCGAATCCTTGTAGTATATGACAACGTTGTTCAGAATCGCTGGAGAGATTGCATTATTCAGCTGTGATTCTGGAAGGCTGTTCGCCCAGTAATCTTGGTTCTTCACCAGGCTTACGCTCTGCCCCAATACCCAAGACTGGAGTTGGTAGAACCCGGTGCCAAGTGCGTTCGTCGTCAGGTAGTCGTTCGCAGTATCCGCAACAACTCCACCGTGACTCGCCACGAACACAGGGTCGACAGCCGCAGCCATTGGGGTCAGCAGCGTCGCCAGAAACGCGGAGTACGGAGCCATTCCGTTGTAACCATAGCCTAGATTGAACTGGATTGCGGACGCATTCAGAGCTACAACCGACTGGTCGGGACGGCTCATCAGGCTCAGGTTCGCGGGCGATGGATGGGCGTAGTCTATCGAGTTCAGCATCGAGTCTGTTACGTTGAAGGTCAGTCCATTTCCTGCGGCAAGGTTCTGGGAAAGAATCCAAGAGGGTGCCTGGTTCATCACCAGTGTCCTGTAGACGGAGTACCATACGACATATGCATTGAACGGGTCACCATTGCTGAAAGCTACGTTGGGCCTCAGCTCGAAGGTATAGTTCATGCCGTCTGGCGATATCGTCCACGCATCGGCGAGCACGCCCAGGTAGGAGGAGTAGCTGCTACCATTGTACGTCAGAAGGCCCTGATAGATCTGCTCGACGACCTCCCAGCCGGACGTTTCGTACGTCACTGCCGGATCAAGAGTGTCGGGTTCGGTCAGTTCGTCTACCTGGATGGAGGTCTTGGTCGGGCCACTCTTCGACGTAGATGTCGAAGATGATAAGGACGTCGTAGAGGAGCTTGCTGACGTCGTGG
>Ga0187766_10001393_pt1 | contig 14162 bp, 15 predicted proteins | sample 0216_QUI02_MP05__4_FD_132971 | JGI IMG/M metagenome (GOLD analysis project Ga0187766, IMG submission 132971) | Tropical peat soil microbial communities from peatlands in Department of Meta, Colombia - 0216_QUI02_MP05_20_MG | ecosystem: Environmental > Terrestrial > Soil > Wetlands > Peat ... | reverse complement strand
CTCTGCGTCTGGTTCCCGGCCGTGCTCACGCCGGCCCTGCGTGACGTCTATCCGATGGAGGTGGTGCGCGCGGCCATCAAGGTCACGCTCGGCGTGGCGTTCGTCCTGGGCGTGACGAGCGTGGTCCTGAAGCGGCGGAAGGCGCTGGGGCTCACCGGCGCCGGGCTCGCGCTGGTGGCCACGCTCGTGGGGGGCTCCGAGGTCTCGGTGGCCACGCCGGTGCCGCGCGGGAACTTCGTGGGCCTCGACTGGTTCCTGCTCGACCTCTTCCTGCTCTCCGCCATCTTCGTGCCGATCGAGCTGCTCTTCGGCCGGCTGCGCGAGCAGCCGATCTTCCGTCCCGGCTGGCGCACGGATCTCTGGCACTTCGGGGTGAGTCACCTCTTGGTGCAGCTTACCGTGTTCCTCACGATGGCGCCGGCCGCGCTCTTCTTTCACTGGGCGGTCGCGCCCGGGCTGCAGGCCGCGGTGGCCGCCCAGCCGGTGGTGGTGCAGTTCCTGGAGATCCTGCTGGTCGCCGATCTCACCCAGTACACCGTCCACCGGCTCTTCCATCGCGTGCCCTGGCTCTGGCGCTTCCACGAGATCCACCACTCGAGCCGGGACATGGACTGGCTGGCCGGCTCGCGCCTGCACCTGGTGGACATCGTGGTCACCCGCGGGCTCACCTTCGTCCCGCTCTACGTGCTGGGCTTCGCGCAGGCGCCGGTCTTCGCCTACGTGCTGTTCGTCTCGTTCCAGGCGGTGCTGATCCACGCCAACGTCTGGTGGCGCTTCGGCCCGGTGCGCTGGCTCCTGGCCACGCCGCAGTACCACCACTGGCATCACGCGGCCGACCGGGTCGACGTGAACTTCGCGGTGCACCTCCCCGTGATCGACGCGGTGTTCGGGACGCTCTACCTGCCGCGAGATCGCTGGCCCACCGTGTACGGGGTGGCGGGAAACCCGGTGCCCGACGGGTACTGGGCGCAGCTCGTGTTCCCGTTCGGCCCCCGTCGAGCCGCCGCGGAGCCGGCCGCGCCGGTCAGATCGTGAAGCGGCGGCGGAACACCCGGCGGATCAGGTAGGGATTGGCTCCGAGCTCGTAGAGGCGACCGATGTCGCCGGTGCGCAGCGCGGCGCGCTCGGCGTCGCTGAGCGCGTGGCCGGTCATCTCCGCGTCGGTCAGGCTCTCGCGCATCTGGTGCTGCCGGGCGATGTCGGTCAGGAGCTTGTTGAGCGCGTAGGAGACCTGGACGCTCACGGCGCCACCCACGCGACGGCGCAGCCGGTGATCCATTCCGGCACCGGCTCGTAGGCCAGCACCTCGCCCCGGCGACCCGGCAGCGCCCCCAGCAGCGCGATCCAGTTGCGGATCTCCTGGCCGCCATTGCCCCCGTCGCGCTCGATCTCGTCCCGGGTGAGCCGGGTGAGCGGCTCCACGTCGCCGCGCACCACGCAATCGAGCACGCGGCGGTCCCACTCGGGATTGATCCGGCCGGTCTCGGGCGTGCCGACCCAGTGCGAGATGCCGCCGGTGGCGATCAGGGCGACGCGCTCGCGGGAGGGCCGCGAGCGGATGAAGTCGCCGACGAACGCGCCGACCTCGCGGCAACGCCGCGGCGCGGGCAGAGGGGGCGCCGCGCAGTTGGTGTAGACGGTCACGATCGGCAGCTCGTCCTCCGGCATCAGGAACGACAGCGGCACCGCCAGCTCGTCCCAGCTCTCGATCTCGTAGGAGTATGCGAAGTCGATACCCGCCTCGAGCCCGGCCTCGAGCAGGCCCATCGCCCAAGCCGGGTTGCCGCGGACCTTGCGGGGCGTGAGGCGCATGAGCTTGGCGCCACCCTCGCTGGGGCAGTCGTAGGTGGGAGCGAGGCCGACGCAGAAGGCGGGGAGGTTGTTGTACGCGAAGTTCTGCAGGTGGTCGTTGACGAACATGACCAGCATGTCCGGCCGCGCGGCCTGGAGCCGCCGGCGCGCCTCGTGGAAGCCCGCGTAGAGCCGCTCGCGCTGGCCGGGATCGGCGACGTCGGGCTTGCCGGTGATGAGGGGTGCGTGGGCCGTCAACGCCGCTGCGACGATCTCCGCCATGGTCGGGCCTCCGGGCGGGCGTGGGCGCCCGCGGGTGCGATGCCCTATCCTAGTCCAGCGCGCCGGCCCGGGGAAGCGATGCGCGCGGCCGGCCGCGCTAGAAGCGCGAGGCGCGGTAGGTCTCGGGCGCGAAGCGACCGAACAGCAGCGCGACGGCGACGAGCAGGACCGCGGCCAGGGCCAGCGCGGCGTCGGCCCCGGCCAGGTCGGCGGCAACGCCGAGCGCGATGGGGCCGACGACGTAGCCCAGGTCCGCGAGCATGCGGTAGGTGCTGAGCGCGGCCGCGTTCATGCCTCCGGGCGCGGTGTCGGCGGCGTAGGCCGAGGGCGCCGCGCCGCTGATCCCCATCGCGATGCTCCAGGCCGCGCAGGCGGCGAGGAACCACGGGTAGGTGGGCGCCCAGAGGAAGAGCAGCAGCGCGGCGCCCGACATGAGCGTGGCCGGGACGATGACGATCTTCCGCCCGTGCCGGTCCACGAGCACGCCCGCCGGGTAGGCGAGGGCCAGTCCGACGATGCTGGCCAGGGCAAGGCCGAAGCCGATGCGGTCGGGGTCGAGCGCGAGCCGGTCGCGGGCCAGGATCGGAATGATGTTGAAGAGCGCGCCGGTGCGGGCCACCGCGTTCACGAACGCGATCAGGCTCACCAGCAGGAAGCCCGGGTGCCCGGTGAGGAGGCGCAGCTGCGCGTGGAACGGGACCTCCTCCTCCGCGTGGTGCCCGGCCGGATGAGCGGGCCGGGTCTCGGGGATCGCGAGCCACGCCACGGCGGCGGCCAGGAGCGACGCGCTGGCGTGCGCGAGGAACGGCGCGGCCAGGCCCCAGTGGGTCGCGAGCAGGCCGCCGGGGAACGGGCCGATGCCGACCGCGAAGATGAACACGCCCTGGTAGACCGCCATCATGCGGCCCCGATTGCCCGGCGTCGAGATGTCGGCGAGCACGATCAGGCCGGTGGTCAGCACGAACGCGGCGCCGGCGCCGGCCACGAAGCGCGCGGCGACGAAGGTGGCGTAGGTGGGCGCCAGCGCGCAGAGGGCGTTGCCGAGGGCGGAGAGCAGCCCGCCGATGGCGAGCGTCGCGCGGCGCCCGAGGCGATCGGCGAACCGGCCCGAGGGCACCGCGACGAGGAATCGCGCCAGCCCGTAGACCGCGATGGCGAGGCCGATCGCGGACTGGGTGACGCCGAAGGAGCGGGCGTACAGCGCCAGCGCCGGAACGATGCTGCCGAAGCCGAGCTGGTTCACCGCGATGAGCACGCACATCCACGTCAGGATGCGCAGGCCCACGGGCTCTCGCATGGCCGTTCGGGTGTATCCCGTCTCGTGGTGGAGCGCAAGCCCGGCCGGGCGTATGATCGGTCGCGCAGGCCCAGGAGTGCTCACGGGCGCGGATCAGGCGCGCGCAGGATCAAAAGGAGGCGTCCCATGGCGGCAGAGACGGCAACGGGCTTCGCGGTCTTCGCGGGCGTCGCGCCCGAGATCATCCGCGCCTCGGCGCGCGAGGCGGAGGCGCGCGGGTTGGCGTCGTTCTGGGTGAACCATCCCGGGCCGGTCGACGGGCTCGGCTCGCTGGCGCACGCCGCCGCCGAGACACGACGCATCGACCTGGGCGTTGGCGTGATCCCGTTGCACACGCGCGGGCCGGAAGCCATCGTGGAAGGCGTGCGGCAGCACGGGCTGCCGTCCGCGCGGCTCCTGCTCGGAGTGGGCAGCCCGAACCCGAAGGCGCTGGCGCGCGTGCGCGACGGCGTGGCCGCGATCCGCCGGAGCCTCACCACGCGCGTGATCGTGGCCGCTCTCGGTCCGAAGATGTGCGAGCTGTCGGGCCAGGTCGCCGACGGGGTGCTGTTCAACTGGCTGACGCCCGAGTACGCGCGGCGCTCCGCGGAGCTGGTGCGCGCCGGGGCGCGGGCGGCCGGCCGGCCGATGCCGCGGACGTACGCCTACGTGCGCGTGGCGCTGGGACCGACCGCGGCCGAGCGGCTCAACGACGAGGGCGGGCGATACGCGGCCATTTCCGCGTACGGCGCCCACTTCGCGCGCATGGGCGTGAAGCCGGTCGACACCGCGATCGCGGCCACCTCACCCGAAGGGCTGAAGGCCGCGCTCCGCGCCTGGCAGGGCGCGGTCGACGAGGTCGTGCTCCGCGCCATCGTCGCCAAGGACACCGTGGAGGACCACCTCACCCTCCTCCGCGCCGCCAGCTGAGGAGGGGTCAGGTCTTGCATTACGACAATGTCGTAATGCAAGACCTGACCCCGTCTACAGCTCGCGGCGGACGAGGCGAGCGCCCTCGACGAGGGCGGCGAGCTTGAGGCGGGTGGCCCAGCGCGGCGTCTCCCAGAACCCGCAGTCGGGGTTGAGCCAGAGGCGGTCGGGCGAGACGTAGCGCAGGATCGCGCGGATACGCTCGGCGACCTCGGCCGCCGTCTCGGCCTTGAAGGCCTTGACGTCGATCACCCCGGCGCCCAGCTCCTTGTCGGTCGGGAACTCCTTCCAGAGCGGCAGATCGTCCATCCCCCGGTTGGCGTACTCGAGCACGACCTGCGAGGCGGTCAGCTCGTGCAGCGCGGGGTAGACGTTGCGGTAGCTGCGCACGGGCTGGAAGGGCCGCCCGTAGAGGTTGCCGAAGCAGACGTGGACGGCGATCTTGGCCCGCACGCCCTCCACCGCGCGGTTGACGCCCAGGGCGAACTGCGGCGCGCTGCCCGCGTACATCCCGCTGTGCGGCTCGTCGATCTGGATGAAGTCGGCGCCGGCCGCCGCCAGCGCCCGGCACTCCGCGTTCACGATCCCCACGAGGTCGGCGAGCAGCGTGTCGCGGTCGCGGTAGGGTCCGCCCACGCGCAAAGGAAACATCAGCGTGTAGGGCCCGGGCACGGTGGCCTTGAGCGGCCGGCCCGTGAGCCCGCGCGCCAGCTTGAACTCCTCCACGATGCCGAGCCCCTCCGGCGCCGTCACCCGCTCGATCACCTGGAACGGCGTGTTGGTGTCCCAGTGGGGCTGGCCGAGCCGTCGCGGCTCGGGGAGGGCGCGGATGCCGTGGAGGCGATCGTAGAACCCGATGATGAAGCGCACGCGGCTCATCTCGCCGGTGCTGAGCACGTCGACGCCAGCGTGCTCCTGGTCCAGCAGGGCGACCTGGGTCGCGTCCTCCTGCAGCTCGGCGAGATCGGTCGCGCCCAGTCGGCCCGCGGCGAGCGCCTCACGCGCCAGCCAGACCCAGCCCGGCAGCCCGTGGCTGCCGATGACCGAGGTGGGCAGGATCGGCAGCGCGGTCATCGGACCGGCTTCGCACCCGTCGCGGGTTTCCTCAGCGCCTCCATCGCGGCGCGGTGCTCGGCGGAGTCGAGGCAGTCGCGCAGGCCCGCCTCCATCTCGCGCCGGAACGCGTCGAACTCGAGATCGAACGCGCGCGTCAGCAGCCGTTTGCTCCACGTCACGCTGGTGGCGGGCAGCGCGAGGAAGCGCGCCACGCACTCCTCGGTCGCGCGCGCGAAGTCGGCGGCCGGCACCACGCGGTGGACCAGGCCGATCGCCTCGGCGCGGGCCGCCGAGATCGGCTCGCCGGTGAGGATCAGCTCGGCGGCCCGGGAGCCACCGATCAGCCGCGGCAGGCGGTAGAGCGACATCGATGGGATCAGACACTCCTTCACGGCCGGCAGGCCGATGGTGGCCTCCGTGGCGGCGAGGCGGTAGTCGCAGACCAGCGCGAGCTGGAGCCCGCCGCCCAGGCAGTGGCCGTTGATCGCGGCGACGAAGGGCAGCGGCATCCGCTCAATGGCGGTCATCGCGTCCTCCCACGCCACGAAGTGAGGCAATCGCATGCGCCCGTCCGCGAGCGCGCGCAGGTCCACGCCGGTGGAGAACGCGCGCCCGGCTCCCGTGACGACGGCCAGCCGCAGATCGCTCCGCCCGCCGATGCACCCGACCGCGTCGTTGAGCTCGGCCACCCAGCCCGGGTCGCCCGCGTTCAGCACCTCGGGCCGGTTCAGGGTGACCCGGGCGACCGGCCCGTCGATCTCGAGGCGCACCGCGGAGCCCGCCATGGCGCGGGGAGCGTACGCGGCGGTCGCGCCGGCTGTCAAGACACGGCGCGAAGCTGGCTCCCGGAAAAGTCGCGTGCTACCCTTTCCACGTCGGCGCGCCGCCGTCATGCGAGCCTCGCGTGATCCTCACGCAACCGACGCGAGGCCAGTGGCCGACGCGAGGCCAGGGGAAGGAGGATGGAGTCATGCTGAGCCGAGAGGACAACGAGCTCCTGACCAGGACCGGCCGGGGCACCCCGATGGGCGATCTGCTCCGCCACTACTGGATGCCGGTGGTCGAGTCGCGGGAGCTGGTCCCCGGCGGACGGGTGAAGCGCGTGCAGCTGCTCGGCGAGCGGCTCGTGGTCTTCCGGGGCCGCAGCGGCCGCGCCGGGCTCATCGGCGAGTTCTGCCCGCACCGATCCGCCTCGCTCTTCTACGGTCGCGTCGAGGACGCGGGCATGCGCTGCGCGTATCACGGCTGGAAGTTCGGCCTCGACGGTCAGTGCCAGGAGATGCCGAGCGAGCCGCCCGAGTCCAACTTCGCCTCGAAGGTGAAGCAGACCGCGTATCCCTGCCTCGAGCGCGGCGGGGTGATCTTCGCCTACATGGGCCCGGCGGCCACGCCGCCCCCGCTCCCCGAGCTCGAGTGGACGCTGCTGCCCGAGGGCCACACGTTCGTCTCGCGCCGGGTCCAGGACTGCAACTGGTTCCAGGCGCTGGAAGGTGGTATCGACTCGAGCCACATCTCGTTCCTGCACGCGCCCGTCGATCACCGCGACGAGGAGGTCACGACCGACATGGATCGGGTGAGCTTCGGGGTCGGCGCCGCGGTGTCCACCGGGGACCGGGCGCCCCGCTTCGAGGTCGTCGACACGGACTACGGCGTGCTGATCGGCGCACGCCGGACGAATCCGGACGGGCGCTGGTACTGGCGCGTCACCCAGTACCTGCTGCCGTTCTACACGCTGCCCCCGACCGATCTCGACGAGCGGATCGTCCAGTCGCACATCTGGGTGCCGATGGACGACACCCACGTAGTCAACTGGATGGTCACCTGGCATCCGGATCGCAAGCTCACCGCCGAGGAGATCAGGCTGAACGTGGAGGGCAAGGGCGCGCACGTCTGCGAGTACACGCCGGCCACCTCGGAGCCCTACGGCGACGTGCGCACCGCCGCGAACCGCGAGAACGACTACTTCATGGACTGGGAGGTGCACCGGACGCGGATGTTCTGCGGCATCCCCGGGTTCGGCGTGCAAGACCAGGCGGTGCAGGAGAGCCAGGGCGAGATCGTCGACCGGAGCCGGGAGCGCCTCGGCGCCAGCGACAGCGCGATCATCCAGGTGCGCCGCCGGCTGATGAACGCCGCCCGCGCCCTGCGCGAGCAGGGGACGCCCCCGCCCGGCCTCGACCCACGGCCGTACCTCGTCCGCTCCACGTCGGTCCTCCTGGCCCCGGGCGAGAGCTGGGTGGACGCCGCCGCCGGCCGCATCCTGGTCCGGCCGGGGGACCGGCTCGCGCGCGTCTGACGGGCCGGGTCCGGGTCGCGCCATGCCCGGGCGCATGAGCGGCCGCGTCGCGCTGGTCACGGGCGGGGGCGGCGGCATCGGCGAGGCGACCGGCCGGCTCTTTGCGGAGGAGGGCGCCGCGGTGGCGCTACTCGACACCGACCGCGACGCGGTGGAGCAGGCGGCGACCACGATCGCCGCCGCGGTCCCCGGCGCGCGCGTGCTCCCGCTGGTCGGCGACGTCACCCGCGAGGGCGACGCGCTCGAGATCGTCGACCTGACGGTGGCTCGCCTCGGAGGCCTCCACACGCTGATCAACGTGGCCGGCGTGCGCGTCTACACCCCGCTCGCCGAGGCGACCGCCGCGGACTGGGAGCGGATCATCGCCGTCAACGTGCTCGGCACCGCGAACGCCTGCAAGGCGGTGCTGCCGCGGCTGCGGACGGTCGGGCGCGGCACCATCGTCAACGTGTCCTCGGTCTACGGCGTGATGGGCCGGGCCGGCATGGGCCAGTACGACACCACGAAGGCGGCGGTGCTCGGCTTCACCCGGGCGCTGGCGGTGGAGGAGGCCCGGCACGGCATCCGGGTGAACGCGGTGTGCCCCGGCGGCACCATCACCCCGTATCACATCCGGCGCGCGGCGGCCCGCGGTGTCTCGGAGCGCGAGCTGCGCGGCCAGCGGACGGGCGACAACCTGCTCGGCCGCTGGGCCGAGCCCCGCGAGGTCGCGTTCCCCATCCTGTTCCTGGCCTCGGACGAGTCCTCGTTCGTCACCGGCGCCACGCTCATGGTGGACGCGGGCCGCTCGATCCTGTGACCGGCCCCTCCGGCGAGCCGCCCCGGCTCGCCTCGGTCGACGTGCTCCGCGGCCTGACGGTGGCCGCGATGGTGCTGGTCAACAATCCCGGCTCCTGGCGCCACGTCTACTGGCCGCTGCTCCACGCCGAGTGGGACGGTTTCACCCCCACCGACATGGTCTTCCCGTTCTTCCTCTTCGTCGTCGGCGTGTCGATCCCGCTCGCACTCGGCCCGCGGATCGAGGCCGGGACCCGCGGGGTGATGGGCCGCGTGCTCTGGCGCTCGGTCGCGCTGTTCGCGCTGGGGCTCCTGCTCCAGGCGCTGCCGTTCTTCCACCTGGCGACCCTACGCATCCCCGGCATCCTGCAGCGCATCGCGGTCTGCTACTTCCTCGCCGCGCTGCTCGTGGTCGCCACGCGGTGCGCCACGGGCTGGCGCCCGCAGGCCGCGGTGGCGGCGGCGCTGCTCGCCGGCTACTGGCTCCTGATGACGCGCGTGGCGCCGCCGGGCGGGGTGGCCGGCGACCTGAGCCCGGCGGGGAGCCTTGCCGCCTACGTCGACCGGCGCGTGCTGGGCGCGCACATCTGGCAGGTCGCGAAGGTCTACGATCCCGAGGGGATCCTGAGCACGCTGCCCGCGGTGGCCACCACGCTGCTGGGCGTGCTGGCCGGCCACTGGCTCCGCGGCTCCCGACCCGGCCCGCGGGTGGCGGGCGGCCTCCTGGCCGCCGGCCTCGCCGCGGCGGCGGCGGGCTGGCTCTGGGGGCTCTCGTTTCCGATCAACAAGTCGCTGTGGACCAGCTCGTACGCGCTCTTCATGTCCGGGCTCGCCGCGCTCGCGCTGGCCCTCTGCTACTGGATCATCGAGGTACGGGGATGGCGCGAGTGGACCGGACCCTTCGTGGTGCTGGGCGTGACCGCGCTGCCGCTCTTCTTCCTGTCGAGCTTCATGGCGCGCCTGCTGGTGCTGATCCGGGTCGGCCCGGAGCACACGCGGCTTCAGGCGTGGCTCTTCGATCACTGGTTCGCGCCGTGGCTTTCGCCGATGAACGCCTCGCTGGCCTACGCCATCGCCTACGTGCTGCTCTGGTGGGGTCTGATGTGGGCGCTGCAGCGCACCGGGCTGCGCCTGCGCGTCTGAGGCCCGACGCCTAGCTGATCACGAGGTCTCTCGCGGGGTCTCTCGGGGGACGGGGCCGCCGCGGCTGACGAAGGCGTTGCCGCGGATCCAGAAGCGCCACGGTCGGTCGACCCACTCTCGCGCGTAGTCGATGCCCACGCGCGGGCCGGTCGCGATGTCGGAGGTCACGACCCGGCGGCCCTCCTCGAGCCAGACGCGATCGCCCAGGAGATCGGCGCGGTCGAGTCGGCGGTCGATCCCGAGCGCGATGCAGAGCTTGCCCGGGCCGCTGGTGAGATCCCGGTCCGCCTGGACTCCGCGCCGGCGTCGCATCAGCGCCGCGCCCTCGACGGGCTCGAGCGCGCGCACCAGCACCGCGTGCGGCACGTCGACCGCGTTGGTCACCACGTTGAATTGATGGTACATGCCGTACACGAAGTAGACGTACGTGGTGCCGCCCCGGCGGTACATGGTCTCGGTGCGCGCGGTGCGCCGGCCGCGATAGGCGTGGGAGGCGCGATCCTCGGGGCCCTGGTAGGCCTCCGTCTCCACGATCAGGCCGGAGACGCGCCGTCCCTGCCGAGTGGGGACCACGAGGAGGCGGCCGAGCAGACGACGCGCGACCGTGACGACGTCGGTGTGGGTGTAGAAGGCTCGCGGCAGCTTGTCCACGCCGCCGCCGATGGTAGCACCGCGGGCGTGGCGAGACGTGAGCGCGCCCGCGGGCCGTGCCGGAGCGGCGCGGCTCGGCGCGCGCCCCGACGACGTTGCCCGCTACCGCCGGGCCGCGACCGCGAGCAGCACGACCCCGCCGGCCAGGGCCAGCCCGCCCACCACCGGAGGCAGCGGGATCGTCCGCTGCTTCTCGGCGGTGGCCTTGAACGGTCCCACCTCGAGGATCTTCTCCCGGGTGGTGTAGGTGATGCCTTGATAGGCGAGCGCCGTCACTCCGAGGGCGATCAGCAAGATGGCGACGAGCATCAGTCCGCTCTTCATCGCGCGCCTCCTAGACCGGCCGTCGGCCCTGGATGATGCGGATCAGCACCACCGCGAGGGCGATGACCAGGAGCAGATGGACGAAGCCGCCCAGCGTGTAGGAGCTCACGACGCCGCCCAAAGGACAAGCAGGATCACGAAGATCGTCCACAGCATGTGCGCGCCTCCCGTCGATTCGATTGCGAGTTGCCAGCGGAGAGAGAGGCACGCGCCGTGCCCGCGGGTGGCCGGCTGCGGAGAGCTCGAAATCCAAGCGGTTCGGGCTTCGGGCGTTCGCGAAGGCGGAGGGCGCGACGAGATCGGGTCAAGGTTACCGGGTAGAACGGTGCCGGGCGGGGAGCCAGCTCGCAGGGGCCGAACGCTCGTGGTCACGCCGCGCTCGCAGGCAGCTCCACGAAATACGGGGTAGGCGCAACTTCTGCGCACTACCTGCTCTGCCTCCCAGCGTTTGCTGCGAAAGCTGTTGCTCCGACACAGTCTGTAAGCCAGAATCCATTCCCCAACGCGGACAGGCGATGGGATAGCAATGGAACTGCACGACCCGACACACGCTCTCGCGGTTGCGGTTTGTCGGGTCGACGCTGCTGGCGGGCTCGACCCGAGCCGCCTCGAAGCGCTCGGGAACGCAACCTTTCGCAAGCAATTTCTGGCGCTGCTCCAGCGCCACGCGGTCCTGGGCTTGGCGGCCCGGACCCTGTTGGATCCGCGCTTGGCGCCGGCGCTTCCCGGTGAAGGCGCGAAGGAGCTGCGCGAGATCCTGACCCGGCTGCGCCGCCGGGCGGCGCTCTGGGTCATCGAGCGCGACCGCGTGCTCGGAGTCCTTCGCCGCATCGGCCTCGATCCGATCATGCTGAAGGGGGGCGGACTCTGTACGACTCTCTACGCAGAGCCCGTCGAGCGGGAGTTCGGCGACCTCGATCTACTGGTGCCGGAGGATCGGCTCGAGGCGGCCGTCACCGCGCTCGTCGGTGCCGGCTACCAGAACCCATGGAACGTGGCGCAGCTCGAGGGGTACCGTGCCCACCATTTCCATGTCTGGCTGACTCATCCGCAGGGATTCGTCGTCGAGGTCCACTTCGGGCTGACCGCGCCGCGCGCCGCCTTTCGGATCGACGCGGCCGACTTTCTCGCCCAGTCGGTGGTGCACGACGCGGGGGACGAAAGCTACCTTCGCCTCCCGCGACCGGAGCACCAGCTCCTTCATGTTGTCGACCAGAATGTGCTGGATCCTTTCAACCACCTAGCCAAGCTCGTCGACCTCGACCGGCTCATTCGCGCACACCCGCGCCTCCGGTGGAACATCGTCGAGGCCGCCGCGCGGCGCGGCGGCCTCGAGCGCGCGCTCGCTCTTTCACTCCACCTCACCCGGGCGCTGCTCGGCGCGCCGGTCCCGATCGATGTGCTCCAGCGCCTCCGCCTCGGTCCGGTCACCCGCTTCCATCTCGAGATGCTCAGACCGATTCCGTCGCTCCTCCGGCAGCGGTCCCTCCGGCGTCCGGCCGCGGCGCGCTTGCTCACGGCCTGGATGATGCCTTGCCGGCGCGAGCGCTGGCGCTATCTCGCCCTGGGCGCCGACGACCCGCTCCGCTGGATCTGGTCCGGTCACGATCAGCCCTCCGAGGAGGGCTCGTCGGCGAAGATGCTGCCGCTGGCGAAACTCCTGGCGTATCAGGCGGGTCTCTACCTCGTGGGACTGGCGGCGTCGGTCACCCCTCGGGGCCGCGAGGGGCTCCGTTTCTGGGCGCCCTGAGTGCTGGATGAGCCATGAGGAGTGTCGGCTGGTGAACGACCCACCCCTGATCAGCTGCATCGTCAGTGTGTTCAATGGCGAGCGGTACCTTCGGCAGGCCCTGTCGAGCATCTTCGCCCAGAGCTACGGACGCATCGAGGTCATCGTTGCAGACGACGGCTCGACCGACGCTTCCCAAGCGATCGCCACGGGGAGTCTCGAGCCGATCAGGCTTGTGACGCAGGTCACCGCCGGTCCCGCTGCGACGCGCAACCTCGGGCTCGAGACCGCGCGGGGCGAGTTCGTCGCGTTTCTGGACGCGGACGACCTCTGGCACCGCGAGAAGCTGACCATCCAGGCGGCTCGGTTTCGCGCGCGTCCCGAGCTCGAGCTCTGCGTCAGCCACGTGCAGATGTTCTGGGGCGATGGGCCGAGCGCGGTCCCGGACGCGTACCGCGATCACCCACGAACCCGGCCGGTTCCCGGCTATGCGACGACGGCGATCCTGGCTCGGCGAGAGCTCTTCGACCGGATCGGGCGATTCCGGACCGAGTTGTGGTTCTCCGACGCCGCGGAGTGGTTTCTCCGCGCCCGGCAGCACGGAACGATCACGGAGGTGATACCGGAGACCCTCACGTACCACCGGATGCACGCCTCCAACCTGACCCGGCGCCGCAGCGCGGAGAGTCGGGATGAATTCTTGGCGCTCATGAAAGGGCACCTGGATCGTCTGCGGCGCGTCGGCGGAGCGCGCGAGTGATGCGGATCCTCTACTGGACCCAGCACTTCTGGCCCTATGTCGGCGGGGTCGAGGTACAGGCGGCGCAGTTCCTGCCCGCGATGCGGAGCCGGGGGCACCAGTTTATCGTCGTGACGTCGCACGGAGATCTCCCACTTCCAGATGAAGCCACGTACGACGGCGTTCCCGTCGAGCGGTTCCCCTTTCTCTCGAGCCTCGCCAGCGCCGACCCCGATACCCTGCTTCGCACGAGCCGGCGGGTGGCGATGCTCAAGCAGCGCTTCAGACCGGAGCTCGTCCACGTGCAGTTCACCGACCCCAGCGTCTTCTTCCACGTGCGTACCGCGGCCGTCTGCCCGGCCCCGTGTCTGGTCACGATCGGGCTCGCGCTGCCCACCGGGCCCGGGACGGGCCGAGCCCAGACCTTGCTCGGGCAGACGCTGCGGTCGGCGGCCTGGGTGACCGCGCCGTCGGAGGCGATTCTGGGCGACGTGTGCTCCCTGGTGCCGGAGATCGTCGATCGCTCGTCGGTGATCTACAACGCCCTCGAGTGGCCGGATCTTCCGCCGGCTCGACTGCCACGGGAAGACCCCGTGCTCGTCTGCGTTGGGCGAGTCGTCGACGAGAAGGGGCTGGACCTGACGGTTGCCGCCTTCGCTCTCGTGCTGGCGAGGGTCCCGAGGGCGCGCCTCGTGATCGTCGGCGATGGTCCGGCGCGGCCGGCCCTCGAGCGGCAAGCGGCTTCTCTCGGGATCTCGGCCCGCGTGCGATTCGCAGGCTGGGTCGCGCCCGAACACGTGCCGGCACAGATCAACGAGGCGACGGTGGTCGTGATGTCTTCCCGATGGCGGGAAGCCTTCGGACTCGTGGCCCTGCAGGCCGGCCAGATGGCTCGTCCCGTCGTTGCCACGCGGGTCGGAGGGCTGCCGGAGGTCGTCCTCGACGGCGAGACGGGCTTGATCGTGCCGCCGGAGGATCCGGAGGCGCTCGCGCGAGCCCTGATCTTCCTGCTCGAGCATCCGGAGGAGGCAGCTCGTTTCGGACGCGCGGGACGGTTGCGCGCCGAGCGCACGTTCGGCTGGGGGGACTACGTCGAGGCGTACGACCGGCTGTATCACACTCTCTGTCCAGGAGGTTCCTCATGCTGACGCCACATACTCGTCTGGAG
>Ga0187766_10001391_pt1 | contig 14166 bp, 16 predicted proteins | sample 0216_QUI02_MP05__4_FD_132971 | JGI IMG/M metagenome (GOLD analysis project Ga0187766, IMG submission 132971) | Tropical peat soil microbial communities from peatlands in Department of Meta, Colombia - 0216_QUI02_MP05_20_MG | ecosystem: Environmental > Terrestrial > Soil > Wetlands > Peat ... | reverse complement strand
TCGAACTCAACGAGGCACACTGGTGGTCAAACTGGGCGCATTTGGCTTGGTTGGGGTCCTCAGGTTACCTTCTGACTTCGGGGGACTTCAGGGAGCCCTTCTTCAACCGCGCCTGCATCTTGGACTGTAGGAGAGTGGACGCGACGATAGCCTGGGCGAAGGAGAGGCTGATGGCCAGTAACACGGAATCAACCATAACGGTTTTCGACTCGTGCACCAAAGCCGTCAGTGGACTCCGAGCCTCTGGCTACAGACCTGTTGACACAATGACCGTCATGTATTCGAACGATCAAGGAAAGGCGACCAGCTCGGTGCCGGTCACCATCAACGAACGACCTGATGCAGACAGCTGGACCAGGGCGTACCTTGAAGCCTTCTATGGCGATCTGAATCTCGCGCCGCGCACAACCCCCATCGTGACCCGTCTGCTGAAGCTCCAAGCGGCCACACTCCTGGAGGCTAGAACCGAGGGTGAAGCGGCCGGTGTTCTCGCAATGTTCAGGACAAGAGGCTTGGCGGGGGTCTACTGCGTTGGCACGGTCCCCGAGCACAGAAGGCAGGGGGTGGCGGGCACTCTCCTCTCAAGGGCCAAGGCCATGGCCGCAGCCGAAGGAAGGCGCTTGGTCCTGCAGGCCCTGGCGTCTGACGTCTCCATTCGCTTCTATCTGGAGAGGGGGTTCAAGGTCCTTTACTCGAAGCAGCTGTTGTCAAAGGAAGGCTCAAATGCCAAGAAGAACAGGCACGTCTAGGATGGACCTAGGGGTCTGCATTGAAAGAAACGCGGCCCTGGGTCACAGCCCTTTCACGAGGGTCTTCGGCGGCTTCGAGAAGGTTAAGGCCGTCAGGGCGATCTTCGGGCGTCGCACCGACGAAGTGTTGGGGAACCTTAGCGTGGAGGTCACCGACGGCAGGGGCTACATGCGAATCAACGACGTGAAGGGTTCGATTGTGATAAACGGGAAGTATCTCAAGGAGGGGAAGGAGATGGATGTCTACCTGGACGTCATACACGAACTGGTCCATATCAGGCAGCACCACGAGGGGAAGGAGCTCTGGGACAAGGACTACAAGTACATCGACAGGCCCACCGAAATCGAGGCCTACAAAGTCGCTGTCAGGGAGGCGCGCAGGCTGGGGCTCAGCGAGGATGAGGTGGTCGAATATCTGAAGGTCGAGTGGATCCCGGAGGACGAATTCAGGTCCTTCCTGAAGAACGTCGGCGTCCGGAGCTGATACCCAGAGGCCCGCCCAAGGTCCTACAGTCGGGACCCTCAGGGCATTTTCAGCCACTGCGGGCCCCACTGACTGGTTAAGACGAGTTCGCCCGTAGCTGAAAACGAAATCACCCTTTCGTTATTATCCGTATCATGCCCCCGAAAAGATGATGAGTGATGTCAATGGTACCTAGCAAGGCTCCAGCGACGGGTTCGAAGACCCGCCTGGCCATGAAGGAAACTGCGACCAAGATAATCGCTGTCGCAAACCAGAAGGGCGGCGTAGGCAAGACGGACCTGACGGTGAATCTCTCCTGTCAGCTGGCTTCGCTCGGGAGCCGAGTCCTGCTGATCGATATGGATCCCCAGGCGAACGCTACCACGTATCTCGTGGCGCCGGACATACCGATCCTGAAGACGACGGCGGACCTCCTGCTGGAAGACTCGCTCACGCTCGAGGACGCGGTGATAAGGGACTGCAGGGAGAACCTGGACGTTATCCCATCCGACGTCAGCCTGAGCGCCTGCCAGATCAAGCTCGCCAACGACATAGGCATGCAGTTCAAGCTCAAGAGGAAACTGAAAGTGCTTACCGAGGGGGGTTCCTCCTACGACTACGTCCTCATCGACACTCCCCCCTCGCTGGGGCTGCTCACGGTGAACACCCTGACGGCGGCCACCCGGGTGATCATACCCATCCAGACCCAGTACTTGGCCATGGAGGGCGTGGTGCAGTTAGAGGAGACGATCCGGAAGGTGAGAGAAGACATCAATCCAGGACTTGGCATACTCGGAGCCGTCCTCACGCTGTACGATAGGAGGACCCTGATCTCGAGGGAGGTCGAGGCGAAGGTAAGGGACGGGTTCGGCGGAAAGGTCTTTGCGACTGTCATACCGGTCAACGTAAGGCTCGCGGAAGCCCCTAGCCATCACAAGTCGATATTCGAGTACGACCCTGAGTGCAACGGCGCCAGAGCCTACCGGGAGCTGGCAAAGGAGATTTTGGAATGCCCAGACGCCTAGGAGACGACCCTCTTTCTAGGAAGAGGTCACCTTCCGCAAAGAGCGCTTCTTCGGCCCGGCCTGGGCTCCCCGCGCAGCAGACCTCGCACAACGATGTCTTCTTCCGGAGGCGGGTCGAAGGTCCTCAGTCGAAACCCGAAGAAACCCCCGACAGGCAATTGCCAGGTCCCGGGGAGGCAACGGACGTCGACGAGAGGCCAGAGATCACCGAAGTCGCTGATATTGTGAGGACAGCGCAGGTCGCGAAGAGCACCCAGGGAGCGGCGCAGCTCGCAGGGCCGGCGCCCGTGGATGAGTTGGTCCTCCCTCAAGCCGAAGTACCAGACGAGGCGGTGGAACAGGCGCCTCCGGCCACTTCAGAGCCTGTTGCCACCATCGAGCCTCCGACCCAGGTCACTCCGGAAGCGGAAGCCCCCGAATCGAGCCAGCCCGAGGCGCAGCCTCAGAAGAGCGGAGGCTTCCTCAAGCGGCTCTTCGGAAGATTCGGCAAGTAGCTCCCAACAGGAACCGCGGGCCCGCGGAGGCGTAACGAGTTCATGCCCTCCATCCTATCAGGGCCCACGGTGAGGTAAGAGGCTGTAGGACCGCCCCGAAGCCTGAGATTAACGGAAAGGGGATCTGTCGCATCGCAGACGATGGTTCTCCCATTCCTCCCCGGTTCAAACCCTTAAGAGAAACGCAGAGGAACACTTTCGTGTTGGCTGGACCGATCACCAGGACCTACAGGGTCTCCAAGACTTTCAGGGCACCCCTAGACTTCTGCTATGTCTGGTGCACGGACTTCCGTGCCGACGACAACAAGATGACGGGTTCGAAGACAAGACGCCGCTTCCTCGAAAGGTCTTCCCGTAGGTTTGTCTGGATAGCTACGTACAGGGAGGGCAGGAAGACGGTAGAGGGGGTAAGGGCCGTCTGGCTCAAGCCACCAGATGCCTGGCACTTAGACACCTGTGGTGATGGGAGAGAGATTGGGGACTACAAGCTCACCCCGGTGGGAAGGCGGACCCGGCTTGACATGGTCTTCCAGGTGACCTACGACGACCCGAAGAAGGCAGAAGGGGTTCGGGAGTGGGTGCGAGGTTCAAAGCGGGAATGGGACGTGTTTGGGAGGTACCTCGAGGCAGACTACAGGGCCTCCGTCGGCAAGGGTTCGAGCGGCTAGACGCACTTTCTCCCCTTCTAGAAGTGGAAGTGAACGGACGCGTCTATGGGCCCGCGGGCACGAACCTCAGGAACGAGTTGACGAGCCTGTAGCAATGTAGCTTTGCTACGAAGAAGCCGAGGAGGGCAAGCAGTGCGAATTCCGAGAGCGCGAAGTTGACGATGGTTCCCAAGACGAGGGCTAGAGCGAGCGCGAACCTCCCCAACCTGGGGACGGACAGGAAGGACGCGAGGATAGCTGCCGTCGATACGTAGAATCGGGACGCTTCAGAGCTCATCCTTTCCTTCCACTTGTCTATGGCCTTGTGCGTCGCCGCGGTCCTGATTCTCATTGGGCTGAGGCATCGATTCGCGTGAATATACGTCATGTGGATGAACCCATGGACGGAATCGTCAACTTCGGCCGACCGAATACAATCCCTATATCCCCGAAGCCAATCCGGAGGCGTGGCGCGCCCCTTGAGTTCCGATAGTAAGAGGCTGATAGTGGCACAGACAGGGCAGCGGTGTGCCCTGTGCGGCCAGATGTTTGAGCGTTACGCGGTTCCGCACAAGGGAGAGCTGATCTGTATTGACTGCGCGATGAGACGGCTCAATCTCAGCATATTCGGGCTAGAGGTCGAATAAGTCAACAGACCCGGGTCTACCCGCGGAGATTCCCCAGACCCGCGGATCCGATTCGGATTTACTTAGATGGGCTAAGATTCCAGATTTTCTTCTGCTTCAGCGCTGCCAAGGCCTTATCGATGTCCGAGACTGCTACAACAACGCCGGCCCGAGCAAACGGCGCGGTTGTAGCGTAGGCGTGAGTGATGTTTATCTTCTTCTTGGCGAGCTTTTCTGCGAACTCGCCGAACGCCCCGGGCTTGTTGTCCAATTCGACGTTGAGCACCTCTTCTTCCGAGAAAGGAATCTTCGCTTTCCTGAGAGCTGCCCTCGCCGTTTCCACGTCGACGGCCATCACCCTTGCCGCCTGCGCTCTCCCGCTTGCCTCAGGGACGAAGACCCCGACGATGTTGACTTCGGCGTCCCCTAGCACTGAGCAGAGTCTCGCAAGTGTTCCTGGCTTGTTGGCTATTGGTATCACGAACTGGGTGGCCTTCGAAATCATCGTCCGATTGTAGGGAGGAGTCTGTAATACGCGTTGTTGGGCCCTCGGAGCCATGGGACGAGAGGCGGTGCCGATTTTTATAATGCCGGAACTCCGTTGAGGGCGCACTTGTCAGAAGTGACGATACTGCTCCCCGAGTTCTTCCCTCTCGATCAGATCAGGCAGACCGTGTCTACGGTCCTTCCTGGCACGGGGGTCTTCCATGACACCGAGTTCGGCGGGTCGGACTCGAGTGTGCTTGTGGTAACCACGTTCACCAGGGTGGATGCAGCCGTTGTGGCCAAGATGCCCAAACTCAGGTTCGTCCAGGTCGCAAGTACAGGGTACGACAACGTGGACCAGTCCATGCTGAAATCGAAGGGGATCACCCTCAGCAACATCCCGGTGGCCAACAAGGAGAGCGTCGCCGAGCACGTAATCATGATGACTCTGGCTCTGCTGAGAGGCCTCATTCCTCTGGATGCCAAGATCAAGGACAAGAGCTGGCCAACCCTGACCCAGGGGAGGGAGCTCAAGGACAAGGTCTTTGCCATTATAGGAATGGGCGCCATAGGCACAAAGCTCGCCGAGCGTCTTCTCCCCTTCGAAGTCTCGATAATCTACTACGACGTAGTGAGGCGACCTCAAGACTTCGAGCAGAGGCTCGGGATTACCTTCTACCCGCTGGAAGACTGTCTCAGGCTCGCCGACATCGTCTCCGTGCACCTCCCCCTCACCGACGAGACGAAGGGGATGTTCTCTGGGGAGAAGCTGTCACTCATGAAGCAGGGATGCATCTTCATCAACACGTCGAGGGCAGAGATTGTCGACGAAGCCGCTCTCGCCCACGCGGTGAAGTCGGGAGCCGTCCTGGCGGGCATCGATGTCTTCTCCCAGGAGCCCCCCGATTTTCGTTCCGAGATCTTCGGCCTAGACGGAGTGATCTTCACCCCGCACTCGGCGGGAGCCACCGTGGAGAGCCAGGAGAGATTCATGATGGAGACAATGAGGAACGTGCTGCGGTACCTCCAGGGGGTCGAGCCTCTCTACAGGGTGGGCTAGCTGAAGGGCCACGAACTCTTCGCCAGGACCCTGAAGGACCTCGGCGTATACGGAATCTTCGGCAACCCGGGCACCACAGAAATCCCGATGCTTCAGTCTGTGGACAGGTATTACCTCACTCTACACGATTCGATATCAGTGTCTATGGCCGACGGCTATTCCCTCCTCCGGCTCGAACCCTCAGCCGTCAACCTCCACACGATGCCCGGTGTGGGCAACTCGATGGCCTTCATCCGCACGGCCAAGATGAACAGGTCCCCTCTGGTCGTGACGAGCGGACAGCAGGACACACGCCACGCAATCCACGAGCCCCTCCTCTCTGGGGACCTGGTCGGGCTCGTGAGGGATTCCGTGAAGTGGGCCTATGAGATCAAGCAGTCATCGGACATCCCCATATCGCTGAAGAAGGCCCTAGAGGTTGCTCTTACTCCCCCCATGGGCCCAGTCTTCGTGTCCTTCCCCATGGACTGCATGGACGCCGAGGCCGAATACGTGGGAGGCGGGTATACGCCCAGGAACTACGAATCAGTCGACTTGGAGGTCACCAGGGCCATAGCCGAGAGATTCGACAGGGCGGTGAACCCGGCGATTGTGTTCGGATATGAGGTGGACGCCTTCGGCGCCCACGCAGAAGCTGAAGCTGCGGCCCGGGCGTGCGGCTGTCCTGTCTTCGTGGAACCCCTCACCCACAGGGCCGCCTTCGATACACGGAGTGAGCTGTACGCGGGGGATCTCACAGCTGCCTCGACCCTGATGGAGATGCAGCTCTCCCCGAACGATCTCGTTCTCTTCGTGGGGGGAGGGACGACCGTCTACCCCTATTCTCCGACCCCCCTGCTCAGCGGGAAGCAGGCGATTTTCGTGGGGTTCGACGTGGGGCACGGGCTGGGGGATTCGTTCGTGATGAACCCGAAGAGCTTCCTGCGCGAGTTCACTAAGCTCGTGACGAAAAGGCGGGGGTTCAGGCGCAGGCCGGATGTGTCCATGGCAGGGAGGGTGGCCAGGGCAAGGGCAAGGATGGGAGCCGAGTTCGTCCTCGCAGAGGCGAAGAGGAGGTTCGAAGGTCAGACGGTGGTCGACGAGAGCGTGTCGTACTCCCCGAAGCTGCGGGAGACATTCGGCTACTCCCCCAACAGATACTTCTTCGCAAAGACGGGTGCACTTGGATGGGGACTCGGCGCTGCCATGGGAGTGTCACTTCATGGCGCCAAGGTTCTCGCGGTGATTGGCGATGGTGCTCTGATGTACACGGTCCAGGGGCTGTGGACCATGAAGAAGTACAACCTACCGGTGAAGGTTTTGGTCATGAACAATGGCGGGTACAGCATCCTGAAGAGCTACTCGAAGAGCTACCACCCTTCGATGGAGTCGGCCCCCTTCTTTGACCTTGACCTCGACGTGGCGCAGGTGGTGAAGGGCTTCGGCGTCGAGACGGAGACTGCCGACAGGGATCTGAAAATGCTCGACTGGCTCGAGGAAGGCGCAGGGCCCAAGGTACTCGTGGTGAACATGGACAGGACGGTGGAGAGGCTCTTCCTGTAAGGGATCTTTCGTGCGCCTCTCAGATACAATAGCTCAGGTCCCTGAACCTTGTGATGCCTGCTGCCTCGGCGAACGAAGTTTAGCGTTGGACCTGCGGACTACGCAGAACGCAAACTCAATTTAACTGCGGGTCCAGGCCAGGCCTACGATCAAGCTAGAGAAGGGCCAGAAGGCGACCTACCAGCGGACCTTCACCGCCGAAGACGTGAGGGCATTCGCCGAGCTTTCCGGAGACAAAGGGGTGCACCATGTGGAGGCTGACATCTACGGTAGAATCATGGTCCAGGGGCTGCTGACTGCGACCATCCCCACCAAGCTCGGCGGGGACATGAACTACATCGCTAGACACATAGTCTTCGATTTCGTCCGTCCAGTATTCGTGGGAGACACGGTAACATGTGAAGGCACGGTCGAGAGGGTGGAGCCAGCAGAGGAGCGCCTGAATGTCTCCCTGTCGTTCGTGTGCCGCAATCAGGAAGGGAAGGAAGTCATGCGTGGGACCACAGAGGGAATAATCAGGGCGTGACACCCACCACCCTGGCAGGAATGTGCCAATCTTCCGCGAAGAGGCAAAGGGCGGCTTCTGATCTTTCTAGTCACTCGTTCCGATCTCTCCGGTCATCGAAGAGCGCGGACGGACCGAGAACTCGTTCCTGCCCGTACGGAAGTCGCTCCCGACAGCGCCCACGTTGGCTGACCTGCCTTCGCTTCACTCGGGCCTGAGCGCCCTTTTCGCCGCGAGGTAGCCGAGAATTCCGAGCAGCGTAGCGAAGACTATGAGGTAGACCATGTCCCACATGTAGGTGGACGCCTGGCTGGAGTTGAGGGAGCCATTGATCAGGAGCATCCTCGCCGCCTCGTTCGCTTTCGTGACTGGGTTGAGGTTGGCGATGGTCTTCAGCCAGTCAGGGAACGATGAAGGAGGAAAGAAGGCGTTGCTCATGAACATGACTGGGAGAGTGAGGAAGTTGACTATGGCGACCAGGGAATCTATGCTCCTCACTGAAAGGGCCAGGGCGGTGAAGACGAAAGAGAGGCCGAGGCCGAGGAAGATGAAAGCACCGAAGACCCCGATGAAGGACAGAGCGCTGAAAGAACCTGGGAGCTCAAGGCCATTCGGGATGACCAGCGCCACTATGAATGTGAGCACGCCAAGCAGAAGGACTTTCACGAGGTTCTGTGCGACCCCCGAAAGGAAGATGGCGGCCCGAGGGATGGGAGCCGTCAGGAGCGAGTTGAGGTAGCCCAGCTGCCTGTCGAGAACCAGGTCAATGCCCCCGAATGCCATGTTGAAGACGAGTATGATGCAGATGACCCCGGACGCGAGGTAGGTGATGTACGTCGGAGCGCCTCCGAAGGCCTCCTGGAGGACGGACGATGCCTGGCTGCCACCCCCTGATGAGAACAGGTTGGCCGGGTTGAAAGAGTTACCGAAGAGGATGAGATAGAACAGCGACGTAAACAGCCCCGGCATGATGGAGGCGGGGTTGCGCACCCACTTGCGCAGTGCCCTGAGGGTGAGGGCGAACGTCTCGCGGAGCAGGGGCTATCTCGCCCTCCCCATCTTGATGTTCTCCCAGGCTGAGTCGCTCTGAGGGGCTTCCTCATCCCTCATCGATTTGCCCACCACGTCCAGGAAGACCTGGTCGAGGGTGGGCTTCGAGAACGAGATTTCTTCGATCTCTGCCTCCTTCTGTACCACCCCGGCCACGATGGAGGGAAGGGCCTTCTCCGTTCTCGGGAGCTTAATCCTGTACACCCTGCCGTCACGGGTCACGCTCTTCACTCCTTCGATGCCAGAGAGGAACGCCGTTAGGTCATCCCTGTCGTTGGTAAGCGTCAGCGTGATGATGTCTCCGCCATGGGCCTCCTTCAACTCAGTTGGGGCTCCCGAGATCCTTATGGTCCCGTGGTCGACTATCGCGATCCGGTCGCAGAGCGAATCGGCCTCGTCGAGGTAGTGGGTGGTCATGAAGACCGTGAGTCCCTTTTCCCTGTTCAGCTGTTTGATGTACTGCCACATCTTCGTCCTGGTCTGGACGTCCAGGCCCAGTGTGGGCTCGTCGAGGAAGAGTACCTTGGGTTCGTGCAGCAGCCCCATGATGAGCTGCAGGCGTCTTCTCATCCCGCCGGAGTAGGTCTTCACCTTTCGCCCCGCCGCGTCTTGAAGGTCCACGAGGGCGAGCAAGGAACCGATTCGAGAATCAGCAGACGACCGCCAGACCTGATGCAGGTTGGCCATCAGCACCATGTTCTCTGTTCCGCTTAGCTCGTCATCGGCGGTGAGCTCCTGGGGGACAACGCCAATGCTCTTGCGGACTGCGCCTGGTTCCCTGGCGACGTCATAGCCGGCGACGGTGGCGCGCCCTTCGGTTATCGATGCTAGGGTGTTGAGCATCTTGATGGTCGTGGTCTTTCCGGCCCCGTTCGGCCCAAGGAAGCCGAAAATCTCTCCTTCACGAACCTGAAATGAGATGTGGTCAACAGCGGTCACCTTCCCGCGATAGACCTTCGTGAGGCCTTCGGCGGTTATGATGTCTGCCATCTCTCTGCCCCCTTCTCCCGACCACCGTTAAAAGAGTGTGACGGAGTGTTCGGCAGCCTAGAACACCTGTTCTCGGCCGTGGGATTAACTCATCTCAACACAACCCCCATGCCGAGGAAAAAATGAAAGACCTCGCGAACAAGCACTTCCAGCTCAAAACCCCGAAACCAAGGGCGTCCTTCATCCTGATGGTCCTTTTACTCGGCCTATCCATCCCAACGGTCGCATTCGTGACGTCGGCGGGCGCTTCCCCGGCCCTTAACAGCATCGAAGTGACTATCCAGACCACCAAGCCCCTTCCGTACCAGTACCAACTGACGGCCTACAACACCAGTGGATTTCAGGTGGCCAACTTCTATGGCAATTACCCTGAAGCGGCCTTTGGGCTTCCAAGCGGCACCTATCTCATCACGGCCTCGGCGTATTACCAGCAGACCTCAGTTTGCAACCTCTGCCCGCTCGAGAAAGGATCTTTGAACGGCTCGGCTTCGATACCAGTCCTTTACGTCCAGCCCTACGCTGAATACGGCTACGCGGTGGAGAAGCTGACCGGACCTGCGCAGATCACCATAGTCACCAGTAACAGCACCCAGACTTCCCTCGTCAAGTTACCGATTCACGTCCAGTTCTTCAACGGAACATCTGCAACAGGCGCATACGTCTCAGCCTACGTGGTCGGCGCCAACTACGTCAACTCGCAGAACTGGGTCACCTATGGGCAGACCGGAAGTGACGGCAACTTCACCCTCTTCATGCCTAACGCTCCAATTGAGGTGAGCGCCTCCATGACAGTTCCCATCAATCTCCCCAAGAATGTCTCTACGGTAACGGTCGTGGTAGGAGGGCAGAAGGTCAACGTGACCGTCTACTGGCAGCCCAGCGCCGTTACCCTCTCAGGGCAGGCTCTCATCCTTCCACCCGAGAAGGGGGCAGCCATCACCCTGCAGGCCCAGCAGTCGTACCCGTATCCTGTCTACTATGCCGGGCAGGGGACGACCAATCCCGGTGGCGTCACAACCGTCACTACGACCGCGGCGACTGCGACAGCAACTCCACAGCAGGGAGTATCCTCACAATCGAACAGAATAGCGCCATTCAACCCGAGCAGCGCCCAGATCTCGTCTCCCGGCCAGCAGACCACCTCAGTCGCCCCCGGCTTTTCAGCCATGGAGGGCCTTATCGTAGCATTGGGGGCAGCGGCCATCGTCGGTGTTGGGGCGATGCTTGTGCTCGTCAGACGAAGAACCACGGTTCAACGCGCCCGTCCCTGAGCGGGGCGGGTCTCCCTCATTTTCGACGTCTGTCTGAGAGGCTCCCACGAATGAAGAACTTCTCCCCACTCATACTGAATGATTTCTCTAGAACAACCCCACGGTACGGCACAACCGATTACTGAATTCGCGAATAAATAGCGAGACTCCCCTTCATACGGGTATGACGAACGACCCGAATCGACCTCCAGACGTTCTCGGAGCGAATCAGACGTCGGAGGGGCCCGTCCCTTGAGCGGACCCAGCGATGTCGCAGCAAGATACGACCGGGTCTCGGGGGTTTACGACGAAACCAGGGAACCCCTGACCAGGGAGGCCGTCGACAGGCTTGCCAGCATCCTCTCCCGGAACGGACTGGAGAACCTCCTTGAAGTGGGAGTCGGAACGGGCCGGATCGCCCTGCCGCTCCACAAGAGGGGGTTCGACGTAGCGGGCGCAGACCTCTCGAGAGGAATGCTTCAGAAAGCGAGGGTAAAAGGACTACAGAACCTGTTCGCGGCGGACGCGAACCAGCTCCCCTTCGGTGAGAAGACATTCGATGCCGTCGTCCTGGCCCATGTCATTCATCTGCTGGATGACCCACCGGCGACATTTGGCCGACTGTCCAGAATCGCGAGGAAGGAAATCGTGGCGATCGTGAGAAAGAGAGAGGGCGGAGCCTCCCCTACCAGCGAAGACAGAAGCCAGATCAGGGAATCTTTCAGGAGAGCGGCCGAGGAACTGGGTTATCCGCTTGACCGGCCGGCTGGAGACTGGCGCCAGAGGTTCAGAAAAGAGGAAGAGTTCGTCTCCTCTTTTCATCCAGACGAACTGCTGACCATAGATGATTCCCAGGTGGTTACGACGGTGGGGGAAAGGCTATCCTTCTTTGAAAAGCGCGCGTACGGGTACCCCTCTGAGATGCCCGACGAAGTGTTCCGAAAGATAATGGGAATCGTCAAGTCATCGCTCGAGCTGGGCCGGGAAATCAGGTACCGCAGGGTCGAGCAGGTCGCTCTATGGGGCGTTCATTGACCTGCACCTGCATGCCTCGATGCTCGACCTGGCCATCTGAAGCTCCTGCCCTTTCACAGCGCTTCCTGGTCCGCACCTCTGCGCACCCCGACCACGTACCCCAGCGCCAGCCCGAGCAGGGCACCCCCAGCGTGGGCTATCCAGTCCACGGACGCGAACCCGAAGCTGCTAACGAGGAAGATGAGTACGAACCACACCATCAGGCTCAAGCTCACCCGCTGGTTGGTAACAAGGTCGAATGAAATTACCCCCGCAAGCAGTCCGAAGATCCCGCCCGAGGCGCCGAAGCTGACCACTTTCGGTCCGTTGGCCAGGCTGAAGATGTTCCCCGCGATGCCCGTGGCCACGAACACTGCGTAGTACTCCCTCTTGCTGTACGTGTGCGCAAGGATGCCGTCCAGCCAGGCCAGGGCCATGGCGTTGAAGGCCACATCCTCGATTCCCTGAAGGTCAGGGGGCGCTACTATTATCGACGTGACGAGCTGCCAGACCCCTCCAGCCAAGACGGCTTTGTTGTACTGCAGGAAGAGCTTGTACAGGGGGGCTCCGTCAATCGTCACGAAAGTGAGGGCGGTGCCTATCACCAGCCCTCCTAGGACCGCGTAGATCAGGTTCCTCCCTTGCTCGGAAAGCTCCAAGACTGGTCTACGGCGACTAGCTCGCCGACTCCGAGCTCTCTTCTGTCAAGCGGTCTCCTGCCCTCACCTCCCCTTCTGCGAGCACCCGCGCGTACCACCCCCGCCTCCCCAGCATGACCTTGAGGAAGCTTGGTCCCCTGGGCGCTCCGACGTAGGGGAGCAGGAACAGGTTGTCGCAGGGATCGCAGGCCTTGGTAACCTGAAAACGCACCCCGCCTGCTCCGAAGACCTTCCCGACGCCGAAAGCCGGGTATGGGATTCCACTGGTGGTGAAGTTTTCTCCAAGGTCCCCCGGCTTGATTGGCCATCCTTCCGCGTTCAGCTCCCTGATGGTTTCGATGGGCATGATCAGCAGCGCCTGGTCGGGGTCGTCCTGCTGTTCCTCGTGCCTGTAGACATTGAAGTCTCCTTCGATGCCTTCGCGAGCTACGAACGCCGAGTGCACTGGTTTCTTGGGGAGCCCGTGCTCCCCCTTGGTCTTGGGCTTCACGTTAATCTGCTGAATCTGTCCCGTCACGCCACAGGCGGCGACGAGCCGTCTAATTTGGTTTGACTTACAGGAATCAATCGGGATTGTGAAGACCGTGCGGAACCAATCAGCCGGTTTGTGAGGTAGCGGGATCAGCACCACCATGCAGAGGGTTCTTTGTGCGGTCCGTGGTCGTCCCCTCTTTCAAGCCTCAGGTCGTCTACCGATCCCGACATCGTTGCCCAGGTTGATGGCCTGCGAGCGCACAGCTATGGAGCAGCTTTGCCAGCCACCAGCGCGGCCTTCCCTGGGTTAAGTCTTGGATAGCGCATCCCGAGAGACTCGAGGGCCTCAACGACAACCCGGGAAACCACAAGGTCTCTGAACCATGGATGGTTCGAGGGGACGACGTACCAGGGGGCTGACTCTGTGCTTGTCCTTTCCAGAGCGTCCTCATACGCACGCATGTAGTCCTTCCAGTAGGCTCTCTCGTTATAGTCCAGGTAACTGAACTTCCAGTGCTTGGTGGGGTCGTCCAGCCGGTCCTGGAACCTCTTGGCCTGCTCCTTCTTGTCTATGTGAAGGAAGAACTTCATGATGGTCGTCCCCTCTTCGCTCAGCATCCTCTCGAAGTCGACTATCTGTTGGTATCTACTTCTCCATACGCTCTCGGGAACCAATCCGTGGACCCTTTCGACAAGGACACTCTCGTAGTGGCTGCGGTTGAAAATCACGATCTCGCCCTTTTCGGGAACCTGCCTGTGGACTCTCCAAAGGTAGTCGTGGCCCAGCTCTTCCTCTGAAGGTCTTCCAAAATGGGCAACCCTTACCCCCTGAGGATTGACCCCCTCGAAAACGCGCCTTATCGTGCCGTCCTTTCCGGAGCCATCCATGCCCTGAAGAACCAGCAGGACCTTGTGCTTGTGCTCGGCGTAGAGCAGCTCTTGGAGGGGGTCGAGTTCTCTTATGTTCGATTTGATCGCCCTTTCTCCGTCCTTCTTGTCGCCCCCGAACCCGGACGTGTCACCGGGGTCGATTCTGTCAAGGTGAATCTTGGCTCCGGGCTTCACCAGGTATCCTTTCGTGCGCGGCTTCTTGGCCACGGGCACACTGGAGCACGCCTTCCTTTAGTCATTT
>Ga0187766_10001390_pt1 | contig 14166 bp, 10 predicted proteins | sample 0216_QUI02_MP05__4_FD_132971 | JGI IMG/M metagenome (GOLD analysis project Ga0187766, IMG submission 132971) | Tropical peat soil microbial communities from peatlands in Department of Meta, Colombia - 0216_QUI02_MP05_20_MG | ecosystem: Environmental > Terrestrial > Soil > Wetlands > Peat ... | reverse complement strand
CCTGGCGGCTGTGGGCTTCTGCCAATCCGGCCCATGCTCGGGCGTATCCTGGATCCAGCTTGATGGCCTGTTCGTAGTAGCTGATGGCTTTTCCCAGGCCTTCCTGGCTGCTCCGCTGATAGAAGTACCGGCCCTGGAGGTAGGCGTTGTAGGCTTGCTCACTCACTCCGCGCCAAGGCGAAACCTTGCCTCCCAGCAGCGTCACTTTCAACGCTCCGGCCACTGAGCGCGCAATCTCTTCCTGCACCGCGAAAATATCGCCTACCTTCCGGTCGTAGGTTTCCGACCAGAGGTGAAACCCGTCCTCGACGTTGATCAGTTGTACGGTGATGCGCACGCGGTTGGCGTCCTTGCGAACACTCCCTTCCAGAATCGACCGAACATTGAGTTTCTGCCCTACGGTGCGAAGGTCCTCGTTCTTGCCCTTGAACTGGAACGAGGACGTCCTGGCTGTCACTTGTAGTCCCGGAATCTTGGCTAGGTTGTTCAGCAGTTCCTCGGCCAGGCCGTCGGAGAAGTATTCCTGGTCCTTTCCCGGACTCATGTCGACAAAGGGAAGCACTGCGATCGAGGGTGTAACCTGCGCGGCTGCTGGGAGCTTGCCGCCCGGGGGGCGCGGAACGAATCGCGAGACAACAGCCACGGCCAGGGCCAGCACTGCTAGCAGTGCTGACGCGATGACAACGTTGCGAGCGCGGGCGGGCCGGGGCCGCGGCACAGGCCGAATCGCGGATGAAGTCGAGGCCAGGCGGTGGAGGTCCACCGCGATATCTCGAGCAGAGGCATAGCGCAGCGGCGGGTCCTTCTCCAGGCATTTCATGATGATCGCTTCCAGTCCCGGCGAGATCCTGGGATTGAGTTTCGATGCTGCGGGCGCCGGCTGGTGCAGGATGGCGTCGATCAGCGCGGGGCCTGAGCCGGGGAAGGGGCAGCGGCCGGTAGCCATCTCGTACAGCACGCAGCCGGCACTCCAGATGTCTGTGCGCGCGTCGAGCTTCTCGCCCAGCAACTGCTCCGGCGACATGTAGGGAAGCGTCCCGGCGAAAGCGGGCGTTTGCGTCTCACTCGCGGTGAGTGCCGTCGGGCTGGAAGGTTGTACGATGCGGGCCAGGCCGAAATCCAGGATCTTCAAGCGCGCGTCGGGAGTGACCCGGATGTTCGCCGGTTTCAGGTCGCGGTGGATAACGCCTTGCTCATGGGCCGCCTCCAAGCCTTCGGCCAGTTGCGAACCGAGGTTGACGATCTCACGCTCCGGCAGCGGCCCGGAGATCAGCATCTCACTCAACGAAAGCCCGGGGATCAGCTCTTCGACGAGGAAGTCCGTGCCGTCCTGGGTGTCGAAGTCGTGGACGACGGCGATGTTGGGGTGATTGACCTTCGAAAGGGCGAGGGCCTCCTTGCGGAAGCGCTTGCGGGCTGCATCGTCTGCCAGTTCGCCGGGCGGCAGCACCTTGAGAGCTACGTCGCAGTCCAGGTGCTCGTCGTGGGCGCGGTAGACCACACCCATACCTCCGGCTCCGATCTGGTCCAGGATCCGGTAGTGAGAAAGCGTGGCCTGCACGGGGCCTCCGAATGGGGCCGAGGCCTCATCTATCAATAACCCGCATCGTCACAAAGATGCAGTGATGGAAGTCACGCGAAAGTGTGCCAGCCCGCGTGGCGCCGAAGCGGCCTCTCCATCCCCAAGCTGCTATCATGGCTTGTTCTTTCAAATGGATTTGAGGCTCTAAGAACAGGGGAGACCATGAGACGACTTCTGTGCGTGATCGTCCTGCTGGCGCCCTCGCTGCTGGCGGGCCAGCAGACGCCGGCGGCGAAGTCCGCGCCCGCCGCGAAGCCGGCCGCCCAGGCCGAGCACATCCCCGACCTCGCCGAGCTGGAAAAGATGACGGCGCGCTTCGCGCCCACCGAGCTGCGCGTCGACACCAGTTCGCTTTCCCCCGGCGACCAAAAGGCGCTGGTCAAGCTGATCGAGGCCGGGCGCATCATGAACGAGATTTTCCTCGACCAGATGTGGAGCGGCAACGACGCCCTGCGCGCCAAGCTGCGCGAGGACCGCACGCCGCTCGGCCGCGCCCGCCGGCGCTACTTCCGCATCAACAAGTCGCCGTGGTCGGCGCTGGACCGCGAAAGGGCCTTCCTGCCCGGCGTTCCGCCGCGCAAGCCGCTGGGCGCCAACTTCTATCCCGAGGACATGAGCAAGCAGGAATTCGAGACCTGGCTCAAGACCCTGAACGACACCGAGCAAGAGCAGGCCAAGAGTTACTTCACGGTTATGCGCCGTCAGCGCTCCGACCGCAAGCTGGTGATCTTCCCCTACAGCGTCGAGTATCGCGCGGACCTGGAGCGTGCCGCCGCTGTGCTGCGTGAAGCCGCCAGCCTGACCACGAATGATTCGCTGAAGAAGTTCCTGAACTCGCGCGCCGAGGCATTTCTCACCAACGAATATCGTGCCAGCGACATGGACTGGATGGACCTGGACGCTCCGCTCGACATCACCATCGGGCCCTACGAGACGTACATGGACGAGCTGTTCGGCTACAAGGCATGGTTTGAGGCGTTCATCAACCTTCGCGACGACGCGGAGAGCGCCAAGCTCGCGTTTTTCAGCCGCCATCTGCAGGAGATCGAGAACAATCTGCCCGAAGACAAGAAGTACCGCAATCCCAAGCTGGGCAGCCAGTCGCCCTTGCGGGTGGTGAACGTGGTCTCGGCTGCCGGCGAGCGCGGCGTCCAGACCGCCGCTTATAACCTGCCCAACGACGAGGTGGTGGTGAACGAAAAAGGCAGCAAGCGGGTGATGCTGAAGAACGTCCAGGAAGCCAAGTTCAACAGCGTGCTGCTGCCCATTTCCAAGCGTGTGCTGCCGGCCGATGCGCAATCGGAGCTGAGCTTTCAGGCCTTCTTTACCCACATCGTGGCGCACGAACTGATGCACGGGCTGGGGCCGCACCAGATCGCGGCGACGGTGCGCAAGCCCGCCTCCAATCCCCGCCTGGAGCTGAAGGAGGTTTATGGCCCCATCGAAGAGGCCAAGGCGGACGTGACCGGATTGTTCGCGTTGCAGTTCCTGATGGATCGGGGAGAGGCGCGTCCCGGGCAGCCGCTCGCCGGTCTCACGGAGAAAAATCTCTACACCACCTACGTCGCGTCTGCTTTCCGTACCCTCCGTTTTGGCGCCACCGAGGCGCACGCCCGCGGACAAGCCGTCCAGATCAACTATCTGCTGGACAAAGGAGCCGTCGTTGCCCGGCCCGACGGCACCTTCGCTATCGACCTTGCCAGGATGAAGCAGGCGGTGCGCGACCTCGATCACGAACTGCTCACGCTGGAAGCCACCGGCGACTACGCCGGCGCTAAACGCCTGCTCGACCGCATGGGCGTGGTCCGCCCGGAGATGCGTCACGTGCTGGACAAGCTGGCCGATATTCCTGTCGACATCGAGCCGCTGTACGTGACCGCCCAACAGCTGGCGCCGCGTCCGCGCCGCAGCGAAGCCGCAGTCGAGTGACGCTGACGTAGCTGGGCTATAATAGAAATTCCGGCCCACCCGCCCATGAAAGACGTCGGCATCATCAGTTCGCATGCGGGCGTTGCTACGGCTCCCGCGCGCACTTACCGGTGGCTTCGCGAGACCGGCGAACTCTGGCGCATGCTCTTCGACCAGAACCTGGCGGGGGTCTTCTGCTCAACCGTGGACGGACAGATGATGGAGTGCAACCTGTCCTTCGCGCGCATCTTCGGCTACGACTCCCCGGCCGAGATCGCGCGCCGCGCGGGAGCAGAGTACTATTTCGATCCCGCCGATCGTCAGAGTTATATCGAAAGGCTGCGCGCGGCCGGCTCGCTGCGCAACCTCGAGCTCACTCTGCGCAAGAAGGACGGCACCGCGGTCACCATTCTGGAGAACGTCACGCTCCTGCCCGCCGAGCACGGCCAGCCGGAGGCGATGCTGGGCACCGTCATTGATATCACCGAACGGAAGCAGGCCCAGGAAGCGCTGCTGCGGGCCGAGAAGCTGGCGGCGGTCGGCCGCCTGGCGGCCAGCATGGCCCACGAGATCAACAATCCTCTGGAAGCGGTGACCAACACCCTGTTTCTTGCCCGTACTCATCCCGAGGCTACGCCCGCCTTGCGCGAGCTGTTGCAGCTCGCCGAGCAGGAACTTTCCCGCGTGGCCAGCATTACGCGCCAGACCCTCGGATTCTTCCGCGGCGCCAGCGAGCCCGCCACCAGCAGCGTCGCCGACATCCTGGAAGACGCCCTGGCGCTGTACGAAACCAAAATCCGCGCCCGCAACATCCGGCTGGTGAAACAGGTGCGCTTCAACGGCTCCGTTCCCGCCCGCCCACGCGAACTGCGGCAGGCATTCTCCAGTCTGGTGGCCAACTCCCTCGACGCCGTTCCCGACGGTGGCGACTTGATGGTGCGGGTCAGCCGCGCGCGGGACTGGCGCACCGGCATACCTGGAATCACGGTGACCGTCGCCGACAGCGGTCTCGGCATCGAACCGCAGCATCGGCACCGTATCTTCGAGCCCTTTTTCACCACCAAGCGCGACACCGGTACCGGCCTGGGATTATGGCTCACTCGCGAGATCGTGCTGCGCCACAGTGGCCGCATCCGCTTCCGCACCAACGCCCGCCCCGGCCGCAGCGGAACGACCGTCTCCATCTTCCTTCCTACGGCCTCCCCATAACGCCAGCAACTCCCCAGGGCAAATTTTTTGCTTGCGGAGCAACTAATCGCCGGCAATCGGGTTCTTACGCCCAAGTACCCTGATGAGGGGAGTGCTCTTGGTGGGCCCTGGTATCGGTCCCTATGCTGCAGCCGGATCCCTGGGAAGATTGGGATTGCGGACTGCCATCTTGCTGCTGGCGCTGAGTCTCCGTGCGTTCGCCGGGCTCGGCGGCGATGAGAGTTCCATCCAGGCTGACCAGGCGCAGATGCATGCCTCGCGGCGAACGACTGCCGCCGCCGCTTACACCGTCCACGAGTTACAGGCGCCCACCGGGCATCTGGTCCGCGAGTACGTCTCGCCGTCAGGGACGGTGTTCGGCGTCGCCTGGCAGGGGCCCACGAAACCCGATTTGAGACAGCTTCTGGGCAGCCACTTCGACGAGCTGAAGCCGGCCGCCCCGGCGGCGCGCGTGAGGCGCGGCCCTGTAGTCATCCATCAGCCCGGACTCGTGTTTGAGATGGGCGGACACGTGCGCGCCTTTGCCGGTCGGGCCTATATTCCAGAGCAGGTGCCGGCTGGAGTTCTCGCCGACGCGATACGTTAGCCAGCAGTAAACATAACGGGAGATTGGACGTGCGCAGATTTGTCGCTCTTCTCTTACTGGGAACCCTGATGTGGGTGCTGGGCTGCAGTAGTGGCGGTAGCAGTACTCCAGCGAACAACAACAGCGGAGGCGGTGGCGGCGGTGGCGGCGGCGGTGGTGGCGTCGGAAATTCGGTTCCCATAACCGTCGATGGCGGTCCGGCGGGGCTGGGGTTTGTCTCCGCAGACGTTGCCTTCGCCGACGTTACGCTGTGTGTTCCGGGGACCAACAACTGCCAGACCATCGACCACGTCGCCGTCGACACAGGATCGAGCGGCCTGAGAATTCTGCAATCCGTGCTCACCCTCCCGCTGGCGCAGGAAGGAAACCTGGTGGAATGCTTTCAGTTCGTGTCTGGGTTCACCTGGGGCCCGGTGATGATGGCCGATGTCAAAATCGCGGGTGAGGTGGCCAGCAATATTCCTATCCAGGTAATCGGAGAATCAAGCTTCCCGCACATTCCAGCCGCCTGCCAAAACAGTGTGCCGGGAGGCGGTTCGGAGGATACGCTAAACAACTTGGGGGCGAACGGGCTCCTGGGAGTCAGTTCCTTCGTCCAGGATTGCGGGAGCTTCTGCACAAGCCCTAGTAGCTTGTACTACTCGTGTCCGACCTCTTCGACCTGCTCCGAGACCGGCGTCCCCCTGGCGCAGCAGCCGCCAAGTCCAGTGGCGATGTTTGCCACTGACAACAATGGTGTGCTCATCCAGTTGCCGGCAATCGCGTCGGTCACGGGACAATCCACGGCGACAGGCACAATGTTCTTTGGAATTGGGACCCAGGCCAACAACGGCTTGGGCACGGCCACCGTTTTCCAGGTCGATCAGTTCGGAAATTTCACCACCGTGTACAACAACCATTCGTATCCGGGAAGTTTTCTGGATAGCGGTTCCAACGGCATTTTCTTCCTGACCAGCCAGCTCACCGGCATGTCGGACACCAACTGCGGCGGAGTAACTGGGGATTGGTATTGCCCTGGTGCTACGACACCGTTTGCAACCACCACGGAAGGTACGACGGGAACGCAGGAAGCGGTCGCCTTCAACGCCGAGAGCGCCAATACACTGTTCAATACCAACAACACCGCGTTCAACGACCTGACCGGACCCAACCCAACCTGCTTCGTAAACTCCAACACGTCCGCACCGTGCTTCGACTGGGGCTTGGCGTTCTTCTTCGGCCGTAACGTCTTCGTGGCCATCGAGGGCCGAAACACGCCAGAGGGCAACGGGCCGTATTGGGCGTATTAAATATCCTGATTCCCTTTCGACTGCGCTAATCGGTAGGAGACCAGGCGTAGAGACGCAGCATGCTGCGTCTCGCCTATTGCTACAATGGAGGTCGGATGTGCGGGTTTCCACGTGTCTGAAGGACTGACCGCTGAGTGCTTAGCTTCTCCGAACAATACGACGTTGTCGTCATTGGCGCTGGCCATGCAGGATGTGAGGCCGCGATGGCCGCGGCGCGCATGGGCCTGCGCACCGCTCTCTACACGCTCAATCTTGACCTGATTGCGCAGATGTCCTGCAATCCGGCGGTGGGCGGCATCGCCAAGGGGCACTTGGTCCGCGAAGTGGACGCCCTGGGCGGCATCCAGGGCGAAGTTACCGACCACGTCGGCATCCAGTTCCGCCTGCTCAACACCTCGCGCGGGCCCGCCGTGTGGTCGCCGCGCGCCCAGTGCGACAAGCAGCAGTACAAGATCCACATGCGCCGGGTGCTGGAATCGCAGCCCAATCTGCGCATCAAGCAGGCGGAAGTGGCGGATCTCATCATCGAGGAGTCGCCAAGAAGCACTCAGCAGTCAGCACTCAGCACTCAGCCCGCCAACGACCAAGAACAAACGACCGACGACTCGCGCAGGCGCGCCCGCGGCATCATCCTCCGCGACGGACGCACCGTCCGCGCCGAAGCCGTGGTCATCACTACCGGAACATTTCTCAATGGGCTGATCCACTGCGGCGAGCAGACGTATCCCGCCGGCCGCTCCGGCGAGCCGCCTTCGGTGCTGCTGGGCGAAGCGCTCAAGCGCCTCGGCCTGCGCGGATGCCGCCTCAAGACCGGCACGCCGCCACGCCTCGACGCCCGCACCATCGACTGGTCGCGCTTCGAACCGCAGCCCGGCGATCCCGACCCCACGCCCTTCAGCTTCCGCACCCGTCGCGTCACCCACGCCGACAGCCAGATCGCGTGCCACATCGCCTTCACCACGCCGGAGACGCACCGCGTCATCCGCGAGAACGTGCACCGCTCGCCCATGTATTCCGGCCAGATCAAGTCCATCGGCCCGCGCTATTGCCCCTCGATCGAAGACAAGATCGTCAAGTTCCCCCACCACGAGAAGCACCAGCTCTTCCTCGAACCCGAGGGCCTGAACACTTACGAAACTTATATCAACGGCATGTCCACGTCGCTGCCGATTGACGTGCAGCTCGCCATGGTGTCGTCGATCCCGGGACTGGAGAAGGCAGAGATGCTGCGCCCCGGCTACGCTATCGAGTACGACTCCATCGACCCGACGGAACTGGAGCGCACGCTCGAAACCAAGAAGATTGAGGGCCTGTTCCTCGCCGGGCAGATCAACGGAACTTCCGGCTACGAGGAAGCTGCCTGCCAGGGGATTATGGCCGGCATCAACGCCGCGCTGAAAGTGAAGAACGAACCGCCGCTGGTGCTGGACCGCACCGAGGCCTACACGGCGATTTTGATCGATGACCTCATCTCCAAGGGCACCCTCGAGCCTTACCGCATGTTCACCTCGCGCGCTGAGTTCCGCCTGCACCTGCGCATCGACAACGCCGACCGCCGCCTCACGCCGCACGGCCGCCGCGTCGGGCTCATCAGCGATCAGGCTTGGGCTGACTACCTCGCTAAGCAACAGCGTATGCAAGCGCTGAAGGATTATCTGGAGAACACCCGGGCGAGTGGATTGCCTGCCGCTGCGGCGGAGAAGATTGGCAATGCCAATGGCGCAACTTATGCGCAGCTCTTGAAGCGGCCGGAAGTCACCATCGAAGACATGGTCCCCGTGCTCCGGCACAATGTCCCGGAGTTTTTCGCTTTGGTCGACGACCAACGACCGTTGTTAGCCTGCCCTGAGCGAAGCGAAGGGACTAACGGCCTCTCTACGCTGTCTAGTCAATTACGCAACGAACTCAAGTCCGTCGAAACCGAGATCAAATACGCCGGCTACCTGCAGCAGCAGGAGCGCGCCATCGAGCGGCTGAAGAAGGCCGAGCAGCGCTCGATTCCCGACTGGTTCGACTACGCCTCCGTCAGCGGCCTGTCGCGCGAGATGAAGGAAAAACTGCAGCGCGTGCGCCCGCGCACCATCGCCCAGGCCAGCCGCATCCCCGGCGTGACCCCCGCGGCGGTCTCGCTGGTCAACGTGTACATCGAGATCCAGGCACGGCGTCATCAACCGGGGGTGTTGGCGTGATAGAGTGCATCAACAGGCGTCTTCATTTTCGATTGAGAAGCTGGAGGCGCGGCGCGATACTTGGAAAATGCTGGCCATGCCAGTTGCCAAGAAGTTGCGGTCCCCCAGCAAATTATTTTCGCCTCGCTTCATGCAACTTCTGTCTTCACCATGTGGTCTTACTTTAGTGGATGGCTTCGGAATTCACATTTGGCACAGGACGGTGGTCATGAAATCAACCGCGACGGACGTGCTTGCGCCCTGTCTGCAAAATAAAAGGGGGTCAGTATGAGAAAGTTTCTGGCGACAATAGTGCTGGCTGGGCTGCTCCTGGCCGGCGCATCGGTGTTGTATGCGCAGGTCGGCATCATAATCGGCCCGCCGCCTCCGCCGCGTGTGGTTCGTGTCCTGCCGGCAAGTCCGGGACCGGGGTTTGTGTGGGTGCCCGGCTACTGGTATCCGGCCGGCAGCCACTACAAGTGGCATGCGGGTTATTGGAGTCGCCCGCCATATCCGGGTGCCCGGTGGATTGAGCCTCGCCATGATGGACAGCGGTACTGGGGCGGTTACTGGGAGGGAGATCGCGGCCGGGTTGAACATGACCACCGCTGGGACCACGACCGGGACCGGGATTATGACCGCCACCGGGACCACGATCACCACTAGTGGGGTGCAGGGCGGTTGGGTTTGTGGTGCCGGACAACGATAGGCAGCGTCGCGGCTGGGCACGTGGGTTGCGGTTCCGCGTAGTATCGAGATCCAGCCGCGGCGTCATCAGCCGGGGTCCCCATCAAGCCCGGTGTTGGCTTGATGGGGTAGCAGCCGGGGTCCCCATCAAGCCCGGTGTTGGCTTGATGGGGTGGAGGCCTGGCCCCTATCCTACTGTCCGTAGAACCGGTAGCCGAGCGGAAGGTTGAGCCGAAAGTCGACGTAAAGCGGTGTGATCTTGACGTGTTCCGCTGATCGGTACTCGGGGCGCTGGGCCATTTCCAGCATCGAGAGAATTGCGCCTGGATTGCCAGCGCTGAATTCGAGCACCCGCTCGATAAATTCACCCAGGTTTTGCGCCGAGAGGCCAGCACGTCGCACGCATTCCTGGGCAAACTGCTTAGCTTCCGGCTTCGGAAAATTCCGTAACTCGAACCGATCGGTACGTTCCGCGAACAAGGAGTGCAGAAAACCTGTGTCCTCCATATGGGTTGAGCGGGCTACCGCCACCATTGGGGTTTGGCTCCAATCCGTAATTTCTCGCACAGCTGCGGCGAACGACTGGGAAGGAAGCTTAAGGTGGTCGAGAACGATGTAGTACTTCCGCTTGCGCAGGGCATCGATGACGATTCCCCGTAATGCGACTGCCGACTTGTAATTGAGACCTTCGGCCCCCCTTGCTCCCACAGCCTGGGCAACACCTGGATCCCTGGCGGCCAGGAGGGCCAAACCAAGATTCCGGAAGGTTGGCTGCATCGCTGCTGAATCCGATGAATAGAGCATCTGCGGGTGTTCACGAAGGAGTCGTTTGAGCAACAACGTTTTGCCCACTCCCATTGGTCCGTGCACCAGAAGCGAGCGCCGTTTGCGCAATCGGGCCCGCAGAGCTTCGAGTTCTTCGTCGCGATGGAAAGTCCACTCTTGCGTCACGCGCGCTTGCTCGGTGTTCAAGCTGACAGCTGTTGCAGCAATGTCTGACAATCCCGCACCACGTTCGCCAACTCGCGACTGTGCAGCCGATAACGCTCCGTCTGCCGCTCGTATTCCGTTGCGGAAGTCCGCCGTGCGGTGATCGCGTTTTGAATCGCTTGCCGGATGCCATTGAGGGTTGCGTCGATCTTCAGGTTCAGCCCCTTGCGGAACTCGTTCGTGCTCTTCTCAATGCGTTCCAGGTAGTCGTAGCGGATGCGTCCCGCGTTGCGGTACAGCTCCATCTTTACCCTCTCCCTCATCTTGCTCCGCACGTAGCCGCGAAATAGGGATTTCGGCAGAATGAATGGGATCTTGTCGATGGAGAAGTAGAACAGCGGGTCCACCTTGTAGTAGACATGGGTCTCGGCGGACAGCTTCTCCGAGGACTGGAACGTCTCCAAGCCGATCTCGAACAATCGCGCGGCCGCAGCGCGAATGTTCCCGATGATCGCATTGGTCTTTTCGGTGAAGCGGGAGGACATGGCATGGAAGGCGTCGTGCATCTTGCGATCCTCCTCGATTCGCCAGGCGTTGAACACCGCCTCCACTTGCTCTTGTATGAACTCATCGACCCGCCTTCCCAACTCGCTGCGGCCTGCATCCTTCTGCTGGGCGTAAGACTGCTGCAGGCGTTGGCGGACCTGGGGAATCGAATCCTCGACCCGGCGGTTCAGATCGGACTCGACCTCGCTAACTAACCGGCTGACCTCGTTTGCCAATAAAACGTTCATGTCGCTGCGCTCTTGCTCGATTCTCTCCAGCCCAACCCCGAGCACCCGCTGCTTCTTCTCCAGTTCAGCCAGCGGTACGGCAGCAGCCTTGAACTCAAGTTCAATCGCAAAGTTCAGGTCCCCTGCAATGCGGAGAGCATCACTTGCCCATGACTCAAGCAGTACCGCTCCTTTGTCTGACATCAAAAAGGATTTGAGCGCTTGCTCGAACTCCACCAGGCCGCTCGATTGCAGCTTCTGCCGTTCACCGTGCTTTTTTGCTTCCAGCGCATTACGCGCGGACATGGAAAACAGCTCGATCCCTTCGAGCCCGGCCTGGCACTCAATTTGGGACCGTGTGAAGTCCAGAGATTCCCGCATCTCGGCTTCCGTCATGAGGTCGGTCTTGTTGAAGACAAAGAAAAAGTGATGCACCTCCTGCTTCGCACGGCGGAGGAACTCGGCCTCTGTGGCGGTCAACGGAGGGTCACCTGAAACCAGGAAGATCGCGGCATCCACGCGCGCCAGGAACGAATGCGTGACTTCAGTATTGTGCTGGTAAGTAGATCCAACTCCCGGCGTATCCACCAGCAAAATTCCATCGCGAAGGTAAGGAGATGGGTACCGTACTTCGACGTGCTTCACCCGCTTGCCGTTCTCCGGGTTGTGGATCTCGGTGACGTACTGCTCCAATTCCTGCATCTCTATCGGCCTGCTCTCGCCGGAAAGGAAGTGCACATTCACCCCGGGGCGATCGCCATAGCTGAGAATCGTGATGATGGAAGTGAGAGGAACAACGGCGACCGGCAGCACGTCCGCGCCCAAAAGGCCATTGATCAGGGTGGTTTTGCCGCGCTTGAACTGCCCCAGGACAGCAAGATAGAAGCGATTCTCGTCGAGCTTGGTAGTAGTCGTTCGCGTTTCCTCTGCCGCGTGTGAATCGTTGCGTTCAGCCGCGATGCGGGCAATTGCCTCCAGGTGGCCAACGATTGCCGCCCTGGAATTGCCGAAATCAATTGTGGTCGCCAGTGCCCGGTGTCCGTTACAGGCGATCTGTATTTCGGTCACTGTCGATCCTCTCGCGCTGTCTGGGCCTTATCCGGCAGCGAGGGCTTGATTTGTTCGTCTAGTGCGGCCACCAGTTCCTGGAGTTCCCTCACCAGAGGTTTCAAGCGGGCAGCCGCTGCTTCGGGAACCGATCCATAACCTCGCAGGTGCCTGGGGTTCAGCTCTTCCGCCGAAATCTGAATGACGGACAGGATGCTATGGATTGCGCGTGGGGCTGGGATGCCCGGTTCGTGAACAAGCCCATGTTCATGCGCGAGCCGCACGAGCTGCTGCCGGATTCGTGCAATGTAGCCCTCAAGTACGCGCCGCTCGGCCGGCGGGGTGTCGATGAAATACTTCGGAAACGCGGCCTTCGAGTGAGGAGAATTCAGGATGTTTTCTATTTCGGAGAGGAGGTGGTCGATGTATTGACAGCTTACCAGCAAGCGCCGCAGGTGGTGCTCGTTGAGGCTGTCCGCCGCGTGCTTTTCCAAGTTGTCGCGCACGCTGTGTTGGCGGTCAATGTCGGTCACGTAACCACCATCACCGGGCAATGCGCGTAGCGCAGCACGCGGGCCGAAATCGAGCCCATGATCAGCTTCTCAAACATCGATTTTCCGCGGCGACCGAGAATTACCAGATCGATTTTGTCGACTTCCGCACGATGGATGATCTGTTCCGCCGGATGCCCAACGGCAATGTCTGTTTCCAACTTGACCTCGTGCTGTCTTGCCTTCTGTTCTATATGTTTGAATCCCTGTTCGTAGTGCTCTCGCGCATCGTCGAGCACGGCTTCCACCTCCACCGATGTCGCCGGTTCCGGCGGCCTTGCAACGGCGAATAACAGCACCGTGGCATCCAGGCTCTCGGCCAGGGAGATAGCGACATCCGCCGCTTTCTCCGCCTGCGCGGAGCCGTCATAGCCCACGAGAATCTTGCGGAAGTGCGGATTTTGTCTTCTACCCGGCATCTGCCTCCTGACCTCCACTCATGATTCCAGCCTGGGAAAGAGCCGCTTTCTCCTCCTTGCGTGGCAGCAGATGCCTGGGCATGAAGAAGGCATTCGCGATCATCGTCGGCACGACGGCGCTGCCGATGACGGTGGCCACCAGGAACGAGTACTGCGCCTGGTCAATGATTCCGTGATTGAGTCCGAACAGGGACGAGATTGTACCGAAGGTCAGCCCGGTCGACATCATCAGCGTGTAATAGAGTCCCTCTTCCCGCTGGTACTTGAAAATCTTTACCGTGGGAAAAAGTCCAACAACCTTGGACACCATCTTTGCGAAGAACAGCGCAACGAAGACCGCTGGCGCGCCAACGAGCGCCGCTACCGATACAAACGAACCCGCACGAATGAAATAAAACGGGGTGAGCAGACCGAAGGTCAGTGTCCGAAGCCGTCGAATCAGAGCGTGGTCCTTGCCAACCGTGCCTGCCAGCACCATTCCCACCACATACGCCGGCAGCACGGCTTCGCTTCCCGACCAGACCGCCAATCCACCCAGGGCGAACATAACGAACAAAAGATACTTCGCCTCCATTTCCGACGGTCGTCCTCCATAACGATGGAAGAACCTGGGCGTAAGAACAGGCAGAAGAACGAAAACCGCCACGCTGACCACAATGAAAACCAGCGTCCGGATGGTGAACGGCGCGAAGATGAGGCCCAGCGCGATCACCGTGCCGAGATCGTTGATGAAGCAGGCGGCTAGAATCGCCTTGCCAAACTCGGTCTTGTTGAATCCGAGTTCCAGCATGACTGCGTAAACCACCGCCACCGAGGTGGTCGAAAGTGCAACGCCGGCGAGCCAGCTCGATCTTACGCTCCAATGGAGGATGTAATGCGCGATCGCAGTACAGCCCAGGAACGGACCAAAGAACCCGACCAGGCCGACCGCGGTGGCTTCCTTCCACTTGGCGCGGAACACAACCGGATCGAGTTCGGCACCCGCGAGAAAAGTGAGCACCACAGCCCCGACGCCTG
>Ga0187766_10001387_pt1 | contig 14201 bp, 17 predicted proteins | sample 0216_QUI02_MP05__4_FD_132971 | JGI IMG/M metagenome (GOLD analysis project Ga0187766, IMG submission 132971) | Tropical peat soil microbial communities from peatlands in Department of Meta, Colombia - 0216_QUI02_MP05_20_MG | ecosystem: Environmental > Terrestrial > Soil > Wetlands > Peat ... | reverse complement strand
TTCACGGTGCAGGTTGCAATAGAAGTCAACCTTCTCCTCATTCTTGTCCATTGTCTCGGGTTCGATGATCGTGTTGTTACGCTTGCCGTTGTAGTATCCGCTCAGCCACAACACGACGTACTTCGCAGGCACAGGTTTCTCCATCAAAAGCTGATCGCAAGTTATCTTCGAAACGTCCACTGTCACTTGTGCTCGTGGCGCTGTGGGCTGCACAAACGCGAATAAGGCGATGGTTGAAAGCAGCCGAGCTTTCACGGTCACCTCCATAAGGCGACGGGTCGCCCGTCCGCCGGATCAGTGGATAAAGAAACCTCTCGGATCGTTCCGATAGGCGTAGGCATTCCCATAGCCATAGTTGTTACGCTGCTGGGCGACCGCCTTGGGTTTGTGCTGCTTGACAGGAGAAACATCATCTTTTGCCGCTGATGCTTCTTTAGCGACCGGTGAGCGCCAGGGTGGGCTTTCATTCGCCGTGACTATCTGTACGATTATGGGGTGGGAAAGGTGTCCTTTTTCAAATGCTGAGCTGCCGTTGGAAAAGTTGATCAGTAATGCCACAACGGCGGTGAGCGTCGTGACCATAAGAGAAAAATAGCCGAGCAAAGAAACCAGCATGGCGATTAACCCCCGACATCGCGCGGCGACACACCCCGCCGCATGATGGCTATCGAAGCGACACGATGCTGAACATTCGGGTTTAGTCCTTAAGGGAGATTACGTGCCGTATGGCGCGCCGCGGTTCCGCTCCGTACCGAGCCTTGGAACCTTTTTTGATCAAAGCGACCCGTGGCTCGCGCCGCTAAAATAGGCTGCCTACTCTGAGGGAGGGGCGGCGAAGGAGATTATGACATGGGTCAGAAAATGATCTCGCGTCGACGCGCTTTTCCCTTCTTGGACCCGCCGCGTTGGGTTTTGCCATGCCGCCCGTCGTGCTGACGACGTCAGACGCCGAGGCTCAGGCACAGCCGACTGCTCCAGCCCCAACCGCTGCAGCACCAACCCATGCGGCAATGTCCGGTATGGAACGGCGTCATGAACGACGCGCCGCGCGGCGTGCCGGTCGTGAGGAGCGGCGCAGCGGCCGTGAGGAGCGGCGTGAGGCACGACGCACCGCTCGCGAGGAACGACGTGAAGCGCGGCGCGGCGGTAGCTCGCTATACATGAAGGCTGGCGAAACCACAAAGCAAAAGTAGTTGGAGCGATTCATCAGCGACGAATGGCCCACCGGGCGGACAACTCGGTGGGCTGTTATTTTTTGCTTGGCAACTTGGCCACATTTGCCGTAATCCGCCGCGCCTCAATTGCACTCCCCACTATTAGCTCGGGAAGCTTTCCAATGTTCACAGCAATCCGGCGCGCCGCCCCGCCACGCAGTATGTCGCGTCTATGTTGCGTGGCGCTGCCGCCAGTCGTTGATACCCATTGAAATTATTAGGAAAAAATCTGCAATATACGCGACATACAACAACGGCAAAAAGTGACCTAAGCTTTTGGGATTATTGGTGCGGACCCGAGGGTCACAAATCGATGGAGACCTTAAAGGCCATGACTGCGAAATTGGGGGCCCCGAAGCTTGAAGGGAAGGAGGCAGTTGGGCGGCAAAGACACTCCTGCCCTCTATTTCGGGACGACCAAGATCAACAACAACTTTGATCTCGTCGATGCAGTTGGAATACAGGACGGCAAAGGCATGACCGCTACGCTCTTCGCGAAAGGCGGAGACGAATATATTCGCGTCTCAACGAGTGTGCCAAAGCCCGACGGCAGTGGTCGAGCAATTGGGACCGTTCTCGCAGGACCAGCGCTTGAGTCCATCAAAGCAGGCAAAGCGTATTACGGCGAGGTACCGATTCTGGGAACGCCCTACATGACAGGCTACGAGCCGATCAGGGACAGCGCGGGAACGCAGATCGGCGTCTATTACGTGGGCTACAAAAAATAGCTAGTTTGCCCAGTTGGCCCCGGCGTCGATTTGCGCGGCGCTGTACTTCACGACGAAGGCAGCGCCAAATTCCTCGACCGACCAGGGCGGCGGAAACCGGCGCGAGGGCATTCAATCGCGACCCGCGGAACCTTGGGGAATAAAGGTGAGCGCGAAGTGATCCTTGTTGTGCTGGCCTAAAGATGGAGCGTTCAGTGCAGCAGTATTTCTTCGCGATACGCGGATCGGACTGGGTCGAGGATGATCCTGATGGTACGTACTTACCGGATTCTGCGGCAGCACTTTGTTATGCTGAGTCCACAATCCAGGAGCTGCGAAAAAAGGACGGCTGGAACGATCCAGCCCTGATGATGTTCGTACAGGATCAAGCGCGGCGCACGGTTTGGTACGTGCCGTTTTTTCCCGGCTCCTAAAAGTGAGCCGCCAAGGGATGGGCGGTCGAGACACGATTGACGACCGCTTTCGCAGCGCGAAAAAAGGTATAAGGCGCGCCCTCCGTAATGGTTTCGGTAGCTTCGCCACGTTGGCCGCGATCCGCCGCGCGGCGTCCTTAGTGAGCAGTTTTCGTCATCTTCTCTCGCCCCGCAAAGCGCGTCATTTTGCCCCAACGAAGTTTGATTCTGATCAAACTTTTAGTTCAGGTATCTCGGGTCGCGACTGCTACAATAAAATGTCGTCCGAGATCAAAGACGATGCGAGATAAAGCATTCATCGCTACCGTTCAGGTGCCGCTCGGGATAGTGGCCTCGGTGCTGATCTTCTTCATCTCCGGCGCGCACGCCACCGACAATGGCCAGTGGAAGGGTTATCATCTGACGCCGTACCAACAGAATTGGTTCTCAACGGTCAGGGTGCCGCAATCGGACGTTATATGTTGCACCATAGCCGATGGCTATCCGGTTATAGCAGAACCGCACCGCGATCATTTTTGGATTAACTACAAGGGGCATTGGTATGAAGTGCCTGACGCTGCCGTGATCCATAATCAGGTCAATCCTATTGGCGTGCCGATTGCTTGGCTAAAAGTAATCGGTGACTACGTTACCGGCATACGCTGCTTCCTTCCGGCGGATGAGACATGAAACATGCTTATTGACACAATAATTACACAGACAGAAGGCGACCTACGTATTGGGGATGAGTTGGCCAGTTTTTACCCGTCATCTCGGTGACAAGGCATGGTCACAACTAGCGAGAGAATGCCTTGCTGACTGAGGATTGTGCCGGTTAGGATGTGCTACGCGCGTGGCCCGGGAACTTTTGGGGCGCGTGATGAAGAAAGCCAAAGCCAAAATAGTTCTATCCGTTTTTTCGTTTGCTAAATGCGTCGCGACCGGCCTCGGGCGCGTTAGGCTGGGTCGGTCGGCGTGAACGGAAGGCGAAGTCAACATTCAGTTGAAACGAACAAAGCCCTAAATAGTCGGATGCGGAGAGGCCTACCATGGATCGTAACGATAAACTTACGGTGGTAGATAAACTGGAAAGTGAAATTGCAGATATTGCGAAAGAGAGTAACTCGTCCGACATTGACTTGCAGCCGTCCTTTGACTATCTGACGCGCGGCCTGAATGTCGGACGTCAGGCGACAACATTGGCGGATCTAAACCAGCGACTTTTGAGCATTGATGAGCGACTAGGACACATTGAGGAAAACACGTCCGCGAGAATAGTGCCTGACTATTTTCTCAATGCAATCAAAAAGAACACGAAAGCGACCGACGATAAAGCGAGAGATATTCAAGTAAATGTTTTTGTCATCGCGCTGATATTAATTTTTTGGTCGGCTTTTTACTCGTGGAAAAATTACGATGACCTCCGCGCATTTCTCCAAGAAAGCACAAACCTCGTGTACGCACTCTTCCAAGCAACGACGAACTTCATATCAAAGCTATTTTCTTAGGCGAATTTTCTTAGGCGAGCGCATCAGGTTGTCACAGTGTAACAGTTCAGTATCATCGTACTTTTGGTGATGGCCAACACGTGCGCAATTGGCCGCCGGGTGTCATGTTGTGGTTGCTGGGTTAGGGCTGAGTGGCGCCCCATCCCCGTACCCCCGCCCCCCAGCCCAGAAGCCTAAAGGTGAGGCAACAACTCAGTAGCCCCAGGCAGCTCCCCCTGCTTGGGGTTTCCCTTCTCAGAACATCGTCCGTTCCGAGCCGCACATGAACCAATTTGGAAGGTGATTTAGCTGCGACGGTGAATGGCGCAGCGGTAAGCGAAGCGTTTCCATACCGCTTCCTTCGTTAGCTTGTCGAGCAGTTGGGTGAACGATTTAAGCAACAGATCGATTTCGCCGACAGTGTAACCCTTTCTTTCCAAGGCTAGGCGTACTTTATTGATCATTTATCATCGCCTCCCGCAACCCGCTCACCGGTACCTACGCTCGTGATTGCGCTCGCGCCGCTCGTGCCAAGGGTTTAAGCCGCTGTCGGTTGCGATGTAATACACGCAACTCCAAAGGCCCGCCGCCAGCCCCGATAGCATTGCGCAAATAATTATGTTCGAAGTCATGACAACGCTTTCCTCGCTGCCGACACCTTCCCCATTGTAGCTGTGATTAGGGCAATACGAGCTCGCTGTCATGTATTGTTGCGGCCAAAGTCTTGTTTTATTGAGCCACTAGCACTCATCCCGATCAGTCCCTCCTCACCCTTGCCTAAGCTAAGGAGTAGATCACTAATCGGCACCGATACCGCAAGGCAATCACCGCCTCGTTAGCCTTTCATACGCAACAGCTCCGGCAGCTTCGCCACGTTGGCCGCGATCTGCCGTGCTTGCCTGCGGGGATAGCCTTCTACCCAAAGCTCTTTCCCGATAATCTACCCTGGCATCAGCGGATCTGGCGGCGGCAGCGAAGTTGCTTCTTCGCGGCCCCTTTTTAGTTCAGGGCGGCGGGAAGCGGCGCGCTGTCACTTCGTTTCTTGGGGAGCCTGACGGTCAGGAATCCTTCCTCCGTTGGCCACGCATTTGTTGAAATAGTCCTGGACGTCTTGTGATGTTCCGTTTAGGTGGCCTGCCGCAGGATTGCCAGGTACGCGTGGTGGATAAGCCTTATCGGCAAGGTCTCCGCACTTCCTTGCGATCTCGGCCGTGACAGCCAACGCGTTTTGCGCCATCAGCGCATGTGAAAGAAAAATCAGCGCGACGAGTGCAGTCCAACGTTTCAATTTGGCGGACACCGTGGAATCCCTCTCGGCACGATCATATTTACACCGGTCGTCGGGAACAAGCAGGGCAAACAGCAACGCGCAACTCGCCCCGTCCTTGGTCAGGAGAATTCGCATGGAACAAACTTACGTCCTGATCCTCACCATCACCACCTCGCTCGGGGCTGTCTCGACGCAAAAGGAATACGCGAACACCTATAGCAATTGCGTCGAACACGGCATGGCATGGGCAGATATGCAGCGCCCACTACATCCTGACGATACCGTGAGTTGGGATTGTAAACTTGCTGACGGCGAACGGCACCCGGACTCTCCGCAGAGCGAGAGCCCTCCTCCAGCAGACACGACACCTGTTCAGACTTTAGTACCGATCCCCAGACCGAAACCACATTGAACTCGCGGCGGCTGGCGCTGCACTGGCGAGCTTTTACCCGCTGCTGTCCTTCAGTACGAAGCACAGGCCGGTATACCAGGACGGCCTTTCTCATCGATGAAATCGATCGGCGAGCAGCGTCCAGCAAGTTATTGTTATACCGTAATAAAATTGGCTTCGTTTTGCACTTTTCCGCTACAGACTACAATCTCAGATTGTCTTACCTTTTTTATGATCCATAAAGATGTGCAAACTTCGTGCATGTCGCGCAGCAGCACGTCGCTCGTATCGGTCAAATTTGACCAGTTCTGGTAGCGCGCGTCGTATCGCTTCGGCGGTGCGCTCGGGTTCCGTTGTTGGCATCGCTAGAGTTTCGACTCGTTCTGGAAGAATACATTCGCCGCGCTTGAGCCGTCTGAGAAAGAGCTTGCCGTAACTCAGCCACTGGGAGTCGTCCAGCATATCAAGTTCACCAAATGCCATAAGGCGCGAAATCAGTGCAACTTTCGCTCGCCGAATCTGCGCGAGATCAAACTCGGCTTGTGCAAGTGTCCGCGCGTGGTCAAGGGTGACAATATCAGTGCGGGCGCCGGCGATCTTGCGAGCCAATCGTTCAATATATTTGATGCGCTCTGCGGCGGCCGTCACGCCGGCGGCAAGACCGTGTCGGAAGGAATTCCAACTGGATCTTTTCCTACCCGCGGCCGACCGGGGGCCGATTGCAAGCGCGCTTGTGTTTGGACCACGCCACTGGCCCAAATGGCTTGATCGAGGGGTTGCCATCGTTCAATTGCGACTTGATCGACAACCGTGATAATTCTCACGCAATGGACGATAGAGCGCTGAGCGTTCGCAGGATCTTAGCCGGCAAGGCGCCACAGGACGCGCCAGTTACCGTTAAAGGCTGGGTACGCACGCGGCGGGATTCGAAGGCGGGCATTTCGTTTGTGCACCTTTCGGATGGATCGTCTTTTCATCCGGTGCAGGTGGTCGCGCCTAACACCTTGCCCAATTACGCCAATGAGATCCTGAAACTCACGACCGGTTGTGCGATAGAGGCGACAGGAATGATTGTCCCGTCACCTGCCAAGGGCCAACCTTTCGAAATGCAGGCCAGCGCGATTACCGTGATCGGATGGGTGGACGACCCGGACACGTATCCGATCCAACCGAAGCCACATTCGCTAGAGTTCCTGCGCGAGGTGGCACATCTTCGGCCGCGTACGAACGTGATCGCGGCAGCCACGAGGGTGCGACATACTTTGGCGCAGGCGATCCATCGGTTCTTTGATGAAAACAATTTTTTCTGGGTCAATACACCGATCATCACCGGATCTGACGCGGAAGGAGCCGGCGAATTATTCCGGGTATCGACCCTGGATCTCGCCAATTTGCCACGCACGCCGCAGGGTCAAGTCGATTTCGCGCAGGATTTTTTTGGCCGTGAATCGTTCCTGACGGTATCGGGGCAGCTTAACGTCGAGGCATACTGCTTAGCACTCTCTAAGGTCTATACATTCGGCCCTACGTTCCGGGCGGAAAATTCCAACACCAGTCGCCACCTCGCCGAGTTCTGGATGATCGAGCCGGAGATCGCTTTCGCCAATCTTTCGGACAATGCAACGCTGGCAGAAGGTTTACTGAAGTTCGCCTTTGAAACCCTGTTGGAGCAAAGCCAGGAAGATCTCGCCTTCTTTGACGAGCGGATCGAGAAGGGCCTCGTGGCGAAGCTGCAGGGGATCGTCAGCTCGGAGTTCGTGCGCATGGATTACGGCGAAGCGATTGCGGTGCTTGAGCGGGCCAAGGAGAAGTTCGAGTTCCCAGTAAGCTGGGGCATGGACCTGCAGTCGGAACACGAGCGGTATCTCACGGAAAAGCACGTGAAGAAGCCAGTGATCGTGATGAACTACCCGAAGGACATCAAAGCGTTCTACATGCGCGCAAATGACGACGGCAGGACAGTTGCTGCGATGGATGTGCTCGCACCTGGGATCGGTGAGATCATCGGCGGCAGCCAGCGTGAGGAACGCCTTGAGGTACTGGATGCACGCATGGCGCAGCGTGGCATCGACAAAGAGCACTACGGTTGGTACCGAGATCTGCGCCGCTACGGTACGGTGCCGCACGCGGGTTTTGGCCTCGGCTTCGAGCGCACCATCGCTTACGTCACGGGCCTCTCCAACGTGCGTGACGCTATTCCGTTCCCGCGAACACCCGGAAATGCAAGATATTGATGCGCGGGGCATTCGTGATCGCGACAATACGGTGGCTAAGTAACTTAGCTGGTTAGTCAGCAGCGTTAGTTGAGGTCAAGAAAGAGAGTTGCTCCGCTCATGGCCGCCCGCACTAAGCTCCAGAGCGCTAAGTCCCATGAGGCCCCAGCTGATGACTAAGCCCCACTGACGACCAAGCTCCGCTGACTCAATGCGTCAGGTTGACTGTAACGTTCTTTCTTTGCGTGTAGCTCTCCAGCATGCCCTCAAGCGAGAACTCACGGCCAATACCACTTTCCTTATAGCCACCGTAGGAGTGACCAGGACTCTGGCCTAGCCCCTGGTTGACCTGGACCCAGCCTGCTTCGATCGCGTGCGCAGTGCGCAGCGCCCGGCCGATATCGTGGGACCAGACGTAGGCGGCAAGCCCATAGTGGCTATCGTTCGCCATGCGGATCACTTCTGCTTCGTCGGTCCAGGGAATGGCAACCAGCACGGGGCCAAAAATCTCTTCACGCGCCAATCGCCAATCGTTCGCTACGTGGGCGAAAATGGTGGGCAATGCGTAATAGCCCTCGCTAAGCGGTCCCTCCTTAGGTGGAAGGCCACCAATCACGACCTGCGCTTCGGGTCGCTTCAGCCCCTCTTCGACGTAACCGCATACCTTGCTGAACTGCTTTTCATTGATGATGGTACCGATGTCGCTTGCCTCATCGAGCGGATCGCCGAGCTTGAGCGCTTTGACCTTCTGCCCGAGCGCATCAAGGAAACTGTCGAAGATATCGCGGTGAAGGAAGAGTCGGGAGCCCGCGGTACAGGACTGGCTCTGCCGCGTAAACCGCATTGCGGCAATGATGCCGTCGACGACCCAGTGCTCGTTGGCGTCGGGGAAAACGATTGAGGGGCTCTTGCCGCCGAGTTCAAGTGACACCGGCACAATGCGTTCAGAAGCTGCTCGCATGATGAGCTTGCCGACCTCCGTGGAGCCGGTGAACGAGAGCTTGCTCACCATCGGGTGGTTGGCGAGCGGCGCACCACATTCCTCGCCGAGCCCGGTCAGTACATTGAGCACGCCGGGCGGCAGGAATTCCTGACACACTTCAGCGAGCATCAGCACGCCGAGCGGTGCATCCTCCGCAGCCTTCAAGACGAGCGTGTTGCCCGCGCAAAGTGCGGGGCCGATCTTGAGGGCAGCGAGCAGCACCGGCGCATTCCACGGAATGATGGCGCCGACCACGCCGAGAGGCTCACGCCGCGTGTAGCTTAGAACTTGCTCTCCGAGCGGGATCGTCTCGCCCTTGAGCTCACCGCCCAACCCGCCGAAGTAGCGGATAATGTCGACCGTTGTCTTTGCCTCAGGACGCGCTTGGGTGCGAAGCGCGTTCCCGGTCTCGAGCGCGATCGTGCGTGCCAGCTCCTCGACCCGCGTCCCGAGCGCATCGGCGATCCGCGCGAGAAGGCGGCCGCGCTCACGAGGCACCGTGCGCGACCAGGCGGGAAACGCTTCGGCGGCAGCTTTCACCGCGCGCGCCACATCCTCGGCACGGCCGCGCGGCACCACGGCGATCGGGCGACGGTGAGCTGGATCCTCGACTTCGAGCTTCTCGCCCGAAGCGCTGTCGACCCATTTGCCGCCGATCAACATTCGTTCCTTCCTGAGCGCAGTCTCGTCTTGGCGCTTCTGCGTGACAGCCGGCATCGTCATCTCCATCGCTCCTTCTGAGGCGCTGGGTTCCCCAGCGGTCCTACGACCGCACTTTAAAAACCACATCATGCTCGCGTGCGTGCTCCGTCACCTTTAGTCCGAAATCATCGTTCGGTACCACTTCGGTGACCGGTGCGTGATTAATCTCCAGCGATTCGACTTTCTGGGTGAAATCGGTGGTATGTCCGATGATATGGATTACATCGCCAACGCGCAGCGTAGTACCAGGTTCGAGCTGCACGGCGACCACCGAGAGGTGGCCGTAATAGTGGGTGACCACGCCGATACGCTGCTCTACCGGAACCGGTTGTGCAGTGCGGTCGGGTGAGGGCTTGACCACTTTGGGCGCTCGACTGACTGGCGTCCGTTTGCCCGCGGTCTTCGCGGTCGGTCCGGCTTTCTTCGGTGACGCAGGCCGCAGCGACGCTCTTTTCACTCTCTTTTTGCTGGTTTTTCTGGTCTTTCTGGCCGCCTTGATGATGGGCGCTTTGTTCCGCTTTCCTCTCGCTTTTGCTTTAGCTTTCCTTTTCGTCGCCATTACAGCCTCCTGGACACTCAACAGCATTTTGAAGGTTCGATCGTTGCCGAATAAAAAGGTAAGTCAACGGGCTTCCTTGACGACAAACTCGAGAACATGGACCTCAAAGACAAGACCGTATTGATCACCGGTTCGACCGACGGCGTGGGCCGGCTGGTGGCGCGGCGGCTGGCTAGTCAGGGTGCGCGCATCCTGATCCACGGACGCGATCGCTGCAGAGGCAAACAAGTGGTCGATCAGATCCAGGCCGTTGGAACAGGCCCGGCGGTATTTCTACCGGCGGATTTTTCTTCCCTCGCCGAGGTGCGTCGGTTGGCCAAAGTTGTCTTCCAGACCTGCAATCGTCTCGATGTTCTCATCAACAATGCCGGCATCGGTTCGAGCGGCGCCACAGGCAAGCGCGAGACCAGTCAGGACGGTTATGAGCTGCGCTTCGCGATCAACTATCTCGCCGGATTCCTGCTCACTAGGCTGTTGCTTCCTCTTATGATGGCTAGCAAGCCCGCCCGCATTGTGAATGTCTCCTCTCTTGGCCAGCATCCGATCGATTTTGACGACGTCATGTTGACGCATGGCTACACGGGCGGGCGGGCCTATGCCCAAAGCAAGCTCGCGCAGATCATGTTCACGTTCGATCTTGCAGGCGAACTCGATCCAGCGACCGTCACGGCAAACTGCTTGCATCCAGCGACTTACATGGCAACAACAATGGTGCTGCAGAGCGGTGTTACTCCGATCAGCACCGTCGACGAAGGAGCAAAAGCAATCGTCAACCTCGCCATTTCGGAAGACCTCGATGGCCATTCCGGCGAGTTCTACAATGGGCTGCGACCCTCTAGGGCGAACGCGCAAGCCTATGACGTTCTCGCGCGAGAACGGCTACGGCAGCTCAGCGTGTGCCTCGCCAGCTTGACGTAATGGGCAGCAGAATGGTCGCCGTCCATTTGTGTTACGCTTGCTTTAGCGGCCAGTGGGGTTAGGGCGCAGTACAAAAAGTGCAATATTTCGTCGCCACACGGTTCCGTTGTCAAACTGAATGGTCATCCCGTCCGGAGAATAGACCGCACCTTCGTTCCAATTTTGCGCCCAGATATGGCCTGGCCGATCGATCCAAGCCCTGCTGGGTTGGCCCAGTTCATCGACGAGGTTAAGGTCCCGTCCATTTTGCGTGACAAACGCCGTACCTGGTAGGCCTGCTGCGCATCCCTGTACACACTGAAACTGACCCGACACATTGAGCACGGGCCCTGGCGTGGAGGCGGGAGCGGGCACGATGACAACCGGTGTGACAATCCTCCTCACCGCCGGTACTAGCGCGACGTAATCATAGAGCGGCCGCGAAGAAGCGGTTGTAGCGACGTGGACAATTACGTGATGACTTGCCACGATCCGATGCCGCGCGATTGGCTGCGCCACGTGCTCCGAAGCGGCTGTAGCGAGGTGGTGGATAATTACGTGATGACCCGCCACGATCCGATGGCGCGCGATTGGCTGCGCCACCTGCTCCGGTTGGAGGGATTGGACTACTTGCGCCGGCCGGATGACCCCCTCTGGAATGGCCACGAACGGCATCTGCTCAACCAGCGTTCCACTTGGTTGGACAATGAAGGCCTCGTATGGCTGCTGCGTGACCGGCGATTGGGCGTTCGTAACTGGAACGCCGGCCACCAGCGTAAAGGCTAAGGTGGCGCAGCGAATAAACGTTCTCATTGAGCTCGCTCCTATATTTTGAAACAAGAGCTGACAACGAAACCAATGGGGTGAGGTCAAAAGGCCAATTGATCGTTCGTATATTTCCACATTACTGAGGTTTAGTTGGCCCGCGTTGCGGTCCAAGTGCGGGGTCTGTTGTATGATGCTCCGTCCGCAGGGCGAAATGGATCGTAGCGACGGAACCTTGCCCGTTTGCTACTTTCGGTCATGCATAACGCGAAGTATGTTTGGGCGTCTTCGTTGCCAAATTCGCGCAGTTTCGCAAGGAGTCTGCCATGTCCGTCCAAGAACGCGAGCTCGTGCATCCCGACATCAGGCCGGAAAATCCACCGCAGCGCGCAGCGCATTATCTGGATGTGCCCAATATGCCCTGGGAGCCAACCAAGTTTCCGGGCATCAAGATCAAGGTGCTCTATACCGATGACACTGGCATCACTACAGCCTTGTTCAAGCTCGAACCGGGCGCCGTCGTTCCGCTACATGAGCACACCGCGCTTGAACAGACCTATGTGATCGAGGGCTCGCTTGAGGATCACGAAGGCAAATGTGGGCCGGGCCAATTCGTCTGGCGTCCTGCCGGCAATCAACACGAGGCGGTTGCACCTAATGGCGCGGTGTTGCTTGGCTTTTTTCTTAAGCCCAATCGTTTCGCTTACGGCGAAAAATTCTTCACGGCGCCAGGGGAGCGGTAGAGCGCTTGCTCATCAACGTGCGGCAATATCGACTTCCGCTAATGGCACAAAGCGGACAGGACGATCGCGCTAGTCATGTCCGCTTTCTGGCAATTTGCCGGTAGCCGCGAGAAAGAGCGCTTCATAGGCGATTCGCCGACCCCGTCCGTCGTACGTTTATTATACCGTCAATCCGGTTGTCATTGACTGCTTGCGGCTGCAAGCTCCGACTACTTGATAACGTACCGCTCGGCCGTGCGTGCACCCCTTGGCGTACGAAGGCCTCTTTCAGGTTAGCTGTTCCCGGTAACGTGGATGATGGCGTCGACAATGGCACCGGTCGCGATGGCGATCAGGTGAGACAGGAAGTTGAGATCAACCCCCAGCTGAGCACCCAGCATCGGCAAAATGATGAGGAGACCGATCAGGATTGCCAGTCCGTATGGCTCTACTCGGGCAACGGGCGCAGCAATTGCTTTTGGCAGAATCCCCACCAGGATGCGTCCGCCATCCAGAGGTGGCAGTGGAAATAAATTGAACACAGCTAGTACGACGTTGAGAATCAATGCGTTCTTCAAATTGTCCGCTAACCATCGCGCGGCGGTGATAGGCAAATAGCCGACGAGATAGAAAGCCAACGCCGCGAGCACGGCGAGCGCGATGTTCATGGCGGGACCGGCAGCCGCGACTAGCACCATGTCCCGTCGCGGCGATCGTAGCTTCTGAAAATTGATTGGCACCGGCTTGGCGTAGCCGAAGAGGAAAGGCGCACGCAGCAAAAGCAGGATGCCCGGCAATATGATGGTCCCGAAGGGGTCGATATGTTTTGCTGGATTAAAGCTGACACGTCCGAGCCGCCATGCGGTGTCGTCGCCAAGAAGATGAGCGACGAAGCCATGCGCAGCCTCATGGAACGTTACGGCGATGATCACAGGCAGGGCCCAGACGGTCGCCAGATATATTGCGTTACTACTCACAGCATTCGGTTCCCTCACCGAAAATATGGCGTTTCTCCCAAAGGGGGCAAAGGCCGGCGGCGGACCACCAAGCTAAATGCAGGGCTTTATAAGGTTTTCAGATACGCAATGACGTTGTCGATGTCCTTACGCTTATGACCCAAAACGGACTTAACCCGATCTGTAAGCACCGTTCATGGGTAAGGCGGGCCGTAAGGCGATCCGTATGGTGGCATTGGTCCCCGCGACCACGGCGGTGGTGTGGGCGTGGGCTTATGTGTGAGGGCAGCAGTGGGCCGCGGCGCAGGAGGCGCTGGGATCTTCTCAAGGATTTCTTGGTCGGAGGTCTGAAGCCCACTGATCTCGTGCGCCATCTGGTCTTGACCGGCGGAGAGCTGCTGGACGGTTTGTCGAACACCCGCGAGCTGCTGCTCCACCATTTGTCGCACTGCGGCGATATCTGCTTCTAGCTGCTGTATCTGTTGGGGATCGATAGAAGCGGTGACGGGCGCTTTCGGCGCGACCACCTCCGCCGTCGCCTGCGCAATGGGCGCCGATTGCGGCGTCTCCGGCACAGACGACCGAACAGTGTTTTCTTGACCGGCCGGCGGCTTGGTCCAACCAAGGTGCTGGACCCAGCTCGCGATCATTTGCTTGGCCTCCGGCGACCAGCCAAGGTCTGGGGCCCTTGTCGCGATTATCTGCCAATATGCCGCGCCGTAAGATTGCCAAGCCAAGGTGGCCGCAACACCAATACAAATCGCAACTAAGTAGGGGACGAAACTCTTTCGCGAAGCTCGCCCCTTCACCTGGTTTTCGACCGCTTTTCTCGTCAGCAGTGTTATTTCCTGGAGGCGGTAATAAATTGTCTTTCGTTCCGAAGTCTCGTAGTCGAGGTGATGACTGATCCGCAAAAGAAGGCT
>Ga0187766_10001385_pt1 | contig 14214 bp, 12 predicted proteins | sample 0216_QUI02_MP05__4_FD_132971 | JGI IMG/M metagenome (GOLD analysis project Ga0187766, IMG submission 132971) | Tropical peat soil microbial communities from peatlands in Department of Meta, Colombia - 0216_QUI02_MP05_20_MG | ecosystem: Environmental > Terrestrial > Soil > Wetlands > Peat ... | reverse complement strand
GCGCCTAACGGCCTGCGAGGCACCTGCGAGACATTTTCGTACCCCTGAAATGGGGCGAAATCGCCCTTTCTCGCATTACTGACCCACGCTCCTAGACTAGGTGCGGCGGGCGCGGTCGAGCAGGCGCGGCAGCGCCGGTTCCAGTCCCCCGGCTGCGGCACGATGGGGGTCAGAATGACAGCCTTCGTGACTACATGCTCGCGCTCGAGGAGCACCGACAACCATCAAGCCCTAATGGCCGCGAGCCGGCCGTCGGCGTGCCATGGATCGCTGCAGTTCACCCTAGTTTGGCCGGAATTCTGCCGAGAAATCGAGGCGAAACGCAGTTTCTCGGCAAAAATAGCGTCGCGCAGGAACCCTTTGTGAGCTCGGGAAAGCCGCGGTTAGCAGGATATTCCTGGCATGGGCGGTACTGGACTCGAACCAGTGACTTCCTGCTTGTAAGGCAGGTGCTCTACCAGCTGAGCTAACCGCCCGGAGGCGTGATGGTACGGCCTTATCGAGGAAGTGGACGGACCGTCTCGCCCTCGTTCACGTTCGGCCGGCAGAGGTCGCGTCGGTAGAAGTGGTGTGACGGGAGTGCGGCCCGGTGGCGGTTCCGCGTCCGGGCCGCCGGCGATCATGCTCGCTGCCCATGCCTAGAATCGTTGCCTCGATGAGCACCCCGCGGCTTGATCCTCAGCTCGCCGTGGCCGCGGCAAGGCGCGGTCTGGCGCGCGCGCCCGCGCACCTCGCCGAGGGTCTTGCCCGTGCCGTGCGCGACATGCCCGACGAGCGGCTGGACCAGCTGATGCGAAGCCCGGCACGGCGCCTGGTGCTCGAAGGCATCTTCTGGCAACTGCCGAAGCACCTGGATCGACGGCGAGCGGCGAGGATCAACTCCGCGATTCGCTGGTGCGTGACCGGGCGCCCTGACGGCGGTGCTGACATCTACCTGCTCGAGCTCGCGCTGGGTGAATGCCGGGTGATTCGCTCGCCGGGTGGACAGCAGGCGCGCGCGACGATTACGCTCGACGGAGCCGAGTTCGTGAGGCTCGCCGCTGGGCGCTCCAACCCGCTGCAGGCCTACTTCAACGGCAGGCTGGCGGTCGCCGGGGACATCGTGCTCGCCGTCCGGCTCGGTTCGCTGTTTCGGCTCCCGGACAGCGGCGAGCGCGGAACTCGATCCCAGGGCCAGCGAATCTGACCTCGGTGCCGGGGACGCCTTCGCCGGCCACAGGTATCGGTCAGTGAGTCAGTACCCCCAGGGGGAATCGAACCCCCGCTACCAGCGTGAAAGGCTGGCGTGCTTACCTCTACACCATGGGGGCATGGCGAACAGCCATTCTAGGTGGCGTCGTCAGACGCGGTGAACGACGCTCCCGGGTGTTCGGATCCGTGAACACAGAAAGGAGCCGCCGGTGGCAATCCCGATCCCTGATGATGTTCGCCAGCTGCTCGAGGCTCCGAACTACGTGCACCTCTCGACCCTCCGTGCGGACGGCTCGCCGCGCAACTGGGTCGTGTGGGTTGGCGTCGAGGGCGACCGCATCCTCGTTTGCACCTCGGACGCGATCTGGAAGGCCAAGGACATGCGCCGCGATCCTCGCGTCGCTCTGTCAGTCAACGACCAGGCGAACCCCTATCGGATGGCCGCGATCCAAGGCCGCGTCGTGGAGGTCCGCCCCGACCCCGATTGCCGCTACATGGACCCGATCTCGATCAAGTACACGAGCGCGCCGTTTCCAAGCCGCGGCCCGAATCGCGTGTGCTTCGTGATCGCGGTCGAGAGGGCGGCACAGCGCACACTCGATTTCGTCCACAACCCGAGATGAGGACAATATCCGCGCGATCGCGGTCGCCGATCGCGTCTGCCGGTCATCGGCCCCAGGATCTGGCCCCGCGACGCGCGAGGCGCAGACGATTGCCCGTCGGTCCTCGGACGGTTAGGATGGACGCCGGGAAGCACATGATCCGGGGTCAGCGCGGTCGAGGGCAATCGTGGCAAGCTGGGCGGCACGTTGCACGGGCCCGGACCCGCCACGGTGTCGAGGAGGACACCATGGGTTGCCAGACGGGGTTCCGTTTCGGACTCACAATCGCAGCGTGTTCAGTCCACGATTCGGTCTCGCGATGGAGGGCCATCAGCCGGTAATACCGCTCGGCCGGGCGAGCATCGGGGCACCCGCGGCCCCGGCGCGAGCGTGGGCCCGTGAACGGCTGACGACCACTCCCGGGAGACTTGTCCTCGTATCGATCCTGGTCGTCGCCGGGGCCGTGTGCTTCGGGGTGATCGCAACCGCTGCCGAGCGTTCCCGCGCCCGGGCGGCACAAGCCGCCCGGGCGCAGACGGAGCCGCTGCTCGCCCAGGCCGTGACCCTGTACACCGCGTTGTCGGACGCCAACGCCAGCGAGACGACCACGTTTCTGACGGGCGGCCTCGAACCGCAGGCGCGACGCGCGCACTATCTTCAGGATCTCCGTCTGGCGAGCGACTCGCTGACGACGCTGACGCGAGAGGTCGGCGGGTCAGCGGATGCGCGCACAGCAGTCGCGACGATCAGCGAGCAGCTTCCGCTGTACACCGGACTCGTCGAGGCGGCGCGAGCCGACAACCGGCAGGCGCTGCCGGTCGGAGCCGCGTACCTGCGCCAGGCATCCGCGCTGTTGACGACCACGATCCTTCCGGCAGCCGATCAGCTGTACACGACGGAGGCGACGCGGCTCGGGGACGACTACGGCTCCGGCACGGCGACGGTCGCGCTCGTCGTGTTCGCGCTCGCTGCAGTCGCGGCGCTGACGCTGCTGATCGGCGCGCAGCTCTACGTCGCTCGCATCAGCCGGCGAGTCCTCAACGTGCCGATGCTGCTCGCCACCCTGGTGCTCGCCGCAGTGTCGGTGTGGACGCTGGTCGGACTGATCGCCGAGCAGAACGCGCTCGCGCGGGCGCAGCGCGACGGCTCCGACGCGGTCGAGGTGCTCTCGGCAACCAGGGTCCTGCTCTCGCGCGCCCAGAGCGACGAGAGCCTGACGCTGGTCAACCGCGGCAGCGACGAGACCGACCCTCAGGACCTCTCCCGGGTGATTGGGGTGCTCGCACCGCGCGGGGGGCTCATTGGCGAGGTGGCCGCGTTGTCGAAGCGGACCGGGACAAGCAGATACGCAGACCAGCTTGCAAGCGATTTCGACTCCTACCGCGCCGAGGTCGCCCAGAGCGCGTCGCTCGAGAATGGCGGCCAGCCGGCGCCGATTGGCCTCGCGGTGTCCGCCAACTCGGCCGCGATCGCGGGGCGGCTGAGCGCCAACCTGGCGCAGCAGAGCGAGGCGGCCGAGACTCGCTTCACGGGCGCCGCCGCCGACGCGACCGGATCGCTGTCCGGGCTTTCGCTCGTGATCCCGATCGCGACCGTGCTCGCCGCCGCGCTCGCGCTGCTGGGAATCCGCCAGAGGCTGAGCGAGTATCGATGAGGCGCGCGACCGCCACGGCCCTCATCATCGCGCTGTCAGCGACGATGCTCGACGGCTGCGGCTCGAGCTCGGACCAGGCTCAGCGGATGACGCTCGCGGCGCTGGGCACACCATCGCCGTCTCCGCCACGCACATCCGCGTCGAGCGTCACGCCACGGTGCACCAACGTGACCGCCAGCCTGCGCCCGCCCGCCGTCATGCCGGCGCCCGGCGCGATGGCGGCAGGAAGCTTCATGGCCGCGATCAAGAAACGCGGTTACCTGACAGCCGGGGTCGACCAGAACACTTTCCTGTTCGCGTACTTCAACCCTCTCGATGCTCATGTCGAGGGCTTCGAGATCGACATCCTGCGTCAGATCGCCTCCGCGATCTTCGGCAACAACAATCCAAACGACATCCACTTCGCTGCGGTCACTACCGCGGAACGGATCCCCGCGGTGCAGCAGGGGAGCGTTGACATCGTCGCTGATGCCGTGACGATCACCTGCCAGCGACGACAGCAGGTCGATTTCTCGACCGTCTACTACGGCGCGCAGCAGAAGCTGCTGGTGCCGTCCAATTCCTCGATCGGCAGCGACAAGGATCTGGCGGGCAAGCGCGTCTGTGCGACGATCGGCTCGACTTCGATTCAAACGCTGAGGAGCGTCGCCCCGCGTGCAATCCCGGTCGGCGTCCAGCAGCGGACCGACTGCCTGGTCCGGCTGCAGCAGGGGTCAGTCGACGCGATCACGAGCGATGACTCGATCCTGCTCGGCTTCAAGGCACAAGATCCGTACACCAAGATCGTCGGGGGGAGCATGGCAAGCGAGCCCTACGGGATCGCGATCAGCAAGGCCCACCCGGACTTCGTCCGGTTTGTCAACGGCGTGCTGGCCCAGATGCGCGCTGACGGCGCCTGGCAGGCGATCTACGCTCACTGGCTCGGCAATGTGGCTTCACCGATCCCCGCACCCCCGCAGGTCCAGTATGTCGGCTGAGATGAGGCTCGACGATCCCGGATCGAAGCTGCAGACGCTGCGCGACACGGCCGAGCGGATCTCGGCCAACCTGGTCGAGCTCGAGCTCGACTCCAGTCGGCAGCTGCTCGACGCGAGCAAACTCCAGGGGGAGTCGGCCGCCCGCTGGTCGGCCGCCCGCGACGCGCTCACCGAGCTGTGGCGACGGCAGGCACTGCTGGAAGGCCTCCTGCGTCGCGCCGACAAGCTGCGCGGATCCCGGCGCGGCGATGAGCTGCGATCGCTGCTCGAGGGTCCTTCGATCGAGCTCTCGAGCTCGGACGTGCCGCTGGCCGAGCGCGAGCTGCTCGGCGGCGCAAAGGTCGCGCGCCGCTGCTCGCCCGACGAGTTGCTCGCGGGCATGTCGACCTCGTTTGACGACGTGAAGACGGTCGTGTCGCGGATTGGAGCGGCGTGGGAGACGCTGCTCCCAAAGCTCGATGTCGCGCGCCTGAGCCTGCAAGAGATACGCCGGCTGGGCGAGGAGCTCGGCGAGTGCGGACGTCGCGACGTCGAGTCGGCGACGCAGACGCTCGCCGCCGTGAGCGCGTCGGTGGCGGCGGATCCGCTTTCGGTGCGCGCCGACGAGGTCGATGGGCTGATCGACGGGCTCGCGGTGATTCGGCGCGAGCTGGAGGCGGGTGCCGCGCTCAAGCGCGGGTTCGAGGCGAGCGTGCGCGCTGCGCGGGAGCTGCTCGCGCGTGTGCGGGCGACGATTCGGGTATGCGAGAGCGCCCGACGCGAGCTGCTCGTCAAGATCTCGGCGCCGACCTTCCCGCCTGCGCCGGCGGCGGAGGACGATCTCGAACGCGAACTCGCCGACATCCTTGCACGAGCGCAGCAAGGTGCGTGGGTGCAGGCTCGTCGGTCGCTGGCGCGCTGGACCGCCGGAGCCGAGGCGCGACTTCACGACGCGACGCGCGCGCTCGAGGCCAATCGCGCGCCGATCGAGGCGCGCAACCAGCTCAGAGCGCTGCTCGATGCCTATCAGGTGAAGGCAAAACGGCTCGGCCGTCGCGAGGACCCGCGTCTCGCCGGCGTTTTCTCCCGAGCGCAGGAAACGCTGTACAGCGCACCGACCGACCTCGCGCTGGCGGCGGAGCTCGTGCGGACCTACCAGCAAGCGCTGAGCGGATCCAAGCCTGCCCCCGAGGAGAGACCGTGAACTGCGAGCAGACGGGGTGCGCCGGGCAGATCGTCGACGGCTACTGCGATGTGTGCGGGATGGCGCCTGCACGGATCGCAACGAGCTCGCCGCCACCATCTGCGGGGGCCTTGCGGACCCCGACTGGCCCGAGTGCCGCGACCGTGATGTCGGTCCCAGGCCGCCGACCGGGCACAACTCACACCGGCCCGAGTGGGCGCGGCCGTCTCGGGGCCGGACTTGTCGAGATTCCGCCGGTTCCATTTCGCGATCCGGCGGACGCGGTGATGGCCGACCCGGTCGTGCCGGAGAATCGGCGGTTCTGCGGCGTTTGCGACGAGCCCGTTGGGCGCAGCCGCGACGCGGCGCCCGGGCGCGCGGCTGGGTTCTGCCGCAAGTGCGGGGCTCCGTTCTCGTTCGAGCCGAAGCTCCGAACGGGCGAGCTCGTCGCCGGCCAATACGAGGTCGTCGGCTGCCTGGCGCACGGCGGGATGGGCTGGATCTATCTGGCGCGCGACCACAACGTGTCCGCGCGCTGGGTTGTGCTGAAGGGCCTGCTCAACGCGGGCGACCGCGACTCCACCGCGGCGGCGCTGGCCGAGCGTCGCTTCCTCGCGGAGGTTGAGCACCCGAACATCGTCAAGATCTTCAACTTCGTCCAGCACGAGAGCTCCGGCTACATCGTGATGGAGTACGTCGGCGGCAGGAGCCTCAAGCAGATCCTCGCGGGCCGGCGCGAGGAGCACGGTGGCGAACCCGATCCGCTCCCGCCGACCCAGGCGATCGCGTACATGCTCGAGATCCTGCCCGCGCTGGGTCACCTGCACGAGATGGGCTTGCTGTTCTGCGACTTCAAGCTCGACAACGTGATCCAGACGCAGCATTCACTGAAACTGATCGACCTCGGGGGCGTCTGTCGCGTCGACGAGCCGACGAGCGCGATCTTCGGCACGGTCGGCTACCAGGCGCCCGAGATTGCGACTGCGGGTCCGTCGGTACCCTCGGACCTGTTCACGGTGGCTCGCACGCTCGCCGTGCTTTGTATCGACTTCCGCGGCTACCAGAGCACTTACAGGTTCACGTTTCCTGCCAAGGACTCGGTGGCGCTGTTCGAGCGCTACGACTCGCTGTACAGGCTGCTGCTGAAAGGCACCGCCCCGAACCCGGATGATCGCTTTCAGTCGGCCGAGGAGATGGCCGACCAGCTGTACGGCGTCCTGCGAGAGGTCGTGGCCGACCTCGAGGGCCGCCCGGTACCAGCGCCGAGCAGGGTGTTCACGGGCGCGCTACGAGCTCAGATCGAGCGTCCGGACTGGCGAATCCTGCCGCGCCCCCTGGTGTCCGCCGATGACCCCAGCGCCGGGTATCTCGCCACAATCGCAGCCACGGATCCTCCGCAGATGATCGCGCAGCTGCGTGCCGCGCCGGAGCAAACGGTCGAGGTTGGGCTCCGGCTCGCTGCCGCGATGATCGACAGCGGCGACCACGAGGGCGCCGACGCGGTGCTCGGCGAGATCGAAGCTGACAACGGATGGGAGTGGCGGGCGAGCTGGTACCGCGGCGTGTCGGAGCTGGCCCGAAGCCGCGCTGAACAGGCTCGAGCGAGCTTCACCACCGTCTACCACGCGGTGCCGGGCGAGCTGGCACCGAAGCTGGCGCTCGCACTCGCCTGCGAGTCGGCGGGCGAGCTGGCGGAAGCGTCGCGGTGGTACGAGATCGTCTCGCGTACGGACCCGTCGGTCACGAGTGCGTCGTTTGGACTAGCGCGCTGCCGTTTGATCTCGGGTGACCGGACTGGTGCGCTGGCCGCTTACGAGCTGGTGCCGGACTCCTCGAGCGGATACATCGACGCGCAGAGTGCGCGGATCCGATGCCTCAACGACCGCAACGGGGCCGGCGACCCGACGCTTGCCGAATTGCTCGCGGCCGGATCGATTCTCGAGGTGCTGCCGGTGCAGGGCGAGCAGCGCGATCGACTGACCGCCGACCTGCTGGAATCGGCGCTTGAGCTGACGCTGAAGGGCAACGCATTCGATGACGGCCGGGCCAGGCTCCTCGGACACCGTCTTGTGGAGCGTGACCTCCGAATCGGGCTCGAGCGCTCCTACCGCGCGCTCGCGCGGCGCGCGCCGAGTCGCGCCGAACGCATTCGGATGGTCGACGAAGCGAACCGCGCCCGGCCGAGGACGTGGACGTGAGCGAGCCGGCCGCCCCTTGCTGCAACGTGTGTCAGGCGCCGCTCCAAGCGGGCGATCGCTTCTGCGAGCAATGCGGCGCGCGCGTGCACGATGACGAACCGCAGGCGGGTGGGTGCGAAGCATGCGGCGCCGGGCCCTCGGCGATCGGCACCGACGGTTACTGCTTCGTCTGCGGCGTCCGCTCGCCAAGCGGACCCGATCGAATCGAGGTCGATCTCATGATCGCCGCCGCCGTCAGCGACCGGGGGCGCGTGCACAGGCGAAACGAGGACTCGTTCCATGTCGAGGTCGTCGGCGAGCGGAGCGTGGTCGTCGTCGTATGCGACGGGATCTCGTCCGCGAGCGCAGGCAACGTCGCGGCCAGGAGAGCGGCAGACGCGGCGGCGACGGTGCTCGCGCACGCGATCGCCGATCCGGCCCACGACGCGAGCACGGCCACCGTCGACGCGATCCAAGCCGCCAACGGCGCCGTCGAGCAGGTCCCGTGGACCACGCGGACGGAGCGCGTCGACCCATCCTGCACGCTCGTGTCGGCGGTCTGCCGAGCAGGCGAGATCGTGGTCGGTTGGGTCGGAGACAGCCGCGCATATTGGGTCGACACCGATGGATCGCGTCAGCTCACGGTCGATGACTCGTTCGCCGAGGAGGGGATCGCAAAGGGGCTGCTGACGGCCGAGCAAGCGACGCGCAGCCCATTCGTTCACTCGGTCACCCACTGGGTCGGGCCCGACGCCCCCGAGCGCCCGCCGCGCCTTTCGGTACTCAGGCCGGACCGCCAGGGCCGCCTCGTACTGTGCACCGATGGGCTGTGGAACTACGTAGCCACTGCATCCGAGCTCGCCGAGCTCATCGGTGCGCTCCCGGCCGGGGCGGCGCCGGCCGCCGTCGCGCGCGCACTCACGGACACGGCGGTCGTCCGAGGCGGTCGCGACAACATCACCGTCGCCGTCGTTGACGTCGATCCGTCGGGAGGAGGGTCCAAATGAGCGACTTCACCGCTGACGTGTACCAGAACGAGTATCTGCCCCCCGACGGCTCGGAGGTGAACGCGATCGTGACCGTCGCCTCCCAGAGTGGCGGTGCGGCCGGTGCCCAGCCCGACGCGGCCGAGATCGTGATCGTGGATACGTCGGGGTCGATGGGCGTCCCGCGCGCGAAGATCAGCGCGGCGCGCGAGGCCACGAGCGCCGCGATCGACAGTATCCGCGACGGCGTGGCGTTCGCCGTCATCGCCGGCACCGACAAGGCACGCCCGGTGTACCCGACCGACCTTTCGCTTGCGACGGCCTCGGGGCGCACGCGGGGTGAAGCCAAGCAAGCCGTGTCCAAGCTGAAGGCGGGCGGCGGAACCGCGATCGGCTCGTGGCTCACGCTCGCGCGCAGGCTGTTCGAGACCGCGAGCGGACGGGTCTGCCACGCGATTCTGCTGACCGACGGGGAGAATGAGCATGAGACCCCCGAGCAACTGGACGCGGTGCTCGCTTCGTGTGAGGACCGGTTCCAGTGCGACTGCCGCGGGGTTGGCACCGACTGGCAAGTCAGCGAGCTTCGCCGAATCGCGTCGGCGCTGCTCGGGACGGTTGACATCATCGCCGACCCGGCCGACATGGCGAGCGACTTTCGCTCGATGGTCGAGTCTGCGATGGGGAAGGCCACCGGTAGCGTGTCGCTGAGATTGTGGACGCCTCAGGGCGCTCGCGTGGCGTACGTGCGGCAGGTCGCGCCGACGATCGAGGACCTCACCCCGCGCTCGGTGGAGGTGAACGCGCTGACCGCCGATTACCCGACCGGCAGCTGGGGGGAAGAATCGCGGGACTACCACGTGTGCATCCAGGTGCAGCCACGCAACCTGGGCGAAGAAATGCTCGCCGGCCGCGTCAGCATCGTCGAAGCCGACGAGGTGCTGAGCCAGGGCTTGATCAAGGCGATCTGGACGGATGACCAGCAGCTCTCGACGCGGATCAACCGTGAGGTCGCCGACTACACGGGACAGGCCGAGCTTGCGGAGTGCATCCAGGAGGGTCTCGAGGCCCGCAAAGCGGGCGACGAGGCAATCGCGACGTTCAAATTGGGCCGCGCGGTCCGACTCGCCGACGAAAGCGGCAACGAGGGGACGATGCGGCTGCTGCAAGCCGTGGTCGAAGTCGAGGATCTGGCCACGGGCACCGTTCGATTGCGGCGTGAGGTCGCGGACGCTGACGAGATGGCGCTCGACACGCGCTCCACGAAGACGGTCCGCGTCGGACCCGGTGCATGACCGTTCTCTGCCCGCATGGCCACACCTCGGCCACGACCGACTACTGCGATCAGTGCGGGGCGCCGATCGCGCGCACCAGCATCGCGCCGCAAGCCACCGAGGAGCTTCCGGGCGTCGACGAGGCCGACACATCTCCGGCGGCGGCACCGGAGCCTTGCCCTCGATGCGGCGCGTCGCGCTCGGGCGACGATCGCTACTGCGAGGGGTGCGGATACGACTTTCTGGCGATACCTCCGGCAACCACCGTCTGGGAGGCGGTTGCGAGCGCCGACCGTGCACAGTTCGACCGTTTCGCACCGCCCGGGTTGGCGTTTCCGTCCGATTATCGAGAGCGGCGATTCACGCTCCGCGACGCCGAGGTGCGAATCGGGCGAAGTCGCGGAAACGCGGACGAACAGGTGCTCGAAATCGATCTCGCCGGCACCCCGGAGGATCCGGGCATATCCCGCTTGCACGCCGTGCTCGTGCGCCAGCAAGACGGCGCGTACGCCGTTCGCGACCTGGGCTCGACAAACGGCACGACCGTCAACGACAACTCCGATTCCGTCGGGACCGACGACCCCGTGCCGCTGGCCGAGGGTGATCGGATCCGGCTCGGCGCGTGGACGACGATCACCGTGCGGCCTCGCTGAGCAACTGCGGGAGCGGCGGCGGCGATGAGCCAACTCCTGAGCCCGAGACCAGTGCGGCGCGCCTCAGAAGTCGTGCGGAGCGATCACCCCGGAGCCCCGCACGATCGAAACAAGGCGGGTGCGCTTCTCGTTCTGCGGCAGCTCCTCGAGGCCGAAGCGGTCGAACAAAAGCCGCAGGTGACGCTTCACTGCGTCCACGCTGAGGAACACCTCAGCGGCGATCTGCGGATTGGTAGCCGGAGTCGAGGAGCTCGACTCGACGACCGGGCGGCACAAGGCAATCAGCACCTTGCGCTGCATCTGGGTGACGGGCATCGCGCCGGGCGACGTGGGGGCTCGCGCGGTCGACACGCTGCCCCCGCCGCTCGCGGGCTCACGGTACACGACGTGCGTCTTTCCGAAGCACATCCGGGCGCGGTCCTCGAGGCGCCGACGTCCGCGAACGCGGTCGCCGTTGACATACGAGCCGTTGCTCGACAAGCCGTCATCGACCAGCGTCCACGTCTCGCCCACAAACTCGAGCAGCGCGTGTGTGCGCGAGACCTCGGGATCCGAGGTCAGCGGTACGTCGGACTGCTCCCGCCGACCGATCGTCACGCGCTGTCGGTCGGGCTCGAGCATGAGGATATGCTGCTCGCCGGTGCGGTCGCGCCAGAGAAGGAACGGCATACCGGTCCGCTCGGCCTCGATCTGGGCCTTCAGCTCGCGCGGACTCAGCAGCGTCTCGTGTGTCTCAGCCATCGGTGAACAGCGACCTCATCGTCCGGGGCCGCGTCGAGAAGCCTCGGCCCACCGAGGCTCATCCTGCTAAAGACGCACGCAAAACGCAACCCTGCGGGCCGACGCACCTGCCTGGGCCGCCGGCAGCGGCGGTCACCATCCGTGGCCGGCTGCGCGTGCGTCGCGGGGTGACCCGGCGGGTCGCACCGGGTCACCCGTTAGTCCGGTCGGCCTTACAGCACTGCAATGAACGTGACCTCGCCGGAGTCGCACTGGTCGCTGAGGCCACCCGGACCTTGAAGATCCAAGTGCAGGTGCCACTCACCCGACAGGCTAGACCGCCGGCGATCGAGTCTGCCCGTGAACGAGTCCGACCCACGAACGTCGCCGGGTCCCGCCGACACCGAGATTGCGCGTGTGACACGGATCATGCCGTTCGCGCTGATCGGCACGCGGGTCCAGCCATCCTCCTGCGCGAGCGCTAGGCCTGATGCACACCTCAGCTCGAGTCCGATCGCGACAAGCGCGACTCGCTTGTCATTGTTGGCGATCTGCGCCACAACCGGCCAGCCCTGCGAGGTAAAGCCTCCGAGGACTTGCCCACGTCCCAGCACCACGGCTGAGTGCGCACCGGTATCGGCCCGCGCCGCTGCGGTGTGCGCAAGGGTCCCGACGGCTCTGAGCTTGTCCGCCGGCGACAACTGACCGGATACGGTCCGAGCCGAGACAGTCGAGGCCGCCACCGCCGTCACAACAAGCGCGACCATCGCCACACATGCGAGCCGTCGCCGACTCCCAGTTAGGTTATGCACTGACATGATGGACCTCCTGTGGATTTTGCGACGCCGCCAGGTCTATTGACGACACTCTCCGCGGTCACACCTGGCAACAGTCGTCGAGTGATCGGCAGTGTCAAGCGTGGTCACCGTGACGGGCAGAGCCCCATGGGTGCGCATCCGACACCAAACTGGAGCCCCTGGGTTGGCAATCCCACATCCCCCGGCTCGGACGCCGGGAGGTTCAAGATCGTTGCAAGCCGCGTTGTCCGGTCGTGCAACCGTGTGCATCCGGAGCGCCCGCCATCAGCCGGTGGGCGGCGGGGTGCGAATGCCGCCGGTGGGGATCGAACCCACGACCTTCGGATTAAAAGTCCGCTGCTCTGCCAGCTGAGCTACGGCGGCCGGGCCCCATCATCGCGCAACTCGCGCGGCGCCGCGACTAGATGATCGCGATCGCCTCGATCTCGACCAGCATCCGTGGGTCGATCAAGGAACTGACCTCGACCATCGTCATACAGGGCCTCACATCCCCGAACACCTCCCCGTGCGCCCTGCCCATCTCCTCCGCTCGCGTGATATCGGTCACGTACAGGCGGGTCTGGATCACGTCCGCCAACCGCGCGCCCGCGCGCGACAGCTCATACTCGATCTTGCGCAGGATCTCGACCGTCTGCTCGTAGGGCGTCGCACCGATGACGACTCCGGTCGGATCGACGGATGTCGTTCCGCCGACGACCACGAGCCCACCGGCGCGCGTCAAGCGGCTGAAACCAAACTTTCCCTCCCACGGTGACGGCGGATCGCCGGGCAGGCGCTCGACCTGTCCCGGAGCACCACCATGACGCGCCTGCTCATCCGCAGCGGGTGCACCCGAGGATGGCCCACCGGCAACCGGGACTTGGCCCCGGGGCCGGCCGCTCGGGGCGGCATGCTCGGAACCGGTCAATGCCGGAAGTGGCGGCGGCTGGTGAACACCATCGCAGCGCCGGCGGCGTCGACAGCCTCGATGACGGCTGGATCCCGCACGGACCCGCCCGGCTGGATGATCGCGGTGATTCCCGCGTCGAGCGCCAACTGCGGGCCGTCCGGAAACGGAAAGTATGCGTCGGAGGCCATCACCCCTCCATGCAGGTCCGACCGAGCCTTCTCGAGCGCGATTAGGACCGAGTCGACCCGGCTCATCTGCCCCGCGCCGATCCCCACGGTCGCCAGCTCACGCCCGAGCACGATCGCGTTGGAGCGTACGTGCTTGCACACCTTCCAGGCGAAGTGCAGTTCGCCCCATTCGGCCTCGTCGGGATGGCGCTTGCTGACCACGTGCATGTCGGCGCGCTCTTCAAGGTCGAAGTCGCGGTCCTGTACCAGCATCCCGCCGATCACCTGGCGCAGACCGGGCTCGATCATATTCGCCCCACGTCGCTCGCGATCGTCGAGGATCCGCATGTTCGGTTTGCTCGAGAGCACCTCGAGCGCATCGTCGTCGTAACCGCGCGCAAACAGCACCTCCACGAACTGACGGGCGAGCGCCTCCGCCAGCGCGACATCCACTCGGCGGTTGAGGCAGATCACGCCGCCGTAGGCCGACATCGGGTCGGATGCGAACGCCCGCTCATACGCCTCCAACGCGTTCGTCGCAACCGCGGCGCCGCACGGATTGTTGTGCTTGATGATCACGCAGGCGGGGATCTTGAACTCCGCCAGCAGCAGACGGCCGGCGTCGAGGTCGAGCAAGTTGTTGAACGACAGCTCCTTGCCGCCGAGCTGCGAGATCATCGACAAAACGTGCGAGCGCGCGCCGACCTGCGCGTAGTAGGCGGCACGCTGATGCGGATTCTCGCCGTATGGGAGCTCGAGCACCTTCTCGAACGCGCGCACGAACAGCTGCGGGAAATCCTCGCGCTTCTCCTGGAACCAGCGCGCAATCGCGGTGTCGTAGCGGGCCGTGTACGCGAACGCCTCCGCGGCCAGGTTCTCGCGGGTTGCCGGCGACAGACGGCGGTCCGACTCGCGCAGCTCGTCCAGCACCGCGTCGTAGCTCTCGG
>Ga0187766_10001383_pt1 | contig 14217 bp, 11 predicted proteins | sample 0216_QUI02_MP05__4_FD_132971 | JGI IMG/M metagenome (GOLD analysis project Ga0187766, IMG submission 132971) | Tropical peat soil microbial communities from peatlands in Department of Meta, Colombia - 0216_QUI02_MP05_20_MG | ecosystem: Environmental > Terrestrial > Soil > Wetlands > Peat ... | reverse complement strand
GGGCCCCAGCAGGCAGGCGAACTCGCGGTCGCCGATGGCCACGTCAATATCCCGTAGGGCCTCCAGGCGCCCCCGCCTCGAGACGAACTCTTTGCCCACCTCACGAATCTCGATCTTCGCGCCGCTGCCCGGACTCACGGGAACGGTCAACTCCCGCAGGCTGCTCAAAAAGGCCCAGATGCAAGGCGGCGCGCGAGGCGAGGCGCGAGGCGTACAGGGGGCGTACGTCGCAGCGCCGCGCGAGCGCGCCAACGCCGCAGATGGGCCTTTTTCAGCAGCCTGCTACGCATGCATTTCGAGGGCACGCCAGTGAAGGACGATGCGGCTCAGGGCGACGAGGATCCGGTCCGAAACGTAGCCGAACAGGCCGAAGGAGAGCATGCCGGCCACGCAGATATCCATCCGCCCGACATAGTACGCATCCCACAGCACGTAGCCGAGGCCGGACTTCACGGCCACCATCTCGGCCACGATCACCGCGGTCCAGGCGATCCCCACGCCAAGGCGCAGCCCCGTGAACACGCTGGGCAGCGCCGAGGGCAGGACGACCTTGAAGAGGATGGTCCCCTCCCCCGCCCCCAGCATGCGGGCGGCGCGGATGAGCAGCCGGCTGGTGTCGCGCACGCCGTGGGTGGTGTTGACGACGATGGGATAGAACGCCCCCAGGCCGATGAGGAAGAGGGCGCTGGCGTCGTAGATGCCGAACACGACGATGGAGAAGGGAAGCCAGGCGGTGATGGGGATGGGCCGCAGCACCTGGATCGAGGGATCCACCAGGCCGGCCACGAGGCGGTTCCACCCGATGAAGACGCCCAGCGGGATGGCCACGGCCGCCGCCAGCAGGAAGCCTTCCGCCACGCGGCGGGCGCTGAAAAGCGCGCTGGCCACCCAGGTGCCGGCGTAGGGGCTGAGGGTGGGCTTGGAGGCGCCGGCCACCCACACGTACCAGGAATCCAGCACCTGGCTAGGCGACGGCACCAACCCTTCGGGGACCCAGCGCCGGCGCACGGCCAGTTCCCACAGCACGACGACCACGATGGGGGCCAAACCGAATTTGGCCATGCGGAGGAATCGAGCCTCGCTGTTCATGCGTTTTGAGCTGTCTGTCGGTCAGACACCCCCTCACCCGCCCCTCTCCCCCTCATGAATGCGAGGGAATCCTAAAATCTCCCTCTCCCTCGCTGAGGGTGCGGGTGAGGGCGTCGGGCCGCTTGAGGCATAATCCGGGCGAATCCCAATACCGTTCGCTTCGGGCGAGACACGGCCTCGGCCTAGGACCAAATCCCCCCGTCCCCCCTTTGTCAGAAATCCCCCCTCTGCCCCCCTTTGCCAAAGGGGGGGACGGGGGGATTTGGAACAGGGCGGCGCTGAATGTCTCGCCTTGCTGACAGCCAGACTGAACAACATTGGGGCTAATCCACCACAGTCTTCAGGATTGAGGAGTATATTTCGGGGCGGCGATCCCGGAAGAAGTTGTAGCGCCAGGCGTGGCGGTGGGTCTGCTCCAGGTCCACGGTGGCGCGCAGCACGGCCGGACCTTCCCGCGCCGGACCCATCGCCACCACCTCACCCATGGGGTTCACGATGGCGCTGGTGCCGAAGAAGTGGCACTTCAAGCCCAGGCAATCCTCCAGGCCTCCCTTGTTCACGGCCACGCCGAAGCAGGCGTTCTGGAGGCACGCCGTCTGCACCTCGAAGAGGTAGGTTTCCGAGCGGCCGGCCCGGTACGATGCCGTGGGGATCGCCACCACCTCGGCCCCGTGCAGCGCCAGCACGCGCCACGCCTCGGGGAACGACCGGTCGTAGCAGATCAATATGCCCAGGCGGCAGCAATCGAGCTGGAACGTGGGCAGGCCGGGCCCCGGCCGGAAATAGTACTTCTCGTTCGAGCCGGGCGACCCATCCTCGTTGGTGAGGATGTCCACCACGTGGGTTTTGCGATAGGCCCGCACCTTCGTGCCGTCCGGCAGGACGCCGGGCACGATCCCGCCGGACCGGTCCAACACCACGGCGCTGTTGTAGAACTCGCCGCGCCCGCTGCCCCGCTCGAACATGCCCACCACGATGTTCGTCCGCAGCTCGCGGGCCACGGCGCCGAAGGCCTCCGTGGTGGGGCCGGGCACCGGCTCGGCCCAATCCAGGAACCGCTTCTCGCCGGTCCCGCAAAAATAGGGCGTGGTGCCCAGCTCCGGCAGCACCACCAGGTCCGGCGCCTCGCCGCGGCTGGCTTCGCGGATGAGGCGCGCCATGGCCTCGATGTTCTGCTCCCGCGATAGCGCCCCCGGCCCCGCCTGCACGCCCAGGATCTTCAAAACCCTTCCGCCACCCATGCCTCGCCCTCCCTCCGGTACCGCCTCACCTGACGCGTTCCCAGGTCAACCGGTTCTGGCTTTCGACCGGCATCAGAATCAGTCGGTCGCCCGCCGCGAACTCGTACCGCCGCACGAAATCCCCGAGCGCGCCAGGATTGATGTTGCCTTCCCGGTGATGTGTGACGGTGTGCGCGCGCTCGTCCACGCTGTACGTCCCGAAGTACGCCGTGTAGCCGATGAGGGCCGCCCGCGCTTCATCGGGAGTAGGTTGCGGGCCTGCGAACTTCGGCCGCGCGCGATCCGGCATGATCTGCACGGCCATGCGCCCGGTGCCGTCGTAGTAGATCAGTCCGGTCGGATGCTCGCCGCGATCTGGATCGGGTTTCCCGTCTCGAGTGATCGATACTAATCGCCACGTGCCGATGAACCGCTTAGCGTCCGCCCCTTGAGTGGCCGGCTGGCCGGCAATGCGCCCGATGAGAACGATGGCCACCACTACCAGGATAAGGACGCCAACCTTGCGCATGTTCATCCTCCCGCAGATCTCATTACACGCCGTTTGAAGCGAACCCCAATACTTTTCCCATCAAATCCCCCCGTTCCCCCCTTTGCCAAAGGGGGGCGGAGGGGGGATCTTGCAAGGGGGCAAGGGGGATTTCAGCGGCGGGGCGGCCGCGGAGAGGTACCGCGGAAAGGTATCGGGCACCTCCTAGCCTGCAAACGGCTAATGTTGCGTGATCAGGGTCGTCGGGCTGGCCGTTTCTGCCCCCTGCCTGATTCCGCTGAAATGCCTCCTCGCCGAATCAACGAGTTACGTATCAAAAGGAGTCCGGTACCTTTTCGCAGGTTCACCTCGCGAGCGGGTCGGGGCGCAACTGGAAGTGGACGGCGATGGGCCTCCTCCCCCTGCCGCCTTCCATGAGCCAGGGGGTTCTGTCTCCGCTGGTCGTCCATAATCCCCTGCCCTTCCAGCCTGTCGCCGGGTCGTCGATGCGCCCGTCGAACCCCTTGGCGTAGAAGCCCAGCGGGTACGGGACGCGCAGCAGGATCATCTTGCCGTCCTTGAACGCCACCAGACCATCGTTGAGGTTGGCGGTGGACATGGGCACGTCTTCGCCGAGCCCGAACGTGTTGTGCTGGTCCACCCAGGTGTAGTAGCTCGACTCGGCGCTGTTCTCCCCGATGCCCTGGAAGCCGGGGCCGGGGTATTGGTGAAACGTCCAGCCCTCGGGGCAGTGATCGCCGGTGGCCTTCGGCCCATTGAGCGGCCCCTTGCACTTGCGCCGGTCGAAGCTGCCCAGGTGGCCGCTCCCCAGGGACACCCACACCACACCCTGCTTGTCGATGTCGGCACCGCGGATGCCGAACCCGGGCTTCGGCACGTTATAGATCTCCGCGAGGGCGGTCGCCGGCGGGTTCGGCCCCGGAACCAGCCGCACGATGGCCGCGGCACCGCCGAAGACCCCCACGGAGCCCCAGATCGATCCGTCCACCAGGCTCGGCATCACGGCATAGAAGCCCCCGGCGATACGCTTGTCCTTGGCCGGATCGACCGGCTGGTCGGGCTCGACGTAGTCGTCGCGCTTGCCGTTGCCGTTGGTGTCCAGGATGAGCGCCGTCCACCCCTGCGCCCTCGCCGCGTCGCCCGTCTCGTCGAACAGCTTGGTGTTCACCCAACCGACCACCGGGCCGCCCCCGCTGGTCCAGAGGGTATCGTTGGCGTCGTAGCCGAACTGCAGGTGATGGGTCTGGAAGCAGGTGTCCACGAACGTGTAGTTCATCGTCTTGGGATCGAGCATCGTGACGTGACGGTTCGACTGCTCCAGCGGGAACAGCTTGGCCGAGGGATGGTCCGATCCCTTCTTGCAGAAGTCCGGGTTCTTGGGTCCGCGCACCGCCGCCGCGAACCAGACCCTGCCCTTCCTGTCGAACATGCCGTTATGGTTGTTCGCCTTGGTGTCCCAGATCTTCTCGTCGCCCCAGTAGGGCGAGGGCGCCATCGGCTTGGCTATGGCGGCGTGTCCGGGGCCGAGCGCCTCCGGCGTGTCCCCGTCGCGCACGGGAGCTCTGAAGGTCGTCACGGTGTGCGTCCTGGGATCGAGGATCGGGTAGAGGTCCGTGCTGTATTCGGGCGAGCCAACCAGCGGGCCGTAGGCATTGACCGTCGGATCGCGCCGATCCGACGCGATCAGATCGTGAAGGTATGTCTTCGGGTCCCCCCACTCCCACGTCGTGACGACGATGTTGCGTTCCACTCCCTCCGGGCGCTTGGGCTTGCTGTGCGGCAGCTCGCCCCTGGCGATGCGGTCGGTCCAATCGCCGAAGTACTTGAACGGGGCGCCGCCGAGGGCTCCGGCAAGCGGGCCCACCATCAACGGCGCGGCCTGTCCCGACTGCACGCGCCGCATCCACGCCGCGTCCGATGACTTGACCTCACTGAGCCCCGTGGGGATCGTGCGGGTGGAGAGCTGGCCGAGCTGATGGCAACCGATGCAGGATCTATTCTTCACCACGGTGAGCCAGTCGCTCTGGGTGACGTTCGCGGGAATATTGCTTCTGCCGCCGAATTGGCTCGCGTCCGGGATCGTGAGCATCGAGTACCAGTAGATGGCCGGATAGTACTGCGCCGCCGCGGCGTCATTCGGCGCCACCGTCGCCGTCAGGTTGAGGATCTTTCCGGGAGTGCTCTGGACCTTAGGCGAATCCACGAGCCCATACCCGCGCACCCACACGCTGTAGGTGGCTCTCGGAAGGTCGGGCACCACGTACCGGCCCTTGTCGTCGGTGACCACAATCCTGGCGAACCGGGTGGGAAGGTCCGTCGTTTCCGCGATCACCCACACGCCCGCCTCGGGCCCATCCACGCTGGTGACCACGCCGCCGAGTTCCTTGTCCCCGATCTGGATAGCCGGATCCGTGGTCGGTTGCGCGCCCACCCGACCCTGGGCGACAAGCAGGAGCGCGGCGAAACTGGCCAGGACCATCCCCGCAACCAACGCGCTGCTCGTCCTCATGTGCCCCTCCCCCATCGCCCTGCCCGCCGGGAGGACGTCATCCTCACTCGTGTTTCTGCAGGAAGGTCCTGATTTTCTCGCGGGCGATCTGGGTGCCGAAGCCGCCCCAGTTGGTATCGAAGCCGTGGTCGCTGCCGGCCAGAAGATACGTCTCGTGCGGCACCCCGGCTTTGGAAAGAGCCTGGTCCAGGAGTTCAGCGTGATCCACAGCGACGAGGCGATCGCTGGTGCCGAGGAGCGTGATGGTGGGTGGGGCATTCCCGCTGATGTGGCTCAGAGGGGACAAGACGCGGTAGCGCTCGGGGAATTCCTCCGGCGTGCCCCCGATGTACTCCTTGAACGCGGCACGAACATATTCGGGGCTCTTGCAGAAGCGATACAACAGCGCGAGATCGGTCGGCCCATAGAAGTTGATCACGGAGTACACCGCAACCGGCGGCACATCCACGGACGGCGGCAATTGCGGATCGCCCATGCTGTAGGCGGCCAGCATGGATAGATTGGCTCCGGCGGAGCCACCCATCATGCTGATGCGCGTGGGGTCCACGTGATACTGGGAGGCATGGGTGGCAACCCAGCCCAGCGCGGATTTGACATCGCCGATCTCATCCAGCCAGCGGACGGGCGGAGGCATTCGATACTCCACATCGAATATCTCGTAACCGAGCTCGTTCAGCCAGCGGTTCCAATCCGGGAACATGCTTCGATTTCCATGCGTCCACGCTCCACCATGCACAAACAGGATCGCCGGGCGCATAGGACCGGAGTTGGACATGCCGGTGCGCCACACGTCCAGCTCCAGCCTCGTGCCGTCCTTCGCCGTGCCATAGACCACACTCAGCTTTTGCTGCGGACGGCCGGAGTTCAAGTGCACCGCGTTGGCGAAATAGTTGCCCAGAGACAGGGGCACACCCAGCTGTTGCGCCTGCTGCCACACGGCGATGGCCGGCACCAGCGCCATGACCACCGTCAGGATCATCACCAGCCCGAACACACACTCGGCCAGCCTTGCCCGGCGCCCCGCCGCAACCAGGGCCAGCACCGCGGCCACCAGCGTAAACACCAGCAAATGCAGCGGAAAGAACAAGGCTATCGCACCGAGCTTGCCAAACCCGTCCCAGCGCACCGGGCTCATCATGCAATACGCCAGCCCCGCCATAACCACCGCCAGCAGGCACGCCACGAGCGTGAGCAACCACGCGAAAATGCCCCGCGGCCGCCAGCCCGTAGCCCCAGTCAAGGCTCTTCTCCAAGGGCAAGTGCCGCAAGGTTTCTTCCGGTTCTCATATTCCGAGCCTTCTTTCAATCAGACCGAACCGCAGGCGCCGGAAAAGCTTCCTGGATGAGCCGGCCAGCACGCTCAACGAACCGCTCAGCGCCGCGCGCTCGTCCCCGCCCGCTAGAGCACACGGTTGGGTCGGTCCGGCTCAGTCGCGCTCGAGACCCCTGGCGTTGAACACCGGTGTGGCCGCCGGCGAGGCCAAAAAGCGCACGAAGGCCCGCGCTGCTTCCGGATCCTGCCCGGCCGCGCTGACGCCGATCGAGAACTTGACGTAGCGCTGAATCCCTGGCGGTAGGCCCCCGACAAAATCGGCCGCCCGCATCTCCAGGAGCGGCCCGATCCCGGTCACGACCATGTCCACTTCGCCCGCCTCAATGGCAACAGCCATGCCGTTGCCCTCGTAGGTCTTCAACTTGGGCCGCATTCCCTGCGCGATTCCGAGCCGATCCAGGACTTCCAGAAAATTCACACCGCTCTGGCCTTCCTTCGAATGGCCGACCGCTTTGGCACTGAGCAATGCATCCTTGAGTTTGTCGGCCGAGCTGATGTCGGGCTTGGGCATCCCCTTGCGCACGCCCAGACCCAGGCCGGTGCGCCCAAACGATGCTGCCGTTTCCGCGGCAACCTTCCCTTGCTTGACCAACTCGTCAATAAGGGTCGGATCGGGAATGACTATGTCGAACATTTCGCCTGCTTCTATCCTTCGTCTCAGCACCGCAATCACGGCAAAGTCCATCACGACCTTGTGCCCCGTGGCACGCTGGAACTGCGGAGCCAGCTCACCGAGCACACCTCTCACCCCGGGGCTGCTAATGACCTTGATCTCCGCCGCGATGGTCCGGCCCTCATCGAAGAGGATTCCGCTAGGAATCAACGCTGCCACGGTGACCACCGCCCGCAGCAGGGTTCGAGTCCTGTGATTCTCCCCGTGCACCGTGTTCTACATCCTGTGACCGCTGGGTGCAGCCTAACGTTCTTAATCACCGGCCTGTGCGACCTTTCGCCCAGGGATGGTGGGTTGCGGGATTGGGCAGTATGATGAAAATGTCCCTTCCCCCTCCCTCCCCCTAGATACGCAAGGGCCGCACGATACCGCCGAGCTCATTTGATCGTTCGAACGAGGCGCACGAAATTGTAAATGCGGATAACGTCGCCCTGAGGACCGCGGCCGTGCGGAAAGGCTGAAGGATCGCCAGTCTTCGGATCGCTCCGCTGCGCCCCGGCGCCGTGTACATCTATGAATTGGCTTTGCGACAATGGATGCATCGGTCCGGCATCTGGCCCCTTCGCCCCGCCTGGAGGCGGCATACGGCGAGGACCCTGTCCCCACGGTTCGCCCGGCGGCGGGACATTACCACCGGGGCCACCATACTCTCGTGCCCCAGGCGGCGGACCACCAAATCCAGCCCCACCTGGTGGCGGGCCGCCACGACCGGCACCTCCGTTGTTACCTTGACCAACTTGTCCTCGCCTGCCGGGTAGCCATCCCGGAGCGCGGCCGAACGCGACGTAGACTGCCGCCTCGCCGCCATGCATACCACCCGCATGGGTCGTAGCCGTCCAATAGTAGGGATAGTCGGCCTGACCGATTTCATTGGTAATGATTGTCACGTTGAAAGCGGGGTCAATTGCGGCAGAACGGCTGGTTTCGGGAGATCGCGCATAGTCCACGATAGTTTGCAATTCCTTCGCATTTGGCAAACGCCAGTCGTTATAGCCAAGGTGCTTCTCCGCATTCCTGGCCTGCACCCACGCCAATGCGCTCTGCCAGTTCATGCCATTGCCACTGTCCGCCTTCGACCACATCAAATTGGTAGCCCGGTCGGAGATGGTGCCATTGCCGTTATCACGAAAAACATTCTTGCCGTAGTCTGGATTGCCACGCACGCAAAGAACATAAAAGGTCTTGTCCGGTCTGCCGGGCATGCTGGTGCCGTACCCCTTGATACGACCATCCGCGAAGTTCACCCCGAACACCAGGCGCGGATCGGCGACATAGGAGGTGCTGGTTGCCCATTGTGAATCGATGGTCCGTTCGCCCGCATTGATGTCGCCATAGGCAAATTTGAAAAACCGCGTATCGATGAAGGGCGTCAACCGGGAAGTATCCGCCACGTTAGGGCCGCTCGCATCCACGCCGCTGAACAGAATCAGTGAATACAACTCCTTGATGCTCGGCAGTCGCCAGTCGCTGTAGCCTCCGAAGCGGGCGGCATTGAGTTTGTTGGGCAATTTGCGCGCATCGGCATAAGACAGCTTGTCGCGGCTGGTCACGAGGCCGTCGCCGTCGGTATCCGGGCCGCGCTGCCACATCAGACCGGTATTGGTGTCGATCACCAGCACGCCAGAAGCACCAAACCGGTATGACGACGCGATGCCTGACTGCTGCGCGTCCTGGCCATAGAAAGACTGGCCGGGACGGGGGCAGGCAATCTCCGTCGCATTGTCATAGCACTTGCTCTGCCCGGTACCGACCACGACGAATGACAGAGCAGGCGGTGCATCCGCTGCGTGCGCGGGAACCATGATCGCCGACCATACGCAAGCCCCCTGGATGAACACCCTCATAAATCTGCGCACACGTTTTCTCCCTGGATAACGGAGCACAACACTTCCGTTAGGACAACGTGACATGCCAACGCGGTGCAAGTGCCAGAGCGGTGACGCCCAACACCGCGAGGCGGGGTGTGCATAGGGGTGCTGCGCGACCGGTCACGGCGATACGACCGCCCTGTCATGCCTTGCCGAAGATGTCCTGAAGGCGGCGGTTATACAGCGTCATCAGGCGCTGGACGCCCTGTTCTTCCTCCGGCGGCGCGTAGGTCCGACCGTTCACCTGCATCGTCTGGCCGTAGCGCGCTCGGATGAGCGGCAGGTACTCCTCCAGGATCTCGCGGATGCGCCCCGCGTAGCGCGGGTCGCGGCGGGCATAGTGGCGCAGCAAGCGCAGGCCGAAACCCACGTGGCGGCCCTCGTCCTGGCGGATGAGCTTGTACCCTTCCGAAAGGCCCGGGACCAGGCCCTTGCGGGTGAACACGTCGTGGAAGATCCCGTAGCCGGTCATGGCCTGGACGCCCTCGATGACGCACATGTAATGCGTGACCCCCTCCAGCAGGGCCAGCGTGCGCGTCTCCTCGTCGGCATCCAGTGTCTCCAGGATGCGTCGGGAGCGGTCCTTCAGGGTATCGTGCACCGGGTTGGCCAGCGCGGTCTTGACGTTGCGGTGGCCGAAGACCTCGCCGAAGTAGCGGTGGAAGAACTCCACGTGCTTGAACTCCTCGAGGAGCTGCGTGCTGAAGAAGGCCTGCATCCAGATGGTGGGGGCCGCCATCACCCACGGACCGAAGAGCTTGGCCACGTTCTCTTCGGCGTTGTAGAATGCCGCGGCGAAGCGTTCCAGATAGGCGCGGTGCCGTTCGTCCAGCCCCTCCACGTCCGGCTTGTCCCGGCTGAGGTCTATGGCCGCAGGCTGCCACGTGCCCAGCCGCACGGCCTTCTGGTACATGGCGAGGGCCAGGGTGTCCAGGTCGTCCCCCTGCGCCTCCAAATCCACCTCGTCAATGATTGTCGGCTTCCCGTTCCCTTCTGCGCCCATGGCCCTCCACTCCCGCTTCCTCCCTTGCCGGCCCTGCAATGGGCCCCCCTCCGTCTTCGTTCCCGTTCCCGTACCCGTTCCCGTTCCCGAACTCAGTAAGTTCAGGTCATCACATCCCCACCGTTGGGCGAGAGCACCTGCCCGCAGTAAAAATCGCCGCCCGGCGAGATCAGAAACATGATGGTGGCCACCACGTCGCGGACCTCGCCCAGGCGGCCCATGGGGATCAGCTTCCGCAGCTCCTCGCGCGTCTCTTCCGGGTAGGCCATGATCCGGTCCGTCTTCGTGGCCGTGGGGGCCACCGCGTTCACCTGGATCCCGTGCGGCGCCAGTTCGCGGCCTAGGGCCTTGGTGAAGGCGATCACGCCCCCCTTGCTGGCCGCATAGGGCACCATCCCAGCGTGGCCGCGCTGGCCGATGTTGGAGGCCAGGTTGATCACCTTGCCCCGCTTGCGCTTCAACATGTGAGGCACGGCGGCCGTGGTGCAAAGGAAGGTGCCCTTGAGGTTCAGCGAGAGCAGGAAATCCCAGTCGCCCTCGGTGACTTCGATGAACGGCTTGGGGCAGTTGGTGCCGGCATTGTTCACCAGCACGTCGATCCGGCCGTGCCGGGCGGCCACCCCGTCGAAGATGTCCTTGACGGCGTGCCGGTCCGTCACGTCCAGCGTGTGGGTTTCCAGGCGGCCGGGCCGGCCCTTCATGTCGTCACCGAGGTGCGCCAGGGCGGCCTCGTCCACATCCACGGCCACGGCGGTGTGCCCGGCATCGAGCGCGGCCTCCACGACGCCGCGCCCGATGCCCCGGGCCCCGCCCGTGACGATGATCACTAGCTCCTGGTCCATTACTTACATGCCGAAAAGAGTCCGGTGCCTTGCATACCGACGCCGCAGGACGGCGTAACCACGTACCCGCTCCCTAGCATGCGTATGCCCCATGCCTACATGCGCAGCAAGGCCGCATCCCCGGATGGGCCGGTGGCGAGCGTGGGCAGGAGAAATCGATGTGTGTTCACTCGATCACTCTGTCGGTGCGAAGAGCGATCGATTGGGGGACCGTGATCCCGAGCACGTTCGCCGTCTTGCGATTGATCACCAGTTCGATCACGGTGGGCTGCTCCACCGGGATATCGGCCGGCTTCCTGCCTTTCAGTATCATGCTCACCTGTTCGGCCGCACGGCGGTAGAGTGCCGTGAAGTTCGGCCCGTAAGACAGCAGCCCGCCGGCTTCCGCCCACAAGGAATTGCCGAACATCGAGGGCAGGCGGTGCTTCAGCGCCAACTCCGAGATCCGCCGGCGCGCAGGTGCAAAGAAGCCTGAGACGAGTACCAGCAGCCCCTCCGCTTTAGCGCGTCTCAATTGGGCGAAGGCGCTCTCGTAGTCATATGGCGCGCGTTTGAACTCGACCACGTGCAGCGCAATGCCCAACCGCTCGGCACCGGCCTTCACCGCCTCGAGTTGGCCCGCAGTGGTGGTGTCCGAGAACACGGCGATTCTCCTGGCCTTCGGCAACAGTTCCTTCAGCAGCTCGAGACGCTTCGCGGGCAGCTCTAACTGCAACTGGGAGACTCCTGTGATGCGACCTCCCGGGCGCGCCAGGCTGGCGATATGGCCCGTTGCTACGGGGTCATAATCATTCGCCAGCACGAAGATGGGCGTGTCCCGGGTCGCCTGCTTGATCGCGGCAAGTACCGGTTCGCTGCCTGGCGCAAGGAACACGTCGCAGTTCTGCCGCGCAAGGTCGGCAGCGAGCTCGGGCAGCTTGTCCAATCGCCCCTGCGCCCCGCGGTACTCGATCACCAGATTGCGCCCCTCGACGAACCCCAGCTCGCGCAGCCGCTCCACGAAGGCGATATTGTAGGGCTCGGTGCGGAGAGTCGCTGAGCCCAGCCAACCGAGCCGATAGGTCCGCTCGGCCTGCTGGGCCAGGGCGAATCGGGGCAAGGCCAACACGCCGCCGAGCGCCGTGAGGAATTGTCTTCTATTCATTCGATCCCTTGCCAGACGTCGGGAGGAGGTGCCCTCTTCCCAACGGCGCGGTCGATCGCCCCCCTGCTGACTGCTGACAGCTCCTCTCGGATCGTTCCGATTGTTGCCGTCCTGCCAACGATTGCAGCACCCCGCGCTCTCGAGGTGCCGCGGGTAGGGCGGGAGCTTGTCTCCCGCCGCGGGTGCTCGGCTACATCACCCGCAAGGTCGGCTGGGTAAACGAGCTCTCGCCATCAGTCAGGTTGTGGGGACGGCAAGCTCCATAAGGCTCGCCACGCTGTCGGCGGCATCCAGGTCCAGAAGGGCGGCTTCGAGGCGCTCGGTGGCCTCGTCGCCCAGCACGGGCGCGGCCAACGCGCGGAACTTGGCGCGCAGCTCGCGCTCCAGGCTCCCCCGGTCCTCGTGGGCCAGCAGGTCCACCCGCTCCGTCAGCTCGGCCCCGTCCACGGTGGTGACCGTGACCTCGGCCTGGGTGATGGGGAAGTCCGGCTCGGCGTGGCCGCGAACGCGGGCGGCCAGCGCCCGCAGGTCGTCCCGGGCCACCATCGTGTCGCCGAATTCGGCCTCGCCCACCCGGCCCTCGGCCAGCGCCACGGCCGCGCAGTACTGGAGGCTCAGCTTGGCCTCCAGCCCCGTCTGCGGGTTTTCGCGGGCCGCCATCTGCATCGTGTGCGGGTAGACGCGCGCGCTGACGCCCCGCACCTGCTCGGGCCGCAGGCCGTGCCGCGCGCGCAGGGCCAGCAGGCCCTTGATGGCCGCATGAACCTCGAAGCAGGCGGCGTACCGCTTGAAGAGGACCCGCTCGATCTCAAACCGCTTCCCCAGCCCCTCGGTCACCACCTCCGGCCGCCACCCGGGGGCGAAGCAGGCCATGAACCCGTCCGGCCCCTCGATCACGGCGCCGGGCCCGGTGAATCCGCGCTGGGCCAGGAGCGCGGCAAGGATACCGTTGGCCGCCGCCTTTCCCGTGTGCAGCGGCCGCGCCATGGTGCCCAGGCTCTGGCGGATGCCGGCCGCCTGCGCCCCGGCCAGGCCCAGGGCGTGGCGCGTCTGGTCCGCGTCCAGGCCCAGCAGCCTGGCGCAGGCGGCGGCCGCGCCAAAGTGCCCCAGGGTGCCCGTGGCGTGCCAGCCGTGGTAATAGTGCGCGGGGTTCACGGCGTTGCCGAGGCGGCACTCCACGTCGATCCCCAGCACGGCGGCCAGCGCCAGGTCCGCCCCTGATGCTCCCTCCCACTCGGCCACCGCCAGGGCCGCCGCGAACACGGGGCCGCTGGGGTGGCCGAACATGCCCACGTGCATATCGTCGTAGTCCAGCGCGTTGGCGGCGGCGCCGTTGATCATGGCGGCGTGAGTCACCGAGGCGCGCCGCCCGCCGCCCACCACGGTGGCCTGCGGGGCGCCGCCCAGGGCCGCCGCCGTGTCCGCCACGGCGCGCACCAGGGGCTCGCGGCACCCGCCCAGGGCGCAGCCGAAGAAGTCCAGGGCGCACAAGGCGGCCCGCGCCCGCGCGGACGCCGGCACGTCGCCGGCCCCCGCGCCGGACACGAACCCCGCCAGCTCGCTAGTAATGCCCATTCCCTAACTCACACCGACGCGGCGACGCGGAGACGCGGCGACGCCGCGAAACGGCCCCTTCCAGTCCCCGTGTCGCCGCGTCGCCGTGTCGCCGCGTCATGCGTCACAGGCCTTGCCCCAGCTCCGCCGCGCTCTTCCCCGTGATGCGGGAAAGGAAGTCAAAGTTGTAATATTGGTCGATCTCGCCGCTCACGTCCTTCTGCACTACGCCGCGGTCGGCCAGGAACTTGCTGATGCGCTTGATACTGGCCAGCGGGATCCGCGGGTCCAGGGTGGTGATGCGGATGGATTCCTTGGCCACCGGCAGGGGCAGGCCGGCCTTCTCGGCGTACACCTGCGCCCAGCGGTCCGTGTTCTGCCGGGCGAAGTTCAGGATGTCCGAGTAGGCCAGCACCAGGCGCTGCACCGCGTCGCGGTTCTTCTCCACGAAGCCCCGGTTCACCGCCAGCACGG
>Ga0187766_10001382_pt1 | contig 14217 bp, 14 predicted proteins | sample 0216_QUI02_MP05__4_FD_132971 | JGI IMG/M metagenome (GOLD analysis project Ga0187766, IMG submission 132971) | Tropical peat soil microbial communities from peatlands in Department of Meta, Colombia - 0216_QUI02_MP05_20_MG | ecosystem: Environmental > Terrestrial > Soil > Wetlands > Peat ... | reverse complement strand
GTGCTGATCGACAGCAACCGCTACGACCCGGTGGTGCCGTGGACGGCGGCCAATCAGCTCGGCCGTGACTGGTGCGCCCTGGGCGTCGACGTCGAGTTCCGCACCAACGAGGAACCACCCTTCCTCAACAAGACCGGCACCAACCACATACTAACGGCGCTCGTGGATGGTGAGCCGGCCATGCAATGGATCGCCGCCCGCTTCAACGGCCTACCCACCAGACCCAACTGCGGCGGATTCTGACCCAGAGAGGGCAGTGCCGCGGCTAAACTGCGCGCCATTCCCGCACGTAGGAAGCCCAACGCTCGGCCGGGGTCGTGGTGAACCGGCGCCAGCCGGCGCCGGCGCGGTCAAGCACCACTCACACCAGCGACAGGCAGAGTGCTCGCCGGGCAACCGGCCGATCACCTTAACCCGGCGGCGGGTTTCGCCGAAGGTGCATCGAATTCGGGCGCCGCACCCGGTTGCGGTGCTTGCGCGGGAACCGCAGGTGCACGGTGAGCGACTCGCGGTGCTTGAGCAGACACCGCACCGCCGCCGGGTAGGCGTTGAGCCAGCGCGTGGCCAACGCGTTGATGCGGTTCTGCGCAACTTTGACCGCCTCCACGCCGGGGGCAACACCCGTGATCGATAACGTCTATCCAAGCGACGAGCTCACCACGTTGCAATTGAGGAGAGAGCGATGAATGACCTGCTCGAACTCATCGCGGAAAGACACTCCGCGCGCGTTCCGTTCGATCAGAGCCGTCCGATCGCAAGGGGAGACCTGCTGCAGATCCTAGAAGCTGCACGCTGGAGCCCCACCGCTCATAACATGCAGAACTTCGAGATCGTCATCGTCGATGATCAGAAGTTGCTGGACAAGATCGGCACGATTCAGCTTCAGCCCTCCGAAGCGTTTCTCCGCGAGCACTTTCAGCTGCTCTCTTTCTCAGAAGAAGAGTTGCGCCAGAAGAAGATTGGTCTTCTGGACAGCATGCTCCCACCGTGGCTGCGAGACCCGGCCGAAATGGAAAAAGTGAGTGAGGCGATCCCCCTGCATCGTTTGATGCCGGGGTGTCCAGCCCTCTTGATCGTCCTTTATGACGCCAGAAAGCGCGCTCCCGCCTCAGAGGGCGATGTGTTGGGGATGATGAGCCTGGGGTGCGTGCTGGAGAACATGTGGCTGATGGCGCACTCGCTGGGCCTTGGCTTCCAGGCCCTGTCTGTCTTGAGCGCGCCCCTCGTCGAACAAGCGGTCAAGAACCTTCTCGCGGCTCCCAGCTCCCTGAAGATTGCGTTTGCCGCCCGTCTCGGCTACCCCATCACATCAGGGCGCTACCTGAGGGTGCGTCGTGAGGTGGCGGAGTTCACCCACCGGAACCACTTCGGCAGCATGGGCCTGGACTAACGTCATCACCAGCTCGGCCGGCCTGCCCACCGAAGCCGCCGCGCCTGTGTGAGTTGGAGGCTCAGGTCGATGCGCAACTCACCGCCAGGCAGACGCAGCGGATTCACTGCGCATCGCTCGGCTTTTCAAATTTCTCCGCCACCGCCAAATTTTCCGCGTACGTCCATCCAGTTCGCGGCATCGCGCCTGCGCATCAGGGTCTAATGGGTTAATGGAGCTGATATCGCCCACCGACGCGATTTTCCTGCTCGCCGAAACCCGCGAGCACCCCATGCACGTCGGTGGTTTGCAGTTGTTCGAGCCGCCGGAGGGTGCCGGTCCGGAATTCGCCCAGGAAACCTACCAGGCTCTCGCCGCCAACCAGGACTTCCAGCCCACCTTCCGCAAGCGTCCAACGACGTTCCTAGGCGGAATCGTCAACGTGGGATGGTCCTACGACCAGGACATCGACATCGACTACCACGTGCGGCACTCGGGGCTGCCTCCGCCGGGACGGGTCCGCGACCTGCTCGAGCTGACCTCCCGGCTCCATGGCAGCCTGCTCGATCGCCATCGCCCGTTGTGGGAACTTCACCTGGTGGAGGGGCTGAACGACGGCCGGTTCGCCATCTATACCAAGTTCCACCACGCGCTGATCGACGGCGTCTCGGCGCTGAAGCTGATGCAGCGCGCGCTGTCGGCCGACCCGAACGACCCGGAGGTGCGAGCGATATGGAATCTGCCGCGGCGAAAGCGGCATCCGGGCACCTCGTCTCGCTTGCAGACCCTGATCCGGATGGCGAGATCTGTTGCGGCGCTTGGCCCCTCGACCCTGTCCCTGGCGCGAGCGGCGCTGTTCGAACAGCAGCTGACCCTGCCGTTCGCGGCACCGCGCACCATGTTCAACGTCAAGATCGGGGGAGCCCGCCGGTGCGCGGCCCAGTCCTGGTCGCTGGACCGCGTCAAGAGCGTCAAGCAGGCCGCGGGGGTGACCGTCAACGATGTCGTCCTGGCGATGTGCGCCGGTGCCCTGCGCTACTACCTGGTCGAGCAGAATGCGCTGCCGGACACGCCGCTGGTCGCGATGGTCCCGGTGAGCCTGCGCTCACAGGACGACTCCGACAGCGGCGGCAACATGGTCGGAACCATCCTCTGCAACCTCGCCACCGACACCGACGATCCTGCCAAACGGCTCGAGACGATCAGCGCGTCGATGCGCCGCAACAAGAAAGTGTTCTTCGAATTGCCGCGGCTGCAGGCACTGGCGCTGTCGGCGCTCAACATGGCACCGTTGGGGCTGGCCGCCGTCCCGGGCTTCGTCTCGTCAACACCGCCACCGTTCAATATCGTCATCTCGAACGTTCCGGGACCGTCGGAGCCGATGTATTGCCGGGGCGCGCGGCTCGACGGCAACTACCCGCTGTCCATCGCCCTGGACGGGCAGGCGCTGAACATCACCCTGGTCAACAATGCTGACAATCTCGATTTCGGTCTGGTCGGGTGCCGCCGTAGTGTGCCGCACCTGCAGCGGCTACTCGCACACCTGGAAGCCTCGCTCAAAGACCTGGAACGCGCGGTCGGCGTCTAAGGGTCTGGTCCCGATGCCGAAGCTCAGCGCGGGTCTGCTGTTGTATCGGACCCGCAACGGCGTCGTCGAAGTCCTCATCGCACATCCAGGCGGCCCGTTCTGGGCCAACAAAGACGACGGGGCGTGGTCGATCCCCAAGGGCGAGTACACCGAAGGCGAAGATCCGTGGGTGGTCGCGCAGCGGGAGTTTGTCGAAGAGATCGGGTTGCCGGTGCCGGCCGGGCCGCGAATCGACTTCGTTGCGCTGCGACAACCCAGCGGCAAGGTCGTCACCGCATTCGCTGTCCTGGGTGACCTCGACATCACAGACGCGCGCAGCAATACCTTCGAATTGGAATGGCCTAAGCGCTCGGGCATTGTGCGGGAGTTCCCCGAAGTCGATCGGGTCGGTTGGTTTCCGGTGGCGCAGGCACAGACCAAGCTGCTCAAGGGCCACCGCCCGTTTCTCGATCAATTGATGGCGCACCCGACGATGGCAGGTTTGCGCGAACGGAACTGAATCTGACGGTATCTTCACACGAATGCAGACATTGCGGACACCCGACGACCGTTTCGCGAACCTTCCCGAATTTCCATATTTGCCAAGGTATTGCGAAGTGCCAGACGACGACGGCGGCACCCTGCGGGTGGCATGGGTGCAAGACGGTCCTGACGACGCCAGCCCGGTTCTCATGCTGCACGGCGAGCCGTCGTGGTCTTTCCTGTACCGCAAGATGATTCCGATACTCGTCGCCGCCGGGCATCGAGTCGTCTGTCCGGATTTGGTTGGGTTCGGGCGTTCGGACAAGCCCGCCCGGCGCGAAGACCACACCTATGCGCGCCATGTCGAGTGGATGCGAACGCTGGCGTTCGATGCCCTCGACCTGCGCCGGGTGACCCTGGTCGGTCAGGACTGGGGCGGGCTGATCGGGTTGCGGCTGGCCGCCGAGCATCCCGAACGCTTCAGCCGAATCGTCGTCGCCAACACCGGTTTGCCGACCGGGGATATCCCGATGCCGCAGATCTGGTGGCGGTTTCGCGAGACGATCCAGAACCAACCGACGATCGACGTCGGCCGGTTTGTGGAGTCGGGGTGCCGCCGCCCGGTGAGCGACGCGGCGCGCGCCGCCTACGATGCGCCCTTCCCCGACGACAGCTACTGCGCCGGGCCGCGCGCCATGCCCGGCCTGGTCCCGACTTCACCGGACGACCCCGCGGCGCCGGCGAACCGGTCGGCTTGGGCGAAGCTGTGCGCGAGTCCGACGCCCATGCTGGTCGCCTTCAGCGACGGTGACCCCATCACCGGTGCGATGGCCGCGATCTTTCAGCGCGAGATGCGCGGCGCTCAGGGTATCGATCACCCTGTGGTGCGCGACGCCGGGCACTTCTTGCAAGAGGATGCCGGTGAAGAGCTGGCCCACCATATCGTGGAGTTCCTGCGCAACTGAGGGGCGTATTCACACGGTCGGACGTCACCGGAAGTTGACGTCTGCAGAATAAAAGGGTGACTTCTATCTCGGGCACCGCCGAGTCGCAGGCGTTGTTGCTGCAGCTGCTGGACCCGGCCAACCGGGCAGACCCGTATCCGGTGTACACACAGTTCCGTGACCGCGGACCCCTCCAGCTGCCCGAGGCCAACCTCACCGTCTTCTCGACCTATCGCGACTGCGAAGAGGTGTTACGCCACCCTTCATCGGCCAGCGACCGACTCAAGTCCACGATCGCGCAGCGCCGGATCGCCGCCGGTGTGGCACCGCGGCCGCTGGGACCGCCCGGATTCCTGCTCCTCGACCCGCCCGATCACACCCGGCTGCGCAAGCTGGTCAGCAAGGCGTTTGTACCGAAGGTCGTCAACGCACTCCAACCCGATATCACCGCGCTGGTTGGCGGATTGCTGGACCGGATCGCCGAACAGGGGCGATTCGACGTCATCTCTGACCTCGCCTATCCGCTGCCGGTGGCGGTTATCTGCCGGCTGCTGGGAGTCCCGCTGGAGGATGAGCCGAAATTCAGCCACGCATCGGCGCTGCTGGCGCAGTCGCTGGACCCCTTCGTCGCATTCACCGGCGAACTGCCGGACGGTATCGAGGAACGCATGCGGGCCGGGCGGTGGCTGCGCGACTATCTGCGCGGTCTGATCGAGCAGCGCCGGTCGCACCCCGGCGACGACTTGATGTCGGCCCTGATCGCCGTGGAGGAATCCGGCGATCAGCTGGCCGAGGAGGAGATCGTCGCTAGCTGCAACCTGCTGTTGATCGCCGGACACGAGACCACGGTGAACCTGATCGCCAACGCCATCTTGGCGATGTTGCGGCACCTCAGGCAGTGGGCGGCGTTAGGCGCGGATGCCGGTCGCGCGTCGGCAGTGGTCGAGGAGACCCTGCGTTACGACCCGCCCGTGCAAATGGTGGGCCGAATTGCCGCCGACGACATGACCATTGGAGATACCCACGTGGTCAAGGGAGACATCATGATGCTGCTGCTGGCTGCGGGCCAGCGTGATCCGGCCGAGTTCCAGCGACCCGAGACCTTCGACCCGGATCGGGGAACGTTGCGGCACTTGGCATTCGGCCGCGGGCCGCATTTTTGCCTGGGCGCTCCGCTGGCCCGCCTGGAGGCCAGTGTCGCCCTGCCGGCGGTGACGGCCCGCTTTCCGAGCGCACGACTGGACGGGGAGCCGGTCTACAAGCCGAATGTGACGCTGCGGGGGTTGTCGACGCTGGCGGTCGCGGTCTAGCGTGCAAGCCCGCGCATTTGCGATTCGTGTGGTGAGAGTTGGAGGTGCTGCTGTGACAGGGGCGGCCGCTGGGTCGTCAGCTGATGCGAGCAACTCCACGGCGGCTTCGTGGTTTCGGCACCGCTGGCAGGGGGCGCAGCGCACAGTCGGTGACCAGTCCGATGTCGGGTTCGACTACACGGCCCGCATCTGAACTAGCGTGCATACGCGGGCCCTTCGGGCAGCAGGTGCTGACGGACGAGCTTGTGCCAGCGCCGTTGCCGGTAGCGATAGATCCCCACAGCGATCGTGGCGACCGCAGCGGTGGCACGTCCGGCGTCGATGGCGACGGTGTCGCTGTAGCGGCAGTTGCGTTCATCGATCGGTTCGACGTGCAGGGTGTGATTCCAGGAGGCGATGATGCCACCGTGCTCGTGCGTGCGGATTGTCCGGGCGTCGTCGTTGACCTCGATGACTTCGATGGTGTGTCGGTAGGCGGGGATCAGGTGGAACGCGAACAGCCAGGCCGATCCGCGCTCGCCGACGCGCAGGGGTTCGGACCTCCCTTGTAGCGCGGGAATGCCGAACAGGCCTTTAGACACGTAAAGGAACGTGGTTGGCGACTGCATCGCGTGCCAGACCCGGTCCGCACTGCAGGGCAGGGTTGTTACCACATGTATGGTCTGCACGCATCGACTCCTTTGAGTTAGGTTTACCTAATTTTGCGGGTGGTTGGGAGGTTTGACTACTCGATTATGAGGGGAGGTCACCATCGCTCCGCCGGACTGTTATCGGCTGCGCAAGCAGCCGAAACAACGACGTGCCGAGCAGACCAGGCAGCGGATCCTGGACGCAGCTGCTCGCGTTTTCGGCGAGTGTGGGTATGGGATGGGCACCACCAACCGCATCGCCGAGGCCGCGGGGTTGTCGATCGGCTCGCTGTATCAGTACTTCCCAACAAGGACGCGATCCTGGCCGCGCTCATGCAGGCACACGTCGACGCGGATGCACGACAGATAAGCGAGCGGCTGGCCAACAGTTTGCCGGGGCAACTGCACGACGCGCTCAGAGTTTTTGTGCGCGCGACGATTGACAACCATCGTGATAATCCGCGGTTGCATCGAGTGCTTTTCGAAGAGGCGCCACGTGCACCGGCATTTCTCGCGCGGCTGCACGAGTCGGAGGAGATGATCGTCGACGCGACGGCATGCCTACTCGACCAGCACCGGGAGTCCGGGTCGCGGACAGTGTGCTTGCCGCACGGATCGTTGTCGCCAGGATCGAATCACTAGTACACCGCCTCATCACTCCGTCGTCGCCGATGGACCCGCAACGGCTGGAAGACGAGTTTGTTGTTCTGCTGGCCGGTTGTTTACGCGGTAGAGAGCGGTAGACAACAGCCGGCTCGCGGAAGCGACGCTCCCACACGCGGGTAACTACGTCTGCGGGCACATATGTGCGGATCGGCGGCCTGCAGTAAATACTGCTGGGGATCGGCGAAGATGAAGGGCATGGACCTACCCGTGCTCCCGCCAGTCGACCCGATGTTGGCCAAAGCGGCCGACAAGGTTCCCGACGAGGCCGGCGTGTGGTCATACGAACCGAAGTGGGATGGCTTTCGCACGCTGGCGTTCCGCGACGGCGACGACGTGGTCCTGCAATCCCGTAACGGTAAGGAGTTGGGCCGCTACTTTCCGGAGCTGCTGGACGCACTGCGCGCCGAGACAGCACAGCGGTGTGTGCTCGACGGCGAGGTCGTCGTTCCCCGCGAGATCGGCGGCCGGATCCGGTTGGATTGGGAGTCGCTTTCCCAACGCATCCACCCTGCGGCCAGCCGCATCAAGATGCTGGCCGAACGGACTCCCGCACATTTCATCAGCTTCGACGCCCTGGCCGCCGGCACCGAGTCGTTGATGGATGCGCCGTTTCGCACCCGTCGGCAGGCGCTCACGGATCTGGTCACCGAAACGCAGTGGTGTCATGTCACCCGCACCACCGAGGATCCCGAGCTCGGCGCGCACTGGTTGACTACATTCGAGGGCGCCGGCCTGGATGGGGTAATCGCCAAACGTCTTGACGGACCGTATGTTCCGGGCAGGCGCGAGATGGTGAAGGTCAAACACGCCCGTGACGCCGATTGCGTGGCCATCGGCTACCGCATCCACAAGAGCGGCCAGGGCGTAGGATCGATCCTGCTCGGCCTCTACCGCCGCGACGGCGAGCTGCAAATGGTTGGCGGCGCAGCGTCGTTCACGGCGAAAGATCGGTTGAAGCTGCTCGCCGACCTCGAGCCGCTGCGCAAAGGCGCAAACGTCGTCTACGAGGGCGAGCCCAGCAGATGGAATTCGGCCGCTGACAAGCGATGGGTCCCGATTAGACCCGAGAAAGTCGCCGAGGTCGCCTACGACCAGATGGAGGGCCAGCGGTTCCGGCACACCGCGCATTTCGTGCGCTGGCGGCCTGACCGCGATCCGCAAAGTTGCACCTTCGACCAGCTCGACGTGCCGTTGAATTACGACCTTTACGACGTGCTGGAGTCATAATGGCAAGCGCCGCAGAGGAACTCGACGTCGACGGGATCACGGTCCGGGTGACCAATCCGGGCCGGGTATATTTCCCCAGACTCGGGTCGCAGGGGACTAAGCGCAGCCTCGTCGACTACTACCTAGCTGTCGCCGGAGGCCCGATGCTTAATGCGCTGCGCGACCGGCCCACCCATCTGCAGCGCTTCCCCGACGGCATCGACGGCGAGGAGATCTACCAGAAGCGGATACCGCAGCACCATCCCGACTACCTGGAGACCTGCCGCGTCACGTTCCCGTCTGGACGGACCGCCGACGCGCTGAAGGTGACCCACCCCGCGGCCATCGTGTGGGCCGTGCAGATGGGCACCGTCACGCTGCATCCGTGGCCGGTGCGCTGCCCCGACACCGAGCACCCCGACGAGTTGCGCATCGACCTGGACCCGCAGCCGGGCGTCGGCTTTACCCAGGCCCGCACGGTGGCTGTGGACGTGCTGCGACCGCTGCTCGACGAACTCGGTCTGGTCGGTTTCCCAAAGACATCCGGGGGCCGCGGCGTCCACGTGTTCCTGCGGATCGCCACCGACTGGGACTTCATCGAGGTGCGCAAGGCGGGGATCGCGCTGGCACGAGAGGTAGAGCGCCGTGCACCCGATGCGGTGACGACCTCCTGGTGGAAGGAAGAGCGCGGCCAACGAATCTTCATCGACTTCAACCAGAACGCCAGGGACCGCACCATGGCGTCGGCGTATTCGGTGCGGCGTACCCCGATCGCGACGGTGTCGATACCGCTGACCTGGGACGAGTTAGCTGCCGCTGACCCGGACGACTACACCATGGTCACCGTGCCCAACCTAGTGAGGCGGCGCGACGACCCGTGGGCCGGCATGGATGCGGTTGACCAGTCGATTGCCCAGTTGTTGGCCATGGCCGCGGCCGACGAAGAACGCGGGCTGGGCGATAAGCCGTATCCGCCGAACTACCCGAAGATGCCGGGCGAACCCAAGCGGGTGCAGCCGAGTCGGGATACGGATCTGAAGAGGGGAAACAAGTCGGAGTGAGGTTAGGCGGCCGCTAGCACGAGGCTCGCTCGCCCGATAGCGTTCTGCGTAAATCGGTTACGTCCGGAAATTCATCCGCACCCTCGTCGCGCCCACCCGAGGATGGCGTACATGAGCCATGGGACGACATGGTTGATCGCAATCGTGGCCGGGCTGGTGGCGATCGTGTTGGCTGTAGTCCTCATCGTGAGGCTCTTGGCACCGGGGTCGAACACCCACCCCGCCACTAACACATCGGCGCCTATGTCTCAGCCGACGCCCCCGCACGCGACAGCCGCGCCGCCACCCCCGCCGGCAGTCGAACTCCGACCCGGAGCGCATTCCCCGCTGGCCGACGTCGATCTCCCAGCCGGTGTAGTTTTCGCAGGTAACAGCTCTAATGAGGAACGCTGGCGCTACACCGCGCCCTATGACGACACTGTTGCGTTCTTGAGGAAGCAGTTCGCCACCGGGCGGAAGTACGACGCGCAGGGTGCGACGTGGTGGCGCGACTTGCCGCCGTGCTACAACGACAAATACGACTCGAACAGTGCTACTCCACGCCACGAAAGCCCACCGGGGGGTTGGGTTATGGAGGACTCCACACTTTGGCTGTGGGCGGATGCCAGCATCTCGCTCTCCGTTGAGGTTTTCCGCCCGGGCAGCACAGACACTCCTAATGAAATCGTGATCGATTACACGCCCTGGGGCCACGCTTACGTGTGCAACCGCGACTAGTTCTTTGGGGTGTGGCGACCATCCCTGCCGGGCATCGCTGACCGCGACCGCGGGCGACGTCGTACGACTGGTCAGCGAACGACTGGCCAACAACGACCTCGCCACTCGACTTTTCGTCTCACCGCGCACCGTGCAAACCCACCTCACCCACGTCTACACCGAACTCGGCCTCACCTCCCGCGTGCAGCTCGCCCAGGAGGCAGCCCGCCACGCATGAATGCCCCCAGATAACGGCTAAGGTCAAAGCGCGTCTGTCTGGAAACGGGCGAATATTCGCCCGACAACATGCCGCATGGCGGATGTTCGCATGCTGCATGTATGCAGCTGAGCATGATCGCTAGCACGATGACACGCCGAAGATGCCGGGGGAGCCCAAACGAGTGCAGCCGAGCAGGGACACTTCTTAACATGGAACGCAGGCTCTAACCGGCAACTGTTGCAGGGGCGGCGTGCCGTGCTGATCGGTTGGGAGTTTACGGCGGGAATGAGGGACGAACCCATGCGCCAACTAATCGCCGTACTCGGCGTTGCCGGCATCTGCCTTCTCACCGCCGGGTGTAGCAGCGGCAGCAACCACGGCGCCAAAACGTCGCCAACCACCACAACGAAAACTGCGCCACCTCTCGCAGAGAATGCGCTGAAAGGATTGCTGCTCAGCCCCGAGCAGGTGAACCCCGTCATGGGGGCAACCGATATGGCGGTCACGAAATACCGCATCGCGATGTCTGACGACAGCGCCACGATGGAACCCAAGGAGTGCCTGGCCATCGACGGCTCGGCGCAGGCCCAAGTCTATGCCGGCAGCGGTTTCATGGCCGAGCGCGATCAGACACTCCAGGAGGGCGATAACTTCACCCATTTTGCCGAGCAGGCAGTGGTGTTATTTCCCTCCGCCAAACAAGCCGGCGCCTTCTTCGCCACCTCAGCCCAACACTGGCCGGCCTGCCACCAGTACACCCACATCCAGTCCACATCGCAGTGGGAAGTGGGGACGATATCCAATACCAACAGCATACTGAGCACCACCGCAAGTCAACTGAACGCCAGTGCTCCCGGTTGGGGTTGTGGACGGGCGCTGGCCGTCAGAAACAACGTCATTATCGACGTCAACACATGCAGCGTCGACCCGAAGAACTCGGCTGTCGACATCGCCAACCAGATCGCCGCCAAAGTGCCCACCTAACTGGGCCGCCGGTTGAACACCGACTGTCGGAGGTAGCGGTCATTCAGGAAAACGCGCGCTTCGGACCCACCGGCTGCTTTCCCGCTGCGTTCTTCAACTCCTTGTAGGCCTGCAGCGTGTGGCGCGCGAGCTCCGGAAGGTCGTCAATCGCTGCGGCGTTTGCGACGAACCCGAAGTCCATGCTGTCGTCGTAGGAGGCGAGCGTGGCGTTGAGCCCAATCGAGGCGGCGAGCGCGGAGACCGGATAGATGCCGAGGAGGCGTGCACCGTTGAGGTATCGGGGCTCCTTGGCGCCCGCCACGTTGGAAATGACCAGGTTGCACGCCGGGTGCCCAACGCGGTCCAGGTGCGTCGAGGCACCCAGGCCCGCCAGCGCGACGAGTCCGACCGCGTAGGTCATCGCCGCCTCGTTGGACATGCCGCCGAGTTCCTTCTTGGCCGTGGAGACCGAGTCCACCACTTGGCGGATCCGCTCCGGCATGGTCGCGCCGGGCTCGCCGAGTCGTACGAACATCGCCGACACCCGCGTACCGATCGCCGTGTCGTCGTCGGCACGCAGCGACACTGGGCACATCGCGATGAATGGGTGCGCGAAGGCGCGGCCGGTCTCGCTCAGGTAGGCATGCAGCCCGGCGTCGACAACGGTGACCGCGACGTCGTTGAGGGTCGCCCCGAAGTGCCGACCGACGTCGTGCATCTCCTCGAGCGGCAGCGAGAGCGTCGCGAATCTTCGCCCGATTTTGAGCGGCTCGTTGGTCGGGGCGTGCTGCGCCGCGAACGGCAGGCTGCCCTCGAGATGCGATCCCGCGAGACCGGCGAGCACCTTGCGTAGCGCTGAGACCGAAACCTGGTTGAGTGCCCCGACCTGCGTGATTGCCCCGCGGATCGAGTTGGCGATTCGCTCTGCGAGCGGGGTCGGCGGGTGCGGCGTCGGTGCCGGCAAGCCGAGCGCAAAGCCGGGCTTGGGGACGGTGTGCCGATCGGACGTGCTCAGGCCTGCGTACAGCCGTTTCAGGCCTGACTCGCCGTCGATGACGGAGTGATGAGTCTTCGTGTATATCGCGAACATCCCGCCCGGCACCCCATCGATCACCCAACAGCGAAAGAGCGGCCGGTCGCGATCGAGCATCGGCTCGTGCAGATCGGCAATGAGCCGCAGCAGGTCGTCGTAGGAGGCTCCAGCGGGGAGCGCCAGGTGCCCGATGTGGTAGTACGGGTCCCAGCTCGCCACCTCTCGGAAATGGGGGCCGCCGCGGCCCAGCAGTTCCGGGACATAGTTGAACGGCGGCGCCGGCGGGTATGCCCGGTACGCCTCCACGAGCTCCCGCAAGATGGGCGCGCGGCCCGCCGGTTTTTTGAATAGCAGCATCGCACCGACGTGTGTCGTGCCGGCCGGTGACTCGATCAGCAGCCATGAAAGGTCGAGCGGCGGAATCGGTTTGGTCACAGGTGCAGTCCTTCCGGCATCATTCGTGCTTCGACTACCCGTAGCAGCCGGCCCCGGCGACCTGTCCCGCGAGCAACGCCGTTCGCTTGACGGGCAGGTCGGGTCGCGGGGCCGGGCAGCAAGCCGGCAGGGCGGGGCGGGCGACGGAATGTCGCGTACGCGACGGGTTGGAAGGCCGGTACGCCGACGGCGGCGGGTACGGGGGCCGGTACTGGGGGGCTGGCTGGCAGGTCATGGCGTATTTCCGATCCGAAGTCGAGGCAACCGTTGACCAACGTCTGGGCCGGGCGCTGAAGAATCCGAACCGTGACGGAGATGTTTCTCGCCTGAAACCACCGCCGACAAGGGCATTATGGCCCCGTTGTGACAGTCGGAAGTCGCTTAGCAAAGAGCCCATGGTCATGGCTTCAGGGCTGCGCCAACAGCGCCCGGTGTCGCACCGGCCGAGGCTGACCTGTGGCGAGAACTCGCCCGATAACAGGCGGCATGGCGGGTGTGCGCACGCTGGGGTTGACGGCTAATGCCTGTGCTCACCTGCAGGTCTGCCGCCTGTGTGCTCGACGCGTCGGGCAATCCGCTCGGGCAGCCGGTCAGCGTCGAGGTACCGCCGCGGCCAACACCGTTCCGGCCGCACAGGACTCACTCCTGCTCGCTACTGAAGAACGGTGGATGTGACGCTAACGTTGCGACAATCATTGCTGCGGCGCTTTTGTGGCGACGGTTCGGGGATCCTGTCACGGCGCTTCGGAAAGGACACCAATGGCGGGTCGGACGGTCATCATTACCGGCGGCAGTGATGGCATCGGCGCCGCTGCGGCGGCCAGGCTGAGCCGAAGCGGCGAGAACGTGGTCGTGGTGGGCCGATCGGAACCGAAAACAACCGCTGTCGGCGCGCGTCTGGGCGTCGAGTACTTCGTGGCCGATTTCACGGACCTTTCACAGGTGCGGAGGTTGACCGACTTTCCAGGTCGATTATCTGGCCGCGTTTCTGCTCACGACGCTGCTGATGGATCGGCTCGTCGAATCCAGCGCCACGGTGCTGAACACCTCGAGCGTGGTCAATAGGGTCTTCGGCCGCGTTGACATCGATGACCTCGACGCAGCGCGCGGCTACCGGCCCCTCAGGGCATACGGCGACGCGAAGCTGGAAATGATCTTGTTCACCAAGGAGCTGCACCGCCGCTACCACGCCGCCGGGATCTCCACGGCGGCGTTTGATCCCGGCGACGTGGCGACCAACTTCGGAAACGAGTCGTCGGAGTTCGATCCTGACTGCAGGCTCGACATCGCGCCCGTCCCTACCTGCGCAAACGCTCTGACTACACGTCGCCAGGGTGTTCGACGGGCGGCTCGGTGTCACGAGCGTGTCACAACTTCCTCCAAACTGGCCGCAGCCGTTTTCAAGGCGTCGTTCTGCGCGTGCACGTAGGTCCGCATGGTGAACGCCGGATCGGCGTGCCCGAGCCAGGCGGAGATGACCGCGATCGGCACGGCCTGCGCGTGCATGATGCTGGCGCAGGTAGCGATACCGCAGCCCATCCACCCGAAACACCAAGCTACCGGCGCCGTTTGCGCGGACTGCACGAGCATTGGGTTCGGTAGTCTCACTCATGGCGTCTCCCGCGGCGCGGCGAT
>Ga0187766_10001380_pt1 | contig 14223 bp, 14 predicted proteins | sample 0216_QUI02_MP05__4_FD_132971 | JGI IMG/M metagenome (GOLD analysis project Ga0187766, IMG submission 132971) | Tropical peat soil microbial communities from peatlands in Department of Meta, Colombia - 0216_QUI02_MP05_20_MG | ecosystem: Environmental > Terrestrial > Soil > Wetlands > Peat ... | reverse complement strand
TCCACCGCCACCCTGGCCACGCAGGGCCTATTGGGGGACCGCTACGTGACCATCACGCGCGGCATCACAGGATCGGTGATTCCTCAAAACGGAGAAATTCGGGCCAGCGAACCGAAAGCAATCCAGGAAGTGGTCGAGCGAAGCGCCGATCTCATGGACAACCTCAACGAGCTTACCGGAGACGTGCGACAGGTCGTCGATCAGATTCAAAACGGCCGCGGCACAATCGGCAAACTCATGAACGATCCCTCCATGTATAACAATCTCAACGACACGATCGCGAAGCTCAACTCCGTCGTCACCGCCGTCCAGCAGGGACGCGGAACGGCCGGCAAGCTGCTCAGCTCCGATGAGCTCTATCAGAAGGTGGACGCCACCATGAGCGATGTCCAGGACATGACCTCTGCCGTGCGTCAGCAAAAAGGCTCGCTCGGCAAGCTGATCTATGACCCCGGTGTCTATGACGAGATCAAAGGCGTCGCCCAGAAAAGCGATGCGCTGCTCGGCGACGTGCGGGCGGGCAAAGGCACGCTGGGTAAGCTGGCCACCGACGACACGCTCTTCAGCAACCTGCGCGATGCTTCTGCCAATGTCCGCGACGCCACCGCCAAGCTGAATTCCAATCAGGGCACGATGGGGAAATTCTTTACCGATCCAGAGCTGTACGACAATCTGACCGGTCTGACGGGCGATATGCGTCTGCTGATCAACGATTTCCGACAGAACCCGAAGAAGTTCCTCCATATCAAGGTGGGCGTCTTCTAACGCCTGAAGCGCCTGCTCCTCCCGCGCGGTTCGGTTCCGAGCGAGGCTACTGTTTTTCGGCGGAGGAAAACTCGAGAGCGAGTTCGCGGATACGGCGCAGATCGAGCTTGCCTGTACCCAGGTGGGGAAGCTCGGCAACAAAGAAAAACTGGTTGGGGCGCGGAATCCAGAGGTTCGGCAGGGTGGAGCGAGACAGGTTTTCGACGACCCGTTTCAATTCCTCCTCCCCGAGCGTGTGCAGCACGACGAGTCGCTCCCCCTTTTTCCCGTCCGGCACGGCCGTCACAACGAATCTTTGTTCGCTCGTCCCGGCAAGCTCGTGTAGCTGCTCTTCGACCTTCACGTGCGGCACCATCTCACCGCCGATTTTGCTAAACCGGCTCAGCCGATCGGTGATCGTCAGAAAACCGTCCTCGTCCTCGACGGCGATGTCCCCGGTGACGTACCAGCCCTCGCGCAAGACCTCGTTCGTGGCCTCCGGCTTGTCCAGATAGCCCTGCATCACGTTCGGCCCCCGCACCATCAGCAGGCCAGCCGTACCTGGCGGAAGCGGTTCGCTGGTTTCCGGGTCCACGATGCGCACACTGACACCGGGAAGGGGATGCCCGATCGAGCCGCGTTTGGCTCCGACCTGATGAAATCCCGGCGCGCGAAAGTCCTTGGTGTTCACCGCGACCACCGGTGAACATTCCGTGGTGCCGTAGCCCTCCAGGGGACGGATGCCGAACCGTTCCTCGAACCGCACGGCGAGACGCTCCGGCAGTTTTTCCGCTCCCACCAGCACAAATTCGAGGCTGCCGAAGTCTTCCGGTGAACAGCGGCGCAAATAGGCTTCCAGGAAGGTCGGTGTGGCCGTCAAGAAGGTGACGCGATAGTTGCGCACCAGTTCTCCGATGGCGCCTAGATCGAGCGGGCTGGGATGGTAGGCCACGCTGACGCCCAGAACGGGCGGCAGCCAGAGGGTTACGGTAAAGCCAAAGGAGTGAAAGAATGGCAAGACGCCGAGCAGGGCGTCCTTCCGCCCCAATAGGAAGGTCTGGCCCATCTGTTCGATGTTGGACGCGATGTTGTAGTGTGTCAGCATCACCCCCTTGGGATCTCCCGTGCTTCCACTGGAGAAAACGATCGTGGCCAGGTCGTCCAGATGACGTGTTTGGCCCTGGCTCAGGTAGCGTTCCAGCCGCGAGGCCGGCAGAAACCATAGCAGGAGGGCTTGGATCCGTTCGGCCAAGCTGTGCCCCGCGGCGACTTCTTCCAGCAGCACGATTTTTCCCGGTACCTTCAGCGGGATTTTTTCCAGCAGCAGCTTTGTGGTGATGACGGTTTCGATCCGGCACTGCTCGATCGAAGAAGTCAGCACTTCAGCCGATGCGGTGTAGTTCAAATTCACGGGAATTTTTCCCGATAGCGTGGCGGCAAAATTGACCAAGGCGCCGGGGACTGAGGGCGGCAGCAAGAGGCCGACCTTCTCCTGGCCGGCCCAGGTGGCGCGCAAACGGCGTGCCAGAAAGATGGCGCCAAGCAGCACATTGCCCCAGACCATGTGCGGGCGCCTCTTGTCGGCCATGGCGAAACGAAACGGGTGGCGATGAGCCGTGCGGATGAAGGAGCGATGGAGTGTGCGCAGACGGCCCTTGCGATGGCGATAGGCCTCGCTCTGCAACTGCTCGACGGCGCGGCGCACCTTTGCGGGCGATGCCGTCGGGGGCAGCGGGGCGCCGAAGCTGACGGTCACCGGGTACGGAATCGTGCGCGGCAGCTTCCAGAAAAAACGGCCGCGCTCGAAGCTGAAGATGCTGCCCCAGACCCCGTCCAGGCTGATGGGGACAATCGGTGCATCGACCCCCTTCAGAATGTGTTCCATGCCGCGCCGGAACGGCAGCAGTTGGCCGGTGCGCGTGATCTGGCCTTCGGCGAAGATGGCCACAACTTCCCCGTTTTTGATCGCGTTCGTCGCCTCCCTCAGCGAGTGAATCAGGTCGCGTGGCCTTTGGGCGGAAGAGATCGGAATCGCATGAATCATCTTGGCGAACGGTTTCACGTAGGGCAGATCGTAGATGCCTTTGAACATCAGAAAGCGGATGGGCCGGTCCGTCGAGGCGATCAGCAGGAGGGCATCGATGAACGACAGGTGATTGGAAACGAACAGCGCCCCGCCGAATTCGGGGATGTTTTCGCGACCCTCGACGCGAATCCGATAGATCGAACGGGTGGCCGCCCACAGCAGGAAACGCAGGAGCGAGTCGGGGAGAAGCCAAATCGAAAACGCGGTGGTGACCAGGGTCAGGATCGCACCATCGAGGAAGATTCCCGCTGCGGTTTGATGAAACAGGTTCGTGAAGACGTAGTAGGCCAGCGAAGCAAGGGCGATGCCGATGAACGAGACCAGGTTCGCCGCGGCGATGACACCCCCTTTTTGCTCCGGTCTCGGGCGGTGCTGAATCAGAGCGCCGAGCGGCACCGCAAACAGTCCGCCGAAAAACCCAAGTAGCCCTAGATCAAAGACGCGAAGGCGCGCCCATGTCGCGGCGAGCGAGAGGACGGGGTGGGAGATTCGCTCGAACCATCCCGCCAAAAACTCTGCCGGAGCCCGAAAGTAGAGCAGCGCGCCAAACAGCGTCATCCCCATGGCGCCCAGCGGGATCAACCCATACTCAATCTTCCCCCCGGAGAGATAGCCGGCCGCCACGCTTCCCAAACCGATTCCGACCGCGATGGCCGCTTGCAGGTAGGTGATGTGCGTCTCGTCGATGTGAAGCACATCATGACCGTAAATGATGACCGCCAACTGCAGCAGCGCCGCCAGGAAGAAGAGGTAGGTGTTGCCGAAAACGGCCCAGCCCAGGACACGGTCGGCCGTGATCGTCTTCATCTGCAGAAAAAAGTCTCCCAGCGGATTCCAGCGAAACTTTTTCCCGGGGTTGGCCGCAGGGATACGCGATATTCCGAGACTGGAGAGTAGGCCGACGACCGAGCAGCCAATCAGGAGAAATCCGGCGATCACCTCGCGTCCGCGGTAGCGCTGGGCCAGCTCGCCCGCGGCGATCACTCCGGCGATGCTGGAGAGAAATGTCCCGAACTCGATGATGCCATTGCCCCAGGAAAGCTTCGGTTCGGGCAACAGTTCAGGCAGCAAACCATACTTCGAGGGACCGAACAGAGCACCTTCCGTGCTCATTAAGAAGACGCCTGCACACTGCATCGGCAGATTACGCAGCGCCAAGCTCAGAATGAAAAACAGCATCACACCGAGTTCGAAGATTTTCGTACCGATGGTTACGCTGCGCTTGCTGTAACGGTCGGCCAAGTAGCCTCCGGTCATGGAAAACAGAATGAACGGAATGGCGAACAGGGCGCCGACGATGGGTACGAGGCGGTCGCGCTCGTTGACCGGTAGATTCATCCCGATCACGATGTAGGTGACCAGGAATTTCAGCCCGTTATCGTTAAAGCCCACCTGAAACTGGGTGACGATGAGGCTCCAGAAACCGCGCTGCCAGTCCGCGGGCGGCTGGGGCGTTCCCCGATAGGCAGGGCTTTCAATCATGGATGATCCATCCGAGCTCGGCTCTCGTTCGCTCACAAACCGAGCCAAAAAGCTACCGGCTTAATCTTAGAACTGACGGCGGTAAGTCAAGCGAAGTTTGCGAGAAAGAGGCGATCGATCACGCAAGGACCCGCAGCGGCTTCGCCGGGGTGGTCGGAGACGGCGCCGCGGCTTGACTGAGAGGGGTTTCACGCTTGGGATATTTCGTGGCGACGTACTCATGGAGGAGCGCCTGAAAGGCGCGCGAGAGCTCGTCGTAGGTGCCTTCCAGAGTCGTGAATTTCTGGCCGTCGATGTACACCGGGCAGCGGGGCGCTTCGCCGGTACCCGGCAGGCTGATGCCAATGTTTGCTGCTTTCGATTCTCCCGGACCGTTGACGATGCAGCCCATAACGGCAAGCTTCAACTCTTCCACACCTTCGTAGGTGCGTTTCCACTCCGGCATTTGGTCTCGGATGTAGCCCTGGATGGCTTCGGCGAGCTCCTGGAAGGTGGAGCTGGTCGTGCGGCCGCAGCCGGGGCAGGCCGTGACGCTCGGAGCAAAGCTACGTAGGCCGAGCGATTGCAACAGTTCACACGCCGCATACACCTCCTCGCGGCGATCGCCACCGGGGCGGGGTGTCAGTGAAACGCGGATCGTGTCGCCGATCCCCTCCGCCAGCAGGATACCCATCGACGCCGACGACCAGACCAGGCCTTTGGCCCCCATCCCCGCTTCGGTGAGGCCCAAATGCAGCGGCTGCTCTGTTTTCCGGGCCAGGTCGCGGTAGATGGCCAGCAGGTCGCGTGGGCGCGAAACCTTGCAGGAGATGATGATTTGGTCCGCCCGAAGCCCGGTTTCCAGCGCCAGCTCGGTCGATTCCAGCGCCGACAGAACCATGCACTCGTTGATGATCTCCTCCGAAGTCTTTCCCAGATCGCGGTCCGTGTTCTCTTGCATCTTGCGCATGACGAGCTCTTGATTGAGCGAGCCGCCATTCACGCCAATGCGGACCGGCTTGCCATTGTCGCGTGCGACCTTGCAAATCGTGGCGAACTGCTCGTCGCGTCGGAGCCCGTGGCCGACGTTGCCGGGATTGATGCGGTACTTGTCGAGAGCGCGGGCGCAGTCGGGGTATTTCGTCAGCAGGACGTGGCCGTTGTAATGAAAGTCGCCAATCACCGGGACGTCGGAACCCGCATCCGCCAGGCGCTTCTTGATTTCACTGACGGCCGCGGCGGCCTCCGGCACGTTGACCGTCACGCGGACCAGCTCCGAGCCCGCCTGTGCCAGTTCCAGGCACTGCTGCGCGGTCGCGCTGGCGTCGGCCGTGTCCGTATTGGTCATCGACTGCACGACAACAGGCGCGCCGCCCCCGACCTGGATCTTGCCGACCTTCACGCCAATGGTTTTGTGGCGATCCGACATGAACCTCATTGTATCTCACTGGCAAGACGGACGGAACGCACCCTGCAGGCACGAGCAAAACCCGGGGCAGTGCCTGGAGTGGCGTCAGGAGATCGGAAATCAAAAACCGATTAGGCCTCCGCGCGTTGACTGGCGTGGTGCGAGGACTTGCCGCCGTTCCGCGGGGGCGGGACGATGGTGGCCATTTTGCGAATCATGGCCAGGACCAGCCGCTTATCGTCGTCGGAAAGGCTCGTCGAATAGCGTTTGATTTCAGCCAAGAAACGGATCTCTTCGTCCGATAGTTCTCCTAGGATCTTGCGCGTCTCGCGATCTTGCGGCGTGTCCGTGCCCGGGAAAAAATCGGCCAGATTGATCTCCATCGCTTCAGCGATTTTGGCGAGCGTCTCCAGCGACGGGACCGTGTGGCCGTTCTCGACACGAGAAAGATAGCAGCGCAAAAGGCCCGTGCGGCGCTCGATGTCACCCTGCGAGAGACCCCGGTCGCTGCGGTAAGAGCGGATCACCTCGCCGATATTCACTTTCGGTTTTTCTTTGGGCATGGCTCTGTTTCCTACAGGGGTATCGTTCGTGTAACAGGCGGTATCTTACGAGTTACCTTCAGGCGGGCGCAAGGAAATCCGGAAGCCCTGTTTCCTGGTGGGAAACCTAGGACCGGAAGCGCTTAGTTCGACGGGGGAGGCAGGGGCGCCGAGACGTCCTGCTGCAGCCGGAATTCGAGCAGGGTTTCACTGGGAACGCGGACCTGCTGCCCGTGGGTCATCACCTGCACGGCCGTTCCCGCCCCGGCACCGGCCACGCTACCGATCGCGGCGCCCTTCCCGCCGCCGGCGATCGCCCCGATGATGGTGCCAATCACCGCTGCCCCACCGATCCGTTGGGCACTCTGGGTGCCTCGGCCTTTGCCCGCCACATCATAATCGGTTGAGTCCAGGGGGACGATACGGTCGCCCACCCGAATTCCGGTGAGCTCGAGCGTCAATTCGGCGGCACCGGAAATACTGCCCGCTGCTTTGGCCTGCGTGAGCTTGCCGTATGCGTCTGCCCCTTTCGGCGCGACCACCGTGTCTCCGACAACCAGGGCGCTTTCCAGGCTGGCGCGAAACGTGTCGCCGATCCTGTTTTGTGAGGAATCGACTCCATCAATCATGCGAACGAAAACGGTGGTGCCGGCGGGGATGGTGACCGATCCGCCCTGGGCATCGTTGGCCGCAGCCGAGCGAGTAAGTCGGGGAGGATTCGGTTCGGCAGGCTGTGACGGCGCGGTGGCCGGCTGTCGATCCGGCGAGGGCGCGAGGTGAGGCGTCGGCGCATCAGGCATCACGCTCGACTGGCTTGAGGCATCGGCCGGCTCGCTGAAGCCGATATTCAGGACCTCCTCAGTCGGGAACACCTGTTCCTGGCCGTTTACTTGAAACCGAATGTTCTTGGTTGAGCCAGCGATGAACTTGCCCTGAATAATCTGGCCGGTTCTCAATTCCAGAGTGTCGGCCATTGCCGTTTCGCTCAACGACAGGGTTGGCAGAAGAGCCGCCAGAAGATAGAAGGAGATCGATCGCGTCGCGTTGGCGATTGTCGTTTTCACAACACCTCTCCTGTACTCAGGCGTTCGCTAGCCTTGATAGGATGCCACAGCAGGTCGAAGCGGTTTTCTGTTTTGTGGATCGAGCCGAGGGGTGCGAACACTGTTCCGAACGACGAACACACGCCCTGGGGCTGGCCTCGGAACTAGGAAACCGATTCCGGGATGGGCATCGGATCGGACGAAGCGGGTTGCTTGCCGGCCCGCTTATTCGAATAGAGGGCTTGGTCTGCACGCTTCAGCAGTTCCTCGGCCGTCTCTCCGGGCCGGTAGTCGGTCCAGCCGCGAGAGAAGCGGCAAGGGATTTTGGTTCCTTCGTAATCGATCACCAACCCCTCGATGCGATTGATGACGTGTCGTACCTCCTCGGTACGGCATTCCGGAAGTAGCGCCATGAATTCGTCGCCTCCCAGCCTGACGGCCAGATCGGATCCGCGAATCGCTCTCTGCAGGCGTTCCGCGAATTGCCTGAGCACCGTATCGCCGGCGGCGTGGCCGAGCCTGTCGTTGGTTTGCTTCAGTCCGTCAAGGTCGATCAGCAGGATCGTGAGGGGACGCTGGTAGCGCACGGCGCGGCTGATCTCTTCGGTGAGTCGCTGCTCGCCGGAGCGGCGGTTGTAGAGCCCAGTCAGCGGATCCAGCGCAGCGAGTTTGTAGACCTCGTTTGTCAAGTCCTGCACTTTTTCGAGCGAATCGACCTGCTCGGCCAACTGCTTTCGCATGCGCATGATGGTGTGCTGCTGATGGACGAGATAGACGCTAAAAACCAGCACGATCCCGACCAGAGAGCGTACGGCCTGATTGAGATAGAAGGAATAGGTCCCCTCTTCTCGACTGAGCATGGCCGGGAAGGCAAACGATGCCACCGCGATCGTGAGCAGGAGCAGAACGAGCACGGTCGACGACCACAGCCACCATTGCCGCCGGTCCAGCTTCCGCAGGTGCTCGTGGTACTCCCGTCGAGGTACGCCAGCGTTGTCTTGGGAGGGTTCGGTTTCAGCCATGATGTGCCTGCACACCCCGACTACATCCTTTAGTACCGCGAAGCTGCGGAAATCGCCATACGTATGTTCCGGAAGGTTCCATTTTGGTCAGCTCTCGCCGCCGGGCCGAACCAGTTGACAGAACCCAGGAGAGCTATAACTTTTTAGTTACCGCTTTGGGCGTGCTCGGTGCTATGAGCGTTCCAGATTTCATGGGCGAGAGGCGGGGCTTGGTTTTAGTTTCCACCCAGCGCGAACCCATTTTCCAGTACTACCTAGGAGAGGACGATGAAGAAGACTGGTTGGCTGCTGGCCCTGGCGATTACGGTTCTGGCTCTGTTTTCAGCTGCACCCCCTGCACCAGCATCCGTGTCCGTGCTCACGCACGTCGTCGCGGACGGGCCCGTGCCTCCTCCGAACTGGTAGAGTGGACGGATTCGGTTCCCTGCGTAGGCAGGGATAGGTAGGTGCCGTCACCGCCCCACGCGGCCTAGGTCCGGTGCTAACGGGCTCTTTGGAGTCCCATATGACCCTTACGCTCGCTCGAGCGGAAAGCGCCGGGTAGGGTCTGAGGCTTCGTGTTATGATCCTGACCTATCACGGTTAGGGCGGACCGATGTCGCGCTGGCTCATCATGGGTTCGGGTCTCCTGTTGGAGTTCCTGCTACTGGGCCGAGGCCTGCAGGCCCATCTCCTCAAGCGCTATTATTTCTTTTTTATATATATCGGATCTGTTATATTTTTCACGTCGGCGATGATTCTGGCTAATTGGTCTGCGCCGACGACCCTCTATGCCCGGTGGTATTGGCCCTTGCAGCTAGGGACCTTAATCACGGGTTATGGGATCCTTTTGGAAATCTTGAAACATGTTTTGGCGCCGTATCCTGGCGCTGAGCGATTTGCGCGCGTTAGCGGCATGGCGGCGTTTGGTGTCATCGTCCTGGTCGCTGTACTGGGACCGCTGGTGTCGCCTCACTGGTCACCAGGATCGGTGATCGACTTCGAACGAAACCTACGTACCGTGCAGGCGCTGTTTATCTGTGGCCTGTTGGCAGTAATCTCCTACTACGGCATCGGTATGGGACGGAACATGAAGGGCATGATCCTGGGCTACGGTTTGTACATCCTGACGAGCCTGGTCAGCTTGGCCGTTCGAGTCTACGTGGAGAGGCCCCTGGGTCTAGCCTGGCTCCTGCAGCCCCTTTCCTTCGATATTTCCCTCATTATCTGGCTGGTAGCACTCTGGTCCTATTGCCCCAATCCGGCCCCGGACCATATGATCCATCTGGAGGAGGACTACGGAGCGCTCGTGACAAGAACCAAGAGCGTGATGGGCGCGATTCGCGCATATATCGGAAAGGCGGCGCGCGCGTGATTTCCCTCATCTTCTTTCTATTCATCGGGATGCTGCTGTTCTCATCCCTGTTCATGCTGGCGCGCCGCAATGCGCGCCCAGAAGGCAGCTCGACTGCCCTCATCGAGGCCCGGCAGGCGCTCAGAACCTTGCAAGCCGGCCTGCTACCGGAGGAGTTGGTCAACAGGGTGTTTGCCGACCAGGACTGGGATTACGTTCGCTCAGAAGCACCACGGTCGGTGCACGAGCTTTTCTTGAACGAGCGCAAGGGTCTTGCCCTGCTATGGCTGGCCCAGGTGAACAAGCAAATTCGCAGTCTCGAGCGGTTCCACCGCGGTGCGGCAAGGCATTACGCCCAGCTCAACCCGCGCGTGGAAGTGGAACTGGCCCTGTCCTTTTTTGCGTTGACCAGTGCCTGCAAGGCGCTGCAAGTCCTGGTGTACGTCGCCGGTCCCTACGCGGCACCTCGCATGGTCGGGGTCGTGGCGAATGCGGCCTCGCGCGCCTGTAAGATTTCCGAGCAGTCGTTGAGCTTCTTGGATCCGGTGCGACTTGGTACCTTAAGCGGTCAGCCTACGCTCTAGGAGCCCCCTGGTGATACGGGCAACCAAACGAATCGACGTGGCACAGGCTGCCAGCGACCTCCGCAGTCGCACCCTTGCCGAGATCCCACGATCGCTCGACCGGTTGATCTATCTGGCTTCGATGCGAGACTACAACACCGGGCTCTACTACCATGATGGCCTGGCTTCCCGCTTCACACAGGAAGTGGCCTGCGAAGCCCTGGCGGACTGCCACCGGGAAGCCTTCGGGCAACTCGTAAACTGCTCCTTGCGAGAGTTGGTGAATCAGATGGAAGGGTATATTGACTCAACCCACACCAGCCCGCGCGACTTCGTGGCGGCGTGGAAGAAACTAGAGCCCTACCGAGTCGCCGTTCCCGTAGAAACCGATCCGCTCACGGCGCAGTTGCTGTTTTCGAGCTTCAAGATCGCCTTGGCAATCTTGGAAGCTCGTCTCCTTTCGGCTCCGCTGCCACCAACCGCATAGCCATCCCGGTGATCTGCCCCACAATCTCAGCCTCTGACGGATAGGCAAACTGGCGGATGGAGCAGCCGGAAAGCGGATGGGGAACCAGCGTTAGTTGCGAGCCGCGGATCTCACACCAGGCGCAGGCATACCCGTCACGCAACTCCACAAAATAGATAGGTCTGTCGTATTCGGTACGCCAGTCCGCGGCCTGCATGCGAATCGAGTGGCTCTCAATCTGCACGAACGAGCCGGGACGCAGGAGCGGATACATCGTGTAGTCCTGCGTACCGATGTATCCATACTGGCAGTGCCGAACATCGAGCTTTTGAATCATCGCCACGGGGATCTCTCCCCATAGCTCGACCATGCGGGAAATTAAACTGGTCGTCTCCAGGTTGAAACTCTTGTCAAAACGCACCGGGAAGGTCACCGATTTCGTCGGATCGGTCGTCTCAAAAGCCGCTAGGTGTGTGTGCTGGAGAGGAAGTGAAAGTTGGTAGCGCGAGGTGGCATTCAAGTCGATGCCGAACACGGCGAGCAGGTCGTTGAACTTGGTGCGGTAGATGACACTCAGGCTATAGAGTTTGTAGATGCTGGGGATCGAGTTCTTGTTCTCCAGCTGTGTCAGCCACGCATTGGAGATGTAAAACTCCTCGTTTTGACGATCTTCTGCGATCGTTCGACTGAACTCCTCGACCTCCCGCGTGGTCACCCCAAGACGATTGCGAAGCTCCCTGAGCTGCTCCCCTGGACGCATCCGTACCCCGTCTCACCATCATGTTCGTACATCAAAATTACCGGAATTGTACGACCGCCCTGCCTGTCCTGACCATATAGTTTTTCGTCTATGGAATCAACTGATTTGAGGCAGCTTGTAGCCCTCGAAGCGGACGCAGACGGGCTTTTCGCGGATAGTTCTAGTACGACATTGCTTACAGTGCCGAGCAATTGCCGAAGATCTCCTGCAAACCGGCTGAGTAGGCTAAGGGTCGGTGTTGGTCTGGATTGCCCGTCAGGACAGTTTCCTTTTGGTGTCAAGGGGAACGGCAAAGCTAGCGTTCGAGCTACTGCTGTGCGACGCTGAGCGCAAAGAACGCGGAGCGTCACGACCATGAGCGTTTTGGGCGACCCTCCAACCGACGACTCGACCTATAGCGAGCATCGCACCGTGCCGCGCTACACCTTCATTGCCGCTGCGGAGATCGTCGAGCCCTCGAGCGGTGTTCGCATGGCAGGACGAATTTCCGAAATCAGCCGCAAGGGCTGCTATGTGGACCTGCTCAACACGCTGCCCAAGGGTACAGCCATTCAACTGCGCATCTCGCGCGATCAAGGTGCCTTCGCTTGTCCCGGGAAAATCATCTATGTCCAAGACGGGATGGGAATGGGCGTCGTATTTGATCACATGTCCGGCGATCAGTTGCAAATCCTCGATTCCTGGCTCGCCGAACTCGCGGCCTAAGGTCCTTAAACAAAACACATCCAAACCATCGCCATCGGATGCTTCTTCCGAGGCCCGATCCACTAGCCAACTTTCCAATCCTGCGGCGGTGAGCTCAGTGGCCAGAAGTCGGGTGCCGGCCGAGCAAACTCCACCGCCACCTGCGACAGTCCCGCATGGGGATGGCCCAGGTAGGCGACTCGTACTTCGCGCTGGCCGTGATTGGCTGGATTGGTAAGGAGGAGTTTCTGTCCGAGCGCCACTTTGGTCGCGAGCATCATCAGGGCACCGTGCGCGCTGACCGTGACGGTGAAGGTCTCTTCCAGGAAGGTGCGGTGATCGACGGATTCGCCGCTGACGATGATCGGCAGGTCCAGCAAGACCCTCTGGCTACGTCGTTGCCCTGTTTGCGCCAAGCCGTGAGCCTCCTGACTCTTCCTCACTATCACGCAGGTTCGGTCGCCGCGCAGCTCCAAAAAACAGCCTCGGCCGCCTTCGAGTAACCAGCCTTTGCTGAACCGCGGGATGCTGGCCTTTTGCCAGACTTAACAGTAGACTAGATAGCTGACAAGACAGATGTGAGGTCCCCCATGGAAGCCTCCGCGAAAAGACCATCGCACGATTCGGCCGGGGAGCGTCGCCAGCAGATCCTGACCTGGATGCGCGGGCACGCCGATCCCATCCACGGCAGCGAGCTCGCCAGACGGTTTCGTGTGAGCCGGCAATGTTTGGTGCAGGACGTGGCCATTCTGCGGGCGGGCGGCGAGGAGATCATGGCCACCCCGCGGGGCTATCAGATCCCCAAACCCAGAGAGCAAGCCTATCGCGCCGTTTTGGCGTGCTGCCACAAACCGGAGCGGACCGAGGAGGAGCTCGAGACCCTGGTGGATTACGGCGTTCGAGTGCTGGACGTGATCGTCGAGCATCCCCTCTACGGGGAGTTGCGCGGCTCGCTGATGCTGGAATCACGCGCCGACGTGCAGGATTTCTTACGGCGGGTGCGCTCCTCGAAGGCCACTCTTCTTTCGGCTTTGACCGGCGGCGTTCACCTCCACACCGTGGAAGCCTCAAGGCCCGAGGCGATCGCGCGGGCCAAAACGGAGCTGCGGAAGCGCGGCTTTCTTCTGAAATGAGCTCGGCAATCGGACCTATGAATTCCACACGGGAACAACGTGTTGAGGAGGCCCTGTTTCGAGGCGGCGCCCTCCGACTTACGAACGCGCGCTACCGCAACACCGTACGCTCGTTGACCCAGGTCCTCGTTGCGGGAGACCTGCGATCGACGGATTTGACGACCAAGGCACTGGGAATACGGGAACGGAAGATCCGCGCGAGAGTCATCAGCCAGCAAGGCGGCGTCCTGGCCGGCTTGGAGGAGTTCGCCTTTCTGCTCAAGCGGCACGGCATCCAGGTGCGGCCTGAAAAACAGGACGGCGATGTCATTCGTCCCGGTGAAACCCTGGCGCAGGCCGAAGGTCCGCAGAGGCGTCTGCTCGCGCTGGAACGGGTGGGGCTCAATCTGTTGCAGAGAATGAGCGGCATTGCCACAACGGCACGCTGCCTGGGCGAGCGCGTTCACCAGACCGGCAGCCGAGCGCGGGTCATCGGCACGCGCAAAACACCCTGGGGCTTGCTCGACAAACGCGCCCTCGATCTGGGCGGTGCCGGAACGCACCGCCTCGGATTGGGGGACGCCATCCTGATCAAGAACAACCACCTGGCGCTCGTTCAACCGATTGAATCCGAGGCCGTGCCGCTGGCGATCGAACGGGCCTGGAAATCTCGGCGGAAGGCGGCTTTCATCGAGGTCGAAGTGCGAGACCGAGGGGCGGCGCGAGCCGCTGCACACGCCTTCCGCCGTCTGCAGCAGCAAACTCGCGAGGAGTATCCGTGCCTATTGCTGCTGGACAACATGACGCCGGATCAGGTGTCGACCGTTCGAGAGATGCTCGAACAGGAGAGCTTGTGGGACCACGTTCTGCTGGAAGCCAGTGGCGGAATATCGGAAACGAACATCGAGGCCTACGCTGCGACCGGCGTAGACGCAATCTCGGTGGGCGCGCTGACCCATTCGGCTCGCGCGCTGGACATCTGTTTGAGGATTTCATAGC
>Ga0187766_10001379_pt1 | contig 14228 bp, 15 predicted proteins | sample 0216_QUI02_MP05__4_FD_132971 | JGI IMG/M metagenome (GOLD analysis project Ga0187766, IMG submission 132971) | Tropical peat soil microbial communities from peatlands in Department of Meta, Colombia - 0216_QUI02_MP05_20_MG | ecosystem: Environmental > Terrestrial > Soil > Wetlands > Peat ... | reverse complement strand
GCGGGCACGGCGGCACGCACCGCCGCGATGTCTGACCGCACGCCGTCGAGGTCTGAAGCCAGCGCAGCGCCGACGTCGATGACCATATCGATCTCGCTCGCACCGGATGCGACAGCCAGCGCCGCTTCTTGCGCCTTCACCGCGGACAGGTGCTTACCCGAGGGGAAACCCGCCACCGCGGCGATCCGAACTGCAGCGGTGTCAGCTGCGGCGGCGATCGGCACCATCGAGGGGGAGACGCACACCGCGTAGACGCCGAGTTCAACGGCTTCGGCAACCAGGTCGGCCACGTCCGCAGCGGTGGCCTCGGGTTTGAGCAGGGTGTGATCGACCAGCGCGGCCACCTGCGCTCGAGTCGGCGGCACTAGAAGGGGCCCCCGCAAGCGGGTGGTGCCCCCCCTTCGGCGCCGCCAGGATTGCAGCCAGAAGCGACCATCTCGGTGTTGTCGACGACTGGCCGCCAGGGCTCGAGGTTCCAGCTGGACTTGCCGGGTTGCACGAGTTCGGCCAACTGCCAGTGGCAGACGAACTGGTCGCGCATGCCCGCGGTGTCGGCGTCCGGAGAGCGGGCGAGCACCTCGGTCCAGGCCTCGTCGGCTTCGGCGTCCGTCGCCGGCTGCCTGGCGGCCGCGCGCCCGGCTGGTGTCGGGTAGACCCGCAGGCTAGACAGACGACCCCAGTGCACCCATTCGGTGTGGTCCACAAAAGGGGGTGAGTACGGCGCAGCGGTCGACGGGTCGGTGCCCGGATCAGCGGACGCGGAAGCGGCACCCAGCAGCCCAACGACTGCCGCCGGCACGAGTGCCAGGGCTCGCATGCTGCTAGTGCCGCTTACCCTGAATGTCAAGAAGTTTCGGCCGCACGTCGACCAGGTAGACGCCCGCCGCGCAGGCGCCGATCGCCATCCCGAGCACACCGAGAAGCAGCGTCAGCAGCATGGCGCCGCCCAGGATCACCAACCACACCGGCTTGGTCAGCTTCTCGACGGCGGTATAAGCGTCAGGTCGCTGCATGGCCGCGTGCACAAACGCGTACAGCGTTGTCAGCAGTATGGCGATCTGCAGTACGCGCAGGATGTCATTAGCAATGCCCACGCGGTAAGCCTATGCGGGTACCGTCGCAGACGCGACTCCGAGTTGCCCGAGAGCAACTCGGAGTCGAGTGTGTTGCTGGTCCGAGTTGCCCGCTTACTTCTGAGTGACCTTCTTGGCGGGAGCCTTCTTCGCGGCCGTCTTTCTGACCGGGGTCTTCCTGGCGGGCGCAGCCTTCTTGGCCGGGGCCTTCTTCGCCTGCGCCTTCTTGGGCAGCTCGATGCCGACCAGCTTGGCGGCACGCTCACCGACCGCGCGGGTCTGCGACGCCACCGTGCCCAGCGCCTCCTGGGTCAACTCGACCGCCTGGTCGACATAGCCCTCGGCACGTGCCGACATGTCTTCGAAGCCGTCCTGGCGGCGCAGCCGCTCCAGGGCGGCCTCGCCACGCTCGACCAGCTCGTTGTACCGGTTGGTCGCTGCCTCCAGGTAGCCTTCAGCGGCCGAGCGCAGCTCCTCCGCGGTGAACCGCTCGCGCAGCTCGCGCAGCTGCTCGCGCAGCTGCTCGGGCAGCTCCTCCTGCAGCTTGGCCAGGCGCGCGCGCCGCTCCTCGACCCGGCTCCTGGTGTCGCTGCGGGCCCCTTCGGCGCGTTCGCGCAGGTCGGTGAGCAGGTCGTTGATGGTAGCCAAAGCCAGGTCGGCGGCCCCCAGCGCTGCGAGCAGCGGGGTCTTCAGATCGTCGATGGTCGGGTTCTCGGGCATGGTGATTCCTTTCGTAGGTGGTTTTCGTTGTCGGCGGTTAGTGTCAGGAGTTAGGCAGGCGTCGACTCCTCACGGGCAGCTTTGTGCTGTTGGACTTCATTTTGTTGGACAAACGACGTGTAGATATCGAGCAGAACCTGCTTCTGCCGTTCGGTGATCGTCGTGTCGGTGATGATCGCGTCACACACCTGACTGGTCTCGCTGGGCTCGAGAATCCCGGCCCGAACGTAGAGGACTTCAGCGGAAACCCGCAGCGCCTTGGCGATCTGGTTGAGCACGTCAGCGGACGGTTTACGCAATCCGCGCTCGATCTGGCTGAGATACGGATTGCTTACACCGGCCTTCTCCGCCAACTGTCGCACCGACACTTGAGCGGCCTCACGCTGCGCTCTGATGAAACTGCCGATGTCTGACGCCGCGGAGGACACCACTGCGGCAAGCTTCTCGTCCTGCGGCATTGGCGAACTCCTTGATGCGTCTTGATGCGTCGGTTAGTTCGGTGCTGACGCGCATCACAGTACGACCTGCTGCTAACTCTTGCAAGCGGCCGTTAGCGCAGCTCAGAAAAGCAGCTGAGCGACGGTGTAGATCACCAGGCCAGCCATGGCGCCCACCACGGTGCCGTTGATCCGGATGAACTGCAAGTCGCGACCGACGTGCAGTTCGATGCGCCGGCTGGCCTCCTCGGCATCCCAGCGCTCGATCGTATCGGTGATGATCGCGGTGATCTCCATCCCGTACTGCGACACCAGATGCTGGATGGCCCGCACGATCCAGTTGTCCACCTTGTCACGCAGGTCAGCATCGTCACGCAGCGACTCCCCGATGCGAACCACCGCATCGGTGATCCGGGTGCGCAACGCACTGGTCGGGTCGTCGACGCCCTCGAGCACCAGCCGTTTGAGCATCTTCCATGCCGTCGCGGCGGCGTTGGTGATCTCGTCGCGCGCCATCAGCCGCTCCTTGACCGCCTCGGCCCGCGCGATGGTAGCCGGATCGTGCTGCAGGTCGTCAGCGAAGTCGAACAAGAAGCGCGTCGCCGAGCGGCGCAGTTCATGGTCGGGGTTGCGGCGCACCTTGTCGGTGAAGTCCATCAGCTCCCGGTGGATGCGGTCCCCGACCAGATGGTCGATGAAGCGCGGCGACCAGCTAGGTGAGTCGCGCTCCACCACCCGTTGGATGACCTCGCCCGCATTCAGCGACCAGTGAAACGCCCGGTCGGCCAGCAACTGGATCAGGGCCTCCTGCCGGTTCTCGGCCAGCAGGCTGGTCAGCAGCCGGCCCACCGGCGGACCCCACTGCGGTTCGGCGATGCGCCGCACGATCATCCGGTCGATGACGTGCTGGACGTCCTCGTCGCGCAGCAGCTCCACCAGCACCCGCAGCACCGTCGCCGTCTCGGCGGCCACCCGCTCGGCGTGCGCGGCCTGCGACAGCCACTTGCCCAACCGGCTGGGCACCTGCGCGTCCCGGATCTTGGCCTCCACGACCGGCGGCGACAGGAAATTCTCCCGGACAAAGGTTCCCAGGCCCTCGCCGAGCTGGTCTTTTTTGCGCTTGATGATCGCGGTGTGCGGGATCGGTATGCCTAGCGGATGCTTGAACAGCGCGGTGACGGCGAACCAGTCCGCCAGTGCGCCGACCATGCTCGCCTCCGCGGCAGCGCCGACATAGCCCACCCAGGTGGGGGCCGCACCACCGGCCTGCGCCGCGCGACACACGAGGAACACAACGCTGGCACCGACCAGGAAGCTCAGCGCCACCACCTTCATCCAGCGCAAAGCCCGGCGCCGCTCGGCGTCAGCCTCCGGATCGGCGCCGACGAACGATTCGGCAAAGGAAGCAGGGGCCCGCTGCCTCGGCAAGGTCATCGTGTCCAATCCCGCCGCCGGCAAGTCCGCCAGGTTGGCTCTATGTGCCACGGCACCATCATCCGCTATCGGTATGAGTAATTGCTGAGATGATCGCCCGCGAAACGAAGCCCATGCGCAACCGGGACGAGGTGCAAAACGGGCCGTACTATCGAGGGGTCTACTGAATGGGATTCCGCGATAGTGGCAGAGCATCTCCCTGCGGGGACGGTAAAGACCGACGGCCGCAAGCGGCGCTGGCACAAGCACAAGGTCGAGCGCCGCAACGAGCTGGTGGACGGCACCATCGAAGCGATTCGCCGGCACGGCCGCTTCTTGAGCATGGACGAGATCGCTGCCGAGATCGGGGTCTCCAAGACGGTGCTCTACCGCTACTTCGTCGACAAGAACGATCTGACGACCGCGGTACTGATGCGGTTCGCGCAGACCACGCTGATCCCCAACATGGCCGGCGCACTGTCATCCGATCTGGACGGTTTCGACCTGACCCGCGAAATCATCCGGGTGTACGTGGAAACCGTGGCGGAAGAGCCGGAGCCGTATCGGTTCGTGATGGCAAACAGCTCGGCCGGCAAGAGCAAAGTGATCGCCGACTCCGAGCGGATCATTGCCGGCATGCTCGCGATGATGCTGCGCCGCCGCATGCAGGAGGTCGGCATAGACACCGGCGGGGTGGAGCCGTGGGCGTACATGATCGTCGGCGGCGTGCAGTTGGCCACCCATTCGTGGATTTCGCACCCCCGGATGAGCGCCGATGACCTCATCGACTACCTGACCATGCTGTCGTGGAGCGCGATCTGCGGGATCGTCGAGGCCGGCGGGTCACTGGAGAAATTCCGGGAGCAGCCGCATCCGTCGCCGATCGTGCCGCCCCGCGGGCGATGAGCCCGGGCATGTCTGAGGTGACGGCCCGCTCGCGGCTGAGGTCGTGGGCGTATGCCCTGCGCACCACCAACCCGCCGCCGGACGGGCCGATCGACACCGTCACCCGCTGGCTCGTCGTCACCCGCGCGGCAGTGCTGCCGATGACCCTGTTCGCCGGACTGGTCGCTGCGCTGCTGGCGCTCGGCGAACCCGGCCTGGACTGGCGCTGGCTTGTCCTGGCCGTGCTGGGGATCACGTGTGCGCACATCGCCAACAACCTGATGAACGACCTATACGACACGCAGGCCGGCACCGACAGCGCTAGCTACCCGCGGGCGCTTTACGCCCCGCACCCGGTGCTCTCCGGGCTAGTCAGCCGCCGGACGCTGGTCGTGGCGATTCTCCTGGTGAACCTGGCCGACCTGGCGATCCTCATCGTGCTGACGGTAGCGCGCGGCTGGCCGGTGGTGGCCTTCGCGCTTACCGGCTTCGTGCTGAGCGTCGCGTACACGGCGCCGCCGCTGCGGCTGAAGAAACGCGGCCTCGGCGAACCTGACGTCTTCGTCGTCTGGGGTCCACTGATGGTGTGCGGAACGTACTACTCCGCCGTCGGCGCGGTCGGCGGGGATGTCGTGCTGGCGTCGCTCCCCTACGGCTTGTTGTGCACCACGCTGCTGATGGGCAAGCACATCGACAAAATCCCCTACGATGCGCCGCTCGGGATCCGCACACTGCCAGTGATCTTCGGCGAAGCTCACGCCCGCGTCGTGACGCTGGCAATGATGGTCGGGTTCTATCTGCTGGTCGGCGTGGCGGTGCTGGCCGGGGCGATGCCGTGGCCGGCGTTGCTCGTCGTGGTGGCGCTGCCGCGGCTGGTGGAGGTGTGGCCGCATTTCCGCCGCCCACCGCCCGACCAGCCACCGCCGGATTATCCGGTGTGGCCGCTCTGGTACGCCGCGCTGGCGTGGGTGCACGTGCGACTGGCGGGCGCGTTGCTGGTGGTAGGCCTGGCGATCGGGGCCGTGCTTCGGGTGCTCTGAAACCGGCCGCCAAGGCGTGGCCTTTTCGCATGCCCGACCGTGTCGATTGGAATGTCCTAGTCGGCAACAGCTACCATGCAGCAGATGCATGCGGGGGAGGTTATGGTTGCGTGTTTGCGAAGCCCTCTTGAACCCCGTGAATGCCTCTGAGATCCGAAAGGCGCACTTCGTTATGTCTAAACCGCTCACGCCATATTTTGACGACGTGCAGGCCCACTACGACCTGTCCGATGACTTCTACCGGCTTTTTCTCGACCCAACGCAGACCTACAGTTGCGCCTACTTCGAGCGCGACGACATGACATTAGAAGAGGCGCAGATCGCCAAGGTCGACTTAGCGTTGGGAAAGTTGGGCCTGCAGCCCGGGATGACGCTGCTTGACATCGGGTGCGGCTGGGGCGCAACGATGAAACGGGCCATCGAGAAATACGACGTCAATGTCATCGGCCTCACGCTGTCGAAAAACCAAGCCGCGCACGTTGAGAAGATGTTCGACGAGATGGACACCCGCCGCAGCAGACGGGTGTTGTTGGAGGGCTGGGAACAATTCGACGAGCCCATCGACCGCATCGTCTCCATCGGAGCGTTCGAGCACTTCGGTCTCGAGCGCTACCCGGCCTTCTTCAAGACGGCCTACGAAGCACTTCCGGACGGCGGCGTGATGCTACTGCACACCATCGTTCGCCTGAGCTTTAAGGGAGCCAGGCAGCTGGGCCTGAGGTTGACACACGAATTGGTCCACTTCTCCAAATTCATCTTGGCCGAGATCTTCCCCGGCGGCTGGCTCCCGTCGGCTTCGATGGTCGAGGAGCGCGCCACCGAGGCAGGGTTCAAGGTGACCCGGGTCCAAGCGCTGCAGCTCCACTATGCGCGGACATTGGAGACCTGGGCCGCGAACCTGGAGGCCAACAAGGACCAGGCCATCGAGATCCAATCACTAGAGGCCTACGACCGCTACATGCACTACCTGACTGGCTGTGCCAAGCTGTTCCGCGACGGGTACACCGACGTCAAACAGTTCACGCTAGAGAAATAACCTTGTGCAACCCTCCGCCGGCTGATTGAGGGGCTAGGAGGCCCGAGTTGGCTTGGCCGCCAGCCGGTTTCGACGTTGAGCAGTGAACAGGCAACTCGCCAACGGGCAGCCGCTACTTCGTCAGGGTGAACTGCCCCACGTTGCTGATACCCTTGCGGAACAAGTTCGCGCATCCGGTCAGGTAGTGCATGTAGCGGTCGTAGACCTCTTCGGACTGGATCGCGATGGCGCGTTCACGATTGGCCTGCAGATTGGCTGCCCAGATGTCCAGTGTTCGCGCGTAGTGCGGGCGCAGAAATTGGACCTTCGCGACGGAGAACCCTGCGTCCTGCGAATATTCGTAAACATCCTCTTTGGCCGGCAACTGTCCGCCCGGGAAAATTTCCGTTCGGATGAATTTAAAGAACCTCACATCGCTCATCGTCAGCACGACACCGTTCTCATGCATCCGTTTCTGCGAATACGCCGTTATCGTGTGCAGCAGCATCCGGCCGTCATCGGAAAGGATGTCGTAGGCGCGTTCGAAGAACGCCGCATAACGTTCCTGCTTGAAGGCTTCGAAGGCACCGATGGTGACGATCCGGTCGACCTTCTCGTCGAACTCCTCCCAGCCCTGCAGCCGCACCTCGACATTGCGCCGCGTCGGGATCGTGGCCAGCTTGGCGTTGCTGTATTTGCACTGATTGCGGCTAAGCGTGATGCCGATGACGTTGACGTCGTACTTCTCGATCGCCCGTTGCATCCCGCCGCCCCATCCGCAGCCGATGTCGAGCAACGTCATCCCTGGCTCGAGGTTCAGTTTGCCCAATGCCAGATCGAACTTGGCGTTTTGCGCCTCTTCGAGCGTCATGTCGTCGCGCTCGAAGTACGCGCAGGTGTAGGCCATCGTGGGGTCTAGGAACAACGAGAAGAATTCGTCTGAAATGTCGTAGATTGATTGGGACTCTTCGTAATAGGGCCTCAACTGAGCCATGTGCGACCGGTACTCCTCATTCGTTGACTGGCAAGCATGTTAGCCGACTAAAACCTCCGCCCGTGACGCTGGACCCGAGTCGCCCGGCTTGGTGCCACTCGCCCGCGTGTCAGTAAGTGTAGAAGCCCTGACCGGATTTCTTGCCCAACAGACCCGCGTCGACCATACGCACTAACAGCGGCGGCGCACCGTACTGTGGCTCCTTGAACTCGTCGAACATCTTATCCGCGATCAGCTTCAGGGTGTCCAGCCCGACCAGGTCGGACAGCCGCAGCGGTCCCATCGGGTGCGACAGCCCGGCGACCACGGCCTTGTCGATGTCTTCGACGGTGGCGAACTTGGCCTCGACCATCCGTATCGCCGACAGGAGGTAGGGCACCAGCAGTCTGTTCACCACGAAGCCGGACCGGTCGGGACAATAACGCACCACCTGTTTGCCCAGCACCGCACTGGCAAATTCCTCGGTGCGAGCGGCCGCGGCTTGGTCGGTGACCAGCGTCGACACCAACTCGACCAGCGGCAGCACGCGGACCGGATTGAAGAAATGCAGACCCAGCACCCGCTGGGGGTTCTTGGTGGCCGCGGCGATCTTCATGATGGGGATGCTGGAGGTGTTCGACGCCAGCACCGCGTCGGGATCGGTGATGATCCGGTCAAGCTCGGCGAAGATCTCGGTCTTGATGGCCTCGTCCTCGACAACGGCCTCGATCACCAGTTGGCGGTCGGCGAAGTCTTTCAGATCAGTGGTGAAGGTCAGCTTGCCGAGTGCGCCGTCGCGCTCGCGTTCGGTCACCCTGCCCGCGCTGACAGCACGTTCCAGCGACTTCACGATGCGGTTGCGTCCCGTGGTGATCAGCGCCTCGGTGGTCTCGAACACGGTCACGTCCACACCGGCGCGCGCGGAGACCTCGGCGATACCGGCGCCCATCTGCCCCGCTCCGACGACCCCGACCCGCCGAATCGCTACTTCGCTCACTGTGCTCTCTCCAGTCGTCTTGTGATACACCGCAACAGGCCCCGCCCAGGTTGGCTGGACGGGGCCTGCGCTGTCAACCTCGGCTCAGTGGGCCCACCGCCGGTTTCACACGCGAGCAGTGGCAGACTCGCAGGATCGCCGCCGTAGAAGTGCGATTCTGTGTCTGCTCGGCACAGATTCACCTCAGTGACTCACGTCATCGGTTCCACTTCGTCTTCGCGGGCTACGCCCGCTCATCCTCAGTGGCTCGAGCCAATGGTTCCACTTCGTCTTCGCGGGCTACGCCCGCTCATCCTCAGTGGAACTGACCCTCCTCCGTGGAGCCGGTAAGTGCGGTCGTCGACGACGTCGGGTCCACCGTGGTGGCGATGCGGTCGAAGTAACCGGCGCCGACCTCGCGCTGGTGCTTGGTTGGGGTGTAGCCGTGCTCCTCGGCGGCGAACTCGCGCTCCTGCAACTCGACGTAGGCGCTCATCTGGTTGCGGGCGTAGCCGTAGGCCAGATCGAACATCGAGTAGTTGAGCGCGTGGAAGCCGGCCAGCGTGATCAACTGGAACTTGAATCCCATTGCGGCAAGCTCTTTTTGGAACTTCGCGATGGTGGCGTCGTCGAGATGCTTTTTCCAGTTGAACGACGGCGAGCAATTGTAGGCCAGCATCTGGTCCGGGTACTCGGCCTTGACCGCTTCGGCGAACCGCTTCGCGACCTTGAGATCCGGGGTGCCGGTCTCCATCCAGATCAAGTCAGCGAACGGCGCATAGGCTTTGGCCCGCGCGATGCAGGGCTCGATGCCGTTCTTGGTGCGGTAGAAACCCTCTCGAGTGCGCTCGCCGATGATGAACGGCTGGTCACGCTCATCGATGTCCGAGGTGATCAGCGTGGCCGCTTCGGCATCGGTGCGCGCGATCACAACGGTCGGAACGTCGCACACGTCGGCGGCCAGTCGGGCCGACGTCAGCGTCCGATATGCTGTTGGGTCGGGATCAGCATCTTGCCACCCAGATGGCCGCACTTCTTCTCCGAAGCCAGCTGGTCCTCCCAGTGCGTGCCAGCCGCTCCGGCGGCGATCATCGCCTTCTGCAGCTCGAAGACATTGAGCGCACCGCCGAAGCCGGCCTCGGCGTCGGCGACGATGGGGGGCCAGCCAGTTTTCCACCGACCTATCGCCCTCGACCTTGGCGATCTGGTCGGCGCGCTGCAGCGCATTGTTGATCCGGCGCACCACCTGCGGCACCGAGTTAGACGGATACAGGCTCTGGTCGGGGTAGGTCTGGGCGGCCAGATTGGCGTCACCGGCGACCTGCCAGCCCGACAGGTAGATGGCCTTGAGGCCGGCGCGCACCTGCTGGACCGCCTGGTTGCCGGTCAGGGCGCCAAGCGCGTTGACGCACTCCAAGTCGTGCAGCTGCTCCCACAGCACCTCCGCGCCACGGCGGGCCAAAGTGTACTCCTCGACCACGCTGCCCTGCAGAGCGGCAATATCCGCAGCGGTGTAGGTGCGGGTGACGTCCTTCCAGCGCGGATTGGTGTCCCAATCGTGCTGGATCTGCTCGACGCTCTTCGGCGTGCCAACGGTCGACATCGGGCTTGCTCCTTAACGGTCTTCATTGCTGAGTTGCTAAAGCATCATTCCCTGCGGCGGTGTTAAACAGCACGCATCTTCACTGATGTGCTAAGCCGACGATGGCACAGGTGTTGCCTCCGTCCAGCCGTGTCAATTGCCAATTTTGGCGATGACCTTTTGAGATTTTGCCAAGTTTGCGAAGAAGCGCATGACTGAGCCGTTTCAGTAGTTACCCGCAGGTCACCGGCGAGTTTGCGGGCCAGGCGGAGTTTCGGCGGCTCTACTACACAGCGAAGATGGACGCGACCGCTTTCGTCTCGTCCCCGACGGCATATGTGAGCGTTGTAACAGTGCGATCGGCCAGGCCAGGACCGAATCGATCGGTCGAATCGGGCGGATGGATGTGCGAGATGATCTCCAGCTTGTCCCCGAGTGCCACTGGTGCCTCGTGCTCGATGGTCACCCGCAGCGGCGTCCTGAGCAATTTGGGGTAGGAAGCCAGGTAATCCTCGATCACGGCCCAGTAGACCGCGTTGTTCATGTGGTCGAAGAGGTCGATGTCGGCGACGCGGACCGGAAACTCGTGGATCTCCAACGCGTCGTCGCGACTTCCCGCCGTTAAATACGCCTTCCACCGCAGCCGATCAACACTGGTCGTGCGATGCAGGCCTGCCAGGAAGTCGTCGGAAATGCGTGACGGCATCTGGGTTTCTTGATTGATGTTGATCCAGAATGCCTCGGACTCGATCAGGCCGCCCTTGCGTCCGTCGATGCGGACCCGCATCTCACACCACCGATTCGAGGTGCCCGAACACCATCGCCGCAGCCGCAACATGTCGCCGAAGTCGATCGGGCGGATCAGGTCGACCATGGTGCGCCGGACGATCCACAACGGATGGGTCTCCTCAAAGCCCATCTCACGCAGTTGGTCCTGGCCGATGTCCTGGATGTGCCGGGCGGCCGCGTCCAGCCGCAGCCGGCCCTCGCGATCGATGTCGGCAACGCGCAGCGGCCATTCACGATCGAAGACGTCGGGGCGGCCGTCAGGCACCGGCATCATCAATTTGTCCAGGCTCACTGCTCCACTCCCCCGTTTGCTCCTCATGCCGGTTTCCCGAAGCGAATCATGCCAAACGGCGTCTTCGAAACACCAATCGGCGCGCTCTTGCCAACTCTGCGAACCACACCTTCGCAGCACGGCTACGCTGAATCGGGTGACCAAGACGTTCGTCGGCTCCCGCGTTCGCCAGCTGCGCAGCGAGCGCGGGTTCAGTCAGGCCGCGCTGGCGCAGATGCTGGAGATCTCGCCGAGTTACCTCAATCAGATCGAGCACGACGTCCGCCCGTTGACTGTGCCTGTACTGCTGCGGATCACCGAGGCGTTCGGGGTTGACGCGACGGTTTTCGCCTCCCAGGACGACACCCGGCTGGTCGCCGAGCTGCGGGAAGTGACGATGGACCGCGATCTGGATATCGACGTTGACCTGCCTGAAATCGCCGAACTGGTCAGCGCGCATCCCGCGCTGGCCCGCGCCATGGTCAATCTGCACCGCCGTTATCGGATCACTACCGCGCAACTGGCGGCCGCCACTGAGGAGCGGTTTTCCAACGGCAGCGGCAGCGGCTCGATCACCATGCCGCACGAAGAGGTACGCGACTACTTCTACGAGCGGCCGAACTACCTACACGAGCTGGACACCGCCGCCGAAGATCTGACGGTCCGGATGCGGATGCACCGCGGCGATCTGGCCGGCGAGTTGTCCCGCCGGCTCACCGAGGTACACGGGCTGCACATCGTCAAACGCATCGACCTCGGCGATACCGTGCTGCACCGCTACGACCCAGCGACCAAGACGCTGGAGATCAGCAGTCACCTCTCGCCGGGGCAGCAGGTGTTCAAGATGGCCGCCGAGCTGGCGTACCTGGAATTCGGCGATCTCGTCAACAGAATGGTCATCGACGGCAAGTTCACCAGCGAGGAGTCGCGGACCCTGGCCCGGCTCGGACTAGCCAACTACTTCGCGGCCGCCGCGGTGCTGCCATATCGGCAGTTCCACGACGTAACCGAGAACTTCCGCTACGACATCGAGCGGCTGTCGGCGTTCTACTCGGTGAGCTACGAGACGATCTGTCATCGGCTCTCCACGCTGCAGCGGCCGTCGTTGCGCGGGGTGCCGTTCTCGTTTGTCCGAGTGGACCGGGCGGGCAACATGTCAAAACGCCAGTCCGCCACCGGTTTTCACTTTTCCTCCACGGGCGGCACCTGTCCGCTGTGGAATGTCTACGAGACGTTCGCCAACCCGGGAAAGATTCTGGTTCAGATCGCGCAGATGCCCGACGGCCGCAAGTACATGTGGGTGGCCCGCACCGTGGAGCGGCGGGCATCGCGGTATGGTCAGCCCGGTAAAACTTTCGCCATCGGGCTGGGCTGCGAACTTCGGCACGCCAACCGGCTCGTCTACTCGGAAGGACTCGACTTGTCGGGGGACAACGCCACACCGATCGGCGCGGGCTGCCGCGTCTGCGAACGCGACAACTGTCCGCAGCGGGCCTTCCCCGCCTTGGGCCGAGCGCTCGACCTCGACGAGCATCGCAGCACGGTATCGCCGTACCTGGTGAAACAAGCATGAGCAGCGCCTCCGAGACCGGTCAAGCCGGCCGCATCCCGTCCGGGGGCCTACGTGAGCTGGGTCTGGTCAACTGGGTGTTGGCGAAGTTCGGCGCGCGAACGGTGCGCGCGCCGGAGATGCATCTGTTCACCACGCTGGGTCGGCACAAGCGGCTGTTCTGGACCTGGCTGCCCTATTCCGGTGCACTGCTGCGGGGCCGGCTGCCCAATGCCGATACCGAGTTGGTGATCCTGCGGGTCGCACACTTGCGCGCCTGCGAGTACGAGCTGCAGCATCACCGCCGGATAGCGCGCCGTCGCGGACTGGACGGGTCGACGCAGGACGCGATCTTCGCATGGCCGAACACCTCCGCTGGGCTCACGCCCCGACAGCAGGCGCTGTTGAGCGCGACTGATGAGTTCATCAAGAACCGGTCGGTCAGCGCCGACACCTGGCAACAGTTGTCAGGCCACCTCGATCGGCGTCAGCTCATCGAATTCTGTATCCTCGCAGGGCAATACGACGGGCTGGCCGCGACGATATCGGCTCTCGAAATTCCGTTGGACCACCCGCAGTAAAGCGCGTCGAACAACCTTGGCGGACGGGTCGAGGCAGAACTTGAACCTGGTGTGCCGGGTCATCTTGCGTGCAGCATCGCACGTCGCACGGCGAAGTCGAGGACCTCAAAGTCGGCCTAAGCGCCGCGAAGCAGAAGCTAGCCCAAATGCGAAAGATCCGCGCCCAGTCCCGCGCAGCGGATCTTCCCTTCCCCGCGCTTCAGTGACCGAGGCACCGAGCACCTGTTGTCCTGTGCTGTGTCAAATCCGTCCGGTCGGATTGTCGGACCAGACCCGCCTGCGAGAGATCGTGAGCAACATTTAGATCCACCGTTAACCGGACAGTCCCTTACGTGGGATTCGCGTTAGGTGGCCGCGGGCCGGTTATGTTCCGCGGGGGCACCGGGTGTCGGGTCGGCTGGCCTGTCTGCCCTGAATTGGGTTGCACGAATTGGCATTCCCAATTCCCGTCGGGACCGGGGACCCAGTACCCGTCAGCCTCAGCGCAGCGTTGGACCGGGGCTTCGCCGGTGCTGACTCATTATTGGTAGACTTCCAGATCGCTTGGCACAGGGTCCGCGACGGCGGGGTGTGCGAACGCGATGGCTGCTGGTGCGAGCGCGGCGGCGAAGAGGGTGGCGGCAACGAACCGGCGCTCCCGCGCGGGGCGGGCGCCACCGCTGGTCGAGACGATGATGGTCATGGAGAATTCCCTTTCCTGTGGTGCCCCGATTGGGCGTGGCCAGGCCCAATGCGGCGCCCACGCCGATGGCGCCCGCCGCGGCCCGCATGCCACGTTTCCCGATGGACATCGCCTACCCGCGAGGTGTCATTTGCCACGGTGATGGGACCACTGGATTGCCACAGGCATGGGACCACCTGGTTGGCTCAGCGAGCATGGTGTCCTCCTTTCGTGGTGGTGTCAACTGAGGGTTTTGGCGGCGT
>Ga0187766_10001378_pt1 | contig 14235 bp, 15 predicted proteins | sample 0216_QUI02_MP05__4_FD_132971 | JGI IMG/M metagenome (GOLD analysis project Ga0187766, IMG submission 132971) | Tropical peat soil microbial communities from peatlands in Department of Meta, Colombia - 0216_QUI02_MP05_20_MG | ecosystem: Environmental > Terrestrial > Soil > Wetlands > Peat ... | reverse complement strand
ATTGTCAGTCAAAGCTGGCTCTCCTATAATTAATGGTGCGGAAAAGAGAATATTGGGATAAAAGGATATTTTAAGATATGGATATTGATGGAACATATACGTTGCAAGCTCCACAGGAGGTGGTGTGGAACCTATTGATGGATATTCAAACGTTGCAACACACTATTCAAGGAATGGAACGGTTAGAACGAACGGGAGACGATACATACGCTTTTACTTTGCATATAAAACTTTCACCTTTACGGGGATCGTACTCGGGGGTTGCTGTTGCCACGAAGATGGATTATCCATATAGGTATCATATGAAAGCTGAAGGTGAGGGCGCTCCTGGAAGATTTCAAGCAGAGTGGGATATTACGTTGACACCACTAGATGAAAATACGGTAGTCGGATATCAGGGTACGCTTGAGTTTTCTAATGCGAAGCTACCCAGTTCACTGGTGAAGGGCACAACTAAAGTTCTCATTCAGCAATTTTTTACCTCAGTTGCTGATCTCTTGCGAACCGCCGATTTTGCGTATCAGGATGATTCGGAAGTGCATGTAGACCAGTCAGGCGATGTGTATGCTCATGAAGCACACAAGCATTACCCTGCTTCTCAGGAACAGTCTTCATTACTCCTTATTATCGTGCGGCAGCTTGGATTGGGCGATAAGGATCCGGTGCTGGAGCAAGAGTGGGTAAACCGGTTGAGGCGTATCGGGTTTATTTCGATGCTGCTGTTTTTTGTGTGGGTTGGCACAAGGTTGCCGAGGAGGGCAAGGGTGCAAAAGAGTCGTTAATTCTGGCTGTCATCCTGAGCGACAACGAAGGATCTCACGTGCCTGGTACGAGATCCTTTGCTATCGCTCAGGATGACAAAACCAAACCAGGATGACAAAACCAAACCAGGATGACGCAATAGACGCTCAGTAGGCTATTATTTGTTATTCATCGATCATTGAGCGCAGGCGCGCTCGCCAATCATTTGCACCTGCGTTATCTGCTTCGTTTGGGTCACCTACGGTCCAGCTACGCGTTCCATCAACGGACTTCACTTGTGTTGCCAGGTTCGGATGCTTCTCTCTAGCCTGGACGCGCAATGCTGTTTGAGCTGCCTTGCGTACATCTTGCACGGGGTCATGCAATAGAGGTCGAATAAGGTCTTTCGCATGCTCCACATTCAGGCGGCTGAGAGCCCGAATGGCGCCCGCGCGCACCTCAGCAGGTTGGGCGCTCAGGAGCGGTTCAATATCAGGCGCCAGGTCTACCAGAGACAGGTCGGCAATCAAACGCAACAGACGATTGCGGCGCATAGGATGGGTAAGCGTCAAGAGAGCTGCGCGGCAGTCTCTCACGAGTTGTTCGCGATTGGCGATCGTGCCCTTTTCAAGTGCTTCTTCAACAACAACTTCCGGTGGGATTGGCGAGGAGCCTTTGAGAAATGGCTCGATCCAGGCCGCTACTTGTTCTTGCAGATTGGTACTTTCATGAAGTTTCAACGCCCAGGTATAATGCTCGTTCAGCCAGTAGTAGAGGGCGAGCGTCATTTCTGCATCGCGCGCGGCATAGGCTACCATTGCCGGGGGAAGCGGACGGCGCGTCCAATCGGTTCTTTGCAAGCTCTTATCTAAGCGATAGTGGAAGGCTCGCTGCAACATGGCTGCCAGTGAAGATTCGTGCTGCCCAAAGACTGAGCGAGATGTCGCTTCGAGATCATAATAATGCGCCACATTCAGACCGCGTTCAGACATGACGCGCAGGTCAGCGCCAGCCCCGTGAAGCAAGATAATAATTGCTGGATTTTCCAGGACTTCGGATAGTGATGACAGATCGTGCAGGCGCAGGGCATCCACAACAAACGATTGGTTGTCTATCGCTAATTGCAAAAGCGCAAGACGTTGAGACGAGGTCGAAACGCCTGCTTGAGTGGTGCTGCGCATCTGGGTAAATTCGGCGTCAACGGCGACCACGTTTGAAGTTGAAAGGCTACGAACGGCCTGGAGCAGTTGTTCTGGGCGATCGATCCAGGTGCGTTGACCTTTAACAGGAAGCACACCTGGTGGAGGAGTGATGCCTAAATACCCTTGCGGTTCGCGTTCAGGATCAGCGTCAGGATCTGCTTGCGATACTTTGTCGTTCAATACACAACCTTATCGATTTAAAACATATTTTTCACTTATCCATAACTCAACCTATGAGCTACTATAGCAGATTTTTGAGGAAACGTACAGATTTCATAATGCTTGTATGAAGGGTTGTGCTATGCTAAACTGAAACATTATCAACAGGATCACTTGAACATTCGAGGAAACAGGAAGAAAAATAACTCATGGCAGAAAACGTAGCAGTAACTGTAGCATATGGGGATGGTATCGGGCCAGAAATCATGGCCGCCACCCTTAACATCATTAAAGCCGCGGGCGCGCGTATCAATATTGAAGAGATCGAAGTTGGTGAGAAGGTCTATCTACGAGGAATCAGTGCGGGCATCGAGCCAAGCGCATGGGAATCATTGCGACGCACCAAGGTATTTCTCAAAGCGCCCATTACGACTCCACAAGGTGGCGGATATAAGAGCCTTAACGTGACGACACGAACAACCTTCGGTTTGTATGCCAATGTGCGCCCTTGCGTCTCCTATTATCCTTTTGTTGAAACCAAGCATCCTACGATGGATGTGGTGATCATTCGTGAGAATGAAGAGGACCTTTATACGGGTATTGAGTATCGCCAGACTCACGATATGGTCGAGAGTTTAAAACTCATTAGCAGGCCAGGTAGTGAAAAAATCGTGCGTTATGCTTTCGAATACGCGAGGAGCCACAACCGTCATAAGGTTACCTGTTTCATGAAAGATAACATCATGAAACTTACTGATGGGTTGTTCCACAAGGTTTTTAATGAGATCGCTGAAGACTATCCAGATATTGACAATGAAACGTGGATCGTGGATATTGGCTCGGCTAAATTAGCCGATACCCCGGAAGCGTTCGATGTGATTGTACTTCCCAATCTGTATGGAGACATACTTTCCGATGTCGCGGCTCAAGTTGCCGGTTCTGTTGGTCTGGCAGGCTCAGCAAATATTGGAGATCGATGCGCGATGTTCGAGGCTATTCATGGTTCAGCCCCTCGCCGTGCGGGACAGAATATCGCCAATCCTTCAGGCTTGTTACTGGCAGCAGTGATGATGCTAGTCCATATAGACCAGCCCGACGTTGCGACGTTGGTTCATAATGCCTGGCTGCGCACGCTCGAAGATGGCATCCACACATATGACATTTATGTTGAGAGTGTCAGTAAGCAAAAGGTGGGGACGAAAGAGTTCGCCGAAGCAGTTATTGAACGTCTAGGCAAGAAACCACACATGCTCAAAGCGGTCAATTATACAACGGGTCCACAGCATCACGAATTTGTTTCAGTTGCCACAGAGCAACCAAATGAGCGAAAAAATCTTGTGGGTGTGGATGTATTTCTGGACTGGCATGACGGCACTGCCGATGAGTTAGGTGAAACATTCAAACGAGTCAGTGGTGATGGACTTGACCTCACTTTAATCACGAACAGGGGAGCAAAGGTATGGCCGGAAGGCATGCCTGAGACGTTTTGCACCGATCACTGGCGCTGCCGCTTTATGGCGCCAAAGCGCGGGGAAACGATCAGCCACTCACAGGTGATTGGTTTGTTGCAACGCATAGAAGAGGCCGGTTTTGATTTCATCAAGATCGAAAACCTGTATACCTTCGATGAGAAGGTGAGTTATTCTGCGGTGCAGGGGGAGTAGTATTAGATGGTAATCGACGAAATTCTAGCATACAATGAGCAATTTGTGAAAGAGCATAGGTTGCCGATAATTGGGCATGCACCACGTAAACGGATGGCAGTGGTAACATGTATGGATTGCAGGCTTGTGCAGATGTTCGAACAGGCATTGGGTCTGGAGCGCGGTGATGTGCTCGAATTGCGTACGGCTGGTGCCACAATTTCTGAACCCGAACGGAATAGTGGTTTGAATGACCTTATTCGTTCGCTGGCGGGCGGAATTTACTTGCTTGGCGTGCGTGAGGTTGCAGTGATTGGGCACACGCAGTGCGGATTGGGAAAAGTTGATCCAACAGCGTTGATTGCATCAATGCAGGCATTGGGAGTAGATCCGCAACCACTGATTGAGAAGGCAGGTCCAAAAAGCTGGATTGGGGCCTTCGATGATGTGCATGTGAATGTGAAAGAAGTAGTCGATGTGATCCGCAGCAGCCCTTATTTGCCAAAGATACCGGTACATGGATTGGTGATCGATATCGAGACAGGCAAACTGGAGATGGTTGAGAGAGGATAATGAAACCTCACAGGTCACGACCGATCCATTTCTCCTGGGTATTCGTTCTTCTGATTGTCTTGCTCGCAGCGTGTTCCTCTGGCCCATCACAAAGTACTGGCAGTAATGCTCATCCGATACCGAACGTCGTAGGGACGCAGGCGACGCCATTTTTCAACCCTAATGGCCCTGTGACCTATGTTGCGCTGGGCGCTTCTGACGCTGTTGGAGTTGGCAGCAATATTCCAGGTTCTCAAGGATATGTCCCCCTGGTGGCGGCTCACCTTCCCAAAGGTTCACACCTTATTAATCTCGGCATTAGTGGCATTCATTTGCACGAGGCTCTCTCGCAGGAATTGCCATTAGCGTTGTCAACGTCTCCAAACCTGATTACGATATGGCTTGTCGCCAATGATTTTATTGCCGGTGTACCATATGATCAATATTTCCATGATCTGAATTTCCTGTTGCAGGAGTTACAAAAGGGAACTCATGCGCATATTGTGATGGCAAATTTGCCCGATTTAACACGGCTTCCCGCATTTTCCAATGAGTCTCCCACACAGAAGGCGCAGATGATTGTAGCAATCCAACGCTGGGACCAGGAGATTGCTCTTGTGGCGAAACACTATGGTGTGGCGCTTGTGGATTTGTACAGCCAGGGGAGCCAGATAACGGCACACCCGGAGTATATTAGTGGTGATGGGTTTCATCCGAGTCCGTCAGGGTATGTGCAACTGGCTGATTATTTCTGGCGAGTGATTGAGGGTGGAAGGAGTTGAGTAAGCCCCTCCATACCTCCCCCAAGGGCGCCCGCAAGGGTGCGCCCCTACTATACGCGGTGAGCCGCTTACCAAGTTTGAGTGTTCTCGATGGAGCAGGACACCCGCAAGGGGCTTATATGGAAGGGTTTTCTTGCGAGGCAGCGTAGGGAGAGGCATAGCGGGCGACCATAAAGGCCCACCCAACCACGCATCATCCACCCTCGCCCCTACGAATCGACTATGAGGTCTTTCAAAAACATACCCTTGAGAGCCTGCAAGGTGATGCTCCTACATTACGTGAATGCGCCTGTTAAGCTTGAGCCGTTTTCATGGAAGTTTCGCCTTCGACGATGAAGACGATGCGTTCGCAGATATTGGTGCAGTGGTCTCCCATACGCTCCAATTTGTGCGCGATCCAGAGCATATAGGTAGCGCGTTGCAGGATGCGCGAGTCCATCTGGAGTGCAGGAATTGCGCGGGCGCCTTCGAGCATGGCCATGAGATCATGGCGTACGAGGTGATAACGCACATCCACCACATCATCTTCCTCCCAGATGTAACGCGCAGCTTTGGCATCACGATTGGCGAAGGCCGCCATTGTGCCTTGTAAAACACTCCTGGCTTCACGGCCTAGATCAAGCATGCCGCTCAGAATTGATGCTTCGGTTAACTGGCCACTATTGTCTCCAGAGACATTGGAAACCCCATCAATAATAGCTTGCGACGAGCTGCTTCGAAGCGGTGCCATGCGCAGGATGATCTGGGCGATACCTGCAGCACCATCGCCTGTGCGTTCGAGATCACCGGCAATTGAGAGCGCGGCAGTCAGCAGGCGCAAATCGCGTCCCCCAAGTGGTTGCTGTAGGGTTAACAGGCGAATGGAGTGTTCTTCGACGGTAGTTCGCGTGCTATCGATGAGGCTATCGCCTTCGATGACCATACCAGCTTTTGCCAGGTCGCCTGTTTCGAGGGCTTCGAGAGAAAGTTGCAGGGCTTCATCTACAAGCGTTCCCAGACGTAGTATCTGGGAATTGAGTTCTTCAAGTTCTTTATCTAAGACAACTCTTGTCATTGTGTGGGTTCTCCTTCTAGCATAGATTCGGGCATTCATTGAGATCTCTCTCATAGATAAGTCCGGTTGCTCGCTGTTTGTCGGCTTGTGATCTTGCTGACTGGCAGCAGTTAAATAAAATGTACCACATTTCTCACAGAAAAGATAGATTTATACAGTAAATACTCGTTCTATTCCTAAAGGATATGTGTTGAACCTTGATCTAATTGACAGGATTTCTAGCGGATGCTACAGTAAGCATTGTACCTTGAATTGCAAGGTCAAAAAGAAAGAACAGGATATAATCCATGTCAACGAAACGATTATTAGGTATTTTCGCACATCCTGACGATGAGGGTACGATGAGTGGCGCGATGCTAAAATATAGCGCTTTGGATGTTGAAACCGGCCTGGTTTGTGCCACGCGCGGCGAGGTTGGGGAAATTGCTGACCCAGCGCTGGCAACGCCTGAAACGCTGGGCGAGGTGCGTGAGGGAGAGATGCGCGCAGCTGCTGAAGTTTTAGGAGTGCAAAATCTGTGGTTTCTCGGGTATCGAGATTCTGGAATGGCAGGTACGCCGGAGAACGAGGATCCACGGTCATTGGCACAGGCAAGCGCAGCAGGCGTTGTAGGGAAACTTGTTGAAATTATTCGCTATTTTCGACCCCAGGTTATGGTGACGTTCGATGAAACCGGTGGTTATGGTCATCCAGATCATATAGCAGTTTACCGTCATACAACAAGCGCGTTTTACGCAGCCGCGGACTCCGCACAATATCCCGAACACGGTCCAGCACACATGGTTTCTAAGCTGTATTATTCAGCCTTTCCACGCAGCTTTGTGCGACAAATCGGTGAGTGGATGCAGTCGCAAAATTACGAGAGCAATTTCAGGGGCCTTGATCCAGAAAAGCTGGGCATTCCAGATGAACTCATCAGTGTGCGACTAAATGTAGAGCCGTGGCTTGAGACAAAGGGCCGCTCATGGTCAAAGCATCGCACGCAGATGAATCCAAACCATCCGATGGCAAAGTTGCCAGAGGACGTCATACGCAGGTGGCGCGGCACTGAGTATTTTCAACTGGCGGCTACGCGGGTCGGACCTGATGTTGAAGGTGAAAATGACTTGTTTGCGAGGGTGTAAGACAAACTCTAGGATTTGCTTTATCCAAAATGAAGCCTGGTTCCCACGCTCGTCTGGATATATGCTTCTGGTAATTGACGTGCGAGTTCGTGGGTGGCTCTCCAGCCGGTGCAATGGCAGGGCACAATGATATCGGGATCGATGGCAACCAGTTCTTGTACGGTACGAGGGATAATCGGCTCGAAGAGACCTCCGGTGAGATGAAAGCCCCCGACAAACGCATGCACCTTATTGATGCCGGTCAGGCGCTGTGCATGTTTAAGCACATTGGTCGAAATACAAAGGCGCCCTGCGTGCTACTTTGTCGTCGGTTAGGAGAATGTCAAGGGAGTTATCGATAAGGATCGTGACATCGGCGACATCAACAGGTAAAAGGGTGACTTGCTCATTCGCCATAGATTGAATCCTCCTTGCTGGTAGGAAAGCGGGCGCTATTTTCTGCCAAATTTCGCCAAAAAGGCGTTTTTGACCAATGTGATTTCCTCAATACGTAGTACGAGAACAGCACCAAGATAGATTACTACCGCCAGGCCACCAGCGATTGCTACGGTCAGAAACTGGCCTACGAATCTATCCAGTGAGAAAACTTTAAAATGCCCCAGGGCCATCTGAGCAACCCACGCTGCAATGACCATCGCAGCAGTTGCGAAAAGTATCTTCAGCACTGCAGGTGTGATTTCCCGTAGATGTAGCTTGCCGATCACTATGCGCAACAATACCAGTAGAATGATAGCATGTAGCGAGTTCTGCACCGTATTGGCAAAAGCAAGCGCGGGCATGCCAATGGTACTCCAGAAAGGGAGAGCGATTGCCAGATATCCCAGTATGCTGACCATGCCGACCACCACAGGAATAATGGTGTTCTTTCGCGCGTAGAAAGCGGCAATCAATAACTGGTCCATGGCGACAAAAGGCAACTGGTAGGCATAGTTTTGTAAGGCAACAGCAGTGCGAGCGGCATCCTGCTGGGAATAATTATGGTGCTGGAAGAGCAGCGCAACAATCGGCTCTCGAAGGACGATAAGACCAGCTGCGGCAGGAATCATCAGCAATAAGCCGATGCGGAAGCCAAGCAGGAGCGTCTCTTTAAAGCGTTCGGTATTTCCAGCTCTGACGTGCTCTGAAAGCGTCGGCAGTACAGCAAACGACAGAGCTGCGGCAACTAATCCAACCGGAAATTGTACCAGCGTGGTCGCCAGGCGCATTGCAGTATAGTTCTCAGCCCCTCCACCAGGTGTCTTTGATGCCAGGCGCTGATCAAGAAAGATGAGACCCATACTGATGAGGAAACTGGCTGCCACAGGTAGATAGAGTTTGACGATACGCCGCAGCGCTGGATGTTTGAGGTTCAAGACGAACTGATATCGCAGGCGTTGATTACGTAACCCTGGTATTAGAAGGGCTATTTCTCCAAGGGCGCCAAGGAGGACGCCAAAGGCAAGTCCAAGATAGCCAAAATAATGCCCACCAAGTAAACCGCCAACGATTGCGCCGATGATGATACCTACATGATAGGAGACGGTAGCGAACGCAGGCCAGCCAAACTCTTTGAGCGCGTATAAGGCGGCCAATAAAACGGCGAACGGTCCCAACGCGACCAGGGAGAAAAAGATAATCTGGGAATATTGCAGGGTGAGCTGCTTTTGAGCGTCGGTATAACCAGGCACGAGAACACTTTTGACGAACCAGGGTGAAACAAAGAGAAAAATAACGGCAGCTGCGAACATGATGATCATGACGAGATTTACGATGGTAAAGACGAGCCGTCGCAGTTCCTGGCGTTTTTCGGGCGTTCCGTAATCATTGAAGGTGGGGATGAGCGCACCCGGCACGGAGCCATTCACCAGAAAGTCATTGAAGGTTTGCGCCGGTAATAAGGCAGAGTTGAAAGGACCAGCTATATTGACGCCGAGCGCGGCCACGACAATCTGGCGTACCATACCCATGATACTACTACCAAGGTTGCCAAGCATGACGAGACTGGCTGATTTCGCGATGTGTCGACGCTCGCTTATCACAGGTTGATCGGGCGGTTCTTCCACAAGAAGCTCGGAAGTTTGATCCTGTTCTACTACTCCGGCTATAGCCAGGGGCAGTATTTCGAGGTTTTGCGGTGATTCGCTCGATTCTGGTTGATTTTCTATGGACTTATTTGACATATATTTCTACAACAGGACTATGAATAGGAACGGATACACATCCTTTGGGGGGAGATGACGGGCGACCATAAAGGCCCACCCAACCCCACATCGTCCGCCCTCGCCCCTACAGGAGAGGAGGGATCTTTCATTTGGATGAAGAACCCAGGTTCATATACAGTTAAACGATTTACTAAGGCAAAAGAGAACATTATGGTAAGCGTTTGATAGCTGCTATGAGTTCGGTTGTCGAGTGATTGGGCAGGTAGGGAATAAGGCGCACTTGCCCGCCATATTCTTGCACCACGCTGGCTTCAGGTAGGCGATGCAAATCTGGAACACTATTTTCCGAGCCTGCATAGTCGCCGCCTTTGACATAGATTGATGGTTGTAATAACGCTACTAGCGGTCCTGCTGTTGGTTCAGGAAAAATTGTGACGTAATCAATGCACGTGAACGCAGCAAGTATCCTGGCACGTTCATCTTCGGGAACAAGCGGCCTGCCCTCGCCTTTTAATAGCCGTACTCCTTCGTCATTGTTGAGGCCAAGGATCAAGAAATCTCCAAGCGAGCGGGCCTCTTGCAAGTAACACACATGCCCTAGATGTATCAGATCGAAGCAGCCATTTGTGAAGACGCCTCGCTCGCCTGCTGTTTGTCTGCGCTGGATTTCGCGTGCGAGAGCATTGCGATCGAGTATCTTTTCGTTGTTTAAGTTTGTGCTATACATAATTGGGTACAGTATAACACGGCTTTCAATTGGGCGATAATGAGATTTAAGGCGCTTGCTTGTTGCAATTAAGCAATCTTTCAGGTAGTCTTTCTAGTATGACAGGTTGACCTTTAAGGAAAAAATCATGCACAACACACGCAGGAACCCAGGCATTTTACTCCTCATGATGTGTTGTACTCTCATTTTCATCAGTTCCTGCTCATCCATTGATACTCCTTCTACTCTCATCCAAAGTGACATTTCCACTCCTGTAGGCGGGACACTTTACACATATCATGGTCACAGCAACGGTATAACTGCTGTCGCCTGGTCTCCAAATGGGAAATATATAGCGTCGGCCGGGTTCGATAAAACCGTGCAAGTTTGGAATGCTTTAACCGGGCAACTTTATACTGTCTATCGAGGGCATAACAACTGGGTCACCGCCGTCTCATGGTCTCCCGACGGCAAATACATTGCATCAGCAGGGTTCGACAAAACCGTACAAATTTGGGAAGCGCTAACCGGTCGACACATCTTAACCTACTATGGACACTCGGATGTTGTGACCGATGTGAACTGGTCACCTGATGGAAATTATCTTGCCTCCAGCAGTTATGACAAGACCGTACGAGTGTGGAGTATAGGAGCTAATGCCACAACACACACCATTCTGGTGTATCGAGGGCACAGCGACTGGGTCATGACGGCAGAATGGTCTCCCAACGGAACATATATTGCTTCAAGCGGCCTTGACAAAACGATACAGATTTGGAATGGAATAACTGGCAAAACATTGGTGAGGTATCACGGTCATAACGGGATAGTGACCGGAGCAATGTGGTCACCTGATGGCGATCTCATAGCATCTGTCAGCGTAGATAAGTCAGTACAAATGTGGAACGCATTTACGGGCAAAACGATCTGGATTGGCTGCTGCCGTCTCGATTGGATAAATGGCATCGCATGGTCTCCTGAAGGGAACTATATTGCCACAGCCGACACCAATCAGACAGTGCAAATCTGGGATGCCAGTACAGGTACTCCAATGAACACGTACCTGGGGCATCATCGTGAGGTCGTCGCTGTGAGCTGGTCACCCAACGGGAAATACATTGCATCAGGTGGTGACGACGGTATAGTACAGGTCTGGCGATCTCTGCTGTAGATATACTGATCAATCATGAAATAGCACGCATTAATTCTTCCGGGGTGTTGCTGGCACATCCGAGACGGCGCACGACAAGGGCTGCAGCTGCATTAGCGAGATATGCAGCTTCCGCAAAGCTTGCTCCCGCAGTGAGCGCCAGGGTAAAGGTTGCCGCAACTGTATCACCGGCGCCATTGGTATCGACGACCTCGATACCATGATCCAAATGATGTATGGGTAAGTGAAGGGGAGGCTTACCCACTTCGAAGAGGCTCATACCCTCTGAACCACGTGTAATAAGCACACTTTTCGCGTGGCTTCCATCAAGCAATTGTTGGCCTGCCTCTTCGAGATCTAGCAGTGAAGTGATGGTTCTCCCAAGTGTCAGTTCCGCTTCCGGTTGATTGGGTGTGAGAGCTGTGACGCCTCGAAAGCGGAAAAGGGAGCCATGCGAATCTACAACCACCACTTTATTTAGTTCGGAGGCTACGGGAATGCAAGATTCAATAATATCGGGACTAATGACGCCATTCTCATAATCTGAAAGGACAATAGCATCAACCGAGGGTAAGATTTGATGAATATAGTCTTTGATGTATCCTGTATCTGATTGACCTATATTTGAGGTATCGACACGATCAATACGCACAACATGCTGTTGTACAATCTGGGAGCTACCTGCAAGAATTCGCGTCTTGGTGGAGGTAGGACGATTTGCATCCGTCACGAGTCCATCCTGGTGCATTCCCAGATCATCGATGGCGCGGCGCAAGCGCTGGCCTGGTAAATCCTCACCGACGACCCCTGCTAGAAAAACGTCCGCACCAAGTGTGCGCGTATTGACCGCCACATTGGCAGCGCCCCCTGGTACGGTACGCTCTTCATATAACTCCAGGATTAAGACCGGGGCTTCGCGAGCAATGCGTGTTGGCCTACCAATCAAGTATTCGTCCGCAACCATATCTCCAATCACCAGCACACGCTTATTCCCAAAGCTTGATACAAGTGATTGCAGTTCAGATTTGTCTATATACAATTCACGCGCCATGTTTTTTACGTCCTCTCAGGAGCACGGTAACGAAGAAACGAGGCAATGCCAGCATGCGTCTCCAGCGCCAGGGTTCACGATAGAGTCGATAGAGCCACTCCAGTCCCATGCGTTGCATAACCTGCGGCGCTCGACGCTGACGCCCTGAAAGAAAATCGTATGCTCCTCCAACTCCCATGGCGACAGCAGCGGGTAAACGTGAGAGATTGCGGTATATCCAGAGGTCTTGCACGGGAGCGCCATAGGCGACGCACAGGATGTCAACACTAGCCTCATGAATACGCTCAATAATGGCATCTTCTTCGGACGGCGCCGCTGAACCTGCATAGACACCTGCGATCTGGAGTCCAGGGGCAAGCGCCTGTAGTTTTTCACCTGCCTGTTCAGCCACACCGGGAGCGGCACCCAGCAGGTAGAGCCGATAGCCTTTCAGGGCGCAACGTTTCGCTAACGCTACCAATGTATCAGTGCCGGTAATGCGCTCTGGCGCAGGACAGCCCACATAATGTGTCGCCCAGACGACACCGATCCCGTCTGCGACAGTGAGAGCAGCACTGTTGATGGCCTGGCGAAACTCAGTATTTTTCTGAGCAGCCATGACAAATTCAGTGTTGACGGTTACGATCTGATGGCATGGTAACTGGTTACCACTGTCCTTATGTGAGGCAATGTGCTGATCAATGATATCGAGCGCCTGCGCTTCAGAAACTCTATCTACTCTCACCCCGAGGATATAGGCAGACGAGGGTACACTGTGTTGAGGCATAGAATCTAACTGTAACGACATATTCGTATTACTACCAATTTATTATTTCAACCTCTGAGCTGGTCACCAGAATATCTGGTCGAGTCTCTTCAATAAAACGCTCGACGTGGCCAAGAATCTGGTCGATATGCTGACTATCATTGCTCACACAACTCACACCCAGTTTGGCGATTTGCCACTGATCCTGCGCATCGACTTCAGCAATCGCTACCTCGTACTTCTGGCGAGCCCGGGCCATAATAGACTTGAGCACCTGGCGTTTCTCTTTTAACGAGTGACACCCGGGTAAATGTAACGTAATCTGGCTTACACCCACTTTCATGCAGCAAGTATAGCATAGCTGATAAGACTCGACGCATTCGAGGTAACTCTGGTAAAATGGGTGGAGTATCGTAGCGAAAAGGAGAATATATGTATGAGTGAAACGACTACATCGGGCGGGGGGCATCCAAGTTTGCCCATGGAAGGCGTCCCACAACCTGGTCGGGATGAGGTGTTGAATCTACCGCGAGTGCATATTTCATCCCATCCGGTCATGGCGCAAAAAGTGACTGCATTACGCGACAAAAGCACGCAGCCACCTGAGTTTTATCGTCATGTGAAAGAAATTGGCGCACTGCTGGCCTATGAAGCAACGGCTAATCTCGCGCTTGAGGCTGTTCCGATAGAGACTCCAATGGGACCAATGATTGGTCAACGCCTTGCTGGGGGTATTGGAGTGACACCAATCTTACGCGCTGGCCTTGGCCTTGCAGAGGGATTTCGAGAGGTCATCCCGGATGCTCAAATCTGGCATCTTGGTCTACGGCGAGATGAACGGACATTACAGGCAATTGCCTATTATAATCAACTTCCCCGCCAGGTAGACCTGCAGGTATGCTACGCGGTTGATCCTATGCTTGCCACCGGAGGCTCAGCTATAGATGCGATCAACGTGCTCAAGAGACGCGACATTCCTCGTCTATGCTATGTAGGTATCATTGCGGCTCCCTACGGACTACTCAAGCTTTCACAAACCCATCCAGATATTGATATCTATATTGCAGCGCTTGACGAGAGCCTTAACGATGTTGGCTACATTCTACCCGGGTTGGGAGATGCAGGAGACAGGCAGTTTGGCACATACTAGTCGCTGCGCTCAAGAAGTTTCCTTGAACGAAAGAT
>Ga0187766_10001377_pt1 | contig 14246 bp, 9 predicted proteins | sample 0216_QUI02_MP05__4_FD_132971 | JGI IMG/M metagenome (GOLD analysis project Ga0187766, IMG submission 132971) | Tropical peat soil microbial communities from peatlands in Department of Meta, Colombia - 0216_QUI02_MP05_20_MG | ecosystem: Environmental > Terrestrial > Soil > Wetlands > Peat ... | reverse complement strand
GCAAGAGCGAGACGATGGCGGCCCGGCTGGTCTGGCTGGTCGCCAACGGGCTGGTCCGCCCGGACCGGGTGCTCGGCCTCACCTTCACCAGGAAGGCGGCGGCCGAGTTCGCGGACCGGGTCCGCTCCCGGCTGGAGCGGCTGCGCCGGGCGGGAACCCCTAACCCCCTGAACCCCGCCGACCCCGGATCGGCGGGACCGGCCGACGCCGAGGACCCCTACGGCGGCGACCCGGTGATCGGCACCTATCACGCCTACGCCGGGCGGCTGGTGGGTGACAACGCCCTGCGCGAAGGGCTCGAGCCGTCCATGCGGCTGATCACGCCCGCCCTGTCCTGGCAGCTCGCCGCCCAGATAGTGGCCGCCTACGACGGGCCCATGGGCGAGATCGTCTGGACCCCGCAGACGGTGACCGCGGCCGTGCTCGAGCTGGCCGGTGACCTCGCCGAGCACCTGCGCGACGCCGGCGACGTCATTGCCGTGGGGCGCTGGCTCACCGCGGAGCTCGAGGCGTTGCCGGGGCGGGCACCGGGGTCCGTTCGGAAGATTCTGGAGACGCAGCGGGCGCGCGAGCAGTTGCTGCCGCTGGTCGAGCGGTACGTGGCGGCCAAGGCGGCCCGCGAGGTGCTCGATCACGGCGACCAGGTGGCGCTCGCGGCGCGGATCGCCAGCCGCCATCCCGAGGTGGGGGCGGCCGAGCGGGCCCGCTTCCACGTGGTCCTCCTCGATGAGTACCAGGACACGTCTCACGCGCAGCTGGTACTGCTGCGGTCGTTGTTCGGCGGCGGGCACCCGGTGACGGCGGTCGGCGACCCGTGCCAGTCCATCTACGGCTGGCGCGGCGCCAGCGCGGGGAACCTGCGCCGGTTCACCGTGGACTTCCCCGAGGTGGCCAGGGCCCGGCCGTTCGGGGCCACGGCGCCGTCGGGCCCCGCTCCGGTGCTGCTGTTGTCGACCAGCTTCCGTAACGCCGAGCAGGTCCTCGACGCGGCCGCGGTGATCTCAGAAGAGCTGCGCTACGAGGCGCCCGGCCTGCCCCGGCTGGTGTCCGCGCCGGACCGGGCGGAGCGCGGCGCGGTCGCGTGCGCCCTGCTGGACACGGTCACCGACGAGGCCGAATGGGTGGCGGCCCAGGTGGCCGGGCTGCTGGCCCTCGAGCCCGGGTGCGCGCCCGACGGGCGGCCCTGGCCCGACCGGCGCCAGGCCGGGGTGCGGCCGGCCGACATCGCGGTGCTGTGCCGCAAGCGGTCCCAGTTCGTGCCGCTGCGCCGGGCCATCGAGGCGCGCGGCATCCCGGTCGAGGTGGTGGGGCTCGGCGGGCTGCTCGTGGTGCCCGAGGTGCAGGACGTGGTGGCGACGCTGCGAGTGTTGCACGACGCGGGCGCCTCCGACGCGCTGGCCCGGCTGCTGACCGGGCCACGCTGGCGGATCGGGCCGCGCGACCTGGTGGCCCTCGGCCGCCGGGCCCGGGCGCTGGCCCGCGGCGAGGGCGACCGCCCGCGGGCTCCGGCGGAGCCTGCGGAGCACGACTCTCCCGCGCCCGGCCCCCCGGCACCCGACCCCGCCGAGCCCGACCTCGCGGACGCACTCGCCGAGGCCGTCACCGACCTGACCGCGGAGATCGGGAGCCTGGTCGAGGCGCTCGATGACCTGGGTGATCCGCGCGCCTACTCGCCGGTCGGCTACGCCCGGATGCACGCGCTGGCCGCCGAGCTCCGGCGGCTGCGCGCGCACGTCGGCCGCCCGCTCGCGGACCTGGCCGCGGAGGCCGAGCGCGTGCTGGGCCTGGACATCGAGGTCGCCGCGCGGCCCGGTGCCGATCCGGTCGCGGCCCGCGCCGACCTGGACGCGTTCACCGACGTGGCGGACGCGTTCACCGGCGAGGGTGCCGAGCCGACCCTCGGCGCGTTCCTGGCCTACCTGACCGCGGCCCAGCAGGAGGAGTTCGGGCTGGAGACCGGCCGGGTGGGGGAGTCGGACTCGGTCAAGCTGCTCACCGTGCACGCGGCCAAGGGCCTGCAGTGGCCGGCCGTGTTCGTGCCCGGCCTGGCCGTGGGGGAGCGGTCCCAGGTGTTTCCGGCCAAGCCCCGGATGTCGACCCGGTGGACGGACAACGCGCGGCTGATCCCGTTCGGCCTGCGGGGCGACGCCGGGGACCTGCCGGTGCTGCGCGGGCTGGACGCCGCCTCGCTCGACCAGTTCGCCGACGCCTGCTCGGCCCGGGACCTGGCCGAGGAGCGCCGGCTGATGTACGTCGCGGCCACCCGGGCCGCCTTCTGGCTGGGCTGCTCGGGTTACTGGTGGGGCGAGAGCGGCTCGTGCCGGCTCGGTCCCTCGCCGTTCCTGCTCCAGGTCCGCTCGTCCGGGGTGGCCAGGGTCCTGCAGTGGGCGCCGGAGCCCGCGCCGGACGCGGAGAACCCGCTGCTGGCCACCGTGGAAGAGGCGGACTGGCCGGCCACGCCGGCCGGACGGCACTACGAGGCGCTCCGCCAGGCCGCGGCCCTCGTCGAGCAGGCCCGCGAGCCTGCGCCCGGGGCTCTCGCCGAGCTGAGCTCGGAGGACCGGGACCTGGTCGCGGCGTGGGCCAGGGACGCGAACCTGCTGCTGGCCGAGCGCGCGCAGCGCCGCGGCGAGGGTGCCATCCCGGTTCCGCTGCCGGGCAGGCTCTCGGTCTCGTCCCTGGTGTCGCTGGCCCGCGACCCGGCCGAGCTGGCCCGGCAGGTGCGTCGGCCGATGCCCCGCCCGCCGGCCCGGCAGGCCAGGAAGGGCACCGCCTTCCACCAGTGGCTAGAGCAGCGGTACGGCCAGCAGCGGCTCATCGACGACAGCGACCTGTTCGAGCCGGGCCCCGAGGACCAGCCGGGCGCCGCCGCCCCGGCCGGCAGCCCGCATGATGAGGACCTCGGCGAGCTCCGCGCGCGGTTCGAGCGGAGCGAGTGGGCCGACCGCTGGCCGCAGGCGGTCGAGGTGCCGTTCGAGACCCTCGTCGGCGACCGGCTGGTACGCGGCCGGATCGACGCGGTGTTCGCCGACTCACCCGAGGGCGGATACGACGTGGTCGACTGGAAGACCGGCCGCCCGCCCGCCTCCGACGCCGAACGGCACGCCGTCTCCGTCCAGCTCGCCGCGTACCGGCTCGCCTGGGCGGCACTCGCGGGCGTTCCGCTGGAGCAGGTGCGGGCGGCCTTCTACTACGTCGCGGAGGATCAGACCGTGCGCCCGGCCGACCTGCTCGACGAGGCGGGCCTGACTGCGCTCATCGACCGGGTCCCCGCCGAGGCCTGACGCGCCCCACGCTCAGGTGTGCTCCGACACCAGCACGGCCAGGGTCCCAGGTTCGAGGGCCTCGAAGACGTGCGGGATATCGCCCGGGTAGCAGATGTAGTCACCGGGCCCGAGTTCCACCGGCTCGCCGGCCACGCCGACCAGCGCCCGGCCCGCGCTGAGCACCACGTGCTCCACCACACCCGGCATGTGCGGGTCGGACGCGCGCGTGCGCCCCGGCTCGGCCGCGATCCGGTACACGTCGCGGCGGGCGCCCGGCGGGCACGCGGCCAGCAGCGTGGCCTGGTAGTCGGCCTGCGCCGCGGACACCGTGGGTCCCTCGTCGGCCCGGATGACCTCGACGTGCGGCCGCGGTGGGTCGAGCAGCCGGGAGAACGGCGTGTCCAGCGCCACGCAGATGGCCCAGAGCGTTTCCACGCTGGGGTTGCCGGTGCCCGATTCCAGCTGGGACAGCGTGGACTTCGCGATCCCGGCCCGGCGTGCGACCTCGGTCAGCGACAGCCCGGTCCGGCGTCGCTCCCGGCGCAGCGCCGCGGCGATGAGTTCGAGCGGCGCGCCCGTCGGCGCGGCCGCCCCGGCTCCCCGCCCCGCCGCGGCTACCCCCTGCCCTGCCGCGGCTACCCCCTGCCCTGCCGCGGCTACCCCCTGCCCTGCGGCGGCTCTCCCCTGCCCCGCGGCGGCTTCCCCCTGCCCCGCGGCGGCTGTCCCCTGCCCCGCGGCGGCTACCCCCTGCCCCGCGGCGGCTTTCCCCTGCCCTGCGGCGGCTCTCCCCTGCCCCGCGGCGGCTGTCCCCTGCACCGCGCCCTTGTTCGGCATATGAGCTTCCTGTTCGCTTTGACGAACGACCGGTCCAGCGTTCATAATAAACTCCATGAGTTCGATATACAGAACTCTAGCGGGCGGAGTACGACGCGACATCGCCCTGACCTGCCTGGCCGTCTGGTTCATCGGCCTGTCGTACGGAGCCATCGCGGTCGCATCCGGGTTCCCGCTGTGGGTGCCCGCGGTGCAGAGCGTCCTGGTCCTGGCGGGCGCGTCAGAATTCCTGTTCATCGGCATCGTCGGGGCCGGCGGCAGCGCCATCGCGGCGGCGCTGGCCGGCCTGCTGGTCAACGCCAGGCACGTGCCGTACGGCCTGGCGCTGCCCGACGTGACGGGCCGGGGCTGGCGCCGGATGCTGGGCGGCCACGTGATGAACGACGAGAGCGTGGCCTTCGCGCTGGCTCAGGACGACCTGCCCCGCAAGCGGGCCGCCTACTGGGCCTGCGGCCTCGGCGTCCTGATCTGCTGGCCGGGCGGTGCCATCCTGGGCGCGCTGGCCGGCAGCCTCATCAAGGACACCAGCGCGTTCGGCCTGGACGCCATGTTCCCCGCGGTGCTCCTGGCCCTGATCGTGCCCGCGCTGCAGGACCGGGTCACCTTCCGGGCCGCCGTGGCCGGCGCGGTCATCGCGCTGGCCGCCGCCCCGTTCCTGCCCGCCGGGCTGCCCGTGCTGCTGGCCCTGGCCGGGGTCCTCGGGCTGATCCGCAGGCGGGCGCCGCGGTGAAGGACACCACGCTGGTCGTGGCCGGCATCATGACGCTGTCCGCCGGGACGTTCGCCTTCCGGCTGGCCGGTCCCGCGCTGCGCCGGCGGCTGGCCTTCCCGCCCTGGGCCGAGCATCTGCTCGAAGCCGCCGCCGTGGTCATGCTGGCCGCGCTGGTCGCCATCACGGCGCTCACCGAGGGCCACGGCTTCTCCGGCCTCGCCCGCCCCGCGGGGGTGCTGGCCGGCGGCGTCCTGGCCTGGCGCAAGGCCCCGTTCCTGGTGGTCGTCATCGGCGCCGCGGGTACCGCCGCCGTGCTGCGCCTGCTCGGCGTGCACTGACCTGCGGCCGGCCGCGGCCGCCTCGGTCCGGAACCGGCTCAGCCGGCCAGATGGCGCTCCACGGCCTCGACCTTGGCGGTGAGCGCCCCGGTCACGCCGGGCCGCAGGTCGGCCTTCAGCACCAGGCTGACCCGGGGCGCCCGGGCCGCGACCGCCTCGACCGCCCGCTTGACCACGCCCATGGCCTCGTCCCAGTCGCCCTCGACGGTGGTGAACATGGCGTCCGTCCGGTTCGGCAGCCCGCTCTCCCGCACCACCCGGACGGCCTCGGCCACCACCTCGCCGACCCCTTCCCCGATCCCCAGCGGTGTGACGGAAAACGCGACAAGCACGGCCCGCTCCTCTCGCCGATCGGCATTCCGACGTCAACATTCCCTAGACCCGAGGGTAACTGGCCGGAAACGCCCGACGCACCTACTCGATCGGCGTTAACAACACTCGGTAACGAATAATCTAGATATTAAATTCGCATAATTTTTTCTGAAAGGACCTTGGCGCGTAGGCACAGGACCGGCTTTTCCGAACCGGGCGGGGCGAGGACTCCGCACGGCCGCCGCCGGGACGGATCCGTGCTTCGCCAGATCTCATCGCTCCCGATGCCCCATCCGTGCGCTCCTTCCTCACCAGCGCAAACGAAGCAACATTTGCGGGGAGGATCGAGGCTCCTGGGAGGATCCGGGGGCCGGGAGTGCACCAGATCCTCCCGAGAGCCCAGATCCTCCCACATAATTCGCGGGCACAGCGCACCACAGCACGCATCCGCATCACAGGACGCGCCAGCATCACCGTGCGTTGGTGCCGGCCCACGCGCGGCGTCGATCAAATGCTCATTCAGCCGCGCGGAAACAGTCCGAGGTTAGGACCGGCGCCCGGTTGCTGCCAGAATGAGATCGTGAAAGGACCTGGTCAGGCCGACGTGGTGGCCAACGGCCCGACCGAGGCCACACAATGACGGAATGACCGGTTCAGTGGCGGCGGGTCTCCGCACTCCGGGCGAGCAGCGCCCGGCAGAGGGCCGCCGGGCGGGCAGACCCGGCCTGGGCGCGGCCGACGGCGTGCCGCTGCTGACCGTGTCGGGGCTGAGCGTCAGCTTCGGCCGGATCCGCGCCCTGAACGACGTGACGCTGAGCGTCAGGACCGGTGAACTGGTCGCGCTGGCGGGCGAGAACGGCGCGGGCAAGACCACCCTGGTGCGCTGCATCGCCGGGGACGTGGTCCCGGCCAGCGGCGAGGTGGCACTGGCCGGAAGGCGCGTGCCCGCGGACCCGGCGGGGGCGGCCAAGCGCGGGATCGCGGTGGTCTGGCAGGACCTGGCGTTGTGCGACAACCTGGACATTGCGGCCAACATCATGCTCGGCCGCGAGTCGCGGCGGCTGATGCTGTCGGAGACCCGCGTTCACACGACTGCCGCGTCGCTGCTGGCCTCGCTGCAGATCCCGCTGACCGACACCACGCGCAACGTCGGATCGCTGTCCGGCGGGCAGCGGCAGCTGGTCGCGGTGGCCCGCGCCATGGGCCGCAAGCCGCAGCTGCTGGCGCTCGACGAGCCCACCGCCTCGCTCGGCGTGAAGGAGGCGGCCCAGGTCGAAGAGCTGATCATGGGCCTGCAGGGGCAGGGCACCACGATCTTGCTGGCCTGCCACGACATCGACCAGATGTTCCGGCTGGCCGATCGCATCGTGGTGCTGCGGCAGGGCCGGATCGTGGCGGACCTGCGGACGGCCGACGCGCACCCCGATGACGTGGTGGCGCTGATCTCGGGCCAGCAGGTCGATACCTCCGCCCGCCATCAGATCACCAGGCTGCACGGGCTCACCGACCGCCTGGTGTCCGCGGACCCTTCCTCCAGCCTGTCGCTGATCTTGTCCGCGCTGGGTTCGGCGCTCGGCAGCGAGCGGCTGTGCATCCACCTGGTGACCGACAGGACGCTCTACAGCGCCGCGTCGCTGGGATTCCGGCCCGGGCAGCTCGACCCGTGGGCCAGGTTGCCGTTCGGGCCCTCCGGCGGCCCGGTGGGCATGGCCGCCGAGGACGAGCGGCCCGTCATCGCCGATGACGTCCGGGCCGCGGCGAACTGGCGCAACTTCCGCGACCTGGCCAAGACGGCGAAGGTGGCCGGCTCGTGGTCGGTCCCGGTGCTCGGGCCCGGCGGGCTCAGCGGCGTCATCACCGTGTTCCGCGAGCAGCACGACCCGCCGCAGCGAGACGAGCTCACCCTGGTCACCGTCTACGCGGGCTACGCGGCCAACGCCATCGAGCGGGACCGGCTGCTCGACCAGGTGACCACCAGGAACCGCGTGCTCGAGACGATCCGCGAGATGCTGGAGACACTGGCCGGGCCCGTTCCGGTCGATGAGGGGCTCGCCATCGCGGTCCAGTCGCTGCGCCGCGGCCTGCAGGCCGATGAGGTCGCGCTGATCACGCAGTCGCCCGGCAAGCTTGCTCGCTGGCGTGCGTTCGCCGGGCCGCTCGGCACGGACACCTCGGCCGTCAGCGCGTCGATGTCCGGGCTGGCCGAGACCGCGCTGTCCAGCACGCACCCCGACGGCGTGGCCAGGCAGCTGCACAGCGGCCGCGGGCAGCGCGTACGGGCGGTGGCGTTCGTGGCGGCGGGCGGACCCACCGTGCTGCTGGCCAGCTGGCGGCGGGTGCCGCCGACCAAGGAGGAGACCGCGCTGCTGGAAGACGCGGCCCACTCGCTCCGGCTCGCGCTGGAGCGTGAAGAGGCCGGTCACGCTCACCAGGAGGCGGCGGCGCTGCGCCGTTCACGGGAACTCCAGCGCGGCTTCCTGTCCCGGCTGAGCCACGAGCTGCGGACCCCGCTGACCGCGATCAGGGGCTATGCGTCCAGCCTGTTGCAGCCCGACGTGACCTGGGACCGCGAGTCTCAGCAGCGGTTCCTGGACCGGATCGCGGCGGAGTCGGCGCGCCTGGGCCGCCTGGTCGACGACCTGCTCGACTTCTCCGCCATCGAGTCGGGCATCATGCGCCTGCAGTGGGACTGGTGCGACATCCGGCTGGTGGTCGAGGCGGCGATCGCCTGCCTGCCGCCGGGCAGCGCGGCGTCGGTCTCGCTGACCTGCGATCCCAGCCTGCCCGTCGTCTGGGCCGACCACGACCGGCTGGAGCAGGTCTTCGTGAACCTGCTGAACAACGCGTTCGGCCACAACCCGCCCGGAACCGCGGTCCGGGTGACCGCGACGGCCGAACAGATCACGGCGGGACAACCCGGGGAGCCGGAGCAGCCGGGCAGACATCCCGTGTCCGAAGTGGTCATCAGCGTGCTGGACGACGGTGTCGGCATGCCGCCAGAACTGATGCCCTCCCCGTTCGAAGCCGCCCGCCGCCCGAGCCCGGCCAGCGGCAACGGCCACGGCACCGGCCGCGGCAACGGCTCGGGCCACACCTCCGGCAACGGATCGGGCGCCGGGGGAAACGGCCGAGAAGGCGGCAGGAGGAACGCCGGGGCCGGCCTCGGCCTCTCCATCGCCAAGGGCATCGTGCAGGCTCACGGCGGCCGGATCGAGCTGGTCCCGCGGCGCAAGGGCACCTGCTTCCGGGTGCACCTGCCCGTGGAGGCGGAGATCATGGACGGGGGCAGGACGGCCGGATCGTTCCGCGGAATAACCGCAGGCGACGATGCCGCCGACGTACCTGCCGGCCGCGCAATGGGCCGAGGGGGTCAAGCGGCCGGAAGGGACGGCAGTGATACCGACGATGACTGAGGACGCGCGCAGGACCTGCGCCCTGGTGGTCGAGGACGATCCCAACATCGTGGACCTGATCCGGTCCAACCTGGCGGTGCGCGGGTTCGACACCGTCGTGTCGGTGGACGGCCTGCGCGCCCTTCAGCTGCTCGAGACCGAGGATCCGGACATCGTGCTGCTCGACCTGATGCTGCCCGAGGCGGACGGCTTCGAGCTGTGCCGTCAGATCCGCGAGCGCTCGCCGGTCGCCATCATCGTGGTGTCGGCCCGCGGCGGCGAACGGGACAAGGTGACCGCCCTGCACATGGGCGCGGACGACTACATGACCAAGCCGTTCAGCATCGAGGAACTGCTGGCCCGCATCACCGCGACGCTGCGCCGGACCCGGCCCGCCGCGCCGACGGAGCAGGCGCCGCCGGTCATCGTGGTCGGCGACATCGTCATCGACCTGGCCCTGCAGCAGGTGCGCCGCAACGGGGAGCCGGTCCACCTGACGCCGACCGAGTTCGCGCTGCTGCGCGAGCTCGCCGTCAACCGGGGCAAGCTGCTGACCCATGCCCACCTGCTCCGCCGGGTGTGGGGTCACGGCTATGAGACCGAGACGGAGTACCTCCGCGTGTACGTGCGGCGGCTGCGTGCGAAACTGGAGGCAGAGGACAACGCACCGCTCATCCTCACCCAGCCGCGGGCCGGCTACCGGCTGGCCCCCGAATAGCCGCGGGCCGGCGACCGGCTGGCCCCCGGGTCATCCCTCGGCCCCTCGCGCCGGGCACCGGGACCACGGGCCACCAAAATGATAACGCCCGAGTGACAAACGCGAATCAAATTGAACACGATGAAGATAGCGCGTTCACGGTATCTTTACGACACGCCGCAGATGTTAAGGTCACGTTTATTCCCCGCGTTCTAGGGTCTTAGGTAAGACGCCCATGGTCGCAGCGATCGCCAGGTCAGGGGGGAATCCCGCATACCTGGATGCGGCCCTTCCTTTATGACACGAGGTGATTTGTATGAGTCAAGTGATCAGAAAGGGGCTGGCGGGCGCCGCGGCGCTGGCCCTGTGCCTCGCCGCTGCGGCCTGCAGCAGCTCATCGACGACTACCACCACGAGCTCGCCCACCGCGACCCCCACCGGCACCACGTCCAGCCCGTCGAGCGTGTCGATCTCCATCTCGACGTCGCAGTTCGACCGGACCCTGTCCGCGATGTCCATCCTGAAGCCGCTCGCGGCCAAGGGCCATGGCAACGTCGCCGTCATCCTGCCGGACACCGTCACCTCGCAGCGGTACGTCGAATTCGACGCGCCGTACCTGACCCAGGCGATGACGCTGGCGGGCCTCTCGTCCTCGCAGTTCTCCGTGCAGAACGCGCAGGGCAGTGACGCCACCATGCTCTCCGACGCCCAGACGGCCATCACCAAGGGGGCCAGCGTCATCGTCCTGGACCCGCTGGACTCCGGGGTCGGGGCGCAGGTCGAGACCTACGCCAAATCCCACGGTGTCGCGGTCATCGACTACGACCGGCTGACCCTCGGCGGCAGCCGCAAGTACTACGTCAGCTTCAACAACGTCCGGGTCGGCACGCTGATCGGCCAGGGTTTCGTGTCCTGCGCCACCTCCTGGGGCGTCGGCAAGCCGAACGTGCTGGTGATGAGGGGTGACCCGACCGACAACAACGCCACCCTGTTCGCCCAGGGCTACGACGCGGTGCTCGCTCCGCTGTTCTCCAGCGGCAAGTACGTGAACGTCGGCACGCCGGCCGGGACCTGGACGCCGTCGGTCGCGCTGAGCGAGTTCCAGCAGGCGTTCACCGCGCACAAGAACATCAACGCCGTGCTCATGCCGAACGACGAGAACGCCGCCCCGATCATCCACTACCTGCAGACGCAGGGCGTCAAGGCCAAGACCTTCCCGGTCACCGGCCAGGACGCGACCACGATCGGGCTGCAGAACATCCTGGCCGGCTACCAGTGCGGCACGGTCTACAAGCCGATCTACCTGGAGGCCGAGGCTGCTACGGCGCTGGCCATGTTCCTGCGGGCCGGCGAGACCCCGCCGACCACCATTGTGAACGGCGCCACCCAGGACACCAAGGCCAACGTCTCGGTGCCGTCGGTGCTGCTCACCCCGCAGTGGGTCACCACGTCCAACATGGAATCGACGGTTATCGCGGACAAATTCGTGAAGGTCGGGCAGCTGTGCGTCGGCCAGTACGCGGCGCTCTGCACCAGGTTCGGGATCTCGTAATGAACACTAGCTGGCTGAACGCCACGAGCACCGGCTGGCTGACCGTAAGGAGGCGCGCCCGGTGACCACCCCGAGCGCGGATGACGCCCGGCCCGCAGACGCGGGCCGGGCGTCGGCCCCCGGCTCCCACGAGCCGCCACAGACCCCCGGGGCTCAAGAGTCTGCGGCCTCTGTGCCCGGCACCCCCGGCCATCCGGAGCCTGCCGGCCACCCGGAGCCCGCCGGTCACGAGAGCGCCGCCGAGACCGCCGCGATCCAGGCCGAGATCGCCGCGGCGAAGGCCGAAACGGCCGCCATGGACGCCGAAATCGCTGCCGACAGCGCCGAGGCCGCCTTCGCCGAGGCCCCCGCCACCGCGGGCAGCAACGGCGACGAGCCGCTGCTGCGCCTGGTCGGAATCGAGAAGCACTTCGGCCCGGTGCGCGTGCTCTACGACGTCAACCTCGATATTCCCCTCGGCCAGGTGACCGCGCTGGTCGGCGACAACGGCGCGGGCAAGAGCACGCTGATCAAGACGATCTCCGGCATCTACCAGCAGGATCACGGGGAGATGATCTGGCAGGGCAAGCCGGTCCGCTTCCACTCCCCGAAGGACGCCACCGATCTCGGCATCGCCACCGTCTACCAAGATCTCGCGCTGTGTGACAACCTCGACATCGTGCAGAACATGTTCCTCGGCCGCGAACCCAGCAAGCATTTCCAGCTGGACGAGGTCACGATGGAACTCCAGGCCAAGCGGACGCTGGCCGACCTGCAGGTGGTGACGGTCCGCTCGGTCCGCCAGCTGGTCGGGTCGCTGTCCGGCGGCCAGCGCCAGGCCGTCGCGGTGGCCAAGGCGGTGCTGCGCCAGGCCCAGCTGGTGATCATGGACGAGCCGACCGCGGCCCTGGGCGTCACCCAGACCCGCGTCGTGCTCGACCTCATCAAGAGGCTGAAGAGCCAGCACATCGCGGTGATCGTCATCTCGCACAACCTCAACGACGTCCAGGCGGTGGCGGACCGGATCGCCGTGCTGCGCCTGGGACGCCTGGTCTCGGTCGGGCCGCTGGCCCTTTACGACAACGAGTCGATCGTCGACCTGATGACCACGGGTACCTCCAGGCGCCTTGCCGCCGTCCAGGCCGAGCCCTCGTCAGGGAGCTCCGATGAGCACTGAAGTCCAGCCGCCGGCGTCCGAGGCCGCCGAAGACGCCGAGCTCGCGACGCAGACCGCCGCGGCCAGCGCCCCCGATGTCATCGCCGACTCGTTCGGCGAGTACGTCAAGATCTGGTGGACGCGGGTCCGGGCCGGCGAGAGCGGCGCCCTGCCCGTCATCCTCGGCCTGGTGGTCATCGTCATCTACTTCCAGGCCCGCAGCTCGCTGTTCCTGTCCGCGGGTAACCTGGTCAACCTGATCACGCAGGCCGCGTTCTTCGTGATGCTGGGCATGGCCGAGGTGTTCGTACTGCTGCTCGGCGAGATCGACCTGTCGATCGGCTATACCTCCGTGATCGGCGCGGTGTTCGCGCTGTGGCTGCTGTCGCCGCCGAATCCCGCCCCGTGGCCGCTCGCGGTCCTGGTCGGCCTGGCCTTCCCCGCTGCCCTCGGCGCGATCCAGGGCGGGATCGTCACCCGGCTCCGGCTGCCGTCCTTCGTGGTCACCCTGGCCGGATACCTGTTCGCCCAGGGCTTCCTGCTGTTCATCATCAATGAGGCCGCGCCCGGTTCGGGCGGGACGATCAGGCTGTACAACAACGTCCTGTCGGACATCGAGGGCGGTGCCCTGAGCCCGCTGGCCAGCTGGATCGTCATGATCGCCGCGGTGGCCGTGGGTGGGGCGCTGCTGGTCATCCGGGACACCCGCAGGCGGGCGAGCAAGCTCGCCGCACCCCCGCCCAGCGTGACCTGGCTGAAGGTCGCCGTGATAGCGATCGCGGGCGTGGTCGTCGTGCTCATCTGCAACACCAACCGTGGCGTGGCCATCGTGGTACGCGGCGTGCCGTGGGTGGTGCCGGTCGTCCTGGTGGTGCTCCTCGCCTGGAGCTGGCTGCTCGCCCGAACCCGGACCGGCCGGTACATCTACGCTATCGGCGGCAACGCCGAGGCGGCCCGGCGGGCCGGCATTAACCTGAGCCGGATCCGGGTCCTCGCGTTCACGCTGGCCGGGCTGACCGCGGGCATCATGGGCATCATCTACGCCTCCTTCCTCGGCTCGGTCTCCAGCAACGTCAACGGCGGCCAGAACGTGCTGTACGCGGTGGCCGCCGCGGTCATCGGCGGGGTCAGCCTGTTCGGCGGGCGCGGCAAGATGCTGGGCGCGCTCCTCGGCGGGGTCATCGTCGCGGTGATCTACAACGGCCTGCAGCTGCTCGGCCTCGGCGCCGCGGCGCAGGATATCTGGACCGCGGCCGTCCTGCTCGCCGCCGTCATCGTGGACACCGTGGCCCGCCGCGGTACCACCAGCACGTAGCGGGGACCGGCCAGCCCGCCGCGACCAACGACCGTCGGGCGCGCCGCGACCGGGCGCGCCCTTCGGCTTTGAGACATTCATTCATTCCGAACGGTCCGTGGTGCATGATCTGGTGCTGTGGGCAGTTACTCGGCGATGACGACATTCCTGGCCGACGCGCGCGAGACCGTCGCGCCGCGGCGCGGGAGCAAGGACGGCCTGCTTCCCCCGCTGCTGCTCGCGCTGACCGTGGTCACCGGCCTGGTCGACGCGTTCAGCTACCTGGTCCTCGGCCACGTTTTCGTGGCCAACCAGACCGGCAACGTGGTCTTCCTCGCGTTCGCGCTGGCCGGCATCGGCGGATTCTCGGTGCTCGCCTCGCTGGTCGCGATCGGCTGCTTCGCCGTCGGCGCGCTGGCCGCGGGCCGCCTCGGCCGGTCCCTGGCCGGCCGCCGCGAGCTGCTGCTCGGCGTCACCGCGGTGGTCCAGGCCGTGATCGTGGCCGAGGCGGTGACGATGACGGCCCTGGCCGCCACCCCGATGCAGGTCGGCCTGCGCTACGCCCTGATCGCGGTGCTCGCGGCCGCCATGGGCGTGCAGAACGCCACCGCGCGCAAGCTCGCCGTCCCCGACCTGACCACGACCGTGCTGACGCTGACCATCACCGGGGTCGCCGCCGACGGCCCGCTGGCCGGCGGGACCGGCGCCCACGTC
>Ga0187766_10001376_pt1 | contig 14249 bp, 10 predicted proteins | sample 0216_QUI02_MP05__4_FD_132971 | JGI IMG/M metagenome (GOLD analysis project Ga0187766, IMG submission 132971) | Tropical peat soil microbial communities from peatlands in Department of Meta, Colombia - 0216_QUI02_MP05_20_MG | ecosystem: Environmental > Terrestrial > Soil > Wetlands > Peat ... | reverse complement strand
CCTCGGGTCGTACGTCTTGTAGACCCAATGGCCGAAGCCCAGCAGCCGTTCGTGCGCCGACTTGACGCGGGCGAGGAACTCGGGTACCTGGCTGGGCGATCCGATTCCCCTCAGCATCGTCAGCACCCCCTGGGCGGCTCCCCCGCGCATCGGCCCCGACAACGCGGCGACACCGGCGGCGACAGCCGCGTATGGATTCACATGCGTCGATCCGACCGCCCGCACGGCGGTCGTCGAAGCGTTCTGCTCGTGGTCGGCATGCAGCATCAGCAGCACGTCTAGCGCGCGCTCGACGACCGGGTCCGGGGTATAGCGAAGCTCGCTCATCCGGAACATCATCGACAGCAGATTCCCCGTGTAGCTGAGGTGATCCTCGGGGTGCACGTACGGCAGCCCCCGCAGGTGGCGGTAGGAGAAGGCGGCCAGGGTCGGCAACTTCGCAAGCAGGCGGACTACCTGACGCTCCCGGGCCTCCTCGTCGTACACCTGGTCGGCGTCGGTATAGAAGCTGGAGAGCGCACCGACCGAAGCGGCCACCATCGCGATCGGCCGCGCGTCATACCGGAATCCCTCGATGAACCCCTTGACGTTCTCGTGGACGAAGTTGCGGGTGCCGATATCGTGCAGCCACGACTCGTACTGCAGCGCGGTCGGCAACTCCCCTTTGATCAGCAAATACGCCAGCTCGAGGAAGTTCGAGCGGTCGCACAGCGCCTCGATCCGGTAGCCACGGTGCTGGAGGATTCCGGCCTCCCCATCGATGTGTGTGATCGCGCTGCGACACACGGCCGTGCGCGAAAGGCCCGGGTCGTACAGCGCGAGCCCACCCGCCTGCCGCCCGAGCTCCGAGCTGCGGACCGCACCGTCCTCGATCGGCAACTCGAACCGCTCGCTCGTGCGGTTGTCGATCACCGTCAGCTTGCTCCGGCTCGCCAATCCGTAGGTCCTCTCGCCCGAACGGGGCTCCACCTGGCCAATCTTGCCCGCACTCATGCGCTGCTCCGCTCGCCGTTGGTCACCTCACACCCCTCACGATTGCATACCTGGCCTTCAGACCGCGTGCAGAGACGGGCGATCCGCATAAACGTTCTGTGAAGGACACGCCGTAGCGCGTTGCGCCAGCCACGATCAGTCCCACACCATGTTGGCAACCTCGACAACGAGGCCAGACTGTCGCCGCGATCGACCAACGGCAGCAGTCCGGTACTGCTGCGTTCGTGATCGAACGGTAAGCCTTGCCGGTCATTCGGGTTGCTGCTTGCGGGACAGAACCAGCGACGCAAGTCGGACGGCTTTCGAGCTCTCGCGAGCGGGAGGCGCGACTCGACCGGCGAGCTCTCGGGACGCTCGAATCGGTCGCGGCAATTCGCCGACGCGGTTTGCGAACAGCCGAGTTACTGCGCATCTGAGGTTGAGCAGGAGCGCCTATCGCGCTCTGGCCTGCGCCGTGCCCGCGAGAGCTCGAGTTGTGCTGTGACCCGGGCGATCAGTTCGCGGGCGGAGAATGGTTTGACGATGTAGTCGTTGGCGCCGGCCAGCAGCCCCTTGATCGCGTCTTCCTCGCCGGCGCGGGCGGTGACGAGCACGACGGGAGTGCTCGCGAGCCCTTCGTCGGCTCGGATGGCATTCAGCAGCGCGAACCCGCCGAGGCCTGGCATCATGACGTCCGCCAGCACGAGGTCGGGTCGGTGTTGCCGGGCTATGTCGAGAGCTTGCTGCCCGTCGTTGGCCGCAATGATCGTCCAGGCTGGGCTGAGCAGACGTACTAGGTAGTCGCGCATGTCGGGGTTGTCGTCGGCGACGAGGACGCAGACGTCGGCTGCGCCGGCCGGAACGGCGTGGCTTGCCGATGTGTCGGGGTCGGCGAGATCGATGTGGTGATGGTCGCGGTGGGTGTCCCAAAGGGCGGCCTCCTCAGCCAGTGCGGCTGCGACCTCGCCTCGACTGTTCGTGGGCGGCGTGCCGGGTTCGCCGTTCGGGGGGTGGGCAAGCGGTACCCAGACATTGAGTGTGGTGCCGGTGTCCGGCTGGCTGGTGATGCGTGTCCGGCCGTAGTGGCGGCGGACCAGTTCGTCGACCAGCGCCAGCCCGATGCCCGCGCCCTCGTGAGTGCGGCCCCTGGCGTCGCGCACCCGGTGGAACCGCTCGAACACGTGCGGCAGGTCCTCGGCTGGGATGCCCACCCCGGTGTCGTGCACCGTGAGCTCTGCGTGGCGGTGCAGAGCGCGGAGGGTGACGTTGATCGAGCCAATCCAGGTGAACTTCAGTGCGTTCGACAGCAGGTTGGAAACGATCTTCTCCCACATCTCCGGATCCACCCACACCGGTTCGGGCAACGGCGGGGCGTCGATCGTCAGCTCCAGCCCGGCGACCTCCGCCGCGCTCCGAAACATCGAGGCGACATCCGCAGTCAGCGCTGCCAAGTCGGTCGGCACGAGCATCGCGCGCAGTCGACCGGCCTCGGCCTGGGAGAAGTCCAGCAGGGTTCCGACCAAGCGAAGGAGTCGACGCGCATTGCGCTGAACCAGCTCGACCTCCGCCGCTTGCGAGGAGATCGGCTCCTCGGGATGACGAAGCATCTCCTCCAGCGGCGCCAACATCAGCGCGAGCGGCGTGCAGAACTCGTGCGACACGTTGGAAAAGAACTCAGTCTTGGCCCGGTCGAGCTCGCGCAGCTTCTCCAGCTGCTGGCGCTCACGACGGCGAGCGTGCGCCTGGCTCAGCGCGCCAGCAATCTGTCCGGCAAGCAGGTCGAGGAAGCCGCGATAACCGTCGTCGAATGGCCGATGCGGATTCAGTCCGACCAGCAGAACGCCTGTCAAACCGGCGCCCGCGCCAGTAGGCAGCCGCACCACAAACGCCGAGCGCGGCGGCAGCGCGCCGAGCGGCGTAGGAGGCGGCGGGAGCACAGCGTTAAGCCGTTCGTCCAGGCCCTCCACCAGCATCCCAGCCTGATCGCCGGATGGGTCGTCGGCCGCCTCGCCGAACAGCCGCGCCAGCGGCCAGACGGACCCGGCGCTGTGGGTCACGTCGATCACGTGCGCAGCGGCGAACGATCCAGCTTCGAGTCCGGCAGCGCCGGCAAGCTGGGCCTCTCGACGGGGACGCTCGAGCAGGTACAGGAGAGCGAACGGCACATCGGCCCGATCCGATGCCAGCGCCTCCGCCACGAGCTGGCAGGCGCGCTGCGGCGTCTCCGCACCGCTCGTCGCCGCGGCGACCGCGCGCAACGCGCGCATCCGCCGCTCAGCGACCATCGTGGAGGTGGTCTCCAATGCAGTGTTGTGGATCCCGACCACGGTGCCGCCGGCGTCGGTGATCGGCGAGTACGTGAACGTCGCGAACACTTCCTCGAGCAAGCCGTTGCGATCTATCAACATCGGCATGTTCTCGGTGCCGGTGGCTTCCCCGCGCAACCAGACGTGTTCGACCATGGGACCCACGAACGACCACAGCTCGGGCCACGTCTGCTCTGCCCGACCCACCAGCGCCTGCGGGTGCTTCCTGGTGCCGAGCCACTGCCGCCAGTGCTCGTTGTAGATCTGGAACAGTTCTCGCCCCCACCAGACCGCCATCGGATAACCGGAATCCAGCGTCGTGCGCACCATCGCCCGCAGCACCTCCGGCCACTCGCTGACCGGTCCCAACGGTGTCGCCGACCAGTCCTTGGTCCTCAGTAGCCGCTCCACTTGCCCGCCGCCGGTGAACAGCGCTTCGGCCGCTTCGATCTCCGACCGCGCGGTAACAAGAAGCGCGCCAAGAGCGACCGGGCCATGCGCTAACTCTCGCGCGCCGGATAAGTAAGCAGCAGATCGAATTGCTTCTGTTCTGAAAGCGTAAGCGAAGTGCGCATTCTGCTTCGGAATGCGCATCAGAAAGGAGTAGAGTGGTCGGCGATGGCGCGTTCGTCTCGATCTTCGCCGCGTTCTGGGGTTGCGGTGCGAGGCTCGCGGACCGGCCGGCCGATCATGGCGTTGATCGATCTTCTCGGCCGCCGGTGGGTGCTGCGGATCGTGTTTGAGCTGCGCGAAGGCGAGATCCTGAACTTCCGGGAGCTGCAGCAGCGGTGCGGAGGGATGAGCTCATCGGTGCTCAACCAGCGGCTGGCCGACCTCCGCGAGGCCGGAATCGTCGAATCGGCCCCGGGGGGCTATCGGCTCACCCACGAGGGCCGGCGGATGAACGAGTTCTTCCCGCCGATGGAAGCATGGGCCGCTCGGCGGGCCCGGCGCGTCGCCGCCCGCTCGATCGGCCGCGAGTAGAAGCAGCACCACATGCTCCGCGCTCTCCTGCGAGCGGAGTCGTGTCGCAGCATTTCGTGTCCGGCTCGTTGGGTACCCGGCTCAAGTCGGCATGTCGCCCTGAGCCCGGCAGCGTCCCGACTGGGGCGCTTCCTGGCGGGCCGCTTGAGCGCTACGCTGGAAGCGTTGGTTGGTGTTGCATCCTCGCGAACGGTTGGTCCGGTTCTGGTTCTGGATTTGGACCCTGGTCTTGGCGCGGGCATCGGCCGGCAGGACTGGGAGGCGGCGCGACACGCGTGCCGAGGCACGGTGGTACGCGCGCGCCGCGGGATGTGGGAGCCGCCGGCGTCGGGCGGTGAGCGACTTGACCTCGTCGGGCTTGTGATCGTGGAGGGGATGGTGTGTCGGGAGCTTGCGCTCCGCGACCGCCACTTGCTCGAGGTCCTCGGTCCCGGCGACGTGGTGCAACTCCCGGCGCCGGGCCGGCGACCCCGCCTGGGCGAGAGCATCGGCCTCAGCACCGCGGCCGGCACGGTGTTCGTTGTCCTGGGCCGATCATTCATCGTCGCTGCGGGGCGTTGGCCATGCTTGCTGGCGAGCGTGCAGAGGCGGCTCGAGGATCAGCGCGAGCGACTCGCGGTCCAGGGACTGATCGCGCACCTCCCGCGCGCCGAGCACCGGGTGTTGCTCGCACTCGCGCATCTCGCCGGCCGCTGGGGGCGCCCCACCCCGGAAGGCACGCTGCTGCCGCTGACGCTCAACCACGCCCTGCTCGGCCAGTTGACCAGGGCCCGCCGTCCCACGGTGACGCTCGCGGTCAGCCAGCTTGAATCCGAGGGCGCCATCCGACGCCTTGACGACGGATCGTGGTTACTGACCGCCTCAGCCGACCGCGCGATCGAGGCGATCACAACGACCGGCAAGGCGGGGCATGCGCTCGGCGAGAGCTTCATGCTCCATCAGCTGACCGGCGAGACCAGCGCCGCATCGGCGGCACTCCGTGGTGAGGCGAGCCAGATCCGCACCCACCACGCCCGATCGGCGCCTGAAGCGCTGGAACGCGGCGATTATTCGCCTCAGCAGCCTCCCGGTTCGGCGGCCCGTGACGTAGCGATCAGCGCCCGAATACAAACCGAACGGTCGACCGCGGACGGCGAGCCCGAGTTTGCCGAGCGACGCGCGCCAGAGCAGGATCGGACAGACCGGTTCAACGCGGCCACTCGGCGCGCCGCCAGCGCTGCGCGTGCGGCTCGGGTGGCGCGGGCTCGGGCTGCCGAGGCGCACGCCCGAGCCGTCGCTGGTCACGAGGAGAGCGCCCGCATGCACGATCGGGCGGCGGAGCTCGCTGCCAACCGTGGTGACGTCAGCGAGGCCCTGCGGTACCGTGAGCTCGCCGTACGAGCACGCGAGGCGGAGAGGCGCACTCGTATCGCGGTGGGCGTCGAGGCGGTGAGCTGAAGACTGAGGCGGTGGCTCGCGCGCTGCGGCGCGCCGGGCTGATGAGCCCGGCGCGCCGACCCACTAGGGAGCCAGCCCTTGACTGTACGCGGACAGCGCGATGGTTGACGTGGCGTGCGGGTGGCCCGCGTAACCGTTAGGCAACACGAGCGTCGCGGCCGCCGCGACTCTGTACTCATGGCCGAGGTACGCCTGGCGAGTGTTGATCAGCCGCACGTGGACCGCTGAGCTTGGGCCGGTGGTCAGGCCGGTGCCCCACACGGTGTACCAATGCGGCTTGCCATTCATCGTGCCCATGACCTGGACGTAGACGGTCAGGCTCTTCTGGCCGATGCCCTGAGCGCATGAGGTACCGCCGCCGTAGTACATGAACCAGTTGCCCGGTTTGACGCCGAACGTCGGCCCGTATGCCGTCACGGAGCATGCCCAGTTGCCTTGCTGGACGGTGGCCGGCTCGTATCCGTAGCCCGCTGGCCACCAGCCGTAGCCGGAGTTCCATCCTGGTTGCGCGATCGCGGCCGGAGCGCCGATCACGAGGCCAAGCGCGGCGAACGCAATTGGGACGAGGGCTCTGAGTCTCATCTCGCCCTCCTTTCTGGGGCCACTTGGACCCACCAGGTATTGTACCACTTGGTACGCGCGTGGCGCCGGGGTTGCTTGGTGGATGTAGCGGAAGGCCGCTCCCGGTGTACTAAGGGTGTACGAACGTATGTTCTGAAGGGAGTACCAAAATGGCTGAGATGACCACCAAACCCAAGCCGATCGTCAAGTCTTCGACGACTCGTGGACTCCGCATCCCAGCGACTCGCTATACGAGCGTCGTTGATCGGACCTCAGAGCTGTCCGGCGAGGTGCTCGAGTCTCTCGAGGCCGGAGAGCGGGCCGTGATCGATGCGCTGGGGCAGTTCCTCGTCACGGCCGAGGAGGCGGTGCCACAAGAGGTTGCGAGCACCTCCGACGTCGCGAAGAAGATCACCGAGTCGGGCCTGCAGATGACCGACCGCGTGGTTCACGTGGCGAACGACGTGCTCCGCAACGTCATTGCAAGCACTGCGAAGTCGCTGAGCAGCCCCGACGGAGCAAAGTCGCCGGCAGCGCCGTAACTCATCGACTGCACGAGAGCCGGCGCCCGCCGGGCGCGTGACCACGTGCCCGGCGCCGGCGCCGGATGTATTCTCAGGTGGCGGCGGCGGGCAGAATGCTGCGTGCGTTTCACGACGCGACTCGAGGGTGCGCGCTGGCAGGCGACAAAGAAACTGTGTGTCATCGCAGTTATGGTCTCGGGCCCAGACGGAGACAGCAGGTGCTAGGCGCACTCAGTGCCCGTCAGCGCGAGTGTGTGTGGGGCCAAGCACTGTCTGGGACAGCGCCAGGGGAGCGACCGGGTGCAGAAGCGCTTGATGAAGTGCGCCCGCGCTTGCGACTGCGACGGTCGACATCCGGGAAAACTGTATGCGGCGCGCCGCAGGCCCTACAAACTGACCGCGCGTGACGCGCACCAGCGTGTCGTTGGCTGTGAGTACATCCCCGGTAACGCCGAGGGCGTGTCCGGTAACAGCTGGTTCGGTTGAGGTCTCGGGTCGTTGTGTTTAGCCCGAAGTTGCGGGTGAAGAAGGGCCGAACTCGATTTCGTCGGCCGCGGGCTGCTGCGCCGGCCCGGCTCGGCCAGGTCCGCGGGTTCGACCGGTCGCTGAGTGGGAAGCAGCGGTGAACGCTGCCCAAGCTCGTCGCGACCGCGGTGGCGAGGATCGGTACGCTATCGTGGGGCTTCCGGTGCGCGTTCGAGGAGCTCGCGCGTCGCCGCTGGGAATCGCGTCACCACACGCAAACCGCAGCAGCTTGAGGACGCGCGCAGTGCTGGTCACCGCGCAACCGGCAACAAATACGATTCTTGTGATGTGATGGCCGATCCCGTGACGATCCTGCTCGTCGAGGACAATCCGGATGACGAGGCGCTGACGAAGCTTGCGCTGCGGATGGAGATGCCTGCGAATCTCGAGGTAGCGCGCGACGGCCAAGAGGCGCTGGACTACCTGCTCGACGACGGCAGTGACCTGCCGCGGCTGGTGCTGCTCGATCTCGGCCTCCCGACCGTTGGCGGGCTCGAGGTGCTGCGGCGGATCCGCGAGCACGAGCGCACGTGCCTCACGCCGGTCGTGGTCCTCACCAGTTCCCGCGCGCCGGATGATGTCGCCGCCGCGTATCGATACGGGGCCAACAGCTATGTCTGCAAGCCGGTCGACTTTGACCAGTTCGCTGAGCTTATCCGTCAGGTCGGCTCCTACTGGCTCGGGGTCAACGAGCCGCCATCGAATGCCCGCGATCGGTGACCCGGATGCCGGTGCCGGTCTCGGCCGTCGCCGGCGACGTCGAATTGGCGGTCGTCGATCGTCGGCGTCAGTCCGGGTCTGTTGGCTGCCACGTTGGGATCACGTCGTCGCCGGTGGCGGCGCCGGCCGGCGGGTGCGCGCCGGGTGTGAGGCTGAAGTGGAACGTCGCGCCTTGGTTTACGGCACCCTGCGCCCAGACGGCACCGCCGTGGCGGTGAACGGCTCGCATCACGGTCGCGAGTCCGATCCCGTCGCCGGGGAACTCGGATTCGCGGTGCAGCCGGTGAAACGGGCGAAATAGCCCTTCGGCTCGTGCCATGTCGAACCCGGCGCCGTTGTCGGCGACGAAGTACACGGGCACGCCGTCCTGGTGGCCTGCGCCGAAGCGGATCACGGGACGGTCCGTCTTGGCGGTGAACTTGTAGGCGTTGCCGAGCAGGTTTTCCAGCACGCTGCGAACGAGTCCGAGGTCCGCCTCGGCGAGCAGTCCGTCCTCGACTTCGGTCTTGACCGGGCGGTCGGGCTCGGTGTCCTTCAGTTCGGCGAGGATCTCGCGCGCCAGTGCGCTCATGTCGACCGGCGTGCGCTCGAAGCGCCGTCGCGACAGGCGCGAGAGTTGCAGGATCTCGTCGATCAGGTTGCCCATCCGCACCGCTCCGGCGCGTACCCGCCCGAGGTAGTGTCGGCCGTCCTCGTCGAGGTTGTCCGCGTACCCGTCGAGCAGGGCCTTGCTGAACCCGTCGACGGCTCGCAGGGGTGCGCGCAGGTCGTGCGAGACCGAGTACGCGAACGTCTCGAGTTCCTTGTTGGCCCGCTCTAGCTCGGCCGTGCGCGCGGCGACCCGCTGCTCTAGCTCGGCGTTCAGGGTGCGGATCTCCTCCTCAACGAGCTTGCGGTCTGTGATGTCGGCGATGATCCCGCTGACGCGCACGACGCGGCCGCCCTCGATCACCGCCCCCCCGACGACGCGAACCCAGATCCGCTGTCGATCGGCGCGGATCAGGCCGACCTCGAGATCACAAGGCTCTCCGTCGGTGACGAGGCGCTCGAGCGCCGCGCTGATGATCGGAGCGCTGTCATCGTCGAAGGCCGCGATCGCCTGCGCCGGCTCGACCGGAGCGGGCCTTCGCTGGCTGCCGTAAATGCGGTACACCTCGTCGGTCCACGTCAGCTTGCCGGTCGCGAAGTCGTACTCCCAGCCACCCGTCTTGCTGGTCTTCTGGGTGCGCTCGAGCAGGCCGGCGGTGTGCACGAGCTCCGCCTCGGCTCGTTTGCGCTCGGTGACGTCGGAGTTCAGCTCGATGATCGCCAGCGGCCGCCCACCGTCGTCGCGCTGCAGCGCCTGGCGGCTCGAGACGACGATCTGCTCACCGTCCTTGCGCGTGTGGCGCAACTCGCCGACCCACCGCCCGTCCGTTGCGAGCGCGACCTCGACCGCCTCGCTGGACTCTGGGTACACGGTCGCCAGCAGCTCGTGCGCGACGCGGTCGATCGCCTCCGCGCTGCTGTAGCCGTAGATCGCCTCCGCCCCCCGGTTCCAGAACGTCACCCGGCTGCGCACCGGCTCGCGAACGATCACCGCGTCGTGCGCGAGATCCAGCAGCTCGGCGCGCAGCCGCAACTCCTCCTCGTCGTGCTTGCGTTCGGTGATGTCGCGCCCCGACACCACGAGGTCCTCACCCATCGCCGCGATCACGATGTCCAGCACCCGGGTGGCGAGCCTCGTGCCCGCCCACGCCTCCGCGTCTTGGACCGCCTCGGTTCGGCACGGACGGCGGGTCAGCGCCACCCGGCGGAAGACCTCGAACCGCTCGCTGCCCAGGAAGCCCGGATACACCTCCCCGAGTCGACGGCCGAGCACCTGCTCACGCCCGAACCCCGACAGCGCGCAGTAAGCGTCGTTGACGTACTTGTGGCGAAAGTCGACGATCTCGCCGCGAGCATCACGAACCGGAGAGACGATCGTCAGCGAGTCGAGCATCGACTCGGCGGCCACACGGAACTGCTCCTCGCTAGCCCGCAGCTCCGCCTCGACCGCCAGGCGCCGTTCCTCACGCCGCATCGTCTCGAGCGCGAACGACAGATCCGCCGCCATCCGGTCAAACAGCCCAACCTCGTCCTCGCCGAAGAACCCCCGCTCCGAAGCATAGGCCGTCAGCACCGCCACGCAGCGACCCTCCAACAGCAGCGGAAACGCGGCCGAAGAGCGATACGAACGCGCCAGCGCGGCCTCCCGCCACGGTGCCATCCGCGCGTCCGTCGCGATGTCCGTCGTAAACACGTGCCGGCGCTCCCGCGCGGCGGTGCCCGTCGGCCCCGCTCCCTCCGCAACATCCAACACCGAGACCCGGATCGAGTCCAAGTAACCATGCACCGCGCCCGAGCGCGCGACGGGAACCACCCACCCCTCACCGTCGATCTCACCCACCCACACCATCCGCAGCCGCCCCCACGCGACCAGCGCGCGGCACACATGCTCGAACAGAGGCAGCCGCTGCCTGATCCGCACGATCGCCTCGTCCACCTTCGACAGCGCCGAGTACACGCGCGCAACCCGCTCCGCCCGCCGCTCGGCAACCACGCCGTCGCTCAGATCTCCATCACCCATGACTAAATCAACGTCGTCGCCCCGGTTCGCACGCCGCATGATCTGGGGCCGCGACGCCGCCCAGCAAACAGTCAGCCCCGAGGCCACCGTCCATGAACGACCCGCCCGTCTCGATCCCCTCCCGGCACAGCCCGAGGACCGGCTTGAACCGTCTCACAAAGCACCTCCGACAGACACCGTCCGCGCTGCTCCTCCCCGCTGAATCGACCGAACTCGCATCGCCGCACACCACAAAACTAGTCTCGTACGCCAGCCACAGCATCCCGAAAAACGCGACGAACCCGAGCGGAAGAATACGCAACAACACGCTGCCCCAGATACGCTCGAGCGACACCTGATCTGCACGCCGCGCCGAGATCGATCGACCCCGCCGGGGCGTGAAAACCGTTCCTCGGGCCTGTAGTCTGCTCCGCCGATGGCGGAGCGGTCTGCGGCACGAGAGCTCGATGTGGCAGCCCTGCGCCGCGAGTGCGCGCCAAGCGAGCTCGGCTTCGAGTCCACCGCGGATGTGGATCCTCTGGATGGCCCGCTCGGCCAGCCACGCGCGAGCGAGGCGATCGAGTTCGGGCTTGCGGCTGAGACGGCTGGCTACAACATCTTCGCCACCGGGCCGGTCGGGACGGGCAAGCGCACGTCGCTGGAGGCGCGCCTTCGCGACTACGCACGGCAGCGGGCTACCCCGGGTGATTGGGTGTACTTGCACAACTTCACGGAGCCGCGCAAGCCGATTACGGCCGCGCTGCCGAGCGGGCAGGGCCGTGAGCTCGAGGCCGACATGCACCGATTTCTCCAGGACGCGCGTCGCGAGCTCGTGGCGGCGTTCGAAAGCGAGACCTATGCGCAACGCCAGCATGAGGTCGCAGAGCCGTTCGAGCGCGAACAGGAATCGGCGCTCGCCGAGCTGCGCGCGGCAGCCCAAGCTTCCGGGATTGCGCTCGAGCTGACGCCGTCGGGGATCGTGACGGTGCCGCTGCGCGGCGGTCGTCCGATGACGCCGCCCGAGTTCGGGCAGCTTCCGGAGCCGGTCCGCGCCAGGTATCAGTCGAGCATCGAGCAGCTTGGTCCGCAGATGCAGGCGTTCCTCACCCGCATGCGGGGGCGCCAGCGCGAAGCTCGTGATCGGTTGCGCGCGCTCGAGCGGGAAGTTGCGCTGTTCGCAGTCGGGCACCTGATCGACGAGCTCAAGGAACGGCACCGCTCGTCGCCGAAGCTCGTGCAATGGTTGACCGAGGTTGCCGAGAACGTGACCGAGAACCTGGCGCAGTTTCAACCACCCGGTCAGGAGTCTGCGGGCCAGCTCCCCGAGCCCTTGTTGGCGGCCATGGGAGGCACCGACAGCCCGTTCGGCCGCTACGAGGTGAACGTGTTCGTGACGCACGACTCAGACGGTGGCGCACCGGTGATCGTGGAGAGCAATCCGACGTATCCGAACTTATTCGGGCGGATCGAGCATCGAGGCGTCCTGGGCGGTGGGCTCGCCACCGACCATCGGATGCTTCGCCCCGGCGCGATCCATCGCGCTAACGGGGGCTACTTGATGGTGCCGGCGGCGGAGGTCCTGGCGCAGCCGCTGGTGTGGCTAAAGCTCAAAGAGGTGCTGCGGACGGGTTCGATTCGGCTCGAGAATCCGGCTGACCAGTACGCGCTGGTCCCGACCTCGACGCTGACGCCCGAGCCGATCGACCTGGATCTCAAGGTCGTGCTGGTTGGAGCGCCGCCCCTGTACGAGCTGGCTTACACACTCGATGAGGACGTGCGCAAGCTGTTCCGCGTCAAGGCCGAGTTCGGCCTGCGCGTCCCGTGGGACGAGGAGAGCGTGCGCGGCTACTCCCGGTTCCTAAGTGCCCAAGTCCGTGCCGCCGGCCTGCGGCACTTCGACGCCGGCGCGGTCGCACGCGTGATCGAGCAAGGCGCGCGGATCGCGGAAGACCGGGAATGGCTCTCGACCCGGTTCGTGGAGATCGCGGGGCTGGCCGCAGAAGCGAGCCAGTGGGCCGCACGCGGCAAGAGCGAGATCGTGTCCGCCGAGCACGTGGAGCAGGCGATCGACCAGAAGGTGCGCCGCTCCAACCTGCTCGAGCAACGGCTGCTCGAGATGGTCGCGGAGGGGTCGCTGATGATCGATTTCGAAGGTGCGCGCGTCGGTCAGGTGAACGGACTGTCGGTCCTCAGCCTCGGCGACTACTCGTTCGGTCGACCGGTGCGGATCACCGCCACCGCCGGCCCCGGCAGAGGTGCGCTGCTGAGCATCGAGCGCGAGACCGAACTGAGCGGTCACATCCATGACAAAGGATTCCTGACCCTCAGCGGATATCTGCGTCGCCAGTACGGCGCTGAGCGCCGAATCGCTCTATCGGCGACGCTCACGTTCGAGCAATCCTATGAGCACATCGACGGAGACTCGGCAGCGAGCGCGGAGCTGTACGCGCTCCTTTCGGAGCTCGCAAGCCTGCCGCTTCGGCAGGACGTTGCGGTGACCGGATCGGTCAACCAACACGGTGAGCTGCAGGCGATTGGAGGCGTGAACGAGAAGATCGAGGGCTTCTACCGGACCTGCAAGCTCAAGCAGCTAACCGGAAATCAGGGGGTGATCGTCCCTGAAGCCAACGTCCGCAACCTGATGCTCTCCGCAGAGATTGTGCAGAGCGTCCGCGAGCGGCGGTTTCACGTGTGGAGCGCGCACCACGTCGATCAGGGGATCGAGCTTCTGACGGCGACTAGGGCGGGCGAGCGCGGAGGCAATGATCGGTTCCCAGATGGAACCGTGCACGCGCTCGTCGAGGCCCGTCTGGAGCGTTTCGTTCGCGCCGCGGAGCAGCAGAGCCCCGACGAGGACGATTGAGCGGCAGCCGTCCGCGATTGGGGCAGAAGATCGCCGATCCTGCTCGGGACGCGAGCGCCGACTGGGTGTTTGTGACCGGACGCGAGCACAACGCGCTGCTCGAGCCTCACCCGCGTCAGATCGCGCTTTACCTTAGGCTGCCGCGTTGTGTCCTCCAGTTCGAGCAGTACTTCAGCCGCAGTCGATCCTGGTGCTCATGCGATCGAGCGGATCGCGGTCGGGATCAACGGCTTCGACGAGGGTCGGGACGCGGCCGCACTCGGGGCGATGATCGCCCGTGCGACGGGCGCGGAGCTGTTGTTGGTGGCGGTTCATCCGGATCCGCTTGTGGTGCTGCCGCGCGAGCTCGGGTGGACGGGCTTGCGCAAGCACGCGGAGGCGTCGTTGCGCGAGACGCGTGATGCGTTGGCCCCCGGGGCGCGGATCGACGTCGAGACGGACTGGTCGGTTCCGCGGGCGCTGGAGCGTGTCGTCAGGCGCGAGCGGCGCGACCTGCTGGTGCTTGGGTCGAGCCGCCGCGGGCCTGATGGTTGCGTGCGGATCGGCAAGCGCACCCGGCAGCTGCTGTGCCATTGCACGTGCGCGCTGGCGGTCGCGCCGCGGGGGTTAGGCACACGCCCGGCGCGGGAGCTCGCACGGTTAGGGGTCGGGTACGACGGGGGTCCTGAATCTGGCGCGGCGCTGTCGGTCGCGGGATCGATCGCACACGCGGCGGACGCGAAGCTGTCGGTCCGGGGCGTAGTCGACGACCGCCTCCCCGGGGTCGGCTG
>Ga0187766_10001373_pt1 | contig 14261 bp, 14 predicted proteins | sample 0216_QUI02_MP05__4_FD_132971 | JGI IMG/M metagenome (GOLD analysis project Ga0187766, IMG submission 132971) | Tropical peat soil microbial communities from peatlands in Department of Meta, Colombia - 0216_QUI02_MP05_20_MG | ecosystem: Environmental > Terrestrial > Soil > Wetlands > Peat ... | reverse complement strand
CGCGATCAGGACGTCGAGGCGCTGAAGACGATCGTCCGCGACTCGCCGATCCCGGTGATCGCCGACATCCACTTCAACTACACGTTGGCGCTGAAGGCGCTCGATGCAGGGGCGCACTGCGTGCGGCTCAACCCCGGCAACATCGGCGGGCCGGACAAGGTGGCGAAGGTCGTCGCACGGGCGACCGAGCTCGGCACGCCGCTGCGGATCGGCGTCAACTCCGGCTCGCTGCCCAAGCACCTGCACGAGCTCGAGCGCGAACACCCGGTCGAGGCGCTGGTCGGCGCGGCGGTGGAGTTCGTCGAGCTGATGCAGCGGCTGCGATTCACGAACTTCAAGGTGTCGATCAAGTCCACCAACGTCCCGAACACGATCGCGTCCAACCGGCTGCTGTCGGAGCGAATCCCGTACCCCCTGCACCTCGGGATCACCGAGGCGGGGACGAAGTGGTCGGGGTCGTTGAAGTCCGCCGTGGGGCTCGGGACGCTGCTCGCGGACGGGATCGGCGACACGATCCGGATCTCGCTGTCGACGTTCCACGCCGAGGAGGAAGTGAAGGTCGGGTGGGAGATCCTCAAGGCGCTGCACCTGCGCCAGCGGGGCCCGGTTCTGATCGCGTGCCCGACCTGCGGCCGGCTCCAGTTCGACATGGACACGGTCGTGGCCGAGATCGAGCGCCGCCTGGAGTCCTACGAGGAGCCGGTCGAGGTCGCGGTGCTCGGGTGCGCCGTGAACGGAATCGGCGAGGCCTCGCACGCCGACTTCGGGATCACGGGCGCGCGCAACGAGGGGCTCGTGTTCAGCCGCGGACGACCGCTGCGCAAGGTCCCGCAGGAGCAGCTCGTCGACACCCTGTTCGCCGAGATCGACAAGTACGTGGGGTGCAAGCAGATCGACGTCGACGCCGCGCGCGCGGCCGAGGGCGCCGACTGGTTGCAGCGGATCGAGTCCGAGCACGCCGGTGAGCTGACCCCCGAACGGCTCGCCGCGATGGAGGCGGCGGCCGCCGACGACGAGCAGGCCGACGGCGAGCTGGTCTCGGCGCTCGGCAGCCCCTCCGTGCGCCTGGACGAACAGGCCTCGCCGGTCGCCGGTCGCCGGTTCACGCGCACCTGAGACCCGCGGCGGTGCGGTGCTCGTAAGCGGCGCCGGCAGCGAGCCGTACACCGAGTCCAACCTGCTCGACCGGCTGACGAGCGAGGAGGCGCGCGCCACCCACGACCGGCGCGTGCAGCGCCGCGAGCAGCGGCTGCTCGCGCGCCGGCTCCCGCTCGCGGGCGGCGACGTCCTGTCCGTGGGCTGCGGCTGGCATCCCGGGCGCCACCTGTTCCCGGCGCCGGCGTTCAGGCTGATCGGCGTCGACTCGGACCCGGCAAAGGTCGCCGGCGTGCTCGAGACCGGGCGCGCCGACGAGGCGTTCGTCGCCCGGGCGGGCGCGCTGGCGCTCCCGGACCGCTCGGTCGACGTCGTCCTGTATCGCCTCGTGCTCCACCACATCGTCTACCAGGGGTCGCTCGCTCCCTGCTTCGCCGAGGCGGCGCGGCTGCTGCGCCCCGGCGGCGCCATGGTGGCGATCGAGCCGGGGCTGTGGCACCCGGTCGGCGCGGGGCTCGCGCTGGCCAACAAGCTGGGGCTCGGGACCGCGATCCACGGCACGCCCGACGACGTGCCGTTGTCTCCCCGCGCGCTCGTGGCCGAGGCGCGCGCCGCTGGGCTGCGCCCCGAGCTCCACGCGCTCACCTACACCTGGCGGCGCCTACCGTCCCCGATCCAACGGCCGCTCTGGCCCTTCGACGAGCTGGGCTCCCGCCCACGCGCGGCCTTGCTGGGCCACACGCTGATGCTCATTGCTCATAAAACCAAAGGCTGACAAGGCGGCGACAGGAGCGCCTCAGCCACGCGCTCGAGCGAAGCTCCAGGCGCGTGGATGAGGCATCCTGACGCCGGCCGCAGTTACCCGCCGGCCGCGTTACGCGCCCGCGGCCGCGAACAGTTCGGCCACCCTCGGCCAGTTGACGACGTTCCACCACGCGTCGATGTAGTCGGGGCGGCGGTTCTGGTACTTGAGGTAGTAGGCGTGCTCCCACACGTCGACGCCGAGCAGCGGCGACTGGCCGTCGCTGATCGGGCTGTCCTGATTGGCGCTCGAGACGACCGCGAGCCCCGAGCCGTCGTGCACCAGCCACGCCCAGCCGGAGCCGAACCGGCCCACCCCGGCGGCCTTCAGTTTCGCCTTGAAGTCGTCGAACGAGCCGAACGCCGCGTCGATCGCCGAGCGCAGCGTGCCGTCCGGCTCGCCGCCGCCGTTCGGGGCCATCCACTCCCAGAACAGCGAGTGGTTGTAGTGGCCCCCCGCGTTGTTGCGGACGGCGGCGCGCTTGGCCTCCGGAATCGACGGGAGGTTCTTCAGCGCCTCCTCGACGGGCTTATCGGCCCAGTCGGTGCCTTCGAGCGCGGCGTTCGCGTTCGTGACGTACGCCTGGTGATGCTTGTCGTGGTGGAACCGCATCGTCGCCTCATCGATGTGTGGCTCGAGTGCGTTGTAGTCGTAGGGGAGAGGTGGGACTTCGTACGCCATGGCGAGCTCCTAGCGGACGTTTGTCGGGCGGCTGCCGTTCTATCAGACGGCGCCGTGCGCCGTGGGCTTGCAGCAGCGCGACCGCCGGGGCAAGCGACCCGGGTACGCTTCGAGCGCAGTGACGCGTCTGTCCTCCTACTTCCTTCCGACCGAGCGCGAGCCGCCGTCGGACGCGGAGGCGCTGAGCCACATCCTGATGGTGCGCGCCGGGCTGATCCGCCAGGTCGGGTCCGGGCTGTGGTCGTGGCTGCCGGCCGGTTGGCGCGTCCATCGGCGGATCGAGCAGATCGTGCGCGAGGAGATGGACGCGATCGGCGGCCTGGAGATGCTGATGCCCGTGCTGCATCCAGCCGAACCGTGGCGGCGCACCGGCCGGTACTCGATCGAGGAGCTGTTCAAGCTCAAGGACCGGCGCGGCGCGGACCTGGTGCTGGCGATGACGCACGAGGAGATCGTGACCGGCCACGTCGCGGCGGCGGTCCGCTCCTACCGCGACCTGCCGCTGATCCTCTACCACTTCCAGGTCAAGGAACGCGACGAACCCCGCCCGCGCGCCGGCGTACTGCGGACGCGCGAGTTCATCATGAAGGACTCCTACACGTTCGACCGCGACGCCGAGGGGCTCGAGCGCGCGTATCTCAAGCACGTGCACGCCTACGACCGGATGTTCGACCGCTGCGGCCTGGAGTGGTACCGCGTCGAGGCCGACGTCGGGATGATGGGCGGCCTCGGCGCGCACGAGTACATGGCGCCGTGCGCGGCGGGTGAGAACGACGTCGCGCTCGCTGCGGGCTACGCGGCCAACGTCGAGGTCGCCTCGGCGGAGGCGCAACCGGTCGCGCTACCACCCCGACTCGATCGGCCTCAGGAGGTCGCGACGCCCGGCCTGACCACCGTGGACGCGGTGTCGCTGGAACTCGGCGTCGGCCCGGGCGCGCTGCTGAAGGCGTATCCGGTGATCGTCGGCGACGACTCGATGCAGCTCGTGGTCCTGCGGGGCGACCATCGCGTCAACGAGCTCAAGCTGCGGGCCGCGCTTCCTGACTTTCGCCCCGCGCGCGCGGACGAGGTCGACGCGCGGCTGGGACCGCCCGGCTACATCGGGCCGGTCGGGGCGCCGATGCCGATCCTGCTCGACGCCGGCGTCGGGGTCGACGGGACGGGGTCATACGTCACCGGAGCCAACCGCCCGGACATGCACCTGCTCGGCGTGGAGCCCGGTCGCGACTTCCCGTACGAGACCGTCGACGTCCGCGCGGTGATGGACGGGGACACCGTCAACGGCTCGCCGATCAGGATCGAGCCGGCGATCGAGGTCGGCAACATCTTCAAGCTCGGCACCCGGTATTCCAAGCCGCTCGGCGCGAAGTACCTCGACGAGTCCGGCAGCGAGCAGCCGATCTGGATGGGCTCCTACGGCTTCGGGCCGGCGCGCGCCGCGGCGGCAGCGGTCGAGCAGTACGCCGATCAGCACGGGATCTCGTGGCCGCGCGCGATCACGCCGTTCGACGTCGAGCTGGTGGTGCTCGGCCGGGAGGGGAGCGAGGAGCGGGCGCTCGCCGACGGGCTGTATCGCGATCTGCAGGCGCGCGGCCTGGACACGCTGTACGACGACCGCGACGCCGGGCCGGGAGAGAAGTTCGCCGACGCCGAGCTGCTCGGCTGCCCGGCGCGCGTCACGATTGGACGCCGCACGCTGGCGGGGGGGGAGCTGGAGGTGCAGGTGAGGCGCGGGCGCGAGTCGCTGACCGTACCGATCCGGGGCGCGGTCGATGCGATCATGGAGCTGTGGCAGAGGCTTCCCTGAGTCCGAAGCGGACCAAGCGCCGACTGTTCGGGATCGACCGCTCCGGTCCCCCGCCCGAAGCCACGCTGTCCGGCCACGCGCTGAACCCGTGGACGCTTCCGAACGCGATCGGGTTCGTCCGGCTGGCGGGAATTCCCGTGTTCCTGGCGGTCGCGCTGTCGAGCGGCGATGGGCACAGCACGCTCGCGGCGGTACTGTTCGCGGTGATCGGCTGGGCCGACTACCTGGACGGCTTCACCGCCCGGCTGACCGGCCAGTACAGCCGTCTCGGCGCAATCCTCGATCCGATCGTCGACCGCCTGCTCGTGATCTCCGGAATGGCGGTGGCGTGGCATTTTCAGCTGCTGCCGCGATGGGCGATCGCGATCGTGATCGCGCGCGAGCTGTTCATGCTCGCGCTCAGCCGGTACGCGCTGCGCCGCGGGCTCGAGTTGAAGATCAACTGGCCGGGACGGCTCGGCGTCGCGCCGATCATGGGGGCTCCGTTCTTCGCGATCGCGGGAGTCCACTGGCTGGCGCTCGTGATGCTGTACGTCGGGATGGCGCTGGGCCTGATCGCGACCGCCCTGTACGTCCGGACCGGCCGCAGAGAGCTTCGCCGGCGGGAGGGCCCGCACCAACTCTCAAGTTGAACTTGACCCTCTGCGCGGCGCGGCTATACTCGCCCGTTCATCCACTCCGACTGTGCAGGACGGAGGGCCCACCGCATGGACACGTTTCCCGACCTCGGCTCGTTGACAGACCAGGAGCTCAAGGACCTCATCAAGGAGCTGACCGAGGAAGAGCTGGAGATCTCCTACAGGCGCCGGATCCTGCACGGAAAGATCGACATCCTGCGCGCCGAGCTCGTCAACCGGCTGCGCAAGAAGCAGGAGAGCGGCGAAAACGTCATCTCCGGCGCGGACATCCAGCAGCTGACCGACATCCTCGCCGGACGCGTCCCCGCCGTAGAGCCGGAGTAGCGCCGGGCGTGGCCCAGCACTGTCCAGAGTGCGGTTTCGCGAACGCCATCGGCGCGAACTACTGCCAGCGCTGCGGCGCGTTCCTGGCGCAGTCGGAAGCGGACGGGGCCACGACCGCCACGTACAAGGTGGGAGAGACCGGAGAACTCGAGCCGGTCAGCCTCGAGGACGTGGTCGCCGGAGGTGGTGCGACGCTCGTGATCCGCTCCGGCGGCGGCCGCGCGGGGGAGAGCTTCGTGCTCGACGGCGACCGGTTGACCGTCGGCCGCCGGCCCGACAGCGACATCTTCCTCGACGACATCACCGTGTCCCGCGATCACGCCGTGCTGGTCCGCCGCGGCACCGACTACTACCTCGATGACTGCGGCTCGCTCAACGGCACGTACGTCAATCGACGGCGGATCGAGTCCCACCGGCTCGCCGACGGCGACGAGCTCCAGGTCGGCAAGTACAAGCTCGCGTTCCTGAGTCGATGATGGCGACACCCGACACCCGCGGTCACGAGCTTGAGCTGCCCGAGCCCTCGCCGGAGGAGCCGCCCGAGCGACGACGGCAGAAAGCGGTCACGATCGGCGCGGTGTGCAAGGCGCTGGCGCCGGAGTTCCCGGACATCTCGATCTCCAAGATCCGCTACCTCGAGGACCAGAAGCTGCTCTCGCCGCGCCGCACCCAGGGCGGCTACCGGCTCTACGCGCAGAACGACATCCAGCGACTGCGGACGATCCTGCGTCTCCAGCGTGACGAGTTCCTGCCGCTGCGGGTGATTCGCCAGGAGCTGGCCGGAGGGCGGACCGAGCGAGAGGTCGCCGCTCCCTCGGAGGCGCGGCCGCTGCGTCGAGCGATGGTCACCACGCGCGAGCCGGGGACGCTGTACTCGCTCGAGGACGTCGTCGAGGACACGGGCGCGGACCCGAAGCTCGTGCGCGAGCTGGTCGAGTTCGGAGTGATCAAAGGGGAGCTGCGAGGCGGGGTCCGGTACTTCGACGAGACCGAACAGGAGATCGTCCGTGCCGTCTCCGAGCTGGCCCGCTACGGCGTCGGCGGGCGCAATCTGCGGGTGTTCCGCAGCTCGGCGGACCGTGAGGCGCAGCTGCTGCAGAGCATCCTCGCGCCCGCGCTGCGCTCGCGTAATCCCGAGCGCCGGAAGGAGGCGATCGAGGCGCTCGAGAACCTGGCGTCGGTCACGACCCACCTCAAGCATCTGCTGTTGATCCGCGATCTGCGCAAGATCGCGACCTAGGCGCCGGGTTGGACGATCGCGCGGAGCACCTCGCCTCGGTCGTCCTGCGCGCGTTCGTGCGCGACATTCCCGACTTCCCTCGGCCCGGGATCGTGTTCAAGGACATCACGCCGCTGCTGCTCTCGCCGGCTGCGCTCGACGCGGCGGTGGTCGGACTCGCGGAGTTCGCCGGGCCGCTCGCGGTCGACTTCGTGGTCGCCGCCGAGGCGCGCGGCTTCATCCTCGGCGGCGCGCTCGCGCGCCAGCTCGGCGCCGGGTTCGTCGTCGCGCGCAAGCCGGGAAAGCTGCCGCACGAGACGGTCAGCGCCGAGTATGCGCTCGAGTACGGGATCGATGCGCTCGAGGTTCACGCCGACGCGCTGGCGGGCGGAGCGAGAGTCCTGGTCCACGATGACCTGCTCGCGACCGGCGGGACGGCGAAGGCGCTGTGCGATCTGGTCGCGAGTCTCGGCGGCGAGGTCGTCGGCTGCGCGTTCCTGGTCGAGCTGAGCTTCCTCGGCGGCCGGGCGCGGCTCGCGCCGCACAGGATCCATGCGCTGATCGACTATGGCTCGTGACGAGCATCCGCAGGGAGCGAACGCTCGCGGCAGCGCCACAGCACCCGCGCTTGGAGTCCGCCGCTTCGCTCCCGTCTAAGTCGCTATCGTTGTGGATCGAGCGATGAGGCTCGCTCTATAACCGCGGTTGCACCGCTGATGGCCTCTACGACAACGTCAAGCGACGAATCGTGGAGGTTTCGTTATGGAGCCTGTTCAGCTGGCGGCGATCCTGGCCGCGGCTGTGCTGCTCGCGAGCATGGTGTCGGTCCACATCGGCGTGTCGGTGGCGCTGATCGAACTCGCGCTCGGGGTGCTGCTCGGCAGTGCGTTCAAGCTCGACCCTGACCAGAGCTGGCTGGTGTTCATCGCCGGCTTCGCGTCGGTCGTGCTGACGTTCCTGGCCGGCGCGGAGGTCGATCCGGACGATTTCCGGGAGCGGTTGTGGGCCTCGGTCGGGATCGGGGTGGTGTCGTTCGCGGGGCCGTTCGTGGTCGCGACGGTAATCGCGCTAGGCCCGCTGGGGTGGAGCACAAAGGCGTCGCTGATCGCCGGCACGGCCCTGTCGACGACGAGCCTGGCGGTTGTCTACGCGGTGCTGGTCGAGACCGGGTTGAACACCGTCAGGGTCGGGAAGCTGATCATGAGCGCGTGCTTCGTGACCGACATGTGCACGGTGATCGCGCTGTCTGCGATCTTCGTCAAACCGACCGTCTGGTTTCCAGTGTTCCTGGTCGTGTCGGTCGCGGTGATCGTCCTGTTGCCGAAGCTGGCGCCGTGGTTCTTTGGTCGCTACGGCGACCGGGTGATCGAACCCGAGATCAAGCTCGTATTCGTGGTCTTGTTCGTGCTGATGGTGCTGGGCGAGCAGGCCAACAGCCAGGCGGTGCTGCCCGCGTTCGTGCTTGGGCTCGTGATGAGCCGCCACTACCAGCAGCACCGCGAGGAGCAGCGACGGCTGCGGGTGGTCGCGTTCGCGTTCCTGACCCCGTTCTTCTTCTTGCGCGGCGGGATGAACGTCAGCCTTGGCGCCGTGTTCGCGAACCTCGGGCTGCTCGCCGTGCTGGTCGCCGCCAAGCTCGTCCCGAAGCTCGGGCTGGTGCTGCCGCTCGCCCGTCGCTACGCGCCCGGGAACGCGACGTTCACGACGCTTCTGATGAGCACCGGCCTGACGTTCGGGACGATCAGCGCGCTGTACGGCCTGCAAGCGCACATCATCGATCGCGCCCAGTTTTCGCTGCTCGTCACCGTCGTGGTGCTGTCGGCGATCGCTCCGACCGCGATCGCTCAACGCTGGTTCACCCCCGATCTGGGCGCCGAGCACGCCGGCGCTGCTCGCGGCGCACCGAAACCAACCGGTCCGGGCACCGGCGAGCCGCTACCAGCCCCCGAGGCCGCGAGGACGTGATGAGCCCCTACCAGTTCACCAGCGTGCTCGTCGCCGTCGACGGCTCCGAGGGCGCAGCCAAGGCGCTCGACTGCGCGCTCTCGATCTGCGAAGCTGTCCACGCGCGCCTGACGGCGCTCGCGGTCGAGGGCAAGCTCCCCGCCTACGCCGCGTCCGTCGGCGAGGTTGACGAGGTCAAACACGAGAAGGACCAGTTCTTCAAACGCGTACTGGAACAGGCCGAGGGACAGGCACGCGCGCGGGGCGTCCAGATCGAGACCGACCTGATCGCAGGCCACGCGGCCGAGGTGATCACCCACTACGCCAAAGCGCACGGCCACGACCTGATAGTCGTCGGCCACCGCGGGCACTTCCTCGGCGACTACCTGCTCGGCTCGACCGCCGACCGCGTCACCCACCACGCCCACTGCCCGGTCATCGTCGTGCGCTGAGCTCACGCCTCGCGATCCGCCGCGGCTAATATCGCGCCGCTGAGGATCCCGACCTCGCCCAACTCGCGAGCGCTCAGGCCGGTTTTCTGAACCCAACAATCCCCTGACCCGATGCCTACAAGAGGCCGGGCGCGATTCCTACGAGAGGCCGGTGAGCGTTCCCTCGAGGACGATCGGGCCGGGTGCGCGCGGGGCCGCCTGGGTCTCGAGCGTCACGATCAGCGCCTTGTAGTGCGCCGCATCCGCGGGGAGCTGGCCGGCGGTCTGGAGTCGCCCGCTCGATCCGACGCCCGGATTCACGAACCCGAGGCGCAAGCTGTCGATGGGCGAGTTGTACAGCCATACCGCGTACGCGTTCGGCGGATTGGTCTTGTTCGGGGCCAGGCCGGTTGCCACGATCGCGATCTCGTTGTTCGCGCCCTGGGCGACGACTTCGGCGATCCCCTTCGCGACCCCGTGCGGCTGCGGCGAGCCCAGGTTGATCTGGGCGATCGGCTGCGGCGGCGCCGTGCTCGCGGACGTCGTCGTGGTCGAGCTCGACCGGACCGCCGCCGCGCTCGGTCGGCGGTGGCTGGTCGAACCGCTACCGCCAACGACGATCACGACGACCACGACCGCGGCCGCGATCACGGCGCCGGCGGCGAGCAGGATCGCGCCGCCGAGCCGCGACCGGGGGCGCTCGGACACCGGCTGCGGGTCGGGTGCGGGCACGGGTCGGCGGTCCGACGCAGGCACGGGCCGTGGGTCCGGCGCGAGCACCGGCCGCGGGTCGGGCGCGCCCGGGATCTCCGGCAACGCGGTGGAGAGGGGCGCGAGCTCTGACTTCAACACCGTGGCCCACGCGCGCTCACTCGCGTTCCCGGCGAGCCGGTCGCGAACCTGGCCGCTCACCCGTGGCGGCAGCTGCCCGAGCAGGTAATCGGTGATCAGCGCGCGCTGCTCGGGCCTGAGGCGGGTCGGCGGGCCGAGCGCGTCGAGCGCGGACAGCGCGCGGTCCCGGACCGCGGCGCGGTCGATCGACAGCGACCGCGCGATCTCGTCGTAGCTGCGACCCCGCTCGAGCACGAGCGCGAGCACCGCCCTCTGGTCGGGCGGCAGGCTGTCGAGGGAGGCCATCGCGAGGCTTAGCGTAGAGAAGCCGGGACCCAAATCCAAATCGCGCCGGTCGCGCTCCGATAGTGTCCCGCGACCTTGCAGACCGAGCCTCCGCAGCGGGTCGACCGCTTCGACCGCCTGATCGGAATCGAGCTCACCGAGGCCTCCGACGTGGTGCTGCGCGGCGTCGTGCCCGTGCGCGACGAGCTCAAGGACGCCGCCGGTCTCGTCCACGGCGGGGTGTACGCCGCGATCGCCGAGACCCTCGCGTCGAGGGGCACCGCGCGCGCGGTGCTCGCAGAGGGCAAGCTCGCCGTCGGCCTCTCGAGCCAGACGAGCTTCCTGCGTCCGATCGCGCGCGGCACGATCCACGCGGTCGCGACCCGCAAGCACAGGGGACGCACGACGTGGGTCTGGCAGGTGGAGATCTTCGACGACGACCGCAGGTTGTGCGCGCTGTCCCGGATGACGGTCGCCGTCAACGAGATCGCGGCGCGGCGACCCCGTTAGTGCCGCGCGCGCGAGCGCCGGACTTGCTCGGCGCCGCCGCCGCCACGAGCTCATCGATCGACGCGCGCAGCTCGTCGGCGAGCGTCTCAAGATCGGCGAGCGCGTCGTAGTCGCCGGTCAGGCCGAAGTTCAACTGCCCGTTGTAGCTCATGATCGCGATCCCGAGCGCGGTGTTCTCGGCGAGCGGGACCATCGGGAACATCGTCTCGAGCTCGCGACCGAGGACGTAGAGCGGGAACTGGGGCCCGGGCACGTTCGTGACCACGAGGTTGAACAGGCGTTGGCGTGCCTGCAAGCGCGCCGCCTGGGCGACGATCGTCGGCGGCGCGAACCCGGACAGCTCGGTCAACACCTGGGCGCCCACCGCCTGGCCGGAATCCTTGATGCCCTCCATCGCCTCGCTGACCCTCCGCAGCCGCACCACCGGGTCGGCGATTCCGACCGGCAGCGGCGCCCACATCGCCGCGACGCGGTTGCCGAGCGCGCCGCGCTCGACATCCGCCCGGACCGACACCGGAACCATCGCCTTCAGCTCCAGACCGTCGGTTGGATGACCGCCCAAGCGCATGTACCGCCCGAGCGCGCCGGCGACGGCGGCGAGCACCACGTCATTGACGGTTGCGCCGAACGCATTCTTGACGAGCTTGAATTCCTCCAACTGGGCGCGTACCCAGGTGAACCGACGATGCGGTCCGATCCGGACGTTGAACGGGCTTGCGGGCGCGGACTGCAGGCCGGCCCACGCCATCGCGCCCAGGCCACGCACCGCTCCGCCAAGCCTCGATGCGACCTGACGCGGGCCGCGAAGCGTGCTGCGAACCCACCGCACGATTTCGCCCGGGACCGTCGCGCGCTCGAGCAGCGCGTCCGCCAGCAGCTGCGGTCCGGTCGGCAGCGGCCGCGCGATCCACTCGTCCTCGGGCGGCCCGACCGGCATCGGGTCCGGTGAGCTGTCGAACAAGACGGTCGCGATGTCGACCCCGGATACGCCGTCGACGAGCGCATGATGCGTCTTCGACAGCAGCGCGAACCGGTGTTCCGCCAGGCCCTCCACGAGCCACAGCTCCCACAGCGGTCGCGCGCGGTCGAGCGCCTGTGAGAACACCCGCCCCGCGAGCCGCTTGAGCTCGTCCTCGCCGCCGGGACGCGGCAGCGCCGTGTGACGCACGTGGTAGGTGACCTTGAAGTGGGGGTCGTCGACCCACACCGGTCGGCCCTGATCGAACGGCACGAACGCGAGCCGTTGCCGGTACCGGGGCACGAGGTGGAGCCTCGACTCGATCTGCGCCGTGAGCTGATCGTAGGTGGGCGCCGACCCCTCGAAGATCGCGCAGCCGGCAACGTGCATGTGCGCGGCGTCGCGCTCGAGGTGCAGAAATGAGCTGTCGAGGCCGGTCAGCCTGTCCGGACTGCGCACCCGCGAGATTGTTGCAGGCGCCGCAGTGTGACGCACGTCACACATGAATCGGCGTGACCTTGCCACCCTCCCGTGCTTAGTAACTCGACCTGCCGAGTCGTCCCTGCACGGTGCGGGGGCGAGCGGGGGACCCAATGCCGGGCGTTGGAGTTCTCACTCGGCCGGGGCGAATCGGTCGCCCGGCAGAACCGGCTTGCGACCGTAGCGACCAGCGGCTGGCCCGCGTCAGGCGAGCCCGTCGGCGGCCGCGAGCCCGTCAGCTAACCCCGTAGGCGCGCGGTCGATCACGGAATAGGAGGACCTCGGGTGAGGCCCAATCTCAACCTGCGCACGATGCGCATACTGTATGCCGGAGCGGGCGTTTCGCTGCTCGCGATCCCGGCGACGGCCGTTGCGCTTGCGGCCGCTCCGGCGACCAACGCCGACGGGACCGCGACCGCCGCGGACCAATTGCAAATCGACTCGACGCCGCACAAGCTCGGCTTCGGTAATCAGCTCGCGGTGAGCGGCACGGCATCGCCCGCCGATGCTGGCAACACGCTCGTGCTCCAGTTCGCGTCCGCCGGCAGCTCGAGCTGGGGGCCGCTGGCGAGCACCAGCGTGGCAGCGAACGGCAGCTTCCGAGTGACCGCGACGCTGCGCGAGTCCGGCTCGATCAGGGTCGTCGACACGACGCAGAACTCGACCCCGAACGTCGTCGGGGCAGGCGTCGGCGCCCCCGCGAGCGGGGCCGGCGCGACCGCTTCGAGCTCCTCTCGGTACGTGGCGGTGACCGGGCAGCTGCACGTGCCCGCGGCGTCGCTGAACGTGCTTGGTGGCCAGCCGGTGGACGTGTGGGGCCGCCTGCTTCCAGCCGCGCGCGGTCGCCTGCTGCGCCTGCAAGGACGAGGGCCGGGCGCGTGGCAGACGCTCGCAACCGCTCGCACCGGCCCTCGGGGCCGCTTCGATCTTCACTACCTGACGAGCGCGCTCGGCCAGCTGCAGCTGCGCGTGCGCTTCCCGGGCGATCAGGAGAACGCGCGCACGTCGGCTCCCGCGGGCCAGTTGACCGTCTACCAACCGAGCGTCGCGTCGTGGTACGACGACGCAGGCGACACCGCATGCGGGTTTCACGCGTACTTCGGGGTCGCCAACAAGGAGCTCCCGTGCGGCACCCAGGTGACGTTCCGCTACGGCGGGCGCACGGTGACGGCGACGGTCGACGACCGCGGACCGTTCATCGCCGGGCGCGAGTGGGACCTGAACCAGAACACGGCCTCCGCGCTCGGCTTCACCGGCGTCGACACCGTCTGGTCGAGTATGTAGCCGACCGCCCGCGTAGCCTGCGGCCTGTGGCCGGGCGCTGCGTAGCACGAATCAACCGATGGGACTTCCGCTCGACGGATACATCCGGGTCTCCCGCGTCGGCGCTTGCGACCAGAGTGATCGGCTCTCTATGTCGATGATCGCGGCGGCGGCTTGGCGGCGGGAGAGCTTCCCGGTGTCGCGGACGGTGATGACGGCGCGTGCGGGCGCCGCGCGCTAGCGACACCCCCTCAGGGTACGATCGACTGGTACTGATGCAGGCGGTCGTCGAGCGCGTCGAGCTCGGCGTGCAGCTCCGCCGGCAGCTTGGGACCGAACTCGGCGTAGTGCTCGTGCATCCGCGGCAGCTCCCGCATCCACGCCTCGACGTCGACCGAGAGCAGCTCGGCCATCGTGTCGGCGCTGACTGCGAGGCCCTGGGTGTCGATCCCACCACGGCCGACCGGCGGGAGGAAGCCGATCTCGGTCTCGGTCGCGTTGGCGCGGCCCTGGCAGCGGCGGAAGATCCACGCCAGGACACGCGAGTTCTCACCGTAGCCGGGCCACAGGAACTCGCCGTCCGCGCCCTTGCGGAACCAGTTGACGTAGAAGATCCGCGGCAGCTTCGCATCCTTGCGCTGGCCGATCCACAGCCAGTGGCGGAAGTAGTCCGCTATGTGGTAGCCGCAGAACGGCAGCATCGCCATCGGATCCCAGCGCAGCCGCCCGACCTTGCCCGCCGCGGCTGCGGTCGTCTCCGAGGACATGATCGAGCCGAGGAACACGCCGTGCGCCCAGTCGCGGGCCTCGTGGATCAGCGGCACCACCGTGGAGCGGCGGCCGCCGAACAGGATCGCCGAGATCGGCACGCCGGCGGGGTCCTCCCACTCCGCCGCGATCGACGGACATTGCGCGGCCGGAGTGCTGAAGCGCGCATTCGGATGGGCGGCCGGGGTCTCTGACCCGGGCGTCCACTCGTTACCCCGCCAGTCG
>Ga0187766_10001372_pt1 | contig 14266 bp, 14 predicted proteins | sample 0216_QUI02_MP05__4_FD_132971 | JGI IMG/M metagenome (GOLD analysis project Ga0187766, IMG submission 132971) | Tropical peat soil microbial communities from peatlands in Department of Meta, Colombia - 0216_QUI02_MP05_20_MG | ecosystem: Environmental > Terrestrial > Soil > Wetlands > Peat ... | reverse complement strand
GTCGCCTATGGCTTCGAGGGAATCCTTGTCGACGGGAACGACGTAATCGCCTCCTACGAAGTGACGAAGTACGCCGTCGAAAAGGCAAGGCGGGGGGGCGGTCCGACGCTCATCGAATACTCGACCTACAGGCTGGGCCCCCATACGACCGCTGAGCTGGTTTCAAACAAGCTGAAGGCGCCCGACGAGGTCGCAGAATGGGAGAAGCGAAGCCCGATCATGCGGTTCGAGAAGTATCTCAGGTCTAGAGGGCTCCTTGACGACAAGTCCAAGGAGGCAGCCGCTGCAGCGGCCCAAAGAAGGATGGACGAGGCAGTCTCCGCGTACAGATCCACCCCCACACCGGACCCCGCGACCATGTTCGAGTACACCTATGCATCCCCTACGGCCGCGCTTGTCGAAGAAAGGCTCGAGGCCTTCGGGGGGAGGCCCGCCCACCCAGAGGAAACCACAGAGCCGACCCCCATGGCCGGCAAACCAGGCGTTAACATCAGGAACGCGGTCAACATGGCGCTCCGCGAAGGAATGGCCAGGGACAGGAGAGTCATCGTCTTCGGAGAAGACGTTGGAAAGAACGGCGGGGTCTTCCAGGTCACCAGGGGGCTTCAAGACGAATTCGGTCCCGACCGTGTGTTCGACACGCCCCTCGCCGAGCTAGGCATCGGCGGCATATTCGTGGGTCTCTCGATCGGCGGAATGATACCCGTGGCCGAGTTCCAGTTCGACAGCTTCTCTGTTCCCGCCTTCGACCAGATCTTCGGGCACGTTGCTCGGATGAGGAACAGGACTAGGGGTAGGTACGCGCCCAGAGGAGTGATCCGTTTCCCCTACGGGGCAGGCATACGGGCGCCTGAGCTCCATTCGGAATCGCCGGAGGCGTACTTCTCGCACTCTCCGGGCCTGAAGGTGGTCATTCCCTCCAATGCCTACGACGCGAAGGGTCTCCTCTCCTCAGCGCTCCTTGAACCCGACCCGATCATCTTCATGGAACCGAAGAAAATCTACGACTCGCCTAAGATGGAGGTGCCGGAAGAGGAGTACCTCATCCCCGTAGGCAAGGCGCGGATTTCAAGGGAAGGAACGGACATCACCATTGTATCCTACGGAGCCATGATGGTCCCGACTCTCCAGGCGGCCGAAGCCCTCCAGGGGGAGCGCTCGATCTCTGCCGAAGTCATCGACCTGCGTACGGTCTCCCCCATAGACTTCCCTGCCGTGCTGGCTTCCGTCAGAAAGACTGGGCGACTGGTTGTCGTCCACGAGGCTCCCAGGAACGTAGGCGTGGGCGCGGAGATTGCAGCCACCGTTGCCGACAAGGCTCTCGATTCGCTGAAGGGGCCGATCAAGAGAGTGACCGGTTTCGATACGGAGGTCCCCCTTGCCAGGCTCGAGGACTACTACGTCCCCAACAAGGAGCGAATCATGAAAGCAGCTGCCGACCTGGTCAACTACTGAAAAGACCCGGAAAACGCTAAAAGGGCATGCAACCTTTGTGCTCCCCACCTAGCCCATGACCTACCCGTTCAAACTTCCGGACATAGGAGAAGGCGTGGCGGAAGGGGAGATTCTGAAATGGATGGCCAGCGTCGGCGACGAGATTAAGGAAGACCAGCCTCTGGTCGAGATAATGACGGACAAGGTCAACGTCCAGATACCCGCCCCCAGGACCGGCAAAGTGCTCCAGATTCTCGCGAAAGAAGGTGACGTGGCCAAGGTGGGCCAGACCATCATGATCATAGACGACGGGAGCGGCGGCTCTCAGCCCACTGGTGGACCTGCAGCCCCCGAGCCCGTCCAGGCCGCAGCGCCGCCCCCGCCACAGCAGGCTGCGCCTCCGCAGTCGGTCCTCGCCACTCCTGCCACGCGAAGGCTCGCGAGGGAGCTGGGAGTTGACCTTTCACTCGTCAAAGGCTCAGGGGTCCAGGGCAGGATCACTGACGATGACGTTAAGCGGTTCGCGTCTGGTTCCTCCACGGCACCGTCTACAGTGACTGTCCAGGCCCCCCGTCCGCCCGCCCACGGTGCCGGTCCTAGAGAAGAATTTGTTCCCCTCAGAGGAGTCAGGAAGACTATCTCCGAGAGGATGCTGAAGTCGCTTCAGACAACCGCCCAGGTCACCCATGTAGACGAGGCGGACATCACAGAGCTCGTCCTATTGCGAGAAGCTCTCAAAGGGAGCGCCGAAAAGAGGGGGTTCACCTCACCTTCATCCCCTTCATCATCAAGGCCCTGGTCCCTGCCCTGAAGGAATTCCCCTACGTCAACTCATCCCTCGACGAGCAGTCTGGGAACATTGTCCTGAAGAAGTACTACAACATCGGCATCGCCACCGACACTGAACAGGGGCTCGTCGTCCCGGTAGTGAGGGACGTGGACAAGAAGGACATATTCGAGCTGGCCGGAGAGATAGAGACCCTCGCCGAAAAGGCTAGGAAGGCACAGCTGACCCTCGACGAGGTCAGAGGGGGCACGTTCACGATCACCAACGTTGGCGCCATCGGCGGCCTCTTCGCCACTCCTATAGTGAATGTCCCAGAGGTCGCCATACTTGGCCTTCACAAAATAGCAAAGAGGCCCGTTGTCCGTGACGGCAAGGTCGAGATAAGGGACACGACCTTCTTCTCTCTCAGCTTCGACCACCGTGTGGTCGACGGTGCATATGCCGCCAGGTTTACGTCTCGCGTCATAGAGACCGTCCAGGATACAAAGAAGCTTCTTTCCGAAGTACTCTAGCCCTCGCGCTCAGCAATGTTTAAGCCGTTAAGCCGGGGCGAACTCAAGTGCGCGTCTTGATCGAAGCTGATGTTGCCATCGTCGGCGGAGGGCCAGGGGGGTACGTCTGCGGCATAAGGGCTGCCCAGCTCGGTCTGAAGACCGTGGTAATCGAAGCCGACAGACTGGGCGGGGAATGCGTCAACTACGGGTGTATTCCGTCGAAATCCCTCATCACCGTGTCCAAGCTCGCTGAAAAGGTGAAGGAGGCGGACAAGTATGGCCTGAAGACGTCCGGGGTCTCCGTCGACTTCGTCCAGCTCCAGAAGTGGAAAGGTGAAGTGATTTCCCGTCTAGTCAGTGGGATTGAGCTCCTTCTGAAAGGATACCACGCAACGATACTGAAGGGAGAAGCAGAGGTGGTCTCCAAGGACCGAGTAATCGTTACAACACACCAGGGCAAGGAAGAAGTCTCATGCAAGAACCTCGTCTTGGCGACGGGGACAAGGACTTCGAGCCTCCCGGGATTGGAGTTCGACGGCGACCTCGTGATCGGCTCTAGGGAAGGGCTCGAACTGAAGAGCGCCCCAAACCGTCTGATGGTCGTAGGGGGCGGGGCGATCGGCCTTGAATTCGCCTCGATGTTCCAGAAGCTTGGAAGCGCCATAACGATCGTCGAGATAATGGAACAACTTCTTCCGGGGAGCGACCCTGACGTGGTCCGCGTAGTCCATCGCAAGCTCGAAGGCCATGGCGCCAAGATCTACCTGAAATCCAAGGTCCTGAGGGTTGACAAGAAGGGATCCGAGGCAACCGTCGAAGTCGAGACGCCGGACGGGAAAGTCAACGTCGACGTGGACAAGATTCTAGTCAGCGTTGGCCGCAAGCCCAGAACAGAGAAACTGAACCTCCGCGAACTCGGGGTCCAGACTGACCCCCGCGGATACATCACGACGGACAGCAGGATGCAGACCAACGTTCCCGGGGTCTACGCCATAGGTGACATCAGGGGGCCTCCACTTCTCGAACACAAGGCGTCAAAGGAGGGGATGGTCGCCGCGGAGGTCATAGCGGGGATGCCGTCTGCAGCCGACTGGAAGGTAATCCCTGATGCCGTCTTCTGCGACCCAGAGGTGGCAAGCGTGGGCCTGACCGAAGCGAAGGCCGTCGAGGCAGGATTCAAAGTGAAGAGGAGCAGGTTCCAGTTCGCAGCCCTTGGGAGGGCGCTCGCCGCGGGCGAGCCAGAAGGCTTCGTCAAGATCATCTCCAACGAAGCAGACGGTCTGGTTCTGGGCGTCCAGATCGTCGGTCCCGAAGCCTCTGACCTAATCAGTGAGGCGGCCTTGGCGATAGAAATGGGCGCAACGGTGGACGACATTGCCCTCACCATTCATCCTCATCCCACCTTCCCCGAGGCAATCATGGAGGCAGCAGAATCGGGGGCCGGAAGACCAGTTCACCAACTCAAATCATGAACGGGTACCTAATCGATTTCGGAAGGATGGAATACGGGAAGGCCCTGAGACTTCAGAAGGAACTAGTAGCAATGAGGGCGAAGGGTGAGATTCCTGATGCTCTGATACTTGTGGAGCACGACCACGTGATAACGCTCGGTCGGAAGACAACCCCGACCAACTTCAAACCTCAGGACATCCCTGTGTTCGAGGTCGAGCGCGGGGGAGATGCCACCTACCACGGGCCGGGGCAGCTGGTCGGGTATCCAATAGTCCTGCTCACCGACCACGATGTGAGGCGTCACGTTCGGAACATTGAAGAAGCAATCATCCGGACAACTCGAGTTTTCGGGATTGAAGGCGAGCGGCTCGAGGGACATCCAGGTGTCTGGGTGGGCGGGAAGAAGTTGGCGTCCATCGGAGTGGCCGTGACCGATTGGGTGACGTATCACGGCTTCGCCCTTAACGTCAACACCGACCTTTCCTATTTCGAACACATCCGACCCTGTGGCCTCGACCCATCAACCATGACTTCCATGCAGAAGATTAAGAGCCAACCTCTCCCCTTCGATGAAGTGAAGGCGAGATTAGCTCGCGAGTATTCTGCGGTTGCAGGGATGACTCTGTCTCACCAGCATCTCGTAGCCTCTGATTAGGCGACAAGGATTTAGCCCGCGTCCGGTCGGCGCGTATCATGCCCAGAAAGAGGACGCCTCCCGTTGCGAAGAAACAGATCAAGAAGATAACGTACGTGACACTCTTTGCTGACGAGGGCCTCAACCCCAAGTTCGACGAGGCTCTGAAACGGTTCGAACCGAAGCTTGGCCGAACCTACCCCATGTACATAGGCGGCAAGGAAGTATACTCCGACGCAGGCCTGTTCGAGCACCGGAGTCCCATGGACACCTCCATTGTCGTAGGGAAGTTCCAGGTGGGCACCCGCGAGCACGCCAGGCAGGCGGTCGAAGCCGCCAAGGAGGGGTTCGAAGTCTGGAGCGCGAAACCCTGGCTGGAGAGAGTAAGGGTACTTGACAGGTATGCCAAGTTAATCGACGAGAGGAAGTTCGACATCGCCGTCACCATCACCTACGAGGTTGGCAAGAACAGGCTGGAGGCACTTGCCGAGTGCTGGGAAGCGATCGACGCGGTCAAGTACTATTCAGGCGTCATGCGCAAGGAAAAGGGGTACACAATCAGGATGGGCCCAGGAGGCCCAGGAGAGCAAAACCTCGACGTGCTCAAGCCTCACGGCGTCTGGCCGGTGATCTCCCCCTTCAATTTTCCGTTCATGCTCGCCAACGGCATGGCCATGGGAGCCCTGATGACGGGGAACTCTGTCATACTGAAGCCGACAAGCGAGGCTCCGCTGACAGGATACATGCTCTACAAGCTGTACGCGGACGCGGGGGTACCTGCCGGCGCTGTCAACTTCGTTACGGGCCCCGGCTCGAACTTCGAGGACGAGTTCGTCACCAACCCCGACGTGTCGGGATTGGCGTTCACCGGCTCCAAGGACGTGGGAATGCGCCTCTTCCGGAGGTTCCACACAGAGCAATCCTATCCTAAACCCATCCTGCTCGAAATGGGGAGCAAGAATCCGACCATAGTTACCGCAAGGGCGGACATCCCCAAGGCAGTGGAGGGGACCGTGCGCGCGGCCTTCGGTTACGGCGGGCAGAAGTGCAGTGCGACCTCCAGGGTCTACGTACAGAACCAGGTCAAGGACAGCTTCCTAGCTACCCTGAGAGAGAGGGTCGCGAAAATCTCCGTTGGAGACCCGAGGGCGAAGGAGACGTTCATGGGCCCCCTGATCAACCAGAAGGCAGTGGAGACGTTCCAGTCTGCGGTTGCAACGGCAAAGCAGTCCGGAGCGCGCCTCATAGCCGGTGGGAACGTCATCAAGGAAGGCGGCATGAAGAACGGCTTCTACGTGGCCCCGACGGTGGTTGCCGACCTCCCCGAGGACAACAGCCTAGTGAAGCAGGAACTCTTCGTCCCATTTGTAGTAGTCAACGGCTGCAATACAGTAGAGGAAGCGATTGTCAGGGCTAACGCAACAGAGTACGGCCTCACAGCTGGAATCTTCACCAAGGACAAGAAGGAGCAGGACGAGTTCTTCGACGGCATCAAGTTTGGCGTCACCTACTCCAACAGGAGCGGCGGATCCACCACGGGAGCCTGGCCGGGAGCCCAGTCCTTCACTGGATGGAAAGCCAGCGGCGTGACAGGAAGGGGGGTAGGGAGCCCGTTCTACCTGCTGAACTTCCTCAGGGACCAGTCACAGACCAGAGTGGTGTAGTCTAGAAGGGCACTCCCGGGCTGCTGGGCTCTCCCTACTTCAGGGGGACGTAGAGGCTGGAGCGACTTGCGCCGATTCCAGGGGTGCCGTGCACTACCTTCTTGTTGGTGATAACGTACTCACCCAGGTACCTCCCAATCATCTCTGGCTTCACCTCGAGGGGGACGAACTCCCTCCCATTGTGGACAGAGATGGTGAGCCCCACCATCGTGGGGAGGACTATCATGTCTCGGGCATGGGTCTTGATCTCCCCCTTGAGCTTCCCGTCCTTCATCGCCCTGGCGTCTTCGAGGAGCTTCCTCTTCTCCTCCGAGACCCCCCTGTTGAGCGACCGCCTTGCCCTAGAAGGAAGGAGCTCCAGCAGTGCCTCGGTCGACATCGAATTGAGCTCTTCGAGGCTCTTCCCTCTGTACCTGAACTCCTTCGGCATCTACTTGGAGACCTCCGCGCTGGATCTGGCCAATCTCTTTCTTCCCGTCTTTCGTGGCGCTATTAACCCTACTTTCCTTCCGGGAGGCGCATTCCTAGAGGTGCTGGTCGATTTGCCGGGGTGCTGGTGCCTGCCGCCGCCGAACGGGTGGTAGACCACCGCCATGGCTACACCTCTCATCCTCGGGTAAACTCGCCCCGCTGCCCGCATCGCGTGGTGCCTCGCCCCGGCCGTCAGGAAGGGCTTTTCCTTCCTGCCCCCCCCTGCGACCTCTCCCACGGTGGCCATGCACCTGTCGCTTATCAGGATGTTCTTCCCCGACGGGAGTTTGATTATCGCCCGGCCGTTCGCCTTCGAAAACAGCACCGCCGAGGTCCCTGAGGCCCTGACGAGCCTACCTCCGTCCCCTGGCCTGAGTTCGATGTTGCAGATGCGGGTTCCCTCCGGCAGGCCAGATAGAGGCATCGCGTTCCCTTCGTGAACTTGCGCCGAGGGACCCATGCTGACCTGCTGTCCTACCGCCATGCCAGCAACGGCTGGGACGTAGGCGTACCTGTCACCTTCGAGCCTGAGCTGAGCAAGCGGAGCGCTTCTCCCCCTTTCGTCCAGTATTGCAGATATGGTCGCGGCGGTTGCCGACGCCACCGCAAACTTGGGGTACCTCACTGGCGCTATCTTCCCCTTGACAGGCGCCCTGAACTGAATTCCTGCCTTTCCGCGCCTTCGCTGAAGGATTCTCTTACCCATGTTTACACCAGCCCCAACTTCGTCGCAAGTTCGGCTGCCTTCCCGACTTCGGAGAGACGGACGAACGCCTTCTTCCCCCTGATTGTCCTCGCCGTGTTCACTGCGTCCACTTTTACCTCATACAGAGCCTGAACGGCGTTTGCAATCTGGGCCTTGGAGACCCTGTCGTCAACGATGAAGCAGAGCTTGTTCTCCCTCTCAATCTGGTCGAAGGTCCTCTCCGTGACGTAGGGCCTCTTCAGAATCTTCTGTGCATCTTCGAGCCTCACGCTAGGACGCTACCCCCTTTGTCCTTCCTTCGAGCGCGCCGAGGGCCGATTCTGTCCAGAGGGTGAGCCTGCCGGGGACCCCTCCGGGTGCGAGGTCGAGGACGCCTACGTCCTGCACGCGAGCAACCTGTACGCCGGGTATCCCTCCGGCGGCCTTCCCCACGCCTCTATCATTTGTCACAACGATTAGCGGGCCCACTCCGCTCCTGTACACCCTTCCTCTCAGCCGCCTCTTGCCGGAGTTCCGCTTGGTGCGGCCATCGACTCTATCGAGCTCCGCTTTGAGGTCAACTTTCTCAAGGAACGAAACAAGATCCGACGTCTTCTCTACTGTCTCGATGTCGTCTGCCACTATCATTGGCAGCGAGGGCTTCTTCACCCTGTGCCCGCGGGCCTTCACCGCATCCAGGTTGGCGGTGTAAGCGATGGCAGAGTCCGTTGCCAGCCTCCTCTCCTTCTTGTTCACGCCGAGGTGAATGACCTTCTCAGACCTCGGGGGGTGCGGGAGTCTCCCTTTCACCACGCTTGCCACGCCACCCGCCAGGCCTCCGCGAGGGTATCTGTCTCCTTTCACCCTTGGAATCCTCGAACGGCCCGTGCCAGTGGGAGGGCTGTGGGTTTCCGCGGTCGTCCTTTCGCCCGCCATGGGGTCCCTTCCCTTGGGCTGGAGCCTGTGAGACCCGACGAGCCAGAAGACCCTCTTCACGAGGTCTGCCCTGAGCTCCGTGGAGAAAACGTCCGGCACGTCCACCTGGCCTTCCGACTTTCCATTGAGCCCTACCACTTCGACCTTCATGACTAACGCTTCCTCTCCATGGTGCTCACTTCTATCACCTGTGGGGGAGTCTGATTCTTCAAAACCCCTCTCTCCTTCATCCTCACCAGAACAAACCTGCTTGCTGGCCCGGGGACCGATCCTCTGATCACCGCGTACTCTCCTGCTACGTTGCCAAAGTGCTCGAACCCACCGGGTGGAGTAATGGGGTTTGCAGTCGCGTTCCCCACCAGTAGAATTCTCTTGCCTGTCTCAGTCCTCTGGTGGAACCCCATCTGGCCTGCCCTCGCGACGGTGTACATAACGGCGGCCGGGTGCCAGGGGCCTATGACAGCGACTGCCCTCACGCTCTTTCTCGACTTGTGCTGCTTCCGCTTCACTCCGAACCTGGTTATGGGGCCTTCGAACCCCTTTCCCTTTGTTATCCCAAGGACGTCCACGTACATCCCTGCCTTGAAGACATCGGTGAATTTCACCTTCTTCCCAATCATCCCGCGAACGAAATCCGCCTGAGCCTTTAGATCCCCACCAGAGACTCCGACCTCAAGAACAATTGGTTTCTTCTGCGACAGGCCCACGTCCCTGGGGACCGAAGAGACAACGGCTGCGACCCTGGTCGCCCTGTCGAGCGGGAGCTTTTCCTCCTGGGGAGGATTGGCCTGTCTGACGTCCGCCATCGCCCTGTCCTGGCCGTTTTCGTGGGCGTAGAGTCTTAGGCCCACGACCTGGGCATCCGGAAGAGTGAGAACGCTTGAGAGGTTGAACAGAGGCTTCCCAAAGTTAGGGGTCTTGGGCCTGTCGTCTACAGTTATGACATGGGCCGTTCCAGCCTTGTAACCTGGGAATCCGAGAAGAATCGGCTTTTCAACCGGTACCGTGGGCCAGGTCCTTATCCTGGGGACGAGGCTCTTCGCTCGCCCTCTGGGCCTATATGCAAGACTACCTCTACGGGGCGCGGAATACTTTCGGTGTCCCAACTCACGCTAAACCTTTCCGGTGGCCCGTTTTGCAGTTCGCACTTAAGCTTTCTCGGCGGTGAGGAGGCTTACAACCCCTAGGGTGACGAGAACCGCTTCCTCTGTCCTCACAGTTTCCACATTCTGTTCGGGGAAGAAGTTCACAACATAGTCGACCCTCCTAGAAAGGTCCTGCCCTACAATGTCGAATAGGCCTCTCGAGGGAGACCCGAAGATCAGCTTTACGCCAGCCGCCTGACTCAGGGACGACCTCAGACCGGGGAGTTCATCCGCCACGGGGGCGCCGAGCCTCGAAGTCGCGATTTTGAGGCCATGCCGAGGGTCCGACAGCACCTCTTCGGCGGTCTTCGTCTCGACCGCATATCCCCAGTAGGCGCCCGCTCTATCCTTGGGGACAAGCTCGGCGATCGGTGGCTTCAACGAGGTGATCTTCACCGTGACCCGTCTTTCGGACGGAAACCTCTGACTGAGCTTCGGCGCGACGTCAAGGCCGATGTCGACCGTCCCGTCAGAATTTACCACCCCCTCTCGAGCCTCGCCGAGCGAGAGCCTGTCGGAAGGAATCTTCGCTTTGTGCGAGGGAATGCGGAGGGGTGGGAGCATCCCTGCGTACCTAAGCTCCTCGTCCAAGGGAAACAGCCTCTTCCTCAGGTACTGGGGAGTCTCCAGATACTCCAAGACCTTGCGGATCGTCCTCTCCTCACCACGACCCTTCGGATCCCTGAACACCTCGACCAGGTCGACGCCAAAGATGGCGCAGGCCCTTGCGATGAGACCCAACTTCGCTGTCTTCTCGCGAAGGGACTCTTTGTCCTCGAGCACGGTGTCAGGCAGGGAGACCGTGATCCTCTTCCCCAGCAGCACCAACGTTTCGCGCATCGGAGGGCGTTAATTCAGCTTTGTCTCGAGAGATGACCGACCGAAGAGATGCAACGCACATGAACATGTCCCGGGCGGGCTTGGGTTCATGAGCAGGAAGCCAGAGAAGCGGAGAACTACTTGGATTTACTCGGCTTTCCCCGTCTCTGTCGCAACCGGTCCGGTCGGCACGATCGTGCAGCTCTACCTGATTTACCTGAACGGCCAGGCCCTTGGGACAATCTACGGCAGCCTAGCAACTGCAATCTTTAACGGCGTCAGCATACCCGCGGCGCTGTTCTGGGGGTTCGCCACAGACAGGCTGCACAAGAGGAGGTCTCTGATAGTTCTCAGCTATGCCCTCATCGCTGTGGCCCTCGTTTCATATTTCTTCGACAGAACGACTGGGGGCACTATCTCCAGGTACGGTGCCATCTCCTTCGTTTCTGTGGCCTCGGCCACGCCCCTGAACCTTCTCATAATGGAGACGGAGCAGAAAGGGAAGTGGGCGCACGCCTTCGCACGACTGTCACTAATGATTAGCGCAGGGAATGTCGTCGGCTACCTGATCAGCGCCCTGTGGACACAGTTCCTCCCGAACGAGCTGGTCCTCCTTTTCGTGCCGCTGAGCGCCTTTGCACTAGTCTCATCAGGAATGGCGCTTGTCTTGGTACACGAGCCTGAGTTCGTCTTGGAGAGAGAGACCGTTGCCCTTAGGAAGCCGAGTCTCTTCAGCCGTCTCCGTGCCAACCCCGTGTTCTTCATCGGAATTCCCGCCTGGTCGGACTTCAAGAGGGGATTCAGGGGCCTCCGCACGGGACTGCTCAGCTACGTCCCTCTTTTCTACATCTCCACTATACTGTTTTATTTGTCAGCAGGACTCTTCAACACATCGTTCGTCCCCGCGATGCATTTCTACGCGATGCCTGACCAGGAGGTATTTGCGGTCATACTAGCAGGCATGGTTGTGCAGACGTTTGCATTCCAGAGAGCAGGTGACTTCGTAAACAAAAGGAGCCTGATTGCTTCGTCTGTCCAGGGACTTCTGCTCCGAGGTTGGTCCTACGTTGCCATCGGCGCAGCGGCCCTGTTGGTTTCGGGCCCGCTCTTCGCCGCCTCAGCGCTCCTCCTCTATCCACTCGCCGGGGGCGTCGCCTACGCAATCTACTATACGTCCTCGAACACTATGATGTTCAACACTGTGAGAGGGAAGACCGCCGGCTCAGCACTGGGGGTGTACTCTGCGGTGGTCGGATTGGCGACCATGGCTGGCTCTTTCGTGTCTGGATTCATCTCCGTCTACGTCGGTTACTACTTGACTTTCGTTATTGCGGGAGTGCTGCTCTTCGCCACGATTGGGGTCGTCTCACGGCTCCCCAGGCCCCTGTCGCCTGCAGAAGGCGCTCATCAGTAAAGGGTTGGTCCTACGAAGAGTAATCCTTCGGAGAAGCGAGGACCCGGTCATCCCAGTCCTTCCTGCGTTCGCCAGGCGTTCTAATCCTGTGATGGAAGACCCTGACGAGTATATAGATCACAAAGATCGTCGCTGTGATGAAGAAGCTTGCGGGGTAAGGTTCGTAGAACGATACAAAGAGCCCGAACCATGTAACCGCGAGTGCAAGGGCGACCGAGATTGCAATCACCTTGCTTGGTTTGGAGGCTAGATGCTGCGCCGTGGCGGCCGGCGTGACCATTAATGAGAAAATCAGAAGGACCCCCGTCACCTGAACTGCTACGGAAACGGCGACCGCTACGAGAAGGAGGAAGGCAACACCGATGAACAGTGTCGGGAGTCCCTTCGCCTCGGCAACCTCTTCGTCGAGCGAGCTGTAGAGCAGGGGCCTGTAAATGAACCCGACGCCCCCGAGAATGATTACAGAAAAGATGAGGGTCCTAAGCACGTCCGTCGAAGCGATTCCTAGAATCTCACCAAATAGAAGGGAGATTGCTTCGGTGGCGTACCCGGTGTAGAGACTGAGGAAGAGAAGACCGATGCCGAGGGCGAAAGCCAGGACGATTCCTACATAGACGTCGCGGTGTGAAGAACGTCGGCTCAGCATGGCGATGGTCGTCCCTCCGAGGATTGAACCGACCAGCATGCCGTAGGCGGCGGCGTCTGTCGAGGTCAGAAAAGTCATGTTCAGCGCCTGGACAAGATAAACTGCCCCAGACGCGCCGGCGAACCCGATTTCGGAGAATGCGTGAGCGACGAAGGTGGAACGGCGGAGGACTACGAAGTAACCCATGACCCCCGCGATGACCGCCACCATGGTGCCAGCTTCGAAGGCGTGCTGCATGAAAGGGAACGCCCACATCTGTTGGATATCATAGACCAAGTTCCAGGAGAACGCCATCCTACTCGTCTCCGTGATGCCCCTCTATCCCGACTATCGCGATGTTACCCCGGGAGTCGTGCAAGACCTCAACATCAATGTCGTAAAGAGCGCTAAGCGTCTCAGACGTGAACACTTCCGCGGGACTCCCGCTGGCCACCTTGCCGTTTGCGATGTAGATCACCTTGTCAAGGTGTGGCAAGAGCGGGTTGATGTTGTGGGCAATCAAAAGGGCAGCGACATCTCTTGACCTTACGACTTCGTTCACCAGCTTCAACAGGTCTCTTTCGCGCCTCATGTCTAGGTTCGATAGGGGTTCGTCCAAGAGGAGCAGGTCGGGGTTGCTGACTAATGCCTCGGCCAGGAAGATACGTTGGAGCTCGCCTCCGGAGAGCTCCGCGAGCGGTCGGTGGGCCAGCGCAAGACCGCCGACCCCTGCGAGGGTGTCGAATGCAGCCTTCGAGTCTTCATGCGAGAAGGGGTCAAACCCCCACTTCCTCCCCGATAGACCTAGGCGTACAAGCTCTAGCGACTCGATGTGGGATTCATCGTCGATAACGTGATGCTGTGGGACGTACCCGATTCTAGGACTCCCGCGCTTTGGATCGGCCCCGAACAGGTGGAGCGTGCCCCCGAGTGGGCGTTGTAGTCCGAGAAGAAGCCTGAAGAGAGTGGTCTTCCCTGCTCCGTTGGGCCCGATTATTGCCACGAACTCGCCTCTCCCGATCGAAAACGTGGCATTCTTCCAAATCGCCTTAGTGCCGTAGCCAGCAGAGAGGTTGTCGGCGCTTACTATCGCCTCGTCTGCGTTCGGGGCTGGCGTTGCTTGCGTCCCTTTCATCCCCTATTGCCCGAGTACCTTTGCATTTAGTCCGTTCTGCAGGGCCAGGAGCTCAGCGTTTATCCAAACTTGGAACTGGACATCCTGTGGCTGCACTGTCTCCGTTACCCCCACTATTGGGATGCTATACTGTGCCGCCAGGGCCTTTATGTTCTCGGTGAGAGGGTTAACCGTCTGCTGATTGTAGACGAGCAGGCTCACGCTCCTGTTCTGCAGCTGCTCCTCGAAGGTGGCCACGCTCGCGGCCGGGGGGTCGTTCCCTTCACCAACTGCCTGCATGAATGCGGGGGGCGATACGAGGTCAAGCCTGGTCGCATTAGCAAGGTAGACGAAGACGTCCTCTGTAGCAGCAACTTTAGTCCCCGCGAACTGGCCGGCTATCTCTTGGATTCTGGCATTGTAGACCCCCAGAGAGGCGTCCAGTGAAGCATACTGTTGGGTGTAGTATGCCGAGTCGGCAGGGTCGATTTTGACAAGGTCCCTGTACATCGCCTTCACTGTGTCGTTAACGTAGTACGGGCTGTACCAAAAGTGCGGGTTAGCGTCTGCTGGCACCCCCAATAGCTCCTGT
>Ga0187766_10001371_pt1 | contig 14267 bp, 15 predicted proteins | sample 0216_QUI02_MP05__4_FD_132971 | JGI IMG/M metagenome (GOLD analysis project Ga0187766, IMG submission 132971) | Tropical peat soil microbial communities from peatlands in Department of Meta, Colombia - 0216_QUI02_MP05_20_MG | ecosystem: Environmental > Terrestrial > Soil > Wetlands > Peat ... | reverse complement strand
CGATTGTGAAAAGCACGCTCGAATTGGGACTGACGCAAAGACTCAAGTTTCTCGACGGGATGCTTTTTCATTCCATCTGCGATCCAGCAAGGAATCTTGCGAGCGTCTTCCAGAGGAACTTCCCCGAAATGTTTGTGGAGTATATTCACTTTCCACAGAATTTCGCATCAGTGCTGGCAAGGCAGTATCTGGAAACGGAATACCGGCGAATTCTCCAAGGTTTGCAGCAAAGATCGGGACACACGCCGACTACTGAAGATTTCAATCATAGCATCGGCCTGTACAACCGCATACGCGCCGCCTTGCGGAAGATCTATCAGATCAGGACCGACACACCGCATTTGATCTCAGCGGCCGAGTCGTTCGTGCTCATGCGTGCCGGGACGTTAATGGCTCCGGAAGACTTTCTGAAGATTCTCGAACAGGTTCTTGCGGAAATCCCCCAACGCCCCTCTCGGCCAAAGGATCGAATTCGAGTCGTTTTGGAAGGGTCATTCTGTGAACTACCTCCAGTTGGCCTCATCGAGACCTTAGAACAGGCCGGTTGCTACATCGTTGACGATGATTTCCTGCGGGGCTGGAGATGGTTCACTGACGATGTTCCCATTCAGGACAGCCCCCTGGCTGCGCTTGCGGAGAGCTATTCAGAGCGCGCGTATTACTCCGGTACCAAACATGACACGCGAGAAACGAAGGCAGCCCACCTGATTCGCTTGGCCAAAGAGAAGAAAGCAGATGCGGTCGTATTCCAGGCTGCGAAGTTTTGTGAGCCGGCTCTATTCGACTATGCCCTTTACCGCAAGGCGCTCGAAGACGCGCAGATTCCGCACCTGCTGTTGGAATTCGAAGAGAAAACGTGGAGTTTCGATCGCGCGCGCTCGGAAGCGGAAACATTCGTGGAATCGCTGTTGTTTGATTGACGAAGATTGGTTGGCGAAGGAGTTTGATCATGGCACAAGCACCAGCCGCAGCAAAGACCGACTATCAAGGGCGCATCCATAATCTTCAGAAGGACATGATCGGTCGCTATTACTCGCGATTGACGGCGGCAGCGGAAAACAAGAGCGAGAAAGCGATCTACATGCTTATCAGTGGCAATCCCGTGGAGTTGACCGAAGCCTTCGGTCTGATTCCCGTGTACCCAGAGGTGAATGCCCTACAACTCGCCGTGAAGAAGCAGTCGCTGCCGCTCATCCTGGCCGCGGAAGAAATGGGCTACTCGACGGATAACTGCGCTTATGTGAAAGCGGATGTAGGCATGTACTTCGCCGGGCGCAAGACGCCTTTCGCCACTATCCCGGAACCCGATCTCATTCTTTGCAACTATGTCGGCTGCAATGTGTACCTGCAATGGTTCGAGCATTTGGCTGAGTATTCGAAAGCTCCAATCTACAACTTGGACGTCCCGTTCTTTCGCACCACCAGTGACGATCCCTCCGAGGAAGACGTGCGTTACGTAGTGAAGCAACTGGAGGAGCTCGTCGAAATCCTGGAGCGCATGACCGGACAGAAACTCGACTACAAGAAGCTGCAGCGAATCGTCGAGCTATCGGGCGAGACGGGAGCGCTCTGGTCGGAAATCAAGAGGCTCACCATGGAGCGTCCGGCTCCCTATGATGCCTACTTCGATTCCGTCATGATGATGGCCCCGCTGTACTGCTTGCGTGGCACCGAAGATGGATTGTGGTTCTTCCAGGAAACCTACAAGGAGATGAAGAAGCGAGCGGAGAGTCACGAAGGGCCGCTCCCGGAAGAGAAGTTCCGCTTGGTCATGGAAGGACCTCCGCCGTGGCCATATCTGCGCCAGTTCCGAGACATGTTCAGCCGCTGGGGCGCTGTGGCCGTGGCCTCAACATACTCGACGGTTGGAGGCATCTGGGAATTCGGGTTCCGGCACGACCCGCTGCGGCCGCTTGAGAGCATCGCCCGACACATGCTCCAGTGGAATATGACGAACCGCAACTTCAGGCAGCGATACCAGCAGATCAAGAAGTACGTGGAAGACTGGAAGGCTGACGCCCTGGTCATCCATTCCGTAAAGAGTTGCAGGCTCTTCTCAGCGGGCCAGGGCGACATGCGAGAGTACTTCAGCAAGCAGCTCGGCGTGCCCACTCTCCTGATTGAATCGGATCTGGAAGACCCGCGGTATTTCTCCGAAGCCCAGTTGCGGAACCGCGTGGACGCGTTCTTTGAGGCACTAGAGCACCAGAAGATGCTAGCCGCGAAGTAGCAGGCAGTTATCGAGGCATTTTGTTGTGAGAAGTGCAAAGAAAGGCGGGGCTGTATGACTTACGGAGGCGGAGTAGACGTAGGATCGACGCAAACGAAAGCGATCATCCTTTCGGACGACCGCAGGATTGTGGGGCGCGCTCTGATCAATACAGGCGCAAACGTCTCACAGGCGGCCGAGCGCTCATTTCGAGAGGCGGCGGCCTCCGCGGGAATTGCTCCCGAAAAAGTCGCCTACGTCGTGGGGACGGGCTACGGGCGCTACAAGGTGAATTTCGGAAACGCCCAGATCACCGAAATCTCTTGTCACGCTCGCGGCGCAAATTTCTTGTTTCCAAACACGCGTACCGTCATCGACATGGGTGGTCAGGATGCTAAGGGAATTCGCGTCGGGGAAAACGGCGACGTCAAAGACTTCGTGATGAACGACAAGTGCGCTGCCGGGACCGGCCGATTTCTTTCGAATGCTGCAGAAACTGTCGGATTAAGCTTGGACAAGATCGGCCCGATTTCGCTTGAGGCTAAGAAGCCCGTACGGCTCAGCACGGTCTGCGCCGTCTTTGTGGAGTCGGACATCATGTCCTATCTGGCGGAGGGCAAGACTGTGCCCGACATTCTAGGCGGCGTGCACAGCGCTATCGCCGCTCGGACCGTTGCACTGGTGCGTCGCGTAGGAATCGAGCCGGAAATCGCCTTTACGGGCGGCGTTTCACGCAACATCGGTATGGTGAAGGCGCTTGAAGAGAAGTTGGGCCTGCCGGTTAACGTCTGCGACGATTCACATTTCATCGGCGCGATTGGCGCGGCGATCTTCGCGCTGGAGCGTGCGCTCGGCGGAGAGACTGGCGCCGGTTCCGCTAAGGCGAACCCAGTTGCGGCATCGCAGGCGTCACAGCCGAGTGCTGGAGCGCACTAAGGACGGGCACGACTTAGAAGAGGACAACTGAGGTGCTTTATGGCATACGTAGTTGGAATCGACATCGGCTCTAGAAGCACAAAGGCCGTGATATTGGATGAATCGCGGCACGTCTGCGGGACCGGACTCGTGAAAACGCGCCCGGACTTCCCTGGGGTCGCCAAGGAAGCGATGGAACAAGCTCTCGCCAAAGCTGGCGCCCAGAAGGAAGACGTGAAGTATGTCGCTACGACAGGCCTGGGCCGATACAACATTCCGTTCCGGGATCTTCAAATTACCGATATCACCTGCGCGGCAAGGGGTGCAGAATTCCTTTTCCCGAATACCTCTTGCGTCCTCGATGTCGGCGGGCAAAGCACACGGGCCATCCGGCTGCGCGCGGGCGGCAAGGTAAAGGAGTTCAAGTCCAACGACAAGTGCGCCGCAGGTTCTGGCGGATTCTTGGAAAGGGCAGCGCACTACCTTGAAATCCCGCTTACGCAACTCGGCCCCCTTTCTACGAAAGCTGAGAAACCCACGACGATCAGCAGCGTTTGCGCTGTGCTGGCAGAATCGGAGATCATCAACCACGTCAGCGAGGGGCAGAGCGTCGAGAACATCATCCGCGGCATCCACAACTCGCTTGCTTCGCGTTCCAAGGCGTTGCTTTCCCGCGTCGGACTGGAAGACGAAGTCACTTTCGTCGGTGGCGTGGCGCGCCAAAGTGGAATGGTGGAGGCATTGAAGCAGACGATCGGTCGGGAGGTAAATGTCGCTGAGGAACCCGATACAGTCGCTGCACTCGGCGCCGCTCTGCTGGCACATCAACGTCTGCAAAAACTTGGTGGGATCAGCAAGGAAAAGGGCACTGACCCGTATGTCTATGGTTAGTGAGAAGGAACGCTGCGGGACGGCAAGTGTAGTCGATCTTGTCTTGCAGTGAATCTCCTTGGGAGGCGCTTCTACGTCGCATTAGAAGCGGCAACATGTCCAAGTCCTTGTATCGCGCCAAACGGTTTGGAATTCATCCTGGGCGTGCCCCCGCACAATGTGCCATGAGCCGCCTCACCATGTTAGGTGACATATGTCACAACCCACGCCACAATAATCTGCTATCAATCGTCGCGCTTCTAACGGCAGCAGCATGAGGTGAATACCGCAACATATGACTCGGGTGGCTCCAAGTCGAAGAACGGTAAACGCTAGCATGAATTCCCCAGCCCGCGTTCAATCGATGAATACAGCTCCCGCGGGCTTCGATCCCGCCACAGACCTGCCAAAGGGTTTCGTTGACTTCCTCCTTCCTCTGGTTCAACCGTTCACACGCCGCCAGCGGGAATTGGTTCAGAAGAGAGCTGCGGCGCTAACGGCGGCTCACGAAGGGAAACTGCCGGACTATCTCCCGCCCTCGCCGGCGACAAAGGACGACTGGCAGATCGAGCTCCCCGACTGGTGCCGCGACCAGCGAAATCAGATGACCGGCCCCGCGGACGACGCTGAACTCGTGGTTAAGATGCTGAATTCCGGCGCGCCTGGCGTGATGCTCGACCTCGAAGATTCCATGGCCAACACGTGGCCACATCTGATGCAGGGCGTCGCCAATGTACTGGCTGCGCTGGGCGGCACTCTCAGCTATTTCGATCGCAAGCGAAACCGCACCGTCTCCATTCAGCCAAGTAAGTCCGCGATATTCGTTCGTCCGCGCGGGTTGCACATCCACCAGGCGGGAGTGTTGCCTGGAGAAATCTTGCCGGCGTCCCTCTTCGACGTGGCGCTGATCGCATTCCAAGTGAACCCTGGAGAGATGAAGCATCCGTTAACGTTCTACATCCCGAAGACGGAGTCCGCGGAGGAGGGGCTCTGGTGGCGCGACCTATTCCAGGTGGTGGCCAAGGCCAGGGGATGGCGGAAGGACGAAATTAGGTGCATGGCGCTTGTCGAATCCCATCCGCTTGCATATCAGATGGAGGAATTCGCCTACAACCTTCGCGAGCACATGTTGGCTCTGAACCTTGGCAGGTGGGACTACATGGCGAGCCTCATCCACTTTAATCTTCGTGATCCGCGCTGGGTTCTGCCAGATCGCAATACGATCCCGCACGACGTATCCTTCTTCCAGAACATCCGCAATCGCATGCCCGAGATTTGTCACAAGCGCGGGATGCTTGCCATTGGAGGGATGACCGCGCTGTATCCCAGCCGCGAAGACGCGGAACTGAATGCGCGCGCTCTCGCCATGCTTGAGAAGGACAAGAAGAACGAGGCGTTGTGTCTGATGGACGGCGCGTGGACCGGCCATCCCGACCAGAACGAGATCGCAGTGAAGCAGTTCCCTTTCCCGAACCAGTTGCACGCCCGGCCTTCCGATCCTGAGCCCCGGCCAGACCTGCGCCCTATTCCGGAAGGAGTAGGCAAGCGAACGCTTGCCGGTACCCGCGCGGCTGTTCGCACTGTGATCCGTTACCGCCAGGGCGTGCTCGCCGGCCGTGGCGCGAGTCTTCTTGACGGCTATATGGAGGATCTGGCAACCGACCGCATCTACCGCCTGATGATCGCCCAGAGGATCCGCCATCGCGATTCCGTTCCCATTGTGGACGATGGCGGCCAGCCCGTCCCCCACACACCTCAGAGAATTACGCAACTGTTCGACGAAGAACTCTCCCGCATTCTGCGCGAATTGCCGGGAGACGCGTCTCCGGAGATCGGGGAGCAATTTAGGCAGGCCCGCGCGCTCAGCGAGAAGTTGATTGTGTCCGGGGAGTTCACGCCGCCATGAAGCGGGAGGTTGCTGATACTAATCCTGGTTTATCGGATAAGCGTGCGTGTGCTGTGATGTCGCTCGTTTCAGGTATTCTCGCTCGAATCGGAAAAGACGCCTTCCATCAGCCAAAGTAGTAACGAACAATGCATTCCGCCACGCAACATGGTTTCTCTGCCCCGCGGCATTCCAGCACAACTGAATAGGTTGCTTCTATGGCGTCTGGAAGCTGTTTTGTTGACTGAACGCTGACGCGAGCATGAATCTGAGACTCGGCGCGGACGGGCGATGGGAACCGCACTCGATTAAGGCCATAATTCACCCGCATCCGGACCCCGCCTTGGACCTGGATCGCCTCTCTCAAGAAGCGGCTGAGAAGCGAAAGAGTCAAGAATCCGTGGGCAATAGTCGTGCCATAAGGTGATTCTCTCTGTGCTCGGTCCGGGTCTACTTGAATCCACTGTCGATCGTCCGTGCCCTCAGCAAGCTGGCGAATCATTTCTTGCGTTACCGCGAACCATTCCGTTACAGCGATCTCCCGGCCGACAAAGTCGCTCAAGGCCTGCGGTGCTTCAATGACAAGCGGAGACATAAGATCGTCTTAGTGCGGGCGATTCACCTTTCTGCACATAGGGCGGCAACCACGAAGCATTCCCGTCTTTAGGGAGTCAGACGGCCGCTGGCTCAGGAGATGACCTGGCCCAGGCCCATCTGTCCTACTTTTTGCGCTCTCGCGCCTTCCCTCCACAAAGGACTGCTCCTTCGCTGCCGAACAGAAGCACTTCTACACGTGAGCAAGCGTCAGGCAAATCGAATTATTCCTTCCTTTGACCGTGCGGCTTAAGCATTACGAGTTTCTTACGCTCGACAGGTGACGACGGTCCCAATATGGCGAGCGCAATAGATTCGAACCTCGAGCCCGTTTTTGCAAACCGCGAGATTCGCTTCTAACAGCTGCGTCGCTCAATTTGACAACTAGTGATTAGGACGAATCTCGGAATCTGCTTTCGCCCAGAAGCGAACGCCAATAGACCGAAAACAGGGGCTTCTATCGCGCCTCGATTTTCTTGCGGAGTTGGACTATTTGTGACTAATTTCCCGAAAAAAAAAACGGGTGAAAATTTGCCAATAACACTGATTTTTCGAAAATCAGAAATCGGCCGAAAACTCATTACAGCACACGATTTTTCCAATAATGTTGCGAAAAATCTTGCGAGCATCGAGGGACTCCCGGTATCGCTACCAACCCTTCCTAAGTGATTCATTTGACCACGGTTGATAGCGTGTCTAGGGCTTGTCCCAAATTTGTCCCAAACAATCGAGGCTTTGCCCTGAAAGTGAGAATTGCGGGGCATGGCAAACACGACTGTAAGCATCCGAGCAAAAGTCAAGATCGAGGGGCGCTGGCGTTGGAGTTGCAGTCTCCGGGCCCCGGAAGGCAATCTCACGCCATCTGAGGCGGAGCGACAGGGCAAGTTCTACTTGGTGTGGACGGAGGGAGGGCAAGAAGCGCGAGCAGAGGGTCAAGGGGAATTTCGAGGCTGCGGCAAAGGTTGCAAGGGCGAAAGCGCGGCACCTCGAAGATGCCGCTGATGCCTTCGAACGCAAAGCGAGAACTATACGCCTCATCCAGTTTGAAACCTGGGCGTTCGTTGAGTGCTCGGGACGTCCAATTGGCGGTAAATCATGACTTCCGAGATGCGGACAGCACTATCGTGGCCCGACCGCTACCCCTCGCCGCCGATGTCGCCTTCTCCGAGTACGCACGCATGCCACTGATCATCCGCTGCGTGCGTTGCGCAATACCACTGACCGCAGTTTTCGCAGCGCATGGTCGCTGGAGCGTCGCAGGGCTCATCCAAATGAGATTGTGCCTGGCACACCGGTGCCGAGGCTTCGCTGTTTTTCTCCTTCGCGGGTTGTGGATGCATCGCGACACCTCATAGCGGGGATTGTACTCCCGCAGGCCAGCGCTGGCGACAACTCTGGGTAAGCTGGCCGCCCGAAGAAATTCGGCAAATTCGCTATCGCTCCGGGGGACTTCTCCGGCTACGCCGTTAATCGGAAATTGAGCCTGCGTGCGTGGACGGTTCACAGTGCGCTCAGCTCGAGTTGGGGGGCCGTAGAGCCTATTTCTCGCGCGCTGGGCGCGCTGCACTCGAAAGTCCGACGGCCGACTCCACAGGATCTGGAGTGGCCCTGCGGCCCGTGATCTGGTCGATGTGTATGCGATAGAAAAGCGCATCGGCTGGCTGGAAACCGCCCCGCACCTGACCAGCCGCGTACGCCGTTTGCCACCACAACACCCTTCTTTCGAGCCGGACTTGGGTCTGCAGTCGCACGTCTCGGTACACCGGCGTGTCGGGAAGCTCCTCGTAGTGGCCGAGCACGACGACGCTGGACCAATGAAAATGGCTCACGACGTCGTCGACCTCCACGCACACCAGCGGATTTGCACGCATCCACTCGACCTTGCGTCCCAAAGTGGTGAACCCGTAGAGATAGTCGCGGTCATAGGCGAAATAGATCGGAACGATATAAGGCTGATCCTGGTGCACGGTTGCGAGCCTGCCGTACTCCGCCCGCGCAAGCAGGCCACGGCACTCTTCGCCGCTCATCTCCCGTACTATCATCGTTGCCCTCCACGCTTCATAAGACTTGCCTTGCACAAACTCTAGCGGAAACCTTACTGGACGCACGTGATCGGTGCGACATGAGGCCGTGATCGCGGTCACAGAAAGCTTTCGCACATCGGGCTGAACATGAACTATGTCGTTCAAGATACTGCGCGAACTTGAGAACGGAGAATTGCTGGAGGTCGCCAACCACGGCGATTTCGAAAAAGCCGAAGCGCTCGTGCGAGCGTTGAACGAACACTGGCCCGGAGTCTATCTGATCAGGGAAATCGAGAACGAGGAATCTGAATGAGGTTCGCAGGAATCGCCGCCGTATGGCTCGGCGATCCTTGCAGTGGAATGGCGCTATGACCCGACCGAAACCCCCGAAGGTCGCTCCCGAGCATGTCGAAATCGTCGCGCAGTTTTCCTACCATGCCTTCGGGTGTTTCATTAGCCGTTCTTTTGACGAAGTCGTAAGGCAGGTCATACGAGCGGGCTATAGGACAGCACTAACCGCCAAGAGTTTGAGGGACGAGGTAGAAGAAGGGTTGAACAGCGAGGGGGCCGAGTAGTCGTAGTCCTAGTTCCGTACAAGTCAGGGTGGCAGACACGATCCCGCTATTGTTGATGCGTTTGCAATTAGCGGGAACGTGCGAATTTGAACCCCTCAGTGCCAGAATGCCGAGGACTGACATTTGAGAAAAAGGTGGGCCGTTTGAACCAGCGAAGACACCTCTCGCAGTAATTCCATCCTTCCGTTAGCGTCGGTCGTTTCTGAGAACTTCACGAGGGAGAAGTGGGACCGGGACGATTTTCGGTATGGGGAGCTCACACAGCTCGAGACCACCGCATGAGTGGCAATGCAGGAGCAACTGTTGCAGGTTGTTCAGAGCGATGCGAAGGAAGTTGACGGCCGCTGTCCGCTAAAGGCCAAAATCCGGGTTTCCCTCGGCTTCGCTCGGGATGATGTCCTCCCGGTATGGCTACCTAGTCTGTTTCGCCAAGGATCTTGTTCTCACTGGGTGATTGCGGACCAGAAGATTTCGAGGAGCGCAACTCCGGCGAAGCCCACTCCGATGTACGCCGCCAAATAGACCGCCAGAAAGGCAGCGGCCGCGAGCGAACGTTTCTTGGTTAGTTTCTCAGGTGCCGATTCCCAGGGCCGCATCACTACGCTGCGCGCGGGCGGCGGAAGAAGCGGAACAAAAGCATCGTTGCGAAGGCTGGACTCGCAGGTTTCAGTCATGGATGCAGTGTAGAAGCTACATACGAAAAGAATCCAATTCAAATTTGCGTTCCAAGCAATCGCGATCGAAGATAGGTCTCGCGGAAATCCAGCGCGGGCACTTATTCAATAAATCGATTCACCGCATATATGAAACAAATATAGTCCAGCTTTCCTTTCACTCGTTTTCCACTTATAGTTGGTACCCGCGCCTACAAATTCCGTATGCCATCCGGTTCGACGAACACTTCACTGAGTCAAGCTGTGCGCCCGGTCGCCAAAGTCCTCGTGGCGACGACGGCGATGCTCGCGTTCATCTCCTATTGGCGAGCCGCAGCCATCGTCCTTAATGACCTAGGGTCCTCCGCATTCTACGCGGGTGCGATAGCCGAGCACTTCATCGGCAAGACGGCGCCCTGGTTTGTCCTCGCCATTATGCTGTTCGCCTTTGCCGTGCAGGCGCTCTACTTCGAAAGCTGCGGGATGTTCGTGCGCGGCGGCGTGTACCGCGTGGTGAAGGAGGGGATGGGCTCGACGCTAGCGAAGTTTTCCGTCTCGGCGCTGATGTTCGACTACATCCTGACGGGGCCGATCAGCGGCGTGTCGGCTGGGCTGTATTTGGTCGGGCTGTTGAACGAACTTTTCCAGTACGCGCACTTGAAGATCGCGCTGCCCGTCAACGCCGGGGCGGCCATCTTCGCCATTATCGTCACACTCTACTTTTGGTGGGAGAACGTCAAAGGCATTCCCGAATCGAGCGAGAAGGCGCTGCGGATCATGTATGTCACCACGGTGATGGTGATCATGATGATCGCGTGGTGCGGTTACACGCTCATGGTGCGCGGCGGGCACGTTCCTCCGTTTCCTCATATTTCAAATCTGGTCTACGCGCCGGATTCGCTGGGATGGCTGAAACATACGTCGTTGCCTTACACGATCGGATTCATCGGAATCATGATCGGCCTCGGCCACTCGGTGCTGGCGATGAGCGGCGAGGAGACGATGGCGCAGGTCTACCGCGAGATCGAGCATCCCAAGCTCCCCAATTTGAAAAAATCCGGATTGGTGATCTTTCTTTACAGCCTGATTTTTACGGCCGGAGTCGCGTTTTTCGCGGTGATGATTATTCCGGATTCGGTGCGAGCCAGATTCTCGGATAACCCGATCAGCGGCTTGGCGATGTATCTCGTTGGACCGCTTTCGGCGCGCCTCGCATTCCGCACGTTTGTCGTGGTGGTTGGCGTGCTGATGCTGGCGGGCGCGGTGAACACGGCGATCGTTGGATCGAACGGCGTCCTAAATCGGGTCTCGGAAGATGGCATTCTGCCCGACTGGTTCCGGCACCCGCACCGCCGGTTCGGCACTTCGTACCGCATTTTGAACCTCGTCGTCGGGCTTCAACTACTTACTATCATCCTCAGCCGCGGAAACATTTTCGTGCTTGGCGAGGCCTACGCATTCGGCGTGATGTGGAGCTTCGCGATGAAGGGGCTGGCTGTGGTTGTGCTGCGGTACAAACAGCCCGGCCAGCGGGAATTCAAGGTCCCGCTAAATCCGAAAATCGCCGGCGTAGAAATCCCGATCGGCGTTGGGCTGATCACGCTCGCGCTCCTGGCGCTGTGCTTGATCAATTTGTTTACGAAGCAGGTGGCTACCGTTTCGGGAATCGTATTTACGATCGCATTTTTCGCCGTCTTCGAGATTTCCGAGAAAATGACGAAGAAGCAGGCGACGTCGCACGCCGAGTTAGATAAGTTTAACCTTGCGCAGTCGGGAGATTTGACGCTGGAAAATGTTGGCGTCAAGCCCGGCAACGTCCTCGTACCGGTGAGCAACTATTACGCGCTGTATCCGCTGGAGGCGGCGCTGAAGAGAGCGAAACGCAGAGAGGCCGAAATCGTTGTGCTGCATGTCCGGCTTCTGGGGCGCGCGGCTTCGGGCGAATCGGATCTCGCGCCGGACCAGCTCTTCAGCACGATTGAACAATCGCTCTTCACGAAAGTGCTGGCGATGGCAGAGAAAGAAGGGAAGCCCGTGCGGCTCGCCGTAGCCGCCGCCAATGACCTGTGGGAGGGCATCCTGCGCACGGCTGCCAACCTGGAATCGAGTACGGTGGTCGCCGGAAGCTCTGCTAAAGCGTCGGTTGCAGAGCAGGCTCGAGAAATCGGACTTGCGTGGGAGCGAATGCCCGAGCCGCGACCCCGAGTGTCGCTCGAAATTTTTGCGCCATCCGGAACGGAGCAAGTCTTTTATCTCGGGCCGCACGCGCCGCGATTGACTCCCAACGAAATCGACCTGCTGCACCGAATCTGGCTCGATCTGAGCGACCGGTTGCCAGGCGAAGAGATTCACCACCACGATATCGTTCATTTCGCGCTCAGCGAAGTCGAGCGCGAGATCGGCGAGAAGGAGCGGGACGGCGTGCTGAGGCGATTGCGCGAACACCTTAGCGGCATCCAGGGACGCCGGCAAAACCCCTAGTGTTGCTCCGATCGAGCGCGGCAACGATGCCGTAGTTTTCGCTCCAGCCTCATCTAGATGAAATTCCTCGTAAAGACAAGAAGTGGTGCATTTTTCCTGCGGTGCAGCCAGATCAAAGAAAGAGGCTGCTGAGGCGGCTGCAAGTAGTTAAGATAGAAGGAGAAAAGCGGCGCGCCCGTAGCTCAGTTGGAAAGAGCGTCTGCCTTCTAAGCAGAGGGTCGGGGGTTCGACTCCCTCCGGGCGCGCCACTCTAATCCCTGCCCCGCCTTGGATCTAAGCTCTCGGCTCCGCAAAGTGCGCAAGTCGCAGAGAATTGCCAAGTGCATGCGGTCCGGCGAGGTGAAGGACCTTTTCAACTCGATGCCGGTCGAGTTCAAGCCCAACTCCGTGATACTCGACTTCGGCGGAGCACCGCAAGAAATCGCAAACGATCACGCCTGAGTTTTCACCTGCGGCGAACCGCCTACGGCGTTCTTGAAGAAAATCGGCGTCGGATGCGGAATGAGCGACATCACGAAGCAAGCAGCGAAGCGAAACAAGCGATGACTGCGAGACTCGGTTCGCCTGTGCTCGCAGGCTCACCGATGAACGCGTAAAATGAGAACTCGGCAAGACTGGGAGAGAATATTGACGTGATCTCGCGCTTAGCGATTCTGCCGTTGGTTCTCGCGGCAGCCTTTGTGCTCGGTTGCAGCAAAGAGAGCCAGCCTTCGCAGATGCCTGCATCATCGGCCGCCGCTCCCGATGCCAGCAGCGCAACCATGCCATCCGCTCCGGGTTCGAGCGCACCCGCTTCAGGCAGCGATGCTGACCAGATTCGTCAGGCGGTCATCGACCACGTGCGCAACGACCGCGGCGTCAACATGTCCGCGATGGATATGAGCGTTGATTTGGTGAACGTCAACGGAGATCAAGCACAAGCCAATGCCACGTTTCGAGTCAAGCAGGGCGGCGCTACAATGACCATGGTCTATTCTCTCCAACGTCACGGAAATGGCTGGCTCGTCGTCAATGGCCAGCCAAGTGATGGCCAATTCGTCCATCCTCCAATGGACAGGACACACTCCGGAGTGTCGGCGAGCCCCGGCGCTCCCGAGATGCCCGACGTTCGAGAATTCCTAAAAACTCACCCGTCGACAACCGGACAGCCCGAGGCGCACTGAGCCCGGCGCAAGGGCCCGGTTCCGCGATGGGCGCACTCGTGGCGGTTCTCCTCGACAGCATTTGGTTACGCTGAGATAATCGCGACAAACGCGCAAGAGCCAAGCTGGGCTGGTCTCGGCGGCGGCTCTTGCAAGAATGAGGATAAGACAAGAATGGATTCGTTAATGACCTCACCGGTTAAGAAGGCATTGCGGCCGCTCTTGCGGACGGGCATTTTGTGCTGTGTCGTGGCGACCATGTGCAAGCCGGCTCTCTCGATCACGCTGGAGAGTCGCAAACCCGCGGAACATCGGCTGCGCATGTTTAACACGCATACCGGCGAGCAAATTGATATCGTTTACCGCCGAGGAAATGACTACGTCGTAGACGCTCTTGCGCAATTGGACTATTTCCTGCGAGATCATCGGACTGGCGATGTCCACCATTTCGATCCCCGGCTTTATGACGTTCTTGAACGACTGACCGCCGCTGTCGGCCGACTGGGCGCCGAGATCGATGTTATTTGCGGATATCGGACGCCATGGAGCAATAACTTTCTCCGTACGCACAGCCCCGGAGTTGCCGAGCACAGCCTGCACATGCAAGCCGAGGCAATCGACATTCGGATGCCCGGCGTCAACAGCGAACGGCTGCGCGAGGCCGCCCTCCATCTTCATGAGGGAGGTGTCGGCTACTATCCGCACTCCAACTTTGTTCATGTGGATGTGGGCCGCGTGCGGCAGTGGTGCTTCGGCTGTACCGGAGAGCAGATGCACGCCGACTAATGCGGATAGGGATACTCGCTCCGCAAGGCTTCTTCCAATTTCGCGTCTTGCCCGTAGATATCATCGTAGAAGCGCACAATCCCGTCTTCTAGATCTATCGCCGTACCGTAAACAACCAGCACCGGAATCGGAT
>Ga0187766_10001370_pt1 | contig 14274 bp, 10 predicted proteins | sample 0216_QUI02_MP05__4_FD_132971 | JGI IMG/M metagenome (GOLD analysis project Ga0187766, IMG submission 132971) | Tropical peat soil microbial communities from peatlands in Department of Meta, Colombia - 0216_QUI02_MP05_20_MG | ecosystem: Environmental > Terrestrial > Soil > Wetlands > Peat ... | reverse complement strand
GGACTTCATCTCGAGCCGCTACGGCAAGTCCGCGGAGCTCGGCACCCTCGTGGCGGTGCTGGTGGTGTGCGGAATGATCCCGTACATCGCGCTGCAGCTGAAGGCGGTGTCGGCGTCGTTCAAGATGATCCTGCGCGAGGAGTCGGTGCTGAACGTGTTCGAACCGACACGCGTGGTCGCGGTGACCCTCGCGCTCTTCGGGATCCTGTTCGGCGCCCGCAACCTCGACTTCACGAAGCGGCAGACCGGCCTGATGACCGCGGTGGCGGTGGAGTCCGTGGTCAAGCTCGCCGCCTTCCTCGTGGTGGGCGTCTACGTCACGTGGGGACTCTTCGGGGGCTTCACCGATCTATTCGGGCGGGTGTCGCAGCATCCCGAGTGGGCGCAGCTCCTGACCCTGGACCAGCCGCCGACCGCGTCGTACGCGCGCTGGACCGCGATGCTCGCGATCTCGATGCTCGCGGTGATGTTCCTCCCACGCCAGTTTCACGTGCTGGTGGTCCAGAACCCCCGCGAGCGCGACGTGGACGCGGTCTCCTGGTCGTTCCCCCTCTACCTGCTGCTGATCAACGTCTTCGTGCTGCCGATCGCCTTCGCGGGGCTCCTGGTCTTCCCGGAGGCGGGGGCCCAGGCCGACGGCTTCATCCTCCGGCTCCCGCTGTACTTCGACAATCACCTGATCTCGGTGATCGTGTTCCTCGGCGGGTTCTCGGCGGCCACCGCGATGATCGTGGTGGACTCGCTCGCGCTCTCGAAGATGATCACCAACGACATCATCCTGCCGATCCTGCTCCGCCGGCGCCGCATGGAGGACATCTACTGGATCACGCTCTTCTACACTCGGCTGGCGATGCTCGCGGTGGTGGCGATGGGCTTCCTGTGGGCGCGCATGGAGCACGGCCAGGTCCTGCTGGTAGAGATGGGCCTGCTGTCGTTCATCGCGGTCGCCCAGTGCGGTCCCGCGATCCTGCTCGGCCTCTACTGGCGGCGGGGGAACCGTCGGGGCGCCTTCGCCGGCATCTCGGCCGGCTTCTTCATCTGGTTCTACACGCTGATCATCCCCGCGCTGGGCCGGGAGGGCGTGTTCTCCGCCTCGTTCCTCGACGGCGGCCCGTTCGGCTGGGCGCTGCTGCGGCCGACCGCGTTCCTCGGGCTCGAGGGGCTCGACACGATCAGCCACGGGGTCTTCTGGTCCTTCTTCTTCAACGTGGGCCTCTTCGTGCTGGTCTCGCTGTTCACCGAGCAGGACGCCGACGACCGGGCCCAGGCCGCCGCCTTCGTGGGCGTGGCCGGCGAGGAGAAGACGGCGCCGGTCGCCCCCGCGATCCTGTCCGCCCCGGAGATCGAGCGGCTCGTGCACCACTACGTGGGCGACGAGGACGCGGAGGCCATCGTGCGCGAGCTGTTCGGCGGGAAGGCCCCGGCCGCCCTGTCCGTTCCCGAGCTCCTCGAGATGCGCATCCGGTTCGAACGCCTGCTCGCCGCCTCGCTGGGCGCGGCGGCGGCCCGCATGATCGTGGAGGATCGCTTCACGATCTCGAAGGAGGAGGCCCAGCAGCTGGTCGCCTCGTTCCAGCGGATGCAGGAGTCCCTGCGGGTCACCGAGGAGGAGGTCAAGCGCGGGGAGCGGCTGCTCGCCTCGGTGGTCGAGAGCGTGGACGACTGCATCTTCACCGCGGACACCACCGGCCGGCTCGTGACCATGAATCCGGCGGGCCGGCGTCTGCTCGGTTACGCGGGCTGGGAGGTCGGCCGCCTCCGCTACCCCGACCTGCTCGCCGCCGACGAGCGAGGCCGCGCCGCCGACATCACGACCGCGCTCCAGACGGGCCGGGGCTGGGGCGGGCAGGTCACCGGGCGGACCGCGCGGGGACGCGCCTTTCCGGCGCACGTCGCGATGAGCTGTCTCTTCGACGACCGCGGCCAGCGCATGGGCACGGTCGGCGTGCTGCGCGACCTGACCGAGCAGGTGGAGACCCAGCGGCGCCTGATCCAACGGGAGAAGCTGGCCTCGCTCGGCGAGATGGCGGCCGGCGTGGCCCACGAGATCCGCAACCCGCTGGGCGGGATCAAGATGGCGACCAACCTCCTCTCGTCGCCCGACGTCGACGGCAGCCCGCTCTCGCAGGAGATGACGCGCTCGATCCTGTCCGGCATCGCGGAGATCGAGGGCATCATCAACAACCTACTCGACTTCACGCGCGACGCGCGGCTCGAGCGGAACGAGTACGAGCTCCACCGCATCCTCGATCCCGTGGTGGAGAGCGCGGCGGCCGAGGGGCGGTCCCGCGGCATCGAGGTCGGGTACGGCCGCCTCGACCGGATGGTCGCCGCCGCGGTCGACGGGCAGAGGCTCCGCCAGGTCTTCACCAACGTGATGACGAACGCGCTGGAGGCGATCGAGCCCCGCCGGGGGGCGGGGCGCGTCACCGTCGATCTCTTCGCGGACGGCGAGCGCGCGGTGGTGGAGGTGGCGGACGACGGCGTCGGCATCTCGCCGGAGGACCGCGACCGGATCTTCCTCCCGTTCTTCACGACGAAGCCGACGGGTACCGGGCTCGGCATGTCGATCGTCAAGAAAATCGTCGACCTCCACGGGGGTGACGTCTCGATCGACAGCTCGCCCGGTCGCGGCACGCGCGTACGCATCTCACTGCCGGCGGTGCTCGCGGCCCAGCCGGTGGCCGGAGGCACATCATGAAGCGACGGCTCCTGCTGGTCGAGGACGACGAGATCTTCCTTCGTCCGCTGCAGCGTACCCTCGAGCTCCGGGGCTACGAGGTGCTCCCGGCTCCCAGCGCGGAGGAGGCGCTCGAGTCCCTGAAGGCCGAGGACGTCGACCTGGTGCTCACCGACCGGCGGCTGCCCGGCATGGACGGCGTCGAGCTGGTCCGCCAGATCAAGGCCGAGCACCCCGATCTGGCGGTCGTGGTCATGACCGCGTACGGGACGATCGAGTCCGCGGTCGAGGCGATGCGCCTCGGCGCGGAGGACTACCTGGTGAAGCCCTTCGAGGTGGCCGAGCTGTTGCTGGTGATCCGGCGGGCGATCGAGTTCCAGGAGCTGAAGTCGGCGAACCGGCGGACGATCCGGCGCAATCAGGAGCGCTTCACCTTCAGCAACATCGTGGCGGCCAGCGCGGGCATGCAGGGCGTCTTCGACCTGCTCCGGTCGGTGGTCGATCTCGACACCACCGTGCTGATCTACGGCGAGACCGGGGTCGGCAAGGAGCTGCTCGCGCGCTCCATCCACTTCTCGGGCGCGCGGCGCGACCGGCCCTTCGTACCGGTCAACTGCGCGGCCATCCCGGAGGACCTCTTCGAGTCCGAGCTCTTCGGCGCGCGCCGTGGCGCCTTCACCGGCGCCACCGAACACCGCCGCGGCCACTTCCAGATGGCCAACGGCGGCACCCTGCTGCTGGACGAGATCGGCGAGATGCCGCTCCACCTGCAGAGCAAGCTCCTGCGGGCGATCGAGGAGAAGAAGGTGACGTCGGTGGGCGCCGATCGGCCGGTCGACATCGACGTGCGGTTCATTGCCACCACCAACAAGGACCTGCAGGCCGAGGTGGAGCGCGGTACCTTCCGCCGAGACCTCTTCTATCGCCTCTCCGTGATGCCGGTCCGCGTGCCCGGCCTCCGCGAGCGCCCCGAGGACGTCCCGCTGCTGGCGCGCCATTTCGTGGAGCAGGCGAGCCGGCGACTGAAGAAGACGGTGAGCGGGATCGCCCCCGAGAGCCTCGCGGCGCTGATCCGCTATCCGTGGCCGGGCAACGTGCGCGAGCTGGAGAACGTCATCGAGCGCTCGGTGATCGTCGCCTCCGGCGACACCCTGGAGGACGTCGAGCGGTTCCTGGCTCCGACCGGGGCCCACGCGCCCGTGGACCTCTCGCTGCCGTTCCGGGACGCGAAGGCGCGCGTGGTCGAGGACTTCGAGCGCGCCTACATCGACGGGCTGCTCAAGAGCCATGGGGGCAAGCTCACGGCCGCGGCCAAGCACGCGGACATGGATCCGAAGAACTTCTCGGACAAGATGCAGCGCTACGGCTTGCGCCGGCCCGCGGCGCCGGAGTCGCCGAGCTAGAAGAAGGCGAAAGTCGGCGCGGCCGGGCCGCTTGCCCTTGCAGTTCCCCGGTGGATGGTTTAGAAGTGGGGCGGCGCGCTGACGCGCCGAACTCTCCCCGACGAGGTTTTCCAATGGCCAGCGAGACCAGAGGCAGTAGCGCGGTCGAAGCCCTCCTGAAGGAGAAGCGGAAGTTCGCTCCGCCCCGGGAGTTCGTCAAGCACGCCAACACCAACCGGGCCTCGATCTACAAGGACGCGGCCCGGAACCCGACCCGCTTCTGGGAGCGCTTCGCCAAGGAGCTCGACTGGTTCAAGCCCTGGAAGACGACGCTGCAGTGGAAGGCTCCGAACGCGAAGTGGTTCGTGGGCGGCAAGCTCAACGTCTCCTACAACTGTCTCGATCGCCACGTGGCCACGCCCCGCAAGACGAAGGCCGCGATCATCTGGGAAGGGGAGCCGGGCGACAGCCGCGTCCTGACCTACTGGGACCTCTACCGCGAGGTCAACCGCTTCGCGGCTGCGCTGAAGCGCAGCGGGGTCAAGAAGGGCGACCGGGTGACCATCTACATGGGGATGGTGCCCGAGCTGCCGATCGCGATGCTGGCGTGCGCGCGGATCGGGGCACCGCACAGCGTGATCTTCGGCGGCTTCGCCCCGGAGGCGGTGCGCGATCGCATCCACGACGCGGAGTCGCGGGTGCTGATCACCGCCGACGGCGGCTTCCGGCGGGGGAGCATCGTCCCGCTCAAGAAGAACGTGGACGAGGCGTTGCGGGAGTGCCCGGACGTCCACACCGTGGTCGTGCTCAAGCGCACGCGGCAGGAGGTGGCCATGCACGCCGGGCGCGACGTGTGGTGGGACGACTTCGTGAAGGACGCCCCCGCCTACTGCGCTCCCGAGAAGATGGACTCCGAGGACATGCTGTACCTGCTGTACACCTCGGGCTCGACGGGCAAGCCGAAGGGGATCGTCCACACCACCGGCGGCTACCTCACCGGCGTCTACGCGACGACCAAGTGGGTGTTCGACCTGCACGACACCGACGTCTACTGGTGCACCGCGGACATCGGCTGGGTCACCGGACACTCCTACATCGTCTACGGCCCGCTCTCGAACGGCACCACCGCGGTGATGTACGAGGGCACGCCCGACTATCCGGACAAGGACCGCTTCTGGCGGATCATCGAGAAGTACGGCGTGACCATCTGTTACACCGCGCCCACCGCGATCCGGACGTTCATGCGGTGGGGCGAGGAGTACCCGAAGCGCTGCGACCTCTCGAGCCTGCGCCTGCTCGGCTCGGTCGGCGAGCCGATCAATCCCGAGGCCTGGGTCTGGTACTGGAAGGTGATCGGGGGCGGTCGCTGCCCGGTGGTGGATACGTGGTGGCAGACCGAGACCGGCCACATCCTGATCACTCCGCTCCCCGGCGTGACGACGCTCAAGCCCGGCTCGGCCACGCGGCCGTTTCCGGGGATCGAGGCCGAGGTGGTCAACGACCGGGGCGAGGCGGCGAAGGCGGGCTACCTCGTGCTCAAGAAGCCGTGGCCCGGCATGCTGCGCGGCATCTACCGCGACCCGCAGCGGTTCGTGGCCCAGTACTGGAGCAGGTACCCCGGGATCTACTTCACGGGCGACGGGGCCAAGGTCGACGAGGACGGCTACTTCTGGCTACTGGGGCGCGTGGACGACGTCATGAACATCTCCGGGCACCGCGTCTCCACCATGGAGGTGGAGTCGGCCCTGGTCGACCATCCGCACGTGGCCGAGGCCGCGGTGATCGGGCGGCCGCACGAGATCAAGGGGCAGGCGATCGCCGCGTTCGTGACCATCAAGGACGGCACGCCGCCGAGCAAGGACCTGATGGAGGAGATCAAGGGGCACGTGGCCAGGAAGATCGGCGCGCTTGCCAGGCCCGACGACCTGATCTTCGCCGCCGACTTGCCGAAGACCCGCTCCGGCAAGATCATGCGGCGGCTCCTGCGTGACATCGCCGAGGGCAAGGCCCTGGGCGACACGACCACGCTGGCCGACCCGGGTGTGGTGGCCACGCTCAAGGAGAAGTACGGCGAGGAGGAGTGAGGCGGGGTAACGGTACCAAGGCGGCACGGCAAATCTACCAAGCGCGGGGCACCGGCGCCCGGCGCGGGCTCCGTGGTTTCAATGAGTTACGGCGATCCGGCTCATGGCATTCGCCGTGCTTCACGCGAACGGCCGCGAGCGGACTTTTTCCGATCCGCCGCGTAAGCGAGCCGCCCACAAGGAGGCAGGATGAGCACTGCGGCAATGGCGGGACATCACACCGGCGTGGTGAGCAAGGCCGAAGAGCGGCGGGTCATCGTCGCCTCCTCGGTCGGCACCGTCTTCGAGTGGTACGACTTCTACCTGTACGCGATCCTGGCTCCCTTCTTCGCGGGTCTGTTCTTCCCACCGGGCAACCAGACCGCCGCGCTCCTCGGAGCCTTCGGCGCGTACGCCGCGGGCTTCCTGGTACGGCCGTTCGGGGCCATCATCTTTGGCCGGATCGGTGACCTGGTCGGCCGGAAATACACGTTCCTCGTCACGATCGTCTTCATGGGCCTTTCGACGGTGCTGGTCGGCTTCATGCCCACGTACAAGACCATCGGCTTCGCGGCGGCGCTCATCCTGGTGCTGCTGCGCCTGGTACAGGGGCTGGCGCTCGGGGGGGAGTACGGTGGGGCTGCGACCTACGTCGCCGAGCACGCGCCCGACGACAAGCGCGGCTACGCCACCAGCTGGATCCAGACCACCGCGACGGTGGGCATGCTGCTGGCGCTGGTCATCATCGCCATCTGCCGCGTGTCGACGGACGCCGCCACCTTCTCGAGCTGGGCGTGGCGGATCCCCTTCTGGTTCTCAATCCCGCTCCTGCTGATCTCGATCTACATCCGGCTCAAGCTGAACGAGTCGCCGATCTTCCGGCGGATGAAGGAACAGGGCAAGGGCTCCAAGTCACCCTTGATCGACAGCTTCCTCAAGTACCCGAACAACAAGTACGTGCTGCTGGCGCTGCTGGGCGCGACGGCCGGGCAGGGGGTCGTCTGGTACACGGGGCAGTTCTACGCCCTGTTCTTCATCCAGATCTACCTCAAGCTCGACTTCGTCCCGACCTACACCCTGATCGGGCTGTCGCTCCTGATCGGGACGCCGTTCTTCCTGGTGTTCGGGGCCCTGTCCGACCGGATCGGCCGGAAGAAGATCATCCTGGCCGGGTGCCTGATCGCGGCGGTTACCTACTTCCCGCTGTTCAAGGGGCTCACGCACTACATCAACCCGGCGCTCGAGCGGTACTCGGAGAGCACCCCGATCTCGGTGGCCGCGACCGATTGCAACTTCCACATCTTCCTCGGGCCCTGGTCGCGTCAGACCGCGTGCGACAAGGTGAAGGACTTCCTCGGCAAGGCTGGGCTGTCGTTCAACTCGGTCCCAGCCGAGGGCGGGAAGGACGCCGTGACGAAGATCGGGAGCAACATCGTCATCGAGGGCTGGGACGCCGCCAAGTTCGCGGCGGCGCTCAAGGAGACCAACTACCCGCCGAAGGCCAACCCGGCCGAGGTGAACTGGGTGATGGCGGAGCTGCTGCTGGTCATCATGGTGATCTACGTCACCATGGTGTACGGGCCCATCGCCGCGTTCCTGGTCGAGCTGTTCCCGGCCCGGATCTGCTACACGTCGATGTCCCTTCCCTACCACATCGGCAACGGCTGGTTCGGAGGCATGCTGCCCCTGCTGGCGACCGCCATGGTGGCCTCGGCCGGCAACATCTACTACGGGCTCTGGTACCCCATCGTGGTCGCCCTGATGACCTTCGTGGTCGGTCTCCTCTTCGTGCGGGAGACCCGGCACACTCGGATCCATACCGAGCACTGAGTCGCGTTGCACGGAGGCTGCGGCACCCCGATTTCAGGGGTGCCGCGGCCTGAACTCCCCGCCAGCACACGCGTTCCTCCCCATAATTGACACGCCGTGTGCCGAAATTTCCCAGCTGATGCCGGGTAATTTGCCCGGGTTCCGCACGCCGGCCCTCTGATGTAAGCGAATATTTGGGGTTTTTCAGCGTCTCTTTCTCAACCCGCCGGGGCATGGCCCTTGCAGAAGGCACGGCCAGCCGGGCGGTAGGGTCGGGCGATCCGACGCCCAGGAGGGAGAGAGCGATGGACGAGATCAAGAAGCGCCTAGAGCGAGAACTCAGCCACACCATGCAGCGCATTCGGCACATGGGTGGTGCCAATACCTACGAAGAGCTCGGCGGCGGCCCGGGTGACAACTCGCCGTTGGCCGACGAGGTGGACGTGATCCGGCTGAACGAGGACCGGGAGATGAGCTTCGCGACCCGGAGCCTCCTGGTCGAGCGCGCCAACAAGCTGGCCGAGGCGCTGGAGCGCCTGCGGGGCGGGGACTACGGGGTCTGCGAGGAGTGCGGTGAGGCCATCGCGCCCGCCCGGCTTCGCGCGATGCCCGAGGTCACGACCTGCGTACGCTGCCAGGACCGCCTGGAGCGCATGCTGCCTCGTCTGGAGGCGGTGGGTGCCAGCGTCGATGCCGAGGAGTCCGAGGAGGAATAACCCCCCGACTACTACCGGCCGAGCCGGGCGCGCAGCGCGCCCGGCCGGCCGGTGATGAATCCGCTGATGTTTCCCCTCACGAGCCGGTCCACCTGGACCGGCTCGTCGGCTTTCCGGGCAAAGCACTCCCGCCGGGCCCGCCGGGCCGCGCCCAGGAGGTCGTCCGTCAGCAGATGCGCCTCCCCACAGACGGCGTCGGCCCCGCCGGGGTCGAGGATCCTGGGGTCGACCGGAGCCCGGCCGACCAGCGCGCCCACCCGAAGCCCGGGGCTGAGCCCCCGGAGTCGGGGAAAGGCGTCGCGGTCGTAGGTCTGGACCAGGGTACGATCCAGCACCTCGTAGATCTCGAGCGTCGAGACCACCCGCTCCTCGAGCGTCGGGTAGAGTCCCACGCCACCGCGTAGCTCCACCCAGAACCGGGTGCGATCCCGGAAGCGCTCCAGCACCTCCTGAAGGGTCTGCACGCGCTGGCCCCGGAACTTCCGATCACGCCAACCGCCCGCGTCGAGACGCTTCAGCTCGCGCATGGTGAGGGCGCCCACCGGGCCCGCTCCGTCGGTTGTGCGCTCGAGCGTGAAGTCGTGGATCACCACCGGGTGCCCGTCCCGGGAGAGGTGGACGCCCAGCTCCAGGCCCTCCGCGCCCTGGGTCAGGGCCAGCTCGAAGGCGGCGATGGTGTTCTCCGGCGCGTCGGCGGAGGCGCCACGATGCGCGATGACCAGCGGCCGCTCGGTGGTCACGGTCGTTGGCGGCATCCGGGAGCCCGTGGCACTATCGGGCCGTGCGCACGCCCGTCCTCGACGTGGCTCGCCCGGTCATCCGGCTGACCGCGCGGCTGTACTGGGGTGTCCGCTTCGAAGGGATCGAGCACATTCCGCCCTCGGGCCGGCTCCTCATCCTGCCCAATCACGTGACCTACGCCGACCCCGTTCTGGTGACGATTCCCGTGCGACGGCCAGTCTATTACATGGCCTGGAACGCGCTCTTCCGGATCTACGGCCTCTCGTGGCTGATCCGCCGCCTCCGCGCGTTTCCCGTCGACATCGATACCGCCGATGCCGGCGCCACGCGCGCCGCGGTGCGACTGCTCCAGGCGGAGGAAGCGGTCATGATGTTCCCGGAGGCAGGCCGGAGCGACGACGGGCGTCTGCAGCGCTTCCGGCTCGGCGCGTTCCGGTTGGCGTGCTCGCTCGCGTCGCCGATCATGCCGGTGACGATCATCGGGGGCCACGAGGTCTGGCCGCCGCACCGGCGGCTGCCCCGACCCGGGCGAGTCACGATCGTGTATCACCCGGTCATCGTGCCGCCGGCCGGGGGAGACCTGAAGGGATCCGCGCGAGACCTCGCACGGCGCGCGCACGCGGTGGTGGCCTCGGCCCTGCCTGCCGCGCAGCGCCCGGACTCGGAGACCGTGCAGCCGGCCTGACGCGCGCGCCGGGCCGGATTTGGCGCGCTCGCGGGCACCGGTGTATCCTCCACCCACCAATGGCACGTCGCTCCGCGCCCGCCATCCTCGTGCTCCACGGCCCGAATCTCAACCTCCTCGGCACCCGCGAGCCGGCCGTGTACGGCCGTGTCACGCTCGCGGAGGTCAATCGCGCAGTGCAGCGACATGCGAGCGCGCGGGGGACCCGGGTGGTCTGCCGCCAATCCAACCACGAAGGCGAGCTGGTGGACTGGATCCAGGCGGCCGAGCGCGAAGGCTTTCGCGGCGTGGTCTTCAACCCTGGCGCGCTCTCCCACTATTCCATCGCGCTCCGGGATGCGGTCGCCTCGGTACGCGTCCCGGTCGTCGAGGTGCATCTGTCGAACATCCATGCCCGCGAGGAGTTCCGGCACCGCTCGGTGGTCGCGGCGGCCGCGGTGGGCCAGATCTCGGGCTTCGGCCCGACCAGCTACCTGCTGGGGGTCGACGCGCTGCTGGCCGGGACCTCCGTCACGCCGGGCGGCCGACGCGCAGCCCCGCGCGATCGGCCGTGAATGCGATCGCGCATCCCAGCGTCCAACCCGCTGTCGAATAAGGGCCGCGAGGACCGGGGCCGGGTCCAAACGTGATGTCGCCCGAGGCGCCGTCCGGCTCCGCCGGTCCCCCCGGGCTCCCCGAGTCCTCGGGAATTGACGAACGCGAGCTCATCCAGCGATGCATCGCGGGGGACGCCACCGCGTTCGAGCCCCTTGTCGAGAAGTACCGTCAACGCGTGTGGCGTCTGGCCTACCAGGTGCTGCACGACCGTGAGGAGGCGTGGGACGTGGCACAGGAGGCATTCGTGCGGGCCTTTCACTCGTTGCCGTCGTTTCGTCAGCAATCCGCGTTCTACACGTGGCTCTTTCGCATCACGGTGAACGTCGCGACCGATCGCCATCGCCAGCGCGGCGCCCAGTCGCGCGCCTTCGGTCCCGAGCGCGTCACCGAGGAGGAATGGGCCCGGACGACGCCGGATCCGGGCGGCGGTCCCGACCAGGAAGCGACGCGGGCGGAGCAGCGCGAGCGGATCAAGAAGGCGCTCGATGCCTTGCCGCCCAAAGCGCGAACGATTATCATGCTGAGTGACGTCGAGGGGCTGTCGTATCGCGAGATCGCCGAGGTGCTGAACTGCCCCATCGGGACCGTGATGTCCAGGCTGCATAATGCGCGCAAGCGGCTCAAGGGGCTCCTCGGGTCGATGCTCGCCCTGATCCTCTGCTTCGGCTCGATCCTGCTGCTCGCGGTTCCCGCCAACGCTCAGCCCATCATCCGCTTCGGTGTGCGCATCCTCGAGGCCTCGAGCCCGCGCCCGAGCGAGGGCCAGGGCGTGGAGAAGACGCCGATGGCACCCGGGGCGCCGAAGGCGGAGGCGGAGCAGGACGAGCGGCTCAAGAAGATCCTCCCGCGGCTGCAGACGCTCTTTCGCTATACCGACTACACGACGCTCGATCGCCAGCGCGTCGAGGGGCCGCTCGGAACGCGCCAGCGGTTCCCGGTGCCGGGCGAGCGCTGGCTCGAGGTGACCCCGGACCAGATGCAGGGTTCCTCGGTGCGCATGCAGGTACGCCTCCTGCGCGGCAACCGGCCCGAGATGAACGCCAACATCCTGGCCGCGCCGGGCGCGCCCGCGGTGCTGGGTGGCCCGCCGTACGGCCACGGCGTGCTGATCATCATTCTCTGGGCCAATCCGAACCCCTAGTCCGCCTCGATGACCGAGCAGCGATATCGTCAGGAACGCGATCGCATCGAGCAGGGCCACCTCAAGTATCGCGACAAGCTTCGGGAAGAAGGCAAGCTCTTCGTCCGCGATCGACTGAAGCTGCTCCTGGACCCGGGTGCCCCCTTCCAGGAGGACTTCCTGTTCGCCCGCAACCAGGAGCTCGACACGCCCGCGGACGGCGTCGTCACGGGCGTCGGCACGGTCGGCGGTCGCACCGTGTGCATCATGGCCAACGACTACACGGTGAAGGCGGGCTCGTGGGGCGAGAAGACCGTTCAGAAGATCGTACGGATCCAGGAGCGAGCCCAGCGGCTGCAGGTCCCCCTGCTCTACCTGGTGGATGCGGCGGGGGGCCGCATCTCCGAGCAGATCAAGATCTTCCCGGGCCGCTTCCACGCCGGGCGGATCTTCTACAACGAGGTCCAGCTCTCCGGGGTCGTACCGCAGGTCTGCGTCCTGTTCGGCCCGTCACCGGCCGGCTCCGCGTACCTGCCCGCGCTGACCGACTGCGTGATCATGGTCGACGGCAAGGCGAGCCTCTACGTGGGCTCGCCCCGGATGGTCGAGATGGCGATCGGCGAGAAGACGACGCTCGAGGAGCTGGGCGGCGCCCGCATGCACTGCACGGTGTCGGGCTGCGGCGACGTGCTCGCCGCCTCGGACGAGGAGGCGATCGAGCTGTGCCGGCGTTACCTGTCCTACCTGCCCGGGTCGTTCCGGGAGCGGCCGGCTCCGATCGAGGCCCAGCTGGCCAAGCCAGGCCGATCGATCGAGGAGATCGTCCCGTACGACCAGCGGAAGTGGTTCGACATGTATGAGGTGATCGATCGGGTAGTCGACGCGGGCTCCTTCTTCGAGATCAAGCGCCTCTTCGCCCAGGAGATCATCGTGGGCTTCGCGCGCCTCGGCGGTCGCGCGGTCGGCCTGGTGGCCAATCAACCGAAGGTGAAGGGCGGCGTGCTGATGGTGGACTCCTCCGACAAGGCCGCGCGCTTCATCGCGCTGTGCAACGCCTTCAACGTCCCCCTCGTCTATCTCGCGGACGTCTCGGGCTTCATGGTCGGGACCAAGGTGGAGCGAGCCGGCATCATCCGCCACGGCGCCAAGATGGTGTTCGCCACCTCGCAGGCCACCGTGCCGAAGATCTGCGTGGTCGTACGCAAGTGCTACGGCGCGGGGCTCTACGCGATGTGCGGGCCCGCCTTCGAGCCCGACGCGGCGCTGTCGTTGCCGCAGGGACAGGTGGCGATCATGGGGCCAGAGCCCGCGGTCAACGCGGTCTACTACAACCGCATCATGGAGTTGCCCGAGCCGGAGCGCGCCGCCTACGTCCGGCAGAAGCGGGACGAGTACGCGAAGGACGTGGACATCTACAAGCTCGCGTCCGAGATGCTGGTGGACGGCATCGTGGGGGGCTCCGAGCTCCGCGACGAGCTGATCAAGCGGCTGGCGTTCGCCGAGTCCAAGCAGCTCGAGTTCCCGCCCCGACGCAATCCCGTCACCCCCGTCTGAACCGCGTGGCCGCGGCGGGCCGGTGAATGGGGCAACTGATCCTCGCGATCCGCTTCCTGACGATCGTTCCGGTCCCGGGCCGGGAGCCGCGCGACGCGGCCGCGCTCGGCCGGGCCGCGTGGTGGTTTCCGGTGGTGGGGCTCGTCCTGGGCGCGGCGCTCGCGGGCGCGGGATGGATCGTCGATCTGGCGCTGCCGCCGCTCGCGGGCGCGGCCGTGGTCGTGACGATCTGGAAGGCGGTGACGGGCGGGCTCCATCTCGACGGGCTCGCCGACTGCCTCGACGGCCTGGCCGGTCACGACGCCGCGGCTCGCCGTGCCATCATGCGGGACAGCCGGATCGGCGTGTTTGCCGCGGCCGGGCTCGCGCTCTTCCTGCTGCTCTCGGTGACCGCGCTCGCCGCGCTTCCCCCGGGGACCCGCGGCCGCGTGCTCGTCCTGGCGCCGGTGATCGGCCGCGTGGTCCCGCTGCTCGCGGGCGCCTGGCTGCCGTCCGCAACGCCGGGGCAGGGCCTCGGCGCCGCGTTCGCGACCGCGCTGCCGCGCGCGGCCGGGCCGGTGTACGCGGCGGTCAGCCTCGGGCTCGCCGCCTGGCTGCTGGGCCCCTGGGGCGTCGTGCTCGGGCTCGCCGCCCTCGGACTCGTCCTGGTAGTCGCGGCGGGCACGGCGGCCCGCTTCGGCGGGCTGACGGGGGACGTGCTCGGCGCGGCCGTCGAGCTGGGAGAGCTGGCCGTCCTCCTCGGCGCGGCGGCGCTCGTCCGGCGGAGCCTGATCTGAGCGCGACCACGATCTATCTCGTGCGGCACGGCAGCGTGGTCGGGGCCGAGACGCGGCGGTTCATCGGTCATCTCGACGTGCCACTTTCCCCGCTCGGCGAGGCCCAGCTCGAAGCCCTGGCCGCGCGCCTCCGCGGGGTGGCCTTCGACGC
>Ga0187766_10001369_pt1 | contig 14281 bp, 9 predicted proteins | sample 0216_QUI02_MP05__4_FD_132971 | JGI IMG/M metagenome (GOLD analysis project Ga0187766, IMG submission 132971) | Tropical peat soil microbial communities from peatlands in Department of Meta, Colombia - 0216_QUI02_MP05_20_MG | ecosystem: Environmental > Terrestrial > Soil > Wetlands > Peat ... | reverse complement strand
CTCGGCTTCGCTCATCGCAGGATCGAGTGTGTACGTGGTGCCTTCACGAATGATTGGGATGATGATCGCAGCGACAGCCGTCGCGTCACTTTCTGTGGCCTTTCGGATATTCATAGGCCAAGGTTAAAGATCAGAGCGCTTTGTCCGCAATGGGTCATAAGCGGACATTCTCCGAGGGTTGCTTGACGTCCGCCTTACCCCCGAAAGCGGACATTGCGAAGCGCGACTGGCATGTCCGCTTTGTGCCAAAAGCGGACTCATGCAGTGCAGCATTCTGGGGTTCAGGTCCCCGTTCTTGTCATCAGGGCAGCGATCGAAACGTAGCTGAAAGGGTAGCGTTCGGGCGCGTCGCAGACGAGCCTTTCAGCGCGGGTGTAGATCTGGGAAACCAGGCTATCCAGCTCGGGAGAGTCGGCGAAGCTGATCCGCAGCACGCCTTCAGTGAAGGCGCGGTGGAAGTTGGTGTACTCACGGGCATAAACTTCAACGTTTCCCGAGCGAGCAAAGTCCTCGTTAAACGGGACGGACGCCTCGTAGGTTGCTTGCCGGTCGATGCGAAATGGCAACGAATACAGCTCCACCGGGTCAGTAAGTTCGTCCAGCGTGCGGAAATAAAGCGGTTGATAGTAAGCATCATAGGCCGCGCGATCGATCATGCCGTCACCAAGCACTTCCAGTACCGCGTCATTGAGCACATCGTAGATGCCGTCGCAGCAGCGCTTGACGTCGCCGGCTCCGAAGACTTGAAGCAGCAATTTGCCCCCGGGCACGAGTTCGATTGCGCGCGCCCTCAGGAAGGACTCAACATCGCGAGAAGCCTGGTCGGCGAATATGGTTCGCTCGGCCTCGGAGACGGTGCCGATGCCACGAATCCGGCTGGGGCCGTTTGGAAGAATGTAGCCCGGCAACCGATCGATCGGGCGACGGCTCAGGAACCCGATAGCGTTGAAGCAAGTGGCGATATGGAGACAATTGGGAGGTAGCAGGCTATCGTACATGGATCCTCCGACGGCGCAGGAGGAGACCCTATCCCCAAAGATCGATCTACCGTTTGGCCGGAGCCCAACAAAGAGAGATGAGAAGTCATTCGTGGGGAGATCGCAATGGATGGTCTGGATGTGGCGGTTCGTTCGTCCATGCAGGAGCGGAATTAGCCGGCCCATGACAGCGATGGAGTTGCCTCCCTCCGAACAGCCGAAATCCGCGAGGCCGAGCGCGCCGACTCCGTCGTCAAGCGAGATGCTGCCAATGGCATCCTCGAGCCAAGGCATTACATGCTCGATCGATGACATCTGAGGCGCAGAGTTCCTATTGTAGAAACCCCGACCCACCATACCAGTTGTCACAGAGATGGGCTTTTCCATACCGCGCCGTCGAGGAGCGTGATGAAATCGCGCCGTGTTTGGGCCTCGTCCTCAGGTCGAGATCACACCCTAGCACATCGTAGATTGATCATGGCCAAATTCGGCCGCATGGCGGCTTCGGGTCATAAGCGGACATCTTCGGGACATTTCCGAAGAGTCACCCCGTTACAGACAAGGAGTAAGTCAATCAGATTGGAGCCGCAATTGGTCTCGCGTCGAAAAGGACAATCACAAGCGCTAAGCAGCGATCGCCTGTGGCAGGATCGGCGCATCAGCGTTGAAACGCTTGCCAGCTCGCAAGCAGAAAGCCGGACGTAAGATCCGTTCCGTAATCACCTCATTGTTCTCATTGTCGCGCAGTACAAAGCGGCCGCGATCGTCGAATAGCACCGACACATCTGCGGTATAGCCTGGCTTGAGCGCTCCGAGCCGGTCGGTCAGCCCGAGCATCTGAGTCGGGTGCGATGTCACCATCGGCACCACGTCCTCTAGCGAAATACCGAGCGCCAGCATCGAGCTCATCGCTTGCGTCAGGCTAAAGCGCGCCTGGCCGCGGAATGGATGGTTCTCGTCATCGTAGTGCTGCGCCGGCGTGCCGGCTGGCGCTGGCACATCGGTGTTGTAGCCGTGCATATCGGCACCCAGAGTATGCGGCACGATTCCGGCGGCAAGCGCTTTGCGGGCGACACGGTAGGAGAAATGGCTGCCATGGCCGACGTCGACCTTTAGTCCACGGTCGAGTGCGGCACGAATGACGCTGTGCACTTCTCCCTGCCGATTGACGAACCCACCGGGATGACGCGTGAACGGGTGGGCTAGAATGTCGCCGGGCCGCAGCAGCGGAATGACCCGCTCCATGATGGTGTCAGCATCTTCGCCGTTGGCGCCGCTCTCGGGCAAGCTCCAGAGCGTGCCGAAGTGCACGTAAAGCGGAAGATCGGCGAGGCGGCCGATCTCAGCTGACATTTCCAACACTTTGATGCCCCAACGCGCGAAGCCGCCGATCTCTGCGTGACCCTTGATGCCGCGCACGATGTCTTTGTTGGCATTGGCGGAGGCAACCGTCGCGTCGATGTCAACGCCAGAAGGGCTATAAAGATTAGGGTAGTAGTGGCCCTCGAGGCCGCCAACCAGATAGGCCGAGAGAAAGGCATAAACCTGCGTCTCGGCTTTCTCGACCACGAAATGTCGGAACCCCGGAAGTGTCATACAGGAGGGGCCGCCCTGGTCGATCACCGTAGTGACGCCGGAGCGCACCCCGACCATGTCGGCATTCAAACCGAAGCGGCCGGTGACGTACTGATAGACGTGGGCATGGGTGTCGATCATTCCCGGTAGCACCAACTTTCCGGAAACGTCGATCGTTTCGCGCGCACTCGACGGCAGCATTGTCTCTTCGATCGCGGCAATGCGGCCATCGCGGATCGCAAGGTCACGAACACCGTCAACGCCGGACGCTGGGCAAATCACTCGCCCACCACGCACAAGAAGGTCGTATTTGGGGTTCTCGGCCATGGAATGACCCCCTCGTCATTCAACGACCCATAACATTATAAGTGGAGCGGAACTGCAAGATGGCAATGTCCGCTATACGTTCGTTATCAGGAAGCGGACCCATGTCGGACATCGAATTTCGTCGCACTTGCCGGACCTCGCGCGATGTCCGCTGTGAGTCAGCTGTCGGAAGCTAAGCGGATAGTCGCGCGTTCTCGATGGCAATGACCGCCCCCTTTTGTGGTCCGATCGTGAACGGCAGCGTGGGAAGCCTTTCTCGACGATCTGCAGCAAACACTTGACAAGTTCGCTGTGCCCGAGGCCGAGCAGGCGGAGATCAAGGCCATAATCGCCAGCACTCGGTGCGACATCGTCAGGGCTGCTACTGAAGCGGTCAGCTCGACGCGATAGCCGCGAGCCGGACCTTTTGGCACGTAACCGGCGTTACACGTGCGCCCAGCGATGTCTGATATCGGGATAAGACCGGACATCACCTGAGCGCGAGCGCATGTCGCTTTCTGACCCAAAGCGGGCATCGCGTAGTTGACACCGGTATAGTGATGTTGAGCTTTGCCGAGGCCGGATCGCCATCGAGAATGTGCGGCTTTTCGACGAGATCCAGACAAGAGCCGACAGCTTGAGGTGGCGAGCCAGCACAAGTCGCAATTCCTTGCCAATATGAGCCATGAGCTGCCTGCTAATCACTTAGATGAACATTTGGTTGTTCACTTGTTGAAAATGTTACACCGTCCTAAGCTCGCTCCCGCATGCTGGGAATAGTCCGTCGGCAAAACTCCCGGCTCACTGGGAGGGCAAAATGAGATCAATGTTTATGTTGTTGACACTACTCTGTGCGACAAAAGCATTCGCTGCCGATCAATACCAAATCATCCCGCTATATTCGTTAGCGATTCAAGGACGACCTCAGGTTCACGGGGCTCTAATAATTAATGAAACGAATGGCGATAATTACGCGTGCTCAGCTTTCGTTCATCAGGAAATGCCGATCGGTTTCGATTCTATAGAATGCTCCAAAGCAGTGAATAAGGTAGGTTCTATGCCGCCTGGTCCAGCAGCGCTTTCACCTTTTGCCCACCAAACCGCAGCGCCATATCCGGCAATCTGGAAGATTGATCAAACGAATGGCACGCTGACGTTTTGCGCCGCGACAGAAGTACCGGCCGGCGGTTGGCTCTGCGGATCATCTAAGCTCCCTTAGTAAAACTAAATTAGAGCATTCGCAACATCTTGCCGACGTCCGCTTAACCCCGAAAGCGGGCGTCGCTGAACAGGAACAGCATGTCCGCTAAGTGCCAAATAGCGGATATCACTCACAGTGAAGTTGGGCTATGGAATCGCGATGAGCAGTCCTAGACTAATGTAGTTGTAGCTTGGTTCCAAGAACCAGCCGAAACTTTCGGACCAATGTCCGCTTTACGTTAGGGCGACTGCAACGGTCAGCACCAACAACTTGCGGTCAGATCGTGAGGATCATAGCAGTGCCACGGAACAGCTAGGGAGGAACAGCCAATGACTGAGAAGTGGAAAGAGGAGAAGTGGGCTGAAGATATTTGGTATCGCGGCAAGCTCACTCGCCGACGGCTAGTCGGCTGGGGCGGCGGTGCGATCGGCGCCATGATGCTGGTGCCGGCGCCCTGGCACGCGGCTTTCGGCGAGGCCAAGCCGTACAAAATCGGCTCGGAGCAGCCGCTGTCCGGCCCCGGCGCCGCTGGCGGCAAAACCGCCGTGGTCGGATTGCAGATGGCTATCGACCGCATCAACAGTTTCGGCGGCATCAACGGCCGGCCGGTCGAACTCATCGTCGTGGACGATGAAAGCTCGCCCGCGGTGGCACGGCAGAAAACCTCAAAAATGGTGCAGGAGGACAATATCGACGTTCACGTCGGCGGCTTCCTCTCCAATATTTGCCTCGCCTGCATGCCGGTGTGGGAAGACGCCAAGATCGTCAACATGATCAGCGTCTGCCTCGATACGACGCTCACCACCAGCAAATGTAATCGCTACAGCTTCCGGCCGTACGATTACGCCCCTGCCCAGGCGGTCGCCTTTGCGCCGACGCTGATCAAGATGGGTAAGAAGTGGCACATCGCCTATGCCGATTATTCCTGGGGCCAGTCGACCCGGGACGCTTACACTAACGAGATCAGAAAGAACGGCGGCGAAGTGGTCAGCACGACCGGCATTCCGCTCGGCACCGCCGACATGACTGCCTTCCTGTCGAAGATTTCCGGCGACTTCGACGGTTTGTTCGGCATTTTCTTCGGCAAAGACGGTGTCACCGTCGCCACGCAGGCCTACGATCTCGGCCTGACCAAAAAGTACAAATGGGCGGGCGACGGTGCGATTGCCGAATCGACCAATCTGATCGCTATCGGCAACAAGATCGACGGCTTCATTGGCATCAATCGCTACATCCCGGTGTTCCAGGGTCCGCTGGACACGCCCTATCACCACCGTTTCTTCGACGAAGCTAAGAAGCGGCTCGCCAAGATCGATCCGTCCGGTCCACTGCCCGATAGATACGTGCAGTCGAATTACGAGGCGATGAACGCTGTCAAGCTCGGCGTGCAGAAGTCGAACTTCCAGGGCCGCGACGACACCATGAAACTGATCGAAGTGCTCGAAGGTCTGGAAATGAAGTTAGGCGACGACTTCCCACAAGGCGACAAGACGCTCCGCAAGGAGGACCATCAGGCCTTCCCGCAAGAGTTCATCGTCGAGGTCAGTGGCGGCACCTTCAATCTCCGGGAGACGGTGCCCGGTTCCAAGACGATGGTGGCACCAGCATGCAACTTCTCCGCCTGAGTGCGCGCGGAACGGTCGACAGCTTTATGTCGTCTGGCTGTTGGCCGCGAGCAGTGTTGCTTGATCGGTCTGCTCGGCTTTCGGCGATTTAGGCGTCAGCCAAACTCAGGCCCCGCGACGACGAACAAGTGCGCCGGGTCCCCGTAGGGAGCGCGACGATTTAAGCCCATCCGCAAGAACGGTCGTTGCACCGAAAAGCCGCGTTGCTGGAGATGGCGCACCAAGATATCGCGCCCGTCGATGAGATCGAGGAAGACCGGTCCATCGACGCAGCCGAGTGCAGCATCGAGTAGAGCGTCGGCGGCGTCTTCATTGATAGCAACGACAGGTCCAATCTGCGTGGCCATTCGACCAGGTCGGGCCAGCACAAATCCGGTATTGTCTTGACTCACAAAAGCGAGTGTTGGCAGCCGACGGAATAGGCTCTCGATCAAAAACTTGCGCTGGGAACCGAAGGCTATGGCATCAATCGCCGTAACGAAAGGAATGTCGCCGACGGCCATCGCACGAACGCCGATGGGCGATTTGGCGCGAGTCTCAGTGACGCCTTGCCACCGGGACAGATTGAATATTCCCTCGAAACCGAGCGGACGGTAAATGCGTTCGGCAGCTGGAGTCGCATCGAGCATCGCCAGTAGGCCTCGCTGCGCAACCTCGGCGCAGCAGGCTTCGAGGATGCTCGTGCCGATCCGCTCGCGGCGCCGCGACGCGGTCACCAGGACCATACTGATCCATGCGAAATCATCGGGATAGGGAAGAACAGCAGCGGACGCTACGGTGACGCCGTGAGCGGTCCGAAGTCCAAATACTGTGCCATGTCGCAGGAACAATGCCCAATCTTCAATCGTCTGGTTCCAGCCGGCCTCAGCTGACAACGCGACGCAATCAGCAATGCGCTCCTCGGTGAGTCGACTGAATTGCGAAACGTCAATAGACGCCATCGCGGACCTCGAAATGGGTCGGCTTGTTCAGGTTTGGGCGATCGTTCGCGACCCAGTCAGCAATCCAGTCGATCATCTGCTCGAGCGTTACCCTTGGGCAGCCAAAAAGACGGACAGCTTGGGACGAATCGGTCAGCAGTGCGGTTGGCGATTCCTCGCCGACGATCTGCGGCTTCTTGCCAAGTCGCTCGCCAAACATCCTGGCAAGCCATCGGATGGATATGATCTCGGGTCCGGATACGTTGAGTGGGGTGGTCGGCGTGGTCGCATACCGCAATGAGCGTAGCGCCAGAGCGTTGGCATCGCCCTGCCAGATTACGTTGATGTGGCCCATGGTGACGTCGATCGGCCCTTGATCGCGTACCTTGCGCGCAATGTCGAACAACACTCCGTATCGCATATCAATAGCATAGTTCAGGCGGAACAGCCGGCCCGGCGTGGCGTAACGTGTTGAGAAATGCTCGAACATACGCTCGCGTCCGACGCAGGAATTGGCGTATTCGCCGAGTGGGATCAGGGCAGTTTCCTCGTCCGCACCCCCGCTTGCGACAGGGACAAATGGATAAACGCAGCCGGTCGAGAAGACGACGATCCGCGAACCGCGAAAAAGTTGTGCGACAATCGCCGGGACCTGAACATTCATCGCCCAGGTCAACGCCGGATTGGTGTGGGCACCAAATTTCCTGCCAGCCATAAAGATGACGTTGCGGGCTCGTGGCAGTGCTGCTGCCGCTTCATGGTCTAAGAGATCGCAGACAATGGTTTCTACGCCGCAAGCCTCGAGGCGTTCGCGCACACCGGCTTCGGTGAAACGTGCAACGCCGATAACGCTCTTGTCGGGCGCGGCATTGCGCGCAAGACGCGCGAGTGTCGGTCCCATTTTGCCACCGACACCCAGCACGATGATGTCGCCATCAATTGCGGCAAGGTCGGCAGCCAGCGTCTGGCTTGGTCGACTGAGAAAGTGATCCAACTCATCAGGATCATTGAACTGCGAAGGCAACGGCTCGCCGTCAAGCCAAGTGACCATGCCATCCTCAAGTCCTACCGATGCTGTGCCCCTCTCGGGCGGCATCGCAGCCTAGTTTGGTTCTCGCCGCGTCCACTTCTCTTCTTGCGTCTAGCGATGTCAATATGGAGTGCGTCTACGATCACCGAGAGGATAAGCCATGACCATGCGCGTTGCCGCCATCGAGGTTAGCCACTGGCATGCGCTCAACGATGCCGCCTACCTGCGCCACCTCGTCGCCATGCCGGACGTGGAACTGGTCGCCATTCAAGACTCCGACGCTGGTCTGATCGCGAGGCGAGCGGCCGAGGTGGGAATCCCGCAGACCTTTACAGACTATCGAGAGATGCTGACAGCCACCCGACCTGATTTCGTGGTGGCACTCGGACGACATCGGCAGATGGCAGGGATCGCTCAGGATTTGCTCGACCAGGGCTATCCCTTCCTGATGGAGAAGCCCATGGGGATCAATGCGCCTGAGGTGGAGGCGATCGCGTCCAAGGCGACTCGGCTCAACGCATTTGTCGCCGTTCCGTTGGCCCAGCGCTACGCGCCGTTCGCCACGCGCGCACGTGAGTTGCTCGCGGCCGGGCGTTTCGGTCCGCTGTCGCATATTTACGTTCGGATCAATCGGCCCGGGGCGGCACGGTACAAAGCCTGGGATTGCGCCTGGATGCTCGACCCCACGGAAGCCGGCGGTGGCTGTCTTCGAAATCTGGGCTCACACGGGTTGGACATGTTCCTTCATCTTACTGGCGAGCAAGCGCAGGTGACGGGGGCCCAAGTGAGCCGGCGTGCGCATGAATACCCAGTCGAGGACTACGCTTCAGTATTGCTTCGTTCGGAGAGCGGTATTCTCGGCACAGTCGAAGTCGGCAATGGTTTCCCGCGTGATGGCACTGACGGCGAGTGGAAGATCGCTGGCCGCGACGCCATACTTACGATGAAAGACGGCCTCGTGAAGTTAGCTACCGCAGAGGGAGACCAGACATTTCCAGACTCTAACGTCACTGCGCCCTATTTCACCGTAGTACGTGATGCGCTCGACCACTGGCAGCGGGGTGCGCCGCCGCCGATCAGCGTACATGACTGCGTGCAAGTCATTCGCTTAATCGATCAAGCATACGAACATGCCGGACTTCTTGCGGTTGGTGCTCCCTACAGTGCCCACGGCAAAACTAAGGTCCCTTGAAATCCATTTCTTGCGAAATTTATTGTCCGCAGCACAAAATTGCCGGCTGGGATGGCATTGGCAACGGATGCACTAAGACAACTCTCATTGCAACTCTTCTTCCTCGAGCTCCCTAGCGACATCATCAAGCGCGCACTGCAGCCGCTGGCTTATTTCATCGATTTCATCGCTCTCGATGACCAGTGGTGGAGCGAACACCAGTCGGTCGCCCACGACGCGTAGGATCAATCCATGACGCATCGCGGCGACATCAACCCTGGTACCCACCTTGAGCGCGCTATCGAAGGGAATGCGCTTTTCACCGTCCCGCATCAACTCCATGCCGAGGATGAGCCCCGCCCCTTGTACGTCGCCAACGAGCGGATGCGTCTTGAGCTGGCCGAGCTTCGATTGCAGGATCGGAGCGAGGCGTTTGGCACGACTTACGATGTCTATTTCGGCGTAGATCTTTTGCACCTCGAGCGCGACTGCGGTCGCGACCGGATGGCCAGCGTAGGTGAACCCGTGCGCAAAATTGCCGAACTTGTCCGACTGCGCCAGCATCGCCTCGTGGATACGATGGTTGATCAGGACGGCTGAAATCGGCTGCATTGCGGCTGATAGCGCTTTGGCCGAAGTTAACATATCGGGCCGAATGCCGAAGGTCTGGCAGCCCCACATTTCACCGGTGCGGGCAAAGCCGCAGATCACTTCGTCGGCAACAAATAAGATATCATACTTGCGCAAGACCTCCTGGACCTTTGCGAAGTAACCCTGTGGCGAGAGGATCGCTCCGCCGGCGCCCATGACAGGCTCGGCGAAAAAGGCCGCAATGGTGTCGGGCCCTTCCGCTTCGATCAGCTTCTCCAGCGCTTCGGCCATGCGACCAGAAAATTCCGTCTCGGTCTCGCCCGGCTCATGTCGGCGGTAGTAATGGGGAAACTCGGTGTGCTTGAAGTTGGCGAACGGCAAGCCGAAGCCAGCGTGCATGTCCGGCTTTCCCGAAAGACTGACAGCGGCGCAAGTGTTGCCGTGGTAGGCCATTTGGCGCGCAATAATCTTGGTGCGCTGCGGTTGACCGACAGCGTTCCAATAATACCAGGCAAGCTTAATGGCTGTGTCGTTTGCCTCGGAGCCAGAGCATTGAAAGACCACGCGGGCCATCGACACCGGCGCGATCTTGAGTAGCTCCTCTGCCAGCGCGATAGCCGGTTCGGTCGAGCGATGGCGATAAAGGTGGTAGTAACCGAGCTTGCGCATCTGCTCGTAGGCGATCCTGGCGAGCCGGTCGGAAGTGAAGCCGAGCGAAGCACACCACAGCCCTGCGACCGATTCGATGTACTCACGGCCCGATTCGTCGAACACGCGGCAGCCTTCGGCGCGCGCGATCACCAACGGACCTTCCAGTTGGTGTCTGCGGAGATTAGTTTGCATGTGCACGAGACTGGCAACGTCGCGCGCCTCGATCGAGTTCGGAATATAGGTCACGCTTTATCCTCCGATGCAGCAATCTGGCGCAAATTCTCCGGGTCGGTAACACCGTAATCGCGCGTTGCTGCCGAAGCGCTCACGTAACCGTCGATTAGGTCGCGGCCGATCGCCACCGGCTCGCGCTCAGCAGCCGGGCCAAACCCCCCGGAGCCGGGGGTGATCATGTCGATGACTGAACTCGCCGGCGCAGCAAAAGCGCCCTTGCTCGGTAGAACTCGCGTGACGCCGTCGGGCGTCGTAAGCGTCACCACGGCTGCTGCGCCGGCGCTGCCGCCACGCAGGCCGAACGGCGGCGAGGTCATCCGTTCCATGCACAGTGCTCCAGTCGCATCGGCGCCGTCCAACATGCGCCAAACGCGCCGCGCACCGCAGCCCCCACGATAACGGCCAGCGCCGCCCGAGTCCGGATTGACCTCGTAGGCTTCGACGCGCACCGGAAAGGCCATCTCCAGGATTTCCACGGGCGTGTTCATTGTATTGGAAATACCGCTGGCAATGCAGTTGATGCCGTCTTTGTTTGGTCGCGCTCCGAACCCGCCTTTAATCGTTTCATAGGAAACGTAGTGCCGGCCATTGCGCGGATCGACACCACCCAGGGTCAAGATCGCCGATGTCCCCTGACTGCAGGCCATCACCTGCTCGGGCATGAAGTTGGCGAGCGCGCCCATCACCATGTCGGCCACCCGATGCGATATCTCATGGTTCGCATAGACAACCGGAGCCGGAAATTCCGCGTTCACGACCAAACCCTTGGCAGCTCTGATTTCGATAGCGCGCCAGCACCCCGAGTTGGGAGGGATGAGATTATTCGGATCAATTGCGGTCTTCAGTCCGCAATAGACGCCCGATGCAGTGACCGAAAGCGGCGCGTTCATCGGACCTTTGACCTGCGAGTCGGTTCCAGCGAAGTCGACAATCAGCCGGTCTGCAGTTTTCTGCACCGACACCTGAATGCGGAATTGCGCATCTGCACCGGAAGCGTCATCTGCAACGCCGTCGCCATCACAAAAATCCTCGAAAAAGCCTAGGCCGTCCGGCAATTCAATTAGCGTCGCACGCATCATCCGTTCCGAATAATCTATGACTTGTGCCATGTAGCCGATGAGCTTGATACTGCCATAGCGCTGGGCCAGCACCTTCAGACGCTCGGTCGCGCGTAGTGTGGCGGCAAGTTGGGCACCCAGATCGCCTTTGCGCTCGTCGGGCGTGCGGACGTTTGCCAAAATGAGCTTTTCGAGGTCCGTATTAAGGACGCCACCGCTGATGAGCCGCAACGGCGGAAGCCGAAGCCCTTCACCGAAGATTTGCGTGACGGCGCCGTAGCTGCCGGGTGTGGCGGAGCCAATGTCCGGCCAATGTGCGCGCAAGCAGGTGTAGCCGAGGAGCCGATCGCTGTAGAATGCAGGCCGTACCACATTCACGTCCGGCAAGTGGCTCCCGCCAAAATAGGGATCGTTGTGGATAAAGACATCGCCATCGTGTACGTCCGATCCAAACACGGCGACAATGGCGCGAACAGCATCAGGCATCGAGCCGAGGTGAATGGGCAGATCGGGACCTTGCGCCACCATCTCGCCCCGCGCGTCAAATACACCACAGGAATAATCGCCGGCGGACTTTAATAGCGGCGAATAAGCCGTCTTGGCGAGAACCACCCGCATCTCCTCGGCGATTTTGTAAAAGCTGTTTTTGACGATCTCGAAGGTCGCGGGATCGGTCTTTCGCACAATCTCTTTCATTGCTGCATCACCCCGTGGTTCTGTCGTGTCAGCAGTACAAAACCGTACTCGTTGACTTTTGCCTTCCATCTCGGCGGCACGAGAATGGTGGACTCAAGCGATTCGATTACAGCTGGGCCCACCACCTTCAGCCCCAATGGCATCCGCCTTCGATCGTAGATCGGCGTATCGACAGCGCCATTTTCATCGAACCATAGCTGGCGTCTCGATTTGACTGCATCCGCGTCGGGACGAGCCGGCTTATCCCGGACCACCAGCGGCGGGATCATGCCAATTGCAGTGAGGCGAACGCTGACGATCTGAACCGGCTCGTCGCGATTGTCGTGGCCGTAGGTGTGCAGATGGCGAGCGTGGAATGTCTCTGCGATCTTTTGCAGTGTCGTTTGGTTAACGGACTGAGGTGAAACGGGTATCAGGAGCTCATACGATTGACGCGGATAGCGCGCGTCAACGGAGCGCTCGAAGCGGCGGCGTTCAGGCGCGATGCCGGCACGATCAAGCATCGCGCAACCCTTACTCTCCAGCGCAAGAAAGGCGGCCTCAACCGCCGCGGGATCGGCGGCGTCGGTCGTGGTAAAGAGGGTCTGCACGTAGTCACGCTTCAAGTCTGTGCCGATCAGCCCGAGCGCTGAAAAAGCTCCGGGGATCGGCGGGCAAATCACCTCGGCTATGCCTAGTTCGCTTGCGAGCGCGGCAGCGTGTAGAGGTCCCGCTCCACCGAAGGCGGTAAGCACGAAATCACGTGGATCGTGGCCGCGTTGGACGGAAACAATCTTGAGAACCTCTGCCATGGCATGATTGACAATGTCGATGACAGCAGCCGCAGCCGTGCGTGTACCGATCCCAAGCGGTTCGGCGAGCCGGGTACGGACAGCTGCGGTGGCAGCGGCATGATCAATCGGTAGGTCGCCATCAAGCAGCGACTCCTCATCAAGGTAGCCGAGCAGGAGATTGCAGTCCGTGACGGTCGGCTCGGTCCCGCCGCGGGCATAACACGCCGGGCCGGGATCGGCACCCGCACTCTTCGGGCCGACTCGGAGCGATCCGGCCCGGTCGATCCACGCGATTGATCCGCCTCCGGCAGATACTTCGGCCAGATCGATGACCGGTAGGCGAATTGGATGACCGGTCCCGCTCGTCCACCGCGCCATGCTGGATCCGCCTCCAATCTCGTATTCTGGCGTTGTTTCGTACTGGCCTTCTCGGATCAGGCTTGCCTTGGCGGTTGTGCCGCCCATGTCGAACGATAGGAGGTTTTGGTGTCCGGTTTGTCGGGCCACCAACGCAGCTGCAACGACGCCGGCTGCCGGACCCGACTCGACAGTCGTGGCTGGCACGGAGATGGCCTCGCTAGCTTCAAGAATGCCGCCATTCGACCCCATCAGGTAAAGCAGCGGGAGCTTTCGGCTGCGCGTGACCCCTTCTAATCGCTCCAGATAGGAGGCGAGAATTGGCCCAACGCAGGCACAAACTGCGGTCGTGCTGGTACGCTCGAACTCCTTAATCTCGGGTAACACATCCGACGACAGATAAACTGGCACATCTGGCAGTGCCGCTCGCAGCCGGGCGCCGAGCCGGCGCTCGTGCTCGGGATTGAGGAAACTGAACACAAGTGAGACGGCAATTGCGTCGATGCGTGCCGACTTCAGCGCCGCGATCAGTTCATCGATCTCGCTTTCGACGAGAGGCACGATGATGGTCCCATCTGCACCAATGCGCTCACTGATTTCGAATCTACGACGACGTGGGATGAGCGTCGCTGGCGCATCCTGGAATAGGTCGTAAAGGTTCGCGCGCGCTGAGCGCCGAAGCTCGAGCACGTCGCGGAAGCCGCGCGTAGTAACCAGCGCCGCACGCGCCCCCTTTCCCTCGAGGATGGCGTTGGTCACAACGGTGGTTGCGTGCGAAAGAAGTCCGACCTCGGCGTGGATCACATCGCAGCGGCTAATCGCCAATTCGAGCCCCCGCATCACACCTTCGGCGAGGTCAGCCGGGTTCGTTGGTACTTTCGCCACACCAATACGTCCGCTGGCCTCTTCGACCAGCGCAACGTCAGTGAAAGTCCCCCCAATGTCGACGCCGATTCGCCAGACCATGCAGCGTATTCTCCCTTGCGGCCGAGCAATTGTTGTAGACTGAGAACTGAGATTGGTCAGGCAGTCGCTTGGACAGCATATTGAGGCCGCCAATCAAGAACAGCAATCATGACCCGCATCCTTCATCGCCAGATCGGACAATCCTATCCT
>Ga0187766_10001368_pt1 | contig 14281 bp, 15 predicted proteins | sample 0216_QUI02_MP05__4_FD_132971 | JGI IMG/M metagenome (GOLD analysis project Ga0187766, IMG submission 132971) | Tropical peat soil microbial communities from peatlands in Department of Meta, Colombia - 0216_QUI02_MP05_20_MG | ecosystem: Environmental > Terrestrial > Soil > Wetlands > Peat ... | reverse complement strand
ACGGCATTGAGCATCAGCTCGACGCACATGAACATGACGATCGCGTTGCGCCGCAACAGCACACCGGCCGCACCGATGGTGAACAGCAACGCCGAAAGATACAGGTAGTTCTCCGGGTTCATGACGTTCCGTCCTGATCTGAACCATTCGCCCCGACCGTGCGTTGCTGCAGAACCTGCGGCACCGACAGTTTCGAGTAGGAGCCGTCGGGGAGGCGCGCGGCCACGTCCACCGCGTTGTGGCGTGCGTAGACGCCCGGGCCGGGCAGCGGTGTGGGGTATCCGCCGGGGCGGAAACGTTCGACCGACAGCTCCCGTTGAGTCTTGCGGCGCTCGAACCGCTCCCGGTGCGTCAGCACCATCGCGCCGACGACCGCGGTGATCAGCAGCGCGCTGGTCAGCTCGAACGCCCACAGGTAGCGGGAAAAGATCAGCGTCGCTAACCCCTGGACATTGCCGCCCGCATTGGCGGCCGTCAGCCCGGCGAATCCCGCGGTCGTCACACTGCCGATGCCGGCGACCAACAGAACGCCGAACCCGACACCGGCCACCACCGCGGCGACCCGCTGTCCGCGTATCGTCTCCACGAGCGACTCCGCGGAATCCACGCCGATCAGCATCAGCACGAACAAAAACAGCATCATCACCGCGCCGGTGTAGACCACGACCTGCACCACGCCCAAAAACAGCGCGTCCTGGACCATGTAAAACACCGCCAGGATGATCATCGTCATCGCCAGAAACATCGCCGAGTACACCGCGTTGGCGGCCATCACCACTCCGAGCGCGCCGATCAGCGCCAGCGCACCCAGGACCCAGAACATGACCGCTTCACCGGTGGAGGTCCGGGTGAGCGCCTCGGCGGCCAGTAGCGTGGTCACTGGGCATCACCCACACTCTGCTTGTCGCGCAACCCATCCACGGTCACGTTGCCGCGGTAGTAGTCGGCGTCGGTGGCACCCGGCGCCCTTGGGTGCGGCGGTGGCAGCATCCCGGGCTGCAGCGGGGCCAACAGCCGGTCCTTCTCGTAGATCAGGTCGGCCCGGTTGTCGTCGGCGATTTCGTAGTCGTTGGTCATCGTCAGCGCCCGGGTCGGGCAGGCTTCGACGCACAAACCGCAACCGATGCACCGCAGATAGTTGATCTGGTACACCCGGCCGTAGCGTTCCCCCGGCGAATACCGCTGCTCCTCAGTGTTGTCCGCGCCCTCGACGTAAATCGCATCGGCCGGGCAGGCCCACGCGCACAACTCGCACCCAATGCACTTCTCCAAGCCGTCGGGGTAGCGGTTGAGCTGATGGCGGCCGTGATAGCGCCGCGCCACCGGGCCGGGTTTCTCCGGATAGCACTCGGTGACCGGACGTTTGAACATCGTCGTAAGAGTGACGCCGAACCCGGCAATGGCGTCGAAGAACCTAGCCCGGCGACGATGCGGGCCGGAAACGGCCCGAGAAGAAGCCGGGCGATTAGACTTAGCCATCTGCATCCTCCTGGGTCACCCCAACTGGCGGCTGCGATGGGACCGGGGCCTGGCCCGGCAGCGGCGGCGTCGGGAACCCCGCTTCAGCGACCGCACTCTCGCCCGGCCACTCCCGAAGCGCCCATGGAAACCGGCGAGTATTGGAGGCGGCGAACGGGCTTCGGATATACAGCAGCAGCGCAGCAGTGCCGACAACACCGCTGATCACCAGCGCGGCCGTCCAGTGCTGGTAACCCTGGTTGCGCAAGGTGCGGATGACGGCCGCGATCAGCACCCACACCACCGACGCCGGAATGAGGACCTTCCAGCCCAGAGCCATGAACTGGTCGTAGCGCAGCCGCGGCAGCGTGCCCCGCAACCAGATGTAGACGAACAGGAAGCCCCACACCTTGGCGGTGAACCAAAGCACCGGCCACCAGCCGCTGTTGGCGCCGGCCCACATGTTCAGCGGCCACGGCGCATGCCAGCCGCCGAAGAACAAGGTCGCCGCCAGCGCGGACACGGTGGTCATGTTGATGTACTCGGCCAGAAAGAACATCGCGAACTTCAGCGACGAGTACTCGGTGTGAAAGCCGGCAACCAATTCGCTCTCGGCTTCCGGCAGATCGAAAGGGGCCCGGTTGGTTTCGCCGACCATCGAGACGAGGTAGACCAAAAATGACGGCAGCAGCAGGAACACATACCACACGCGGTCTTGGGCGGCCACAATCCGTGATGTCGACATCGTTCCGGCGTAGAGAAACACCGCCGCGAACGCTAACCCCATCGCGACCTCATAGGAGATCACCTGGGCAGTGGACCGCACGCCGCCCAGGAGCGGGTAGGTGGACCCCGACGACCATCCGGCCAGCACGATGCCATACACCCCGATCGACGACAGCGCGAGGATGAACAGCACCGCGACCGGCAGATCGGTTATCTGCAGCGGTGTGCGATGACCGAACACGCTCACCTCGGGGCCGAACGGGATGAACGCGAACGCGGTGATCGCGGGGATGACCGAGATGATCGGCGCCAGTACGTAAACCATGCGGTCGACACCGGCTGGGGTGATGCCCTCCTTGAGCGCGAGCTTGATCCCGTCGGCCAGGCCCTGCAGATACCCGCGCGGACCCACCCGGTTGGGACCCCACCGCATCTGCATTCGGGCCACGACCTTACGTTCGACCACGATCGCGGCCAGCACCGTCAGCAGCAGGAACGCGAACACGGCGATCGCCTTGGCCACGATCAGCCACCAGGTGTCGTGCCCGAAGGCGGTCATGAGCGCCGCTCCTCCTCCTCGCTTCGCTCTGCATCGTCGCCGCGGGGGTCATGGGCGCCGCTCCTCCTCCTCGCTTCGCTCTGCATCGTTGCCGCGCGGGTCATGAGCCCGCTCCGATTCGCACGATGCTGCCGGTTGTTGCGCCCAATTGCCGGTGCACTGCCGAACCCGGCGAGTTCAGCGGCAGCCACACCACACGGTCAGGCATGTCGGTGACGGTCAGCGGCAGGGTGATCGAACCGCGCGCTGTGCTGACCGTGACCAGATCGCCGTCGGCGGCGCCGATCTCGGCGGCCGAATCGGCCGACAGGCGTGCCACGGGCGCCCGCGCCGTACCGGCCAGATGGGGTTCGCCGTCTTGCAAACGGCCGCAGTCGAGCAGCATCCGCCAGCCGGCCAAAACGGCCTCGCCCGGCTTGGGTTGGCGAGGTTTCGCGGCCTTGATGTCCGGGTCGGCGGCCCGTTCGCCGTCCCAGCTGCCCAGCCGAACCAGCTCGTCTCGCGCGGCGTCCACGGTGGGCAGCCCCAGATCGACACCCATTTCGTCGGCCAGCGCGTCCAGCACGCGCAGATCCGGCGTCGCGCCCTCCTGCAACGTGACACCGAAGCCGCGATACCGGCCCTCCCAGTTGACGAAGGTGCCGGACTTGTCGACCACCGGCGCGACCGGGAACACCACATCGGCGCGTTCGGTGACGGCGCTATGGCGCAGCTCCAGGCTGACGACAAAACCGGCGGCGTCCAGCGCGGCCAGTGCCGCCTCGGGGTCGGCCAAGTCGGCGGGTTCTACACCGCCGACCAGCAGCGCACCCAGGGTTCCGTCGGTCGTGGCGGCGAGTATCCCGTCGGTGTCGCGCCCGGCAGCGGTGGGCAATTCAGCGACGTGCCACGCCGCGCAGATCTGCGAGCGGGCGGTGCCGTTCGCCAACGGGCGCCCACCGGGCAGCAGCGTCGGCAGCGCCCCGGCCTCCAGCGCGCCGCGTTCCCCGGCGCGACGCGGCACCCACGCCAGTCGGGCCCCGGTGGTGTCGGCGAGCCGGGCCGCTGCCGACAATCCGCCCGCCACGGTGGCGAGCCGCTCCCCGACCATGATGACCGCGCCAGGCTTCCGCAGCAGGTCACCGACTTCACCTTTGCCGAGCTGGTTCAGTACCGACGCCTCGATGCCGGGCCTGGTCTTGAGCAACCGGCCGGACATCTTCGCCAGGCCGCGGCTGGCGAACGGGGCAATGGCATGTATCGGCAGCCGGTGTTTGCGGGCAGCCTTGCGCAACCGCAGGAACACGATGGGCGACTCGTCCTCCGGCTCGAAGCCGACCAGCAGCACCACCGGCGCGGATTCCAAATCGGAGTAGCTGACCGTTATCTGCCTTCCGGCGACGCGCGCCGCCAGGAAGTCGGCCTCCTCGTGCGAGTGCGGACGAGCGCGGAAGTCGATGTCATTGGTGTCCAAGGCGATTCGCGCGAACTTGGCGTAAGCGTAGGCGTCTTCCCATGTCACCCGCCCACCGACCAACACCCCGGCCCGCCCGCGCGCCGAGGCCAACCCCTCAGCCGCTACTGCCAGCGCCTGCGACCACGACGCGGGTACCAGCGAGCCGTCGGAATCGCGGATCAGGGGAGTGGTGATCCGGTCGGGCTGGGTCGCATAGGTGAATGCCCACCGGCCCTTGTCGCAGTTCCACTCCTCGTTGACTTCCGGGTCGTCGCCGGCCAGCCGGCGCAGCACCGTGCCGCGGCGGTGATCGGTGCGCTGCGCGCACCCGGAGGCGCAGTGCTCGCACACGCTCGGGCTGGACACCAGGTCAAACGGGCGTGCCCGGAACCTGTAGGCGGTCCCGGTCAGCGCGCCCACCGGGCAGATCTGCACCGTGTTGCCCGAAAAGTACGATTCGAACGGTTCGTTGGCATAAATGCCGACCTGCTGTAATGCACCGCGCTCGAGCATTTCGATAAAGGGGTCGCCGGCGATCTGCTCGGAGAACCGGGTGCAGCGGGCGCACAAGATGCACCGCTCTCGATCCAGCAGGACCTGCGACGAGATGTTGATCGGCTTGGCGTACGTGCGCTTGACGTCGGTGAAGCGAGAATCGGCCCGGCCGTTGGACATCGCTTGGTTCTGCAGGGGGCATTCACCGCCCTTGTCGCACATCGGGCAGTCCAGCGGATGGTTGATCAGCAGCAGTTCCATCACACCGTGCTGGGCTTTGTTCGCGGCTTCGGAGGTGAGCTGGGTGCACACCACCATGTCGTCGGTGGCGACGGTGGTGCATGACGCCATCGGCTTGCGTTGGCCCTCGATCTCGACCAGGCACTGCCGGCAGGCGCCAACCGGGTCCAGCAGCGGATGGTCGCAGAACCGCGGGATTTGAATGCCCATCAACTCGGCCGCGCGTATCACCAAAGTTCCCTTGGGAACGGTGATCTCGACGCCGTCGATCGACAACGTCACCATCTCCGGTTGGGCCACTTGCTTTTCGGCGTCGACGTGCAGCGTCACGCGTCTCCTCCGTTCGCCATGAGCATGGACTCGAACGGATCGAATGGACAGCCACCCTGCTCGATGTGGGCGACATACTCGTCGCGGAAGTACTGCAGCGACGACATCACCGGCATGGCCGCGCCGTCACCCAACGCGCAGAACGACTTTCCGAAAAGGACATCGGCGATGTCGAGCAACGTGTCCAGATCCTCACGCGTGCCCCTCCCGGTTTCCAGGCGCTCGTAGATCTTGTCCAGCCAGTAGGTGCCCTCGCGGCACGGCGTGCATTTCCCGCAGGATTCGTGTCCGTAGAACTGGGTCCAGCGCCGCACCGCGCGCACCACGCAGGTGGTGTCGTCGAAAATCTGCAGCGCCTTGGTGCCCAACATGGACCCGGCCGCCCCGACGCGCTCGTAGTCCAGCGGCACGTCGAGGTGCTCGTCGGTGAGGATGGGCGTCGACGATCCCCCGGGGGTCCAGAACTTCAACCGGTGCCCGGCCCGCACTCCGCCGGCGTAGTGGAGCAACTCGCGCAACGTGATGCCCAGCGGAGCCTCGTACTGGCCCGGGCGGGTCACGTGGCCGGACAGCGAGTAGAGGGTGAAGCCGGGCGATTTCTCGGTGCCCATCGACCGGAACCACTCGACACCGTTGAGGATGATCGCTGGCACGCTGGCGATGGTTTCGACGTTGTTGATCACCGTCGGGCAGGCGTAGAGCCCGGACACCGCGGGAAACGGGGGCCGCAGCCGAGGCTGGCCGCGCCGGCCCTCCAGCGAATCCAGCAGTGCCGTCTCCTCGCCGCAGATGTAGGCGCCGGCCCCGGCGTGGACCACCATCTGCAGGTTGTAGCCGGAACCCGCGATGTCGCGGCCCAGGAAGCCGGCGGTATAGGCCTCGGCCACCGCGTTGTGCAGGCGCCGCACCACCGGCAGCACTTCACCGCGCACGTAGATGAATGCGTGGCTGGCACGGATAGCGTACGCGCAGATGATGGCGCCCTCGATCAACAGATGCGGGGTCGCCAGCATCAGCGGTACGTCCTTGCAGGTTCCGGGTTCGGATTCGTCGGCGTTGACGACAAGGTAGTGCGGCTTGGCGGCGGGGCCGGTGTCGCCTTGGGGGATGAACGACCATTTGGTGCCCGTCCCGAAACCCGCACCGCCGCGCCCGCGCAACCCGGAATCCTTGACGGTCTTGATCACCGCGTCGGGCTCCATGGTGAGAGCCTTCTGCAGTGCGCGGTAGCCGTCCTGGCGGCGATAGGTGGCCATCGTCCACGACTTGGGGTGGTCCCAGTAGCGGGTCAGCACGGGTGTCAAGGGCGTCGCTAACGACATCGCTCGCCCTTCCCGCTGCTGTCGGGCGGCGGCGTCTGCATGTCTTGTTCCTGTGCCACCCGCAGGCCCGCCAAGGTGGCCGCACCGGCACCGCCCTGGCCGTCGTCGGGATGCGAATTGGGGAAGCCCGCCAAGGTGCGCGACGTCTGGCGGAAGGGGCACAGCGGAGCACCGCGAGTGGGCGTCACGGTTTCACCGGAGCGCAGCGCGTCGACGAGTGCGCGCGCCGACGCCGGTGTCTGGTTGTCGAAGAATTCCCAGTTGACCATCACCACCGGCGCGTAATCGCAGGCGGCGTTGCACTCCACGTGTTGCAGGGTGACCTTGCCGTCGGGGGTGGTCTCGTCGTTGTGGATGCCGAGATGGTTTTCGAGCGCCTCGAAGATGGCGTCGCCGCCCATGATGGCGCACAGCGTGTTGGTGCACACCCCGACCAGGTAGTCGCCGGTGGGCCCGCGGCGATACATCGTGTAGAAGCTCGCCACCGCTGCCACCTCGGCCCCCGTCATTCCGAGCTGCTCACCGCAGAACTCCAAACCCGCTGGTGTCAGGTAGGAGTTTTCAGCCTGCACCAGGTGCAGCAGCGGCAAAATCGCCGATCGCCGGTTGGGGTAGCGGCCGATGATTTCCTTGGCGTCGACCTCCAGCTGCGCCCACACGTCGGGCGGATACGACGTGGGGGCGCCCTCGACGACGAACTGGCCGGGCTCGTCGGATGGCGGTCCGAGATGGAGGAACACCCGCTCGCCTCCGGTGCCGGGTGCCGTCACCGGTCGACCCCGCCCATCACCGGGTCGATACTGGCGACTGCGGCGATCACATCGGCGACCATGCCGCCCTCGCACATGGCGGCGACCGCCTGCAGGTTGGTGAACGACGGATCCCGGTAGTGCACCCGGTAGGGGCGGGTGCCGCCGTCGCTGACCATGTGCACGCCGAGCTCGCCGCGCGGTGATTCCACCGCGACATAGACCTGACCCGCCGGAACCCGGATGCCTTCGGTGACCAGTTTGAAGTGGTGGATCAGCGCCTCCATCGAGCTGCCCATGATCTTGGCGATGTGCTCCGGCGAGTTGCCCAGACCGTCGGGACCTACTTTCAGGTCGGCCGGCCAGGCGATCTTGCGGTCCTCGACCATGATCGGGCCGGGCCACAACTTATCCAGGCACTGCTCGATGATCTTCAGCGACTCCTTCATCTCTTTGATGCGAATCATGTAGCGGCCGTAGGCATCACAACTGTCATCGGTGATCACGTCGAATTCGTAATTCTCGTATCCGCAATACGGTTCGCTGCGCCGCAGGTCGTAGGGCAATCCGGTGGAGCGCAGGATCGGGCCGGTGATGCCCAGCGCCATGCATCCCGTCAGATCGAGATAGCCGATGCCCTGGGTGCGGGCCTTCCAGATGTAGTTCTCGTTGAGCAAGTCTTCTATGTCGCGCAGCCGACGCGGCATCAGGTCAAGGAATTCCCGGATCTCGGTGACCGCGTTGGGCGGCAGATCCTGCGCCAGTCCGCCGGGACGGATGTAGGCGTGGTTCATCCGCAAGCCGGTGATCGACTCGAACAGGTTGAGCACTTGCTCGCGTTCCTGGAAGCCGTAGAACATCGGGGTCAACGCACCCAGCTCCAAGGCGCCGGTGGCCAACGCGACCAGGTGCGACGAAATCCGATTGAGTTCCATCAACATCACCCGGATGACGTTGACCCGATCCGGGATCTGGTCGGTGATGCCGAGCAGCTTCTCCACACCCAGGCAGTATGCGGTCTCGTTGAAAAACGGTGACAGGTAGTCCATTCGGGTCACGAACGTCACGCCCTGGGTCCAGTAGCGATATTCGAGGTTCTTTTCGATCCCGGTGTGCAGATAGCCGATTCCGCACCGGGCCTCAGTGACCGTTTCGCCCTCGATTTCGAGGATCAGCCGCAGCACACCGTGGGTGGATGGATGCTGGGGTCCCATGTTGACGACAATGCGTTCCCCGGGATCCCCGCCGCGGGCGGCCTCGACGATCTGTTCCCAGTCCTGACCGCCGACGGCCACGACGGTTTCCGCGGCGGCGCCGTCGCCGTTCGGCGTGCCGGTGGTGGGTTCGCTCATCAGTTGTAGGCCCTCCGCTCGTCGGGCGGAGGAATTTGCGCACCCTTGTACTCCACCGGGATTCCGCCGAGTGGGTAGTCCTTGCGTTGCGGATGTCCCTGCCAGTCGTCGGGCATCTCGATCCGGGTCAGCGACGGGTGGCCGTCGAAGATGATTCCGAAAAAGTCGTAGGTTTCGCGTTCGTGCCAGTCGTTGGTGGGGTAGATGGCAAACAGCGACGGGATATGCGGATCGCTGTCGGGCGCAGACACTTCTAGCCGGATGCGACGGTTATGGGTAATCGAGTTGAGCGGATAGACGGCGTGGAGTTCGCGGCCGGTCTCGTGCGGGTAGTGCACCCCGCTGACGCCTAGGCACAGCTCGAAGCGCAGCCCCGGCTCATCGCGTAGGTGTTGGGCGACCTGCGGCAGCAGATCCCGGCGGACGTGCAGCGTCAGTTCGTCACGGAACACCACGACTTTCTCGATCGCGTCGGCGAATTCGATGCCGCTGCGCTTCAGTGCGTCTGCCAGCTCGTCGACGACCTCGTCGAAGTAGCCGCCGTACGGTCGGGGGCTGCCGCCGGGCAGCGTGACCTGACGCACCAGCCGCCCGTATCCGGAGGTGTCACTGGTGCCGGAGACACCGAACATGCCGCGCCGGACGTCGATCACTTCCTTGCCGGGACGGCCTATTGCTTCCTTTGGGTTTTGGTCTGGTGAGCTCATCGCAAAAGCCCGCGCATCTCGATGGTGGGCCTGGCTGCCAGCGCGGCCTGTTCGGCTTCGGCGATGGCGCGCTCGCGGTTGACACCCAGCGGCATTTCCTGAATCTTCTCGTGCAGCTTGAGGATTGCGTAGAGCAGCATCTCGGGGCGCGGCGGGCAGCCCGGCAGATAGATGTCCACCGGAACGACGTGGTCCACGCCCTGCACGATCGCGTAGTTGTTGAACATTCCGCCCGACGACGCGCACACCCCCATCGCCAGGACCCATTTCGGGTCCACCATCTGGTCATAGATCTGGCGCAGCACCGGGGCCATTTTCTGGCTGACCCGGCCGGCCACGATCATCAGGTCCGCCTGCCGCGGCGACCCCCGGAATACTTCCATGCCGAACCGGGCGATATCGAACCGCGGCCCCGCCGTCGACATCATCTCGATCGCGCAGCAGGCCAGCCCGAACGTCGCCGGCCACAGCGAGTTTTTGCGGAAGTACCCCGCCAGCGTTTCGACGGTGGTCAGCAGGAAACCGCTGGGCAGTTTTTCTTCTAGGCCCACGTCTTAACCTCAATCCCACGTCAGCCCGCCGCGGCGCCACACGTACGCATACGCCACGAACACCGTGAGCACGAAGATCACCATCTCCACCAGCGCGAACACCCCTAGCGCGTCGTAGCTGACCGCCCATGGATAGAGGAACACGATTTCGATATCGAATACGATGAACAACATCGCGGTGAGGTAGTACTTCACCGGGAAACGCTGCCCCGCCGCCGCGTGCGGGCCGCTTACCGGCTGGTCGGTGGGTTCGATCCCGCATTCGTAGGCCTCTAGCTTCGACCGGTTATATCGGGACGGGCCGACGAAACTTGCCGCGACCAAAGAGAACACCGCAAAAGCAGCGGCGATCCCCGCGAGTACCAGGATGGGTACGTAGACATTCATCCTGCGAAGCCGCTCCCTCGATGTTGTCTTTTTCGACTGTGTGAGGTCAACCACAGCCTAGCGATCTTGCGCGCCGCTCTGCTCACGGGGCTGCATGTGAGCTCAGCCACAGCCTACCGAGGTTGCGCGCTGGCTTGCCACGTTTTCGTTCAGACGGTTTACGATCGCCGCGTGTGCCACGAAGGACCAACGGCGACATGGTAATTCGCTGATTGCGGCCGGGTGACGATGGGGGCCGTTTACCGGCCCGAGGTGGGGGTACCGGCGCTTGCGGGGGCGACCGGGCAATCGGGCTACTGCACCGGAGTACGTAGTAATCCGAGCACTGTCCGGCCCAGCACGATGGGGTCGACAGGGTGCGGGACGGCGGCCTCTGCCCGCGACCAGCTGACCAACCAGGCGTCGTCTTTGCGCCCTGTGAGCACCACGATCGGCGGGCAGTCCGCGATCTCGTCCTTTAGTTGCTTGGCGATCCCCATTCCACCGGCCGGTGTCGCCTCCCCGTCGAGGATGGCCAGGTCGATGCCGCCGGCATCCATCTGCCGGATCACCATCGGCGCGGTCGCCACCTCGACGTAGCTCAGCTCGGGCAGATCCGGGTGCAGACGTTTGCCCAGCGCCAGCATCACCTCTTCGCGGGTTTTGGCGTTGTCGCTGTACACAAGGATCCGCAGGGCGTCACTGGAAGCGGGCACGGTGCAGATGCTACTGCGGCGCCCGCTCGAAGATGACGTCTGCTGATGCCGTCGTCTTGCCGATCATGCCGAACTTGTTCCAGCCCAGACCGAACTGGGCCCGGTCGACCTCGGTTTCCCCGGATATCCGGACCGACCCGTCGCCGAGTTCGGTGATCGTGACGGGCAGAGGCAGCGGCGCGGTGATGTTCTTGATGGTAAAGCTGGCTCGCAGGTCAGCGGCCTTGCCGGTGGTTGGCTGCAAGCCGGTGACCACAATGCTGATCTCGGGGAAGCGCTCGACGTCGAAGAAGTCGGCCGAGCGCAGGTGCTGGTCGCGGCGGCGGATGCCGGTGCGCAGCGACGCCGCGCGGATGTCGAGGCGGCCGAAGACCGCGCCTTTGCCGGTGAGCTGGCCGTCGCCGCTGATGTCGGTGAACCGGCCCTTGACGTTCATCAGGCCCCACAGGTTCTTGGTCTTGAAGGTGATGGCCGACCGATCGGGAACGAGGTTCCACACCCCGGCGGTGTCGGGATCGTGCAGCAGTGTTTCCAGAGTCGTCATTGGCACCTCCGTTACCCGGTTAGCTCACCAGCGGGGCGAGGTCGGCTGGGTCGAAGTACTCGTCGATACGGCTGACCAGGGCGTTGACACCCAACTTAATCACGATGCACACCCGCATGGAGATCGATCCGCCGTTGCGGGCGATCGCGTGCAGGATGTGCTGCTGAACGAACCCGTTCGCGAACAGCTGGCGGTCGAGGATTTCGTAGCGGCGTTCGGTGGTGACGTTGATGAACCAGTATCGTCGTTGAAGATCTCGTTGAGCATCCCAACGCCGCTCTACTCGATCGCCGTGAACAGGTGATCGGCCATGTCGACGATGACTTCCTCGCTGTAGTCGGTGGCGGGCATTCGGCGGCTTCCTATTCGTTCTGGTATCCGGGGTGTGCTACCGCTAAACGGTGGCTTACCAGAGCACGCAGACATGATGTGACGTCATCGGCGCGGTGGTCGAGATCGCCGTTGCGGATGGCCGCGGCCAGCTGCGCCTCGTTGCTGAGCCCCAGTGTGGCCAGCGCATCCATGACGTCGTCGGCGGAGACGGCGAGCAGTTCGCGCTCGACAATGCGCAGCGCGTTGGCGGCCACCCTGGCGTGGAAGTTGACCTGTCCGCTGGTCGACTCGCGGACATCGGTCTCAAGGAACTCGGCAACCGCCGCGACGAGTTCAGCTGGGGTCGGGCGGCCATAAAGGTCGGTAACGGCTGGGTCTGATTGCCCGGCTCTCCCCCGCAAGCGGGGGTACCCCCACCCCGGACCAGCTACACGGCCCGCATCGTGGCCGGGCTGATTCTGATTGCCCGGCTGCTCCTCGGGCCGCAGACGGCCCGCATCGTCGCCAGGCTGGATCCCGTCGAGCAGGTTGAGCAGGTCCCACTCTGTCTCGCAGACCCGGCGGCCGATCGCCGCCAACTCGACCGAGCGGAGCTGCCCGCTCAGGTGCCGCTGTGCCTGGTAGCGGCAGATGACACCCCAGCGCAGTGTCGCGAGCACCAGCCACCAGCGGAACCGCACTCGATCGCCGGTAGTCCCGCTGGCCTCCTCGTAAGCGCAAAGAAACTCCTCGATGCTGCCCAAGCCGCCGGCTCCGCGGCTGGCCGGAGCGCCGAACCGCCAGGCCCGAATGCAGAACCAGGCCAAGTCTTCGTATGCCTCGCCGACGTGCAATAGCTCCCAGTCGAGAACGGCGGCCAGGCCGGATCCGTCGACGACGAGGTTTCCCATCCGGTAGTCGCCGTGCACCAGAAGCGCAGATGACGGTGGCGGCCGGTGGGCGGCAAGCCAGCGAAACGCCCAATCGAAGGTGGCGGTGGTGTCCCCCATCGCGTCGAGCCGGCCACGCCACTGGGCGAGCTGGTCCTCGTGGGTGAGACCCAGGTCGTGCGCGTCGGCCCGGTGGATGGCGGCCAGCGCCTGCGCGCACTGGCGCAGCAGTCGCGCCCGGCCGGCCTCGTCGAGTTGACGTTCGATGCGCCGAACGATGGTTTCGCCCTTGACCTCATCGCAGATCAGAAACGGATTGCCAAGCGCGGCAGGGGAATTGTCGGCGACCAGGACGTGGGGGACGGGCGCTCCGGCCGTTGCGGCGGCCGCCTGAGCTCGGGCTTCGAGTTCCATACCGGCGTGCACGTCGTCGGGTGGCCCGATCCGCAGGATCAGCGCCCGGCGGCCATCGGGCGTGACGGCGTCGAATGCCCACGTGCTGCGGCTGGCGCCACCAGTCAATACGCGCAGGTTGTCCACCGCCACTTCGGCGCCTAGCGCCTCTCGCAGCACCGCGGGCAGTGCGGTGTTCAGTTGCTGGGCTGTGGTCACTGCTCGGTCATCCGGGGGTCTTGCCGAACTTGAACAGCCGCTGCGCGACCCGGCGGATCTGAATCTCCTCAGAGCCTTCGGTGATCCGGTAGCGACGGTGGTGGCGGTAGATGTGCTCGAACGGCTCATGGCGGCTGTAACCGAGCCCGCCGAAGATCTGCATTGCCCGGTCGGCGGCGTCGCAAGCCAACCGGTTGGCGCGGTAATTGGCCATCGACACCTTGTCAGAGACCTCCATGTGGTGGTTGCGGTCTAAATGCCAAGCCGCGTAATACACCAGCAATCGCACCATTTGGGCTTCGGTCTGCAGCTCGGCCAGCGGCCATTGCACGGCCTGGTTGACCGCCAGCGGCTTGCCGAACACCATTCGCTTTCGCGCGTAGTCGGCGGCGCGGTCGATGCAGTATTGCGCAGCACCCAGGCTGCTCGCAGCTTGGCGAATGCGGTTCTCGTGCAAGAACGTTTGCGCGACATCTAGACCATGGTCCACCTCACCGAGCACCGCATCGGCGGGCACCCGCACATCTCTTAACTCCACTTCGCCGTGGTCGCTGGGCATGTTGAACGTCCACCAGTAGTACGGGACAGAAAACCCTTGCGCGTCGGTGGGAACCAGAAACGCGGTGATGCCCTGGGCCTGCCCCGGCTCACCGGAGGTGCGGGCGAAGATCAGGTCGTGGGTCGCGCGGTGCACCCCGGTGTTCCACCGCTTGGCGCCGTTGATCACCCAGCCGTCACCGTCAGGTTCGGCGCGGGTCTCCAGCCAGGTCGCATCCGAGCCGTGGCTTGGCTCCGTAAGCCCGAACGCCATCGAGCGTTCCCCGGTGATCAAGGCCTGCGACCACTCGCGGCGTTGCACGTCGGTGCCGAAGCGCTCCATCATGATCACCTGCGGGAAGTTTCCGACGATCGACTGT
>Ga0187766_10001367_pt1 | contig 14289 bp, 10 predicted proteins | sample 0216_QUI02_MP05__4_FD_132971 | JGI IMG/M metagenome (GOLD analysis project Ga0187766, IMG submission 132971) | Tropical peat soil microbial communities from peatlands in Department of Meta, Colombia - 0216_QUI02_MP05_20_MG | ecosystem: Environmental > Terrestrial > Soil > Wetlands > Peat ... | reverse complement strand
GGACCTTTTTCTCTCCCAGCTCAATGCGGGAAAGGTGCTGAGCCATATCGGCCGCGATGACGAGGCCGCACCCTATCTCGAACGAGCGGCGACACTCGATCCGAGCTCCCTGGAGGCCCACGAGCTCCTCGGCCGGCTGGATCTTCGTGCCGGCAAGCCCGTGTCCGCCCTGGGCGAGTTCCGCGAACTGATCCGCCTGGCACCCGACCGTGCCACGGGACACGAACTTGCCGGCCGCGCGCTCGAACGTATGGGTCGCCGGCATGAGGCGCTGGAGGAATATTGGACGATGCTGCGCCTGGATCCACAGCGGGATACGGCGATCCCACGTCTCGTGCGGTTGCTCGCCGCCTGCCAGCCCGCCGATTCCCCGGACGTGGGTCAGGCGGTTCGTCTCGCGGAGAATGCCAACGCCCGGACCGAAGCGAGCAATCCCGAGTTGCTCGCTGCCCTGGCCGCCGCCTACGCAGCCGCGGGTCGGTTCCCGGACGCGCGCGCCGCGGCCCACCGCGCGCTGGCGCTCGCGCCAAGCCCGAGCTTCGAAGATCCCCTCGACCGGGAGCTCGCGGCCTATGAACAAGACCGCGTGCCCTGCGAGGGGCCAAAACCGAAAGTCCCGCTTCCTGGACCCCTGGGCTGAGGGAGGCTACCGGGGGCGCCGCCCCCGAGCGAGCGCCACCGCCTCGTAGACGCGACCACGGCATGCGGCGAGCAGTCGCTCGGCTTCCGCTTCGTCCACTCCAGCCAGCGACATCACGATGCGCAGCGCTCGGCGCGCAAGCTTGCTCGAAGCCGGACGCAGGTTCGTCATGAGATTCCCTTCCACCCGGCCCAGGCGCACCATCACCGCAGTCGAGAGCAGGTGAAGAACCGCCTTCTGGGCGAGGCCCCCTTTCATGCGGGTAGAGCCAGCAATGACTTCGGGCCCGACCAAGGGAGCGATCGTGATCTCCGCCGCCTTGGCGAGGGGAGAGTCTGGATCGCAGGTGATTGCAATGCGCCGGGCACCTTCCTCGCGCGCCTCCTCGAGTGCGCCCAACGCAAAAGGCGTGCGTCCACTGGCCGAGATCGCCACCACCGCATCCCCCGGCAAGAGCCCGCGCTCCTGCAACGCCCGTCGAGCGGCGAGGGCGTCGTCTTCGGCACCTTCGATCGACCGTAGGAGGGCCCCGGGGCCCCCCGCCACCACGGCCTGCACGCGGTCTCGCGGGTAGCCGAAGGTCGGAGGGATCTCTGCGGCGTCGAGCGCTCCCATCCGACCACTGGTCCCCGCGCCTACGTTGAACCAACGACCTCCACCCTGTAAGACGAGCGCCAGCGCCGCCACGGCACGCGCCACCTCCGGAAGCACCGCCCCCACCGCCTCGATGGCACGGCGATCCTCACGGTGGATCGCCGCCAGGATCTCATCCACGCTGAAGCGGTCGAGGTTCCGCGTCGACTCGAGCACGGATTCGGTCAGAATTTCGTCGTCCCGATTCTTGCGGGCCATCCTCCCCGATTTTCGGCCGATCGGCGGTGAAGCTGAATGCAGTCCACGCCGGGTACAATCGACACATGGGATTCCGTGTGTCGGACAAGCTCCTGGCACGTCTTGAGTGGCCGGAGCTTTTGGAGCGGCTCGCGGCCCACGCGCGGACGCCGCGAGGCCGAGCACGCTGCGCCGCGCCGCAAGAGGGGGCCGTATCTACACCGCTCTTTGCGCAATCGCTCGAAGCGGTGCTCGCGCTCTTGCGCGAGACGTCGGAGGCACGTCTGCTGTTGGACCAAGGCCAAGCGCCGCCGCTTGGCGGTCTGGGAGACCTCGAATCGACCCTGCGCAGGCTCGGCAAAGGCGGCGTGCTCGGAGCACGCGAACTCCTCGATCTTTGCGCCACGCTCGCGGCACTCCACGCCACGGCGCGCTTTCTGTCACGTCGTGCCGCCGAAGCGCCGCAGCTCGCCGCGTACGCGGCGGGCATTCCAGACCTCCGCGAGCTCGAAGACGAGATCGATCTTTGCATCGATGCCGATGGGGAGGTACGGGACTCGGCGTCGCCTGCGCTCGCGGACGCGCGGAGAGAGGTGCGCGGCCTCGCAGCCGACCTCCAGCGACGCCTCGCCTCCTATCTGCAGGATCCCGCGCTGGTGGCATCCCTCTCGGACAGTTTCGTGACGATGCGCAACGGCCGCTTCGTGTTGCCGGTGCGTTCCGATGCGCGCGCGCGCGTGCGCGGCATTGTGCATGATGCCTCGGGCTCAGGGACCACGCTCTTCGTCGAGCCCGAAGCGGTGATCGAGCTCAACAACCGCATGAAACAAGCCGAGCTCGCGGTCGAGCGCGAGACGCTGCGGATCTTGCGGAGCCTCTCGGAGCAGGCGACCCGAGACCTCACAGCCCTCGAGGCGGGGCTTGCGGCCCTCGAAGCCATCGACCTGGCCTTCGCTCGGGGCGGGCTCTCGAGGGAAATGAACGCCGTCGAACCCCTCGTGCGACGCGAGGGCGTGTTCGTGCTTCCCCAGCTGCGCCATCCCCTCCTCTCCCCAGAACGTGTCGTCCCGAACGACCTGCGACTCGGCGAGAGCTATACGGTGCTCGTGCTCTCCGGCCCGAACGCGGGAGGGAAGACGGTCGCGCTCAAGTGCCTCGCGCTCGCGGCCCTCTGCGTGCGTGCGGGCCTTCATGTCCCGGCCGCGCCCAGTTGTCGCGTCGATTTGACAGACGCGCTCTTGGGCGACATCGGCGATGAGCAGAATCTCCGAGAGAGTCTCTCGACCTTTTCCGCCCACGTGGCCAATCTCGCACGCATCGTCGAGGAGGCCTCGCCTCACGCGCTCGTCGTGATCGACGAGATCGGTGTCGGTACCGATCCGAGCGAGGGCGCGTCCCTTGCCCAGGCGATCCTGGAGGCGCTTGCCCAAGCGGGTGCCCGCGTCGTGGTCACGACCCACTTCAACCTGTTGAAAGAGATGGCCGCCGTCGATCCCCGCTTCGCCAACGCCTGCGTCGAGTTCGACCCCGACACGCTCGCGCCCACCTACCGATTGCGCCTCGGCGTGGCCGGCGTCTCTTCGGCGACGACAGTCGCCGCGCGAATGGGCTTGCGGACGGACGTTCTCGAACGGGCCAACGCCCTGCTCGAACGCGACGACCGACGGCTCGACCGCATGCTCTCCGAGCTCGCGTCGAGCCGCATGGAACTCGAGCGTGAGCGCAGCGAAGCGCTGCGTCTGCGGGCCGAGTCCGAGGCGGCGCGGGGGGAGTACCGCGCCAAGCTCGCGAAGCTCGAGGCACGCCGAGAAGAGCTTCTGCGCCGCATGCGTGCGGACCTCGATCAGGCCTTTCGGGGGGCCCATGCGGAGGTGGCCGCGGTGATCCGCGATCTGCAGCGCGGCGCAGGCGCCCGGGAGGCCGCGCATGCCCGCGAGCGACTCCAGGCGCTCGAGGCCAAGACGGACGAGGCGGCGCACGCGGCAGGGTCGACACGCCCGCAGCCGGAGGAAGCAGCGAGCCCCGTGAACTGGCGCGACACCAGACCCGGAGACGTCGTCCACGTGCGGGGAGGCAGCGACGCCGTCGTGGTGGCGCTTCCCGACCGACGCGGCCGCGTGTCGGTTCAGGCCGGCGCCGCACGCCTGGTTCTTCCCATGGAGCGGCTTGCCGCGGCGCATCGGCCACGCTGCGAGGAGCCGCCGCCCGAGGTCCGTGCACGGAGGGCACCCCTGAAAATCGCGCTCGAAGGGGAGGCACCCGAACGGGAGTTCGCGGGAGCCGACGCTTCTCCAGAAGCGCTCGCGCGTTGCGACTTGCGAGGCGTGCGCGTCGAGGAAGCGCTCGGGCGCCTCGTCGTGAGCCTTGACCGGGCCATGCTCGCGGGACGGCGCTCGCTCCATGTCGTGCACGGCCTGGGCAGCGGCGCATTGCGCGACGCGGTCCGCGCACATCTCACGAACTCACCCTATGTGGTTTCCTTCGCGCGCGGCGCGCCCCACGAGGGGGGCGACGGCGTCACGGTCGTTCAGCTGGAGGCGCCTGCACCCCGAGGTCGGTGAGTACGGCCTGCGCCGCCCGCGCTCCGGAAGCGAGCGCCCCTTCCATGGAGGGTCCCACGAGGTAGTCACCCGCGAAATAGAGCCGTCGCCCGTCGCGCCGGGCCTGCTCTTGGACCGCCTGAAAGCGCTCGATCGCGCGGAACCGGCCGACCTCGAAATGCGGGTACGCGCATTCCCAGCGTGCGAGCTGGGTGAACAGCGGCGTGTGTGCGAGTGCAGGCACCACACGTTCGCCGTGCACGAGGAGCTCCTTTTCCACCACGTCCGCCGCTGCCGCAAGGTGAGGTCGACTCCACGCATCGCAGGCGATCAGCGTCACCACCGCGTTCCCGGTCGGAATGGCGCCTCCCCGGCTCCCGACCTCGATGGCCACATGGCTGAGCGGAACCCCCTCCACCGGTGCGATTCGAACCCGACGCGGCCCGAGAAGGCGCTCGCAAGCCAGCGCGACGCTCAGCACGACGGACGCGCCTCCACGCGACTCGTCAAAGAAGACGCGTTCTGCATGGCTCAGCAGCGCTTCCGCGATGCGCGCAGCCTCGCGGGGCGGCGTGGCACACACCACCGCGTCCGCTTCAAGAGCGGACGCGGCGTGACCGGCGGAGAGGATTCGCACGCCTCCGCCGGCGGAGCGCTCGAGGGCGGTTGCGTCCACCCCGAGCTGCAACGTCGTGTCCTTCGCCATGGCCTCGACGAGCGCCCCGACACCGGGCCGCAACGCCGCCCGCTGCGCCCCGGCGCCGAGCCCATGCCGCAGCAGGAACAGGACACGGCTCGTCTCGCGGGCGTCGCCGAGCGTGACCTCCGCGAGCGTCGCTTCGATCCAGCGCTCGGCCAGGGGCCGGCCGAAGTACAGACGCCCGAACTCGAGCGCACTTCGATCGTCGAGGCCTGCGGCTCGCTCGGGGGCCTCCCCGTCCAGCAGGCGTGCGTAGCGGAGGAGGAGCCGCCGAAACCTGGCGAGCCGCAGCACCCGCCAGCCCGCCCCGGGGATGCGAGCGACGCCCCGGAGCTTCGTCGGATGGATCGTGCTCACACGATCGCGCCGCAGCTGTCCTTCCGCGTCCGGCGGAAAAAGTTCGATCTCTCCTCCCAAGCCGGAGGAGACCACCCGCTCACGGAACCTGCGGTCGGCGAGGCGGAAGGCATGGGCGCCCGCGGTAAAGCGGAAGCCGTGGAGCAGGCTCCCTGCGGCCCGGCCTCCCGGACGGAGCTCCCGCTCGATCACCACCACCGCCACTCCCGCGCGCTGGAGCCGCAGGGCGGCTTCCAGCCCCGCCAACCCCGCCCCGATCACCACCACGCGCCGCGGCTGCACCGGACCTCCTGGGAGTGGACCGTAGCGAAGAAGCCCAGGGGGGCCGTGAACCTTCCTTTCGCCTCATGCGTATCACCAGCAAGAGGCGGCCTTCTCCGCGGGGTTCGCGGAACGGGGCTGCCCGACGCGGCGCGGTGGGCGGTGGAGCGATGGCCGGCGGTACGCTCTGCGACGATGCGACCCACGGGGACCCGCAGGCCGCTAGGGCCATCGACGACCGAGTCGGACGAAGGCCTCATGGTCCTCATGCAGCGCGGGGATGGGGGCGCGTTCGAGCTCTTGCTCGAGCGCTACCAGCAGCGGCTCTTCTCGTTTCTGCGACGCCGCGCCGCCCCTCAGCGAGCGGAGGACCTCTTTCAAGAGACCTGGCTCCGCGTCGTGCGCGCGCGGGAGAGCTTCGACCCGGGGCGACGTTTCTCGACCTGGCTCTTTCAAATCGCGAACAATCTGTGCCGCGACGGGGCGCGGCGAAGCGCGGTCGAAGCCCGGGAACAGGCCGAGCGGAAATCCGACATGGCGTTTCAGGGCGGCGTCGCGGCGCTCGACGCCAAGCTCGACGCGCAGCAGCGACTCGCCCGGCTGCCGGAACGCCTGCGCGAAGTGCTCGTGCTGCGATACTTCGAGGACCTGGGCGAACGCGAGATCGCGGAGATCGTGGGGGTGCCTCCGGGCACGGTGAAAAGCCGCCTTCACGCCGCGGTTCGCGCGCTGCGGGGAATGCCCGAGGAGCCTGATGTCACTCACTGACGCATGCCGCGAGGCACGCGCGGCGCTCGAGGATGCCTTCCTCGATCGGCGGACCCCAGGCGCTGAGGTCCGTGCCCATCTGGACTCCTGCACGTCTTGCCGCGAAGTCGAAGTGGAGCTCCGCACCCTCAGCGAGGCCCTGCTTGGCCTTGCGGCGGAATCCCCGCCGGAGCGACTCCTCGCCCGCACGGTGCTGCGCGGACGCGCGGAACTGGCGCCCGGCAGCCTTGCGCGGGCCGGCACCGGCCCCCTCGGGCCTCGCCTTCCCCGAGGCTTTGGCGGGGAGCTCTTGCGGCTGCTGGGCGTCGCGACCGCGGCCCTGCCGCTCGTGCTTGCGTGGAACGCCCTCGTGATCCACGTAGGCGGCCGCTTGCTGGGGGGGGTGGTACCGGAGCCTGTCCTCAGTGTGCTGGCCGGGGCGTATCTGGCGAGTGTCGCCGGCTGGCTCGCCTTTCTCTACGGGTCGATCCCCTTTGTCGCGCACCGTCGGGTGCAGCGAACGATTTCGGAGGCGACGGGATGACGGACATGAAGCCTTGCCCCTACTGCGCGGAGACCATTCGAGAGGAAGCCGTGAAGTGTCGTTTCTGCGGCTCGCGGCTGGACGGCAACGTGCTGGCGATGGAGTGGACGCGGCGAGAAGACGACAAGATGATTGCGGGCGTGTGCGCCGGTCTCGCCGCGCAGTTCGACATTTCCGTCACCCTCTTGCGTCTCGCGTTCGTGCTGATGTGCGTCTTCGGAGGCGGCGTGGGAATTCTCGTCTATGTCATCCTTTGGATCATCATGCCCAAGGAGCGCAGCCCGCGCGGACGGAGCTTCGCCGACGACTCCCCGGGCGATCCGGCGCCCTTCGACCCGCCGCGCCTCGGGTAGGGTGGCGCGTCCGCGTTAGCCCTGCAGCAGCCGCGCTTCGAGGCGCGCCACGACGTCGTGCAGCGTTTCAAAGCGCTCGAAGGGAATTTCGCGCTCGGCAAGCGCCTCGGCCAGCGTCCCCTTCGCAAACACCACATCGGCGGCCAGCGCCCCGCACAGGTCCGAGACCCGGCCGTTGCCGATGTGGATGATGCGGCTCCCGGGATGTCCCGCACGGTAGGCCTCGATTCGCGCGCGCTTGCAGTTGCCGGTGCCACACGCGCAGTTCGGGTTGCGCAGGCTGGCTTCGATCCGCCATGTGTCGTGCTCGAAGCGCAACCGGTTCGCGTCGTAGGCGAAGCGCACCCCGTGCCGCTCCTGCAATCGATCGAGGTTGTAGTCGAATCCGTCGGAGAGGATCCGAAACGGCAGGCCGTGTGCGTGGCACAGAGCCAAGAGCGCCTTGGCCCCCGGATCGAGCTCGATCGTATCGAGAAAGTCGTCGGTGGCGGCTTGCGACAGGGGGAGCCGATCGAGAATCTCAAGATTGTATTCCCAAGCGGTGATCTCGCCCCGCGCGAGACGCGCGAGCTGCGCGGGGCGGCGCTCTGCAGCATGACGCTTGGCCAGCGTCGAACCGACGTCCTGGACGGCGAACGTTCCGTCAAAATCGCAGAACACTGCGAGTGCCGGTGCCGCAGGAAGTCGCACCACCACGCTCTCGTGGGCACCGAGCGCCGCCTCGAGCGTCGCCGGTGGATGCAGGGATACCTTGGCCGTCCCGAGGACGGGAACGATCGGTTCGCTACAGACCGGGAAGCCGAGCCTTCGGAGGTCGAGGCGGTGCACGCGCGGATCGTCCTCCCCGTTCACGAACGCCAAGAGCGCATGCGCCCCGCAGCGCGCGGCCACGGCGGGCGGGAGCGCCGCACCGAGGGGATCGAGAACGCGCGCGGCTCCCGCATCGACTTCGCGGGCGAGCGCGATCGCATCGCGGAGCAATGCCCGTGCCCTGACGTCCAGTCCGGGCACGTCGTCGGAGAAGATCACCATGCCCCCCGTGGCCACGATCGCCGCGGCGAGCGTCAGGGACTCCGCATGCGTGAGCTGCGTGTCGGTGTCACGCACCATCAGGCAATCGGGGTCGTTCAGCCAGAGCCGCCGGTGCATGAAGGCACGCGCCAGGGTGTTGCGCACGCCGTTGCGCGTCGCGGGATGGGTTCCGGCGAGGCCGGGAAGGGCCTTCGAGAGGTCGACGTGCCATACCGGAGCCACGTCGGGCCCGATGCGCATCCCGTCCACCAGTCCCACGGCCGGGCCCAGCGGGCAGCCGCAGCCGAGAAGGAACGTCTCGCTGCCGCAGCCCCTTCGAATCGCGGCAAGACCGCGCCGCAGCCGCTGGGCACGGGTCAGGGTCACGTCGAAGGCATCGGCGCGCATGGCCTGCGTGTACAGGAAGTCGAGCTTCTGGTAGCTCCAGCCCATCTCCCCGAGCGCGCGGAAGGTGGCTTCGAGGTGCTCGAGGACCTCGGGACGGCTCGCGTCGAGCACGTGAATCCATCCTTCTTTTGTCCACATCGCGTGGTGAAGGCCCCGAAAGACTTCCCTGCCGTTTCGCAGCAGCCACTCGGGGTGGGATTCGAAGAGGTGGCTGTCCGGGGCCACACAGAATGGGGCGGTCCACAGGCCCGCTCGAAATCCCGCATCCCGGATCTCGGCGGCGAGCGGTGCAAGCCCGCGGGGGAATTTCGCGTTCGTTTCCAGCCAATCTCCGATGGCATGCTGATAGCCGTCATCGAGTTGGAACACGGCGATCGGAAGTTCGCCCCGCAACCGGACCAGCGCGTCGAGATTGCGTCGCAGGTCTTCCTCGCGTACGCCGTGGAAGAAGTGGTACCAGCTGCACCAGCCGGATTGGAACGTGGCCTGGGTGCGCGCGCCGGCCTCCTGGCCGTAGGCCGCCGCGTACTCTTCGAGCAGGCGTCCGGCGTCTTCGCCCAAGGCCAGACGCACGGCTTCCCCGCGCCGGGCTTCTCCGGCTTGGAGCGGCACCTCGAAGCGCAATTCCACCTCGAGCGCCACGTCACGAGAACCCGCGAGATCTGCTGGACCAGGTCGTACGTAGACGAGGCTCAGCGCTTCACCGCGTTCGTACACGCCCGCGAGGCAGGCGACTCCGCTGGGCGAGGCGCCGACCACCGTGATGAGCTCGGAGCTGTGCCAGCCGGCGCGGTCCGGGGGCGCTTCTCCCAGTGCGTGGAACATGCCGCCGAGCCAGGGCCCAGAGGCCAGCAGGGGCTCTCCCTCGTCGTCAAGCGGCCGGGCTTCGGTGACGGACCACGACTGCCAACCGTGGCGCAGCCAGCGGAACGATCGCTCCGCGTGGCCCGTCCAACGGAAGCCCAAAAGGAGTGCGTCGATTCGAATGGGACGCGATTCCGTGTTGCGGAGCGTCGCCTCCACAATTGCGGCGCCGTCGATGTGGTGCACGGCGAGATCGACTTCCACCGAGCCCACGCGGTGAAGTCCAAGCGTCGGCAGGGCATGGGCCTGCAGCAGGGCAGACCCTGCGTGCTCCGGATCGGCGACACGCACACCGAGCCGCACGGGCTCGAGTCGACCGGCGCCCGGACGCTCCACCAAGGCGACAGGACGGAACATGGGGGGCGCAGTATAACCGTGGGGTGGAGGGGGACCTATCCCGAAGCGGACTCGCAGCGCGCCTGGCCAGCGCTGCGCCGGTTCTTTTGGACGGGGCGACGGGGACCGAAATCGAGCGGCGCAGCACCTTTCCCGCGGCCGCTGCACTCCCCCTGTGGTCGACGCACGCTCTGCTCCGGGACGCTGCGCTCCTGCGTGAGATCCACTGCGACTACGTGCGTGCGGGCGCAGACGTCCTGACCGCCAACACCTTCCGCACGCAACGCCGCACGCTCTCCCGTGCGGGACTGGGCGACCAAGGCGACGCGCTCACAGAGCGCGCGGTCGCCCTGGCGCGGGCGGCGGCGAACGAGGCAGCGCCTCCCGGGCGCGTCGTCCTCGTGGCCGGTTCCCAGTCGCCGCTCGAGGACTGCTATCACCCCGAGCGCGTACCCGACGAGGAGGCGCTCGCCCGGGAACACGCGGAGCACGCGCGGGCCCTGGCGCGGGCAGGCGTCGACTTCATCCTGGTCGAGACGATCAACACCCAGCGCGAGGGCGTGGCGGCGCTGCGCGCCGCGCGCGAGACCGGCCTCCCGGCCTGTGTGAGCTTCGTGTGCGGCGAGGGCGGGCGCCTGCTCTCCGGCGAGCCGCTCTCCGCAGCGGTCGCCGCCTGTGTCGGGCTTGGTCCCCTCGCCGTGCTGGCGAACTGCCTGCCTCCGGGTCTCGTCCAAGCCTGTCTTCCGGCACTTCGCGGCTCAGGGCTACCTTTTGGAGTGTATCCCAATCTGGGAGTTCCCGAGCACGGGACGGGGTCTCGGCGCAGCGACGCCTGTGCCCCGGAGCAATTCGCGACGCTTGCGGAAGCTTGGATCGCCGCGGGAGCGCAGCTCGTCGGGGGCTGCTGCGGGACGACCCCCGCCCACATCGCGGCCATCGCCCGCCGCATCCGCGGCTAAAGAACCCCCCGCGGGTCGCAGGCCCCTGCACGGCGGACACAAATTGTGTCACCCCCGCGCCGTGGCTGCGCGGCACTTGCACGGGCACCGCAGCGGCAAAAGGAGAGGGAGAAAGGGGCAAAGCCGCACGACTCGGCTGCAGCGATGTGCCCCCTGGCATGGGTGGCACGCCGATTGCTCTAGGAGGAGGCGAGGGAAGCGACTGGACATCACGCCCGGGCCGGGTACCCCTCCCCTCGCACCCCGTGCGAGGACTCGGCCCGGGCGTCTCCTTTCTCAAGACGCGTGTCCCTGCGACCGCAGCCTGTACCGCTAAGATCCGCCCGCAATGGCCGTTGGAGCGCGCTCCGCCACTGTGCCTCCCCTCTTGCCGCAGCCGCGGCATGTTCGGTTCCTCGCCGGAGGTTTCCAGCTCTCCCCCCAAGTGCCCATCGTGTTGGCCGAAGGGAGTGACGAGAGCGATTTCTCCTCCGCCTGCGCGCTGCGCCAAGCCCTTGCCGAGCGCTGCGGGCTTCAGCTGCCCATCGAAACCCACGCGCGTACCGACGACCTGGGACCGCGGGTCGAGCTCTCACGCAGGGGGCTCCAAGGCGACGCCTACTGGATTCAGGTCGGGGAAGAGGCCGTGCGCCTTTCGGGGGCGGGTCCCGCAGGCCTTCGCTACGCCGTGGAAACGTTGCGCCAGCTCGCGGCGCGCACGGCGCGCATTCCTCGCTGCGAGATGGAAGACTTCCCGGACTTCCCCCATCGTGGGCTTCTGCTCGACGTGTCGCGCGGTAAGGTCCCCACGCTCGCCACGCTCCGGGGTCTCGTGGATCTGTGCCTGCGGCTCAAGCTCAACGTGCTCATGCTCTACACGGAGCACACCTTCCGCTTCCGCCGCCACCCGGAAATCGGTGCCGGAGCCTCGCCTCTCGACGCGACGGGGATGCGTGAACTCGACCGTTACGCGGCCGAGCGTCATGTGGAGCTCGTCCCCACACTCCAGTCGCTGGGCCACATGCAGCATGTGCTCGCGCTGCCGCGCTACGCACATGTCGCGGAAACCGAGCGCCGCTGGACGATGGCCCCTGCGGAGCCAGACACCTACGAATTGTTGCGCGACCTGTACGACGAGTATCTGCCGAACTTCCGCTCGCACCTATTCAACGCGAACTGCGATGAACCCTGGGACCTTGCCCTCGGCAAGTCCGCAGAGCGCGCGCTCGAGGTGGGCAAGGCGGGGGTGTACCTCGATCACGTGCGCCGCGTGCGAGATCTTGCCAAGGCCCACGGCAAACGCACGATGATTTGGGGCGACGTCGTGCACGCCCACCCCGAGCGCATCCCTGAGATCGATCGTGACCTCGTGCTGCTCGACTGGTGGTACGAAGCAGCGCACGACTACGACCGCGTCCGAGCGTTCGCCGCAAACGGCATCGAGTTCTGGGTTTGCCCGGGAACGTCGAGCTGGAACGCGCTGTTTCCGCGTCTCGAGAACAGTCTGAAGAATATCGCCCGCTATGCCGAGGCCGGGCGGCGTCACGGCGCGCAGGGCCTCGTGGTGACCGACTGGGGCGACTTCGGCCACTACAATCTGCAAGGTTTCTCGTGGTTCGGCTACGCGTTCGCGGCCCAGCAGGCGTGGGCGGGGGACGTGCCCCGGGATCGCTTCGACCGCGCCTTCTCCCGGGTTTTGTTCGACGACGAGAGCGGAGAGGCCGCGCGGCTCTACCGGGCGCTGGGAGGGCTTCACGACGCGGGCTTCCCCTTGTTCAACGCGTCCCCTCTGCAGGCCCTCTACTTCGACGACCTGGGACCCATGTACTTCGCCTCCCGCGCCAAGGCATCGGCGCTGCGTCGCACGCTCTCGAGATTGACCCGGGTACGGGCGCGCCTTGGCGCGGCAAAGCGCCGCTTTGCGCGCGAGGCACTGACGCACGAGGAACTCGAACTCGCGGTCGACACCTCGCTCCTCGCGGTCCACAAAGGTCTTGCAGCCCTCGAACTCCTGGCTTGGCGGCGTCGGCCATCGAGCCTGACACGCGCCAAGCGCCTTGCGCTGGCCCGACGCCTGATGCGTCTCTCGGATGAGCAAACGAGCCTCGGCCGGCGTTTGCGCCGCCTCTGGTTGCAACGCAGCGCACCCTCGAATTTTGAGATCACGGAGCAGCGCCTCCGCAAGTCCAGTGCGAGCCTCCGTCGCGAGGCTCGGTCGCTGCGCCTGGGAAAACCTTCCGCCGCGCCGCAGCCAGCTGCGACTTCGCCCTAAGACGCAAGAACCCTGCGTGCGATTCCCGCGAGATAGAGCGAGCCTGTGGCGCACAGGAGATCGTCCTCGGACAGGCCCTCCCGTGCCGCGCGAAGCGCCAGGAAGGGGTTGGGCACTGCGTGCACCGCCGCGCGGGAACCTGCGGCGCGGATCGCGTCGGCAACCTGCGAGGGATCGAGCGAGCGCTGGGAATCCGCCCGGGTCACAAAGACCTCTTCGAAACAAGGCAACAGAGCGGCCAAGATGCCCTCAAGGTTCTTGCCGCCCGAGACCGACAGCACGAGCCGGCTGCGTCGGCGCGCCAGGGTTCCGAGCGCCCACACCAAGGCGCGGGCCGATTCGGTGGTGTGCGCCCCGTCCACCACAAGCCAGGGTCGGCTTCCCAAGAGCTCGACCCGTCCCGGAAGTCGTGCCGCGGCGAGTCCCTCCTGCGCCGCCCCCGCCAGTGTCTCTTGGGACCAATCGGGGAACGCGCGGCGCACGCAGGCGAGAGCAAGAGCCGCATTTGCGGCTTGATGAACGCCCAGCGTCGAGAGCTTGGCTTCGACTCCGAAGTGTCCGTCCCACAAGCGCACGGCAACCCCCGAAGCATCGCTCGAGGTGACCTCGCTCGAGAGCTCGCCGCCAAGACGGATCAGCGGGACCCCGAGCTCTCGCGCGCGCGTTTCCACCACCTGAAGCGCTTCGGCGGGGAGCGCCCCGACTACGGCGGGTCTCCCACGTTTCAGGATGCCCGCCTTCTCTCTCGCGATGGCGGCATGCGTCGTACCGAGCCGGTCGGTGTGCTCCAGTTCGATCGTCGTAATGCACGCCACGGCGGGATCCACCACGTTGGTCGAGTCCAGACGTCCTCCGAGGCCCACCTCCAGCACCGCGCAGTCGACCCCGGCATCGCGGAAGAGCAGAAAAGCTGCCGCCGTGATCACATCGAAAAAGGTGGGCGCGCTTGCGGGAGCCTCCTTGGCGAGGCCTTCGACGTGGGGGCGCAGCCATTCGAGGACCGAGGCCAGGTCGTTGCCGGGGACTTCCTTGCCGCCGATGCGGAAGCGCTCGGTCCAGCGCTCGAGATGGGGCGACGTGAACGCCCCGACTCGCGCACCCCCTGCGCGCAGGATCGCTTCGGCGAAAAGGACAGTTGAGCCCTTGCCCTTGGAGCCCGCGACGTGAATCACGTGAAGAGCGCGCTCGGGCGCACCGAGACGCGCGAGCAGATGGGAGATGGGATCGAGGCCCAAGCGGCTGTAGGGAAGCAAAGGCAGGCGTTCGACGTTGATCAGGCCCTCGAGCCAGGCCTGGGCCTGCTCGAGCGGAGAGAGGGAGGAGCTCAGGCGCTTGTCCTGGCGGCACACGCAAGGACCGCGGGCCGGCCCCCCTGTGTGGGAGGCCGGGCCCGCGGGGTCCCTACTGGACCATGTAGCGCTTCCACTGGCGGTATTCCTTCACCGCACCGCTCGTAGACTCGATGGCGGGGAAGAAGAACTTTACGG